>OCRL01000232.1_pt1 | contig 72479 bp, 63 predicted proteins | sample 1496021 | NCBI WGS metagenome assembly OCRL01 (sample SAMN04168690, study PRJEB22393) | synthetic metagenome | isolation source: purchased from BEI Resources HM-276D
CCGCATACTGGCCTTTTTCTGTTAGGGAAAGTTGCACTTCAAATGCGAATCCGCCGACCTCTTTCAGTTACAGCAGCTTGATCCCTTTCCCTTATCCAACGGGGGAAGGCTAGGATAGGGTGGCTTGCAAATATACAGAACAAGGGACAAGAGCCACCCTCTCTCCAACCCTCTCCCTCCGTACGGGAGGGGGTGGATTCTCGCGGGCGAAGCCCACGCTACGGTTAGCCTTTACCCCAGCACAAACAATTCCCGCCCGTGCGCCTTCAGCCAACTTTTAGCATTGTCGGTATGCGGCGTCAGCGTGTTCACCAAATGCCAAAAGCGCGGACTGTGGTCGGGGTGGCGGAGGTGGCAGAGTTCGTGGATGCAGACATAGTCGGCGACGTATTCGGGCGTGCCGATCAGCCGCCAGTTGAGGCGGATGCCGGTGTGCGGGCGGCATACGCCCCAAAAGGTTTTGGCGTTGCTCAGGTCTGTGGCGGTGGGCGTCAGTCCTGTTTCGGCTGCGTGTTTTTCAAGGCGGGGCAGCAGGTATTCGCGGGCGCGTTCGTTCAACAGGCGGCGCAGGTGGTCGATTTGTGCGGCGGTTTCTTTTCGGGGAAGCAGGATTTCAGACGACGTGATACGGATATGGCTTTGGCTGTGGGTATCCAGCTTGGTCTTTATTCCCCGATACCAAATCCACTCGGGTAAGTTTGGGTGGGAAACAGGATGCACGGGCGTTTTGGCAAGCGTGTTCCGCAAAATCGTTTCGTTTGCCGCCAGCCAGTTTGCTAACGCGTGGTCTTGAAAAAAGGGTGGGACGTTGATGCTGACCGTCTGCATATTGACGGGGCGCAGAATCAGATTTTTCTTGGCACTGCGTTTGAGTTCGATTTCGATGCACAAACCGTCGGAAAGAGTATAGGTGAAGCGTTTCATAGTTGTGAATAGGTTTCAGACCGGATACATCGTCTGAAACAGGAATTTTCCATATCAGGCGGCAAACTTCGGATAATATACAAAATCAAACATCTGCGCTACAAGGTTCAGCCGAACAAGCCGCCGATATATTTGCTGATGGTGATGGCGCTGAGTACTGCCATCAAACCGACCACAATCACGCCGGAAACGGTGAGCCACAGCGGGTGTTTGTAGTCGCCGACAATTTTGGTTTTGTAGGCGGCAATCAGAATCAGACCGAGGGAAATCGGTAAAATCAGGCCGTTTAATGCGCCTACGAACACCAGCACCTGCGCCGGTTTGCCGATGGTGGAAAATACGGCGGTGGACACGGCGATAAAGGCAATAATCCATTTGTTTTTATTGCGTTCGATAGACGGGCTGAGACCGGAGAAGAACGACACCGAAGTATAAGCCGCACCAATCACCGAAGTAATCGAAGCCGCCCAAATCACCACGCCGAAAATCAGCAGGCCGATGTATCCCGCCGCATATTCAAACGGTGTGGAAGCAGGGTTGTCGGGATTGAGCTGTACGCCTTGGCTGACCACGCCCAAAACCGCCAAAAACAATACAATCCGCATAATCGAGGCAATCAGGATCGCCCGCACCGAGCTTTGGCTCACTTCCGGCAACGCCGATTTGCCTTTGATACCTGCGTCCAGCAGACGGTGCGCACCGGCGAAGGTGATGTAGCCGCCGACCGTGCCGCCCACCAGTGTAACAATCGCCATTGCATCGAGTTTTTCCGGCATAAAGGTATGCACGGCGGCATCTGCCAGCGGCGGATTCGCCTGCCATGCCACATAAACCGTCAGCGCAATCATTACGAAACCCATCACTTGGGCGAATTTGTCCATCACTTTGCCTGCTTCTTTAAACAGAAACACACCGATGGCAATCACGCCGCTGATCACGGCACCGGTTTCCGGTGACAGTCCGGTCAGCAGGTTCAGACCCAAGCCTGCGCCGCCGACGTTGCCAATATTGAACGCCAAACCGCCCATCACAATCAGCACAGCCAAGAAATAGCCTGCGCCGGGCAAGACCTGATTGGCAATATCCTGCGCCTGTTTTTCGGAAACGGCGACAATCCGCCAAATATTGAGCTGCGCCCCGATGTCGAGCAGAATCGAGAGCAGAATCACAAAGCCGAAACTTGCCGCCAGTGCTTGGGTGAAGGTGGCGGTTTGGGTCAGAAAGCCCGGGCCGATGGCGGAAGTCGCCATCAGGAATGCAGCGCCGATTAAGGCATTTCTGCGGTTTTTTTGATCAGACATAATCGCTTATCCTCTATAAAATTGGTTGTTGCTGTGTTTGGGCGAAACCTGCGGTTTTAGCTACGCAGAAACTCGCTTTGCTCGTTTTGGCGAAACCTGCGGTTTTCAGACGGCCTATGAACTGTTTTTCAAGCAGAAACTTTGATGCCTGCCGCCAGTAGTTCCTGCCGGATTTTTTCGGCAAACACCACGGCGTGCGGCCCGTCTCCGTGCAGACAGATGCTGTCGGCTTGCACGGCAACCAGGCTGCCGTCCACTGCTTTGACCTGCCCGTCCCGCACCATCTGCAATACTTGGGCGATGGCTTCTTCGTCGCTGTCCACCTGCGCATCGGGGCGGCTGCGGGGAACCAGCGTACCGTCGGGCATATAGCGGCGGTCGGCGAATACTTCGGAAATCACACCCAAGCCTGCGGCTTTTCCGGCTTCCAAGAGCAGGCTGCCGGAAAGTGCCATCAATTTCAATTTCGGGTCGAAATCCGCCACAATTCGGGCAACGGTATCCGCCAGCGCACGGTTTTTCGCCGCTTGATTGTACATTGCGCCGTGCGGTTTGACATAAGCCATTTCCAAACCCTGATCACGGCACAAGGCCTGCAATGCGCCCAACTGGTAATTCAGACACGCCCGCAAATCGGCTTCGGACAGATTCATTTCGGTACGGCCGAAGTTTTCCCGATCGGGATAGCCGGGGTGTGCTCCGATGCGCACGCCGTTTTGTTGGGCATACGCCAATGCCGCCCGAATATCGGCAATGCTGCCGGCGTGTTGGGCGCAGGCGATGTTGGCCGAAGTAATCAGCTGCAACAAGGCTTCGTCGCTGCCGCAGCCTTCGGCGAGATCGGCGTTTAAATCAACCTGCTTCATGGGTGATTCTCCGTATTTGGTTCAGATAGGCTTGTTTTTGCGCCGCAGGGCGGTGGCTTCTTTCAAGCCGATTATTTTGAATTTGACTTTGCTGCCGAAGCGCACCTGTGCCAGCCTGCCCAAATCGGCGGCGGCAACGGTAGCGATTTTCGGATAACCGCCGGTGGTTTGCGCATCGGCCAGCAGGATAATCGGTTTGCCGCCGGGCGGCACCTGCACGGTTCCTGCCTGAACAGCGTGGGACAGCATTTCCAAAGGTTGCGACAGGGTCAGCGGCTGTCCGTCGAAGCGGTAGCCCATGCGGTTGCTATCGCTTTGCAGCGTCCACGTTTCCCGTTCCAGATTCAGACGCCCTTTTTCACTGAAAGCGGCATATTCCGACGAAGGAACAAGGTGGACGGTATCGGTAAACGGTATCGGGGCAATGCCGACTTTGGACAATTCCTGCGCACCTTTGCCGATGGGGAGATAATCGCCTTTTTGCAGCATTCTGCCCTGATGGCCGCCGAAACCGGCTTTCAGGTCGGTGCTTCTCGAACCCATCACTTCCGGCACATCAAATCCGCCCGCCACGCACACATAGCCGTACATGCCCTGCACGGCACGCACCAGTTTCAAGGTCTGCCCTTTGCGGGCGGTATAACGCCAATACGAATAGACCGGTTCGCCGTCCAATTCCGCCTGATACACGGCACCGGTGAGACAAAACGGCGTATCCCGTTCAAACACCAGCATTATCCCGCCCAAAGCGATTTCGATTGCGGCCGTGCCTTCGTCGTTGCCCAATAAAATATTGCCCGCCGCCAAAGCAACCGTGTCCATCGCACCGGCATGACCGATGCCGTAACGCCGGTGTCCGTAGCGTCCGGTATCCTGAATATGCGCCGGTGCCTGCACTGCCGAAACGTGAATCATGGCTCAATCCTTTCTGCAACAAAGCGGACTTGGTCACCCGCCGCCAGCAGGGTCGGCGGATTCAAATCGGCTCGGAACAAGGGTAATTCGGTTCTGCCGATAATCTGCCAGCCGCCGGGCGAAGCGAACGGATACACACCGGTCTGACTGCCGCCGATACCGACCGAACCGGCAGGAACGGACGTTCTCGGCACGGCACGGCGGGGCGTGTGCAATGCTTCGGGCAAGCCGCCCAGATAAGGGAAACCGGGCTGGAAGCCCATCATAAATACGGTATAAGTTTGCGCCGTATGGCGGCGGACGATTTCGGAAATAACCGTCTGATGGAAAGCAGCGACTTCCGCCAAATCCGGGCCGTATTCGCCGCCGTAGCAGACGGGAATTTCCACCAGTTTGCCCTGATGGTCTGTAACGGCGGTGTGTTCCCACACATATTGCAATTCATCGGCAAGCGTCGCCAAATCGGTATCGAAACGGGTAAACACGGTCAGATTGTTCATGCCGACCACCACTTCCTCAATCCTGTCGTGCTGCCCGAGCGCAGCGGCAAACGCCCACAACTTTTGCTGTTTGCCCAGTTCGGAAGGCGCATTCAGTCGGTAGACCAAAGCGGATTCGCTGATTGGTGTGATCTCTATTCTCATTTGTTGTTCATTTTGGTTATGTTTTAATGAATCTATATGCAGGGGCGGCGGTTTGTCAATATCTTCTGTGCTGCATCATCAAACCGTCGATTGGAAAAGTGCTGCCCTGCCGCTGCACTTTTTCAGACGACCTTAAACCGTTTCTATTAAAATAGCGCATTCCACTTTTCAGACGGCATCCTTATGTTTCCCGACCAATCCGCCCCCAACCTGCTGCAAGGCTTGAATCCCGAACAACTCTCCGCCGTAACCTGGCCGCCGCAATCCGCACTTGTGCTGGCGGGCGCGGGCAGCGGCAAAACGCGCGTGCTGACCACGCGCATCGCATGGCTGTTGCAAAGCGGACAAGCCAGCGTGCACAGCATTATGGCGGTAACGTTTACCAACAAAGCCGCCAAAGAAATGCAAACCCGTTTGGGCGCGATGATTCCCATCAATGTCCGCGCCATGTGGCTCGGCACGTTCCACGGTCTCTGCCACCGCTTTTTGCGCCTGCACCACCGCGACGCCGGTCTGCCGTCTTCCTTTCAAATCCTCGACGGCGGCGACCAGCTTTCCCTCATCAAACGCCTGCTCAAAAGCCTCAACATCGCCGAAGAAATCATCGCGCCGCGTTCGCTGCAAGGCTTTATCAACGCGCAAAAAGAATCCGGTTTGCGCGCTTCCGTGTTGAGCGCGCCCGATCCGCACACACGCCGCATGATTGAGTGCTACGCCGAATACGACAAAATCTGCCAACGCGAAGGCGTGGTCGATTTTGCCGAACTCATGCTCCGCAGCTACGAAATGCTGCAAAACAACGAAATCCTGCGCCAGCACTACCAAAACCGCTTCAACCACATTCTCGTTGACGAGTTCCAAGACACCAACAAACTGCAATATGCTTGGCTGAAACTGATTGCCGGCAACCACGCAGCAGTATTTGCCGTCGGCGACGACGACCAAAGCATTTACCGTTTCCGTGGCGCAAGCGTCGGCAACATGACCGCGCTGATGGAAGAATTCCACATCGACGCGCCCGTCAAACTCGAACAAAACTACCGCTCCGTCGGCAACATCCTTGCCGCCGCCAATGCCGTGATTGAAAACAACGACGAACGACTCGGCAAAAACCTGCGCACCGACGCCGAAGCAGGCGACAAAATCCGCTACTACTCCGCCTTTACCGACCTCGAAGAAGCCCGGTTCATCTTGGACGAAACCAAAGCCCTCGAACGCGAAGGCTGGGATTTGGACGAAATCGCCGTCCTCTACCGTAGCAACGCCCAATCCCGCGTTATCGAACAAAGCCTGTTCCGCAGCGGCATTCCCTACAAAATCTACGGCGGCTTGCGTTTTTACGAACGCCAAGAAATCAAACACGCGCTCGCCTACCTGCGCCTCGCCGTCAATCCCGACGACGACAACGCCCTCTTGCGTGTCATCAACTTCCCACCGCGCGGCATCGGTGCACGTACCGTCGAAAATCTTCAGACGGCCTCAAACGAACAAGGCATCACCCTCTGGCAAGCCGCCTGCAACGCCGGCGCGAAAGCCGCCAAAGTCGTCGCCTTCGTCCGCCTGATTGAAGCCCTGCGCAACCAAGTCGGACAACTGTCCCTGTCCGAAATCATCGTCGGCATCCTCAAAGACAGTGGCTTGACCGAACACTACCGCACCCAAAAAGGCGACAACCAAGACCGTCTCGACAACCTTGACGAACTCGTCAACGCCGCCATCGAATTCAAACCCGAAGACAGCAACTTCGAAATCCTGCCTGAAAACATTTCAGACGACCCCGCCTTCCCCATTCTCGCCTTCCTAAGCAATGCCGCCCTCGAATCCGGTGAAAACCAGGCAGGCGCAGGCGAAAAGGCCGTCCAACTCATGACCGTCCACGCCGCCAAAGGCTTGGAATTTAACGCCGTCTTCCTCACCGGCATGGAAGAAGGCCGCTTCCCCAGCGAAATGAGCCTTGCCGAACGCGGCGGCCTCGAAGAAGAACGCCGCCTCATGTACGTCGCCATCACCCGCGCCCGCAAACGCCTCTACATCACCATGGCGCAACAACGCATGCTGCACGGACAAACCCAATTCGGCATCGTCTCCCGCTTCGTCGAAGAGATCCCACCCGAAGTATTGCACTACCTGTCCGTCAAAAAGCCTGCCTACGACAGTTACGGCAACACGCGCCAAACCGCCGCATCCAAAGATAAAATCATCGACGACTACAAACAGCCCCAAACCTACGCAGGTTTCCGTATCGGACAAAACGTCCGCCACGCCAAATTCGGCACCGGCGTGATTATCGATGCCGCAGATAAAGGCGAATCCGCCCGACTGACCATCAATTTCGGCAAACAGGGCGTGAAAGAGTTGGACACCAAGTTTGCGAAATTGGAAGAGATGTAAATTTGAAATGTAGGTCGGATATTCGTATCCGACCTACGGCAAAAACCTTAGCAGGAGAGAATAGAAACCCGTAGCGTGGGCTTTTTCTATGAATCAAGCCCAAAATTTCAGACGGCATTTTTAGCCGTCATTATCGTGGATGAAGCCCACGCTACAATGTACACACAGAGCAAATAGAGATGTGGGTCGGATATTCGTATCCGACAAAAACATTTGACGCGTCTATTGTTTCCGAAACACCGCTGTTGGAAATGTCGGATACAAGAATCTGACTTACGGCAAAAAACGTAGTAAGGACAAAGCAAAAGGCCGTCTGAAAACGGGAAGGGCAATTTTGCCGCAACCGCCGCCGTCATTCCCGCGCAGGCGGGAATCCAGACCTTTCGGCACGGAAACTTATCGGATAAAAGGTTTCTTTAGATTCCACGTCCTAGATTCCCGCCGGAACATAAATGACGGACGGTAAAAGCCGGGTATGAATACCCACCCTCTGTTATCACTGAGATCAATAAGGAAGAACATTATGTCCCAAGTTTTTAAAGATTTTGACTTGTCCTCCGTATGGAAAACTAATAGTTGGGCAGATGAAAACTACAAAGAAGCCCCGTTTACCCCTGAAATTTTGGCTGCCGTAGAAAGTGAACTGGGCTATAAATTGCCGCAAAGTTTTATTGAATTGATGGCAGTACAAAACGGCGGAATATTTGTCAAAAACTGTTTTCCGACCACGCAGAGAAATTCGTGGGCGGAAAATCATGTGCAAATTTGCGAGGTATCGGGAATCGGTTTTGAAAAAGAAGGGAGTTTGTGCGGCGCGATGGGGCAAAAACTTTGGCTGGAAGAATGGGAATACCCGCCTATCGGCGTGTATTTTGCCAACGACCCGTCAGGCGGTCATGCCATGTTTGCCTTAGACTATCGGGCGTGCGGCAAAGACGGCGAGCCGAAAGTGGTGTTTGTCGAACAAGAATCGGATTTTGAAATCGTCGAACTTGCCCCCGATTTTGAAACCTTTATCCGCAGCTTGCGGCATGAAGATGAGTTTATTGACGAAGAAATATAAAACGGTGGTTGAAAAACTGAAATCATCAAGAGAAAACGGGCGAAATAACGGGTAATCGCTTGAATCCGTAAGGAAAACGGTTTGGTGGAACGCGCCATCCAAGACCTTTGCAAAAAACTGTCCCCGACAGCATTGACATTATTAACAGAACTTATCAATTTTGGAGCTATCTCAAATATAATTCGGTTATCCTGTTGTATCCATTAAATCATATGCTTCAATTAATTGTTGTTCTAGCTCTTATACCAATTTTGGATTGCGAATTCCTGACACAATCTCAAATTCTTCTGCATCTATGCAAACACCTGCATAAATTTCAATAACAAGGGAACGCAATAATTGAAGCTCTTCTCTTGTTAAAGAAATAATAATGTCATCACCTTTGTAATTGATTATATTCATAATAATTTTATTTTTGTTTGTCAAAGTAAGTTTTGCCTAAGGTTGGTCTAAATGCAGTTCCACCATCTTTTGAATTTGGGTCTCTGATTACAATTGCTCCAGACTTATCATCCCAAATTGCTCTTATGTGTTTGGATTGTAATCTTCGAATTCCCAAGAAAAAAATCGTAATAAGTTTGAAAGTGTCAAATCCCAAGTTTCTTTTGAGCAATATTCTAATATTTTATCAATTTCACTTTTAATAATCTTATGATCAAACTGTTCTAATATTAATGCATTAGACCAAAAAAAACCTTCTTTATTACAATGATGGGAAATCCATTTAGGAGAACAAATGCAAAGTGAAAAAATAGATGAGCCTTGTTCTCCTTCGATTCCGATATCCAAATCTATCCATCTATGGAAATTATCTGGAATTTCGGGGGTAAATTTTTCAAAATCAATATCATATAAATTTATGCTTTTTAAATCCAATTTAATCATTAGGGCTGTCCTAGATAAATAGGGAAATTCAAATTAAGTTAGAATTATCCCTATGAGAAAAAGTCGTCTAAGCCGGTATAAACAAAATAAACTCATTGAGCTATTTGTCGCAGGTGTAACTGCAAGAACAGCAACAGAGCCCGACAGCATTGTTTATACGGATTGTTATCGTAGCTATTCATTTACGCAAGTTTAACGGCATTCCCAAAGCGCATTTTGAGCTGTATTTAAAGGAGTGCGAATGGCGTTTTAACAACAGTGAGATAAAAGTTCAAATTTCCATTTTAAAACAATTAGTAAAATCGAGTTTATCCTAGTTATCTAGGACAGCCCCAAAAACAAAATAGTACAATATTCAACTTTGAAGGTCTAACCATGGCATACTCTGCGGACTTAAGAAACAAAGCTTTAAACTATAGTGGATTAACAAAAATCAGGACAAGGCGACGAAGCCGCAGACAGTACAAATAGTACGGAACCGATTCACTTGGTGCTTGAGCACCTTAGAGAATCGTTCTCTTTGAGCTAAGGCGAGGCAACGCCGTACTGGTTTTTGTTAATCCTCTATAATGCGCCCTTCGGCGTGGCGGATATATAAGGAAGTGATTTTCCATCTAAGTAAAAACCGCCCTATCGGATAAGCCCTTAACAGAAAAGGCTTTACCCGCGCCGTATCGGAACACATCCTCTAAAATACAATCCGTTGAATTGAAAAAAATATAAAAACATCCGCCCGCGAAAAACGGCAGCGCGTCGTTTGACAAAGAATGAAAATATCGGTTAAAAACCGATTTTCATACAAAAAACACCGCTGCCGTCCGCATCCGTTTCAGACGGTATTGAGAGAAAATCTTTTAGGAGAACCTTTATGTCCCGGCATCCCGCCCCCACCGGAGAAAAAACATTCTTCGGCCACCCCTTCCAGCTTTCCACCCTCTTCCATATCGAATTGTGGGAACGTTTTTCATTTTACGGAATGCAGGGCATCCTGCTGATTTACCTCTACTACACCGCCGACAAAGGCGGCTTGGGCATAGACAAAACCCTCGCCGGCGGCATTGTCGGCGCATACAGCGGCAGCGTGTACCTGTCCACCATTTTGGGGGCGTGGTTTGCCGACCGAGTATGGGGTGCGGAAAAAACCCTCTTCCTCTCGGGCATCGTCGTGATGCTCGGACACATCGTCCTTGCCGCCGCCCCGGGCCTGTACGGCCTTTTAATCGGGCTGATATTCATCGCATTGGGCAGCGGCGGCGTGAAATCTACGGCCAGTTCTATGGTGGGCGCATTATACGAACAGGACGAAATGCGCCCGCTGCGCGATGCGGGATTTTCCATTTTCTACATCGCCATCAACATCGGCGGCTTCCTAGGCCCGCTGCTGACCGGCCTACTGCAGGAAAACATCGGTTTCCATTATGGTTTCGGCGCGGCGGCGGTCGGTATGGCATTCGGCTTGTGGCGTTATTCCCTGGGACGTAAAAACCTGCCCCACCCCACCGTCCCCCATCCGCTTTCAAAAGGACAGGGCAAAACTGCGGCCGCCGTCGGCATCGCCCTCATCGCCGCACTTGCAACCGCCATCAAAACCGGGCTTGTCAACCTCGACAATTTCTCCGGCATCCTATTATCTACCGTCATCCTTGCCGTCATCGCCTATTTCGCCCGCCTGCTGACCAACCCCCGCGTCAGTTCCGACAACAAACGGCACATCATCGCCTACATCCCGCTTTTCCTGACCATCTGTATGTTTTGGGCCGTCTGGTTTCAGATTTACACCGTGGCAACCGTCTATTTCGACGAAACCGTCAACCGCACCATCGGTTCGTTTACCGTGCCCGTCGCTTGGAAAGATTCTATGCAAAGCCTGTGGGTCATCCTGTTTTCCGGACTGATGGCGGCAATGTGGACAAAAATGGGGCGCAAACAGCCCAAAACCCCGCTGAAATTCGCTATGGCGGTATTTGTTACCGGCGCGTCGTTTTTGGGATTCGTCCCCTTTATTTCCTCCGGTACGCCGATGCCTATTGCGGTTTTCGCACTGATCGTCCTCGCCATCACGATAGGCGAACTGATGATTTCCCCGATTGCGCTGTCCATCTCCACCAAAATCGCACCGCCTTTATTCAAAACCCAAATGGTCGCCCTTAATTTCCTTGCCTTTTCATTAGGCTTCACTTTGGGCGGCGTATTGTTTGAAAAAGGCTATCAGGCGGGCGACGAAATCGGCTTCTATCGGCTGCTGTTCTACATCGGCGCAGCCACAGGCTTCCTGCTGCTCCTGCTCGTCCCCAAATTGAACAAAATGCTCGAAGGCACAGACTAAGTCCCGCCCCGATGCCGTCTGAACCCTTCAGACGGCATTTTTCCGCATAATGAAACCAAACCGTTTCCACCCGACAGGACAGGCTCCCGCCCAACCGGAAGGCAGCCTGCCGATTGTCATTTGAATAACGCAAGGGAAAGCCGTTGATTTCCGTTTGTATGGAAACAGTTTGGTTTCATTGGAAAAAGGCATTTTGTCCGACTAAATTAGTGCTGCATCAACGAAATATATAGTGGATTAACAAAAATCAGGACAAGGCGACGAAGCCGCAGACAGTACAAATAGTACGGAACCGATTCACTTGGTGCTTGAGCACCTTAGAGAATCGTTCTCTTTGAGCTAAGGCGAGGCAACGCCGTACTGGTTTTTGTTAATCCACTATACCACGAATTACGGTGTAAAAATTTATATGACCTTATAAAATCAAATAAGAATCGTTATCATAACATGATTGTATTTATTGGGTTTTTTTGGGCGTTTTGCCGATATTTACCTTTTAATGGTTTTTGAAATTCGCTAAAATACGAAATTATTGTAGAAATTTTGTTAACGGATTTGGGTGTAACCATGTTGTCCGCTTACTTTCCCGTCTTTGTCTTTATCCTCATCGGCCTCGCGGCCGGCGTGCTGTTTATCCTGCTCGGCACGATTTTAGGCCCGAAACGCCACTATGCCGAAAAAGACGCGCCTTACGAATGCGGTTTTGAAGCTTTTGAAAACGCCAGGATGAAGTTCGACGTGCGCTATTACCTCGTCGCCATCCTCTTCATCCTGTTTGATTTGGAGGTCGCGTTTATGCTGCCGTGGGCAGTCGTGTTCAAAGATTTGGGCGCGTACGGCTTCTGGTCTATGCTGGTGTTTATCGTTGTTCTGACGGTAGGCTTTGTTTACGAATGGAAAAAAGGTGCGCTGGAATGGGAATAGAAGGCGTTTTGAAAAAAGGTTTCATCACCACCAGCGCGGATACGGTGCTGAACTATATGCGTACCGGTTCGTTGTGGCCGGTTACTTTCGGCTTGGCCTGCTGCGCCGTGGAAATGATGCACGCGGGTATGGCGCGTTACGACCTTGACCGTTTCGGTATTATTTTCCGTCCGTCCCCCCGTCAGGCCGACCTGATGATTGTGGCGGGTACGCTCACCAATAAAATGGCGCCCGCCCTGCGCCGAGTGTACGACCAGCTCGCCGAGCCGCGCTGGGTATTGTCTATGGGCTCATGTGCCAACGGCGGCGGCTATTATCACTATTCTTATTCCGTTGTGCGCGGTGCCGACCGCGTCGTGCCGGTAGATGTTTATGTGCCGGGTTGTCCGCCGACTGCGGAAGCCCTGATTTACGGCCTGATTCAGCTCCAACAAAAAATCAAGCGCACTTCCACCATTGCGCGTGACGAGTAAGGAGAGGACGATATGGCAAGCATTCAAGACTTATACGAAACCGTCAGCCGCGTTTTGGGCAATCAGGCAGGCAAAGTCATTTCCGCTTTGGGCGAGATTACCGTCGAGTGTCTGCCCGAGCACTATATTTCAGTCATGACCGCATTGCGTGACCATGAAGAGTTGCATTTCGAGCTTCTGGTTGACTTGTGCGGTGTCGATTACAGCACTTACAAAAACGAAGCATGGCAGGGCAAACGCTTTGCCGTCGTCAGTCAGTTGCTTTCCGTTAAAAACAATCAACGCATCCGCGTGCGCGTCTGGGTTTCAGACGACGACTTCCCCGTAGTCGAATCTGTAGTCGATATTTACAACAGCGCGGATTGGTACGAACGCGAAGCCTTCGATATGTACGGCATCATGTTCAACAACCATCCGGACTTGCGCCGCATCCTGACCGATTACGGCTTCGTCGGACATCCGTTCCGCAAAGACTTCCCGATTTCCGGCTATGTGGAAATGCGTTACGACGAAGAGCAAAAACGCGTGATTTACCAACCTGTTACCATTGAGCCGCGCGAGATCACGCCGCGTATCGTCCGTGAGGAGAACTACGGTGGCCAATAAATTAAGAAACTACACCATCAACTTCGGCCCGCAACACCCTGCGGCGCACGGCGTATTGCGTATGATTTTGGAGCTGGACGGCGAACAAATCGTCCGTGCCGACCCGCATATCGGCCTCTTGCACCGAGGTACCGAAAAACTGGCGGAAACCAAAACCTATCTGCAAGCCCTGCCCTATATGGACCGCTTGGACTATGTTTCCATGATGGTCAATGAGCAGGCGTATTGTTTGGCAGTAGAAAAACTTGTCGGTATCGATGTGCCCATCCGCGCCCAATACATCCGCGTGATGTTTGCCGAAGTAACGCGCATCCTCAATCACTTGATGGGCATCGGTTCGCATGCCTTCGACATCGGCGCGATGACCGCCATTCTTTACGCCTTCCGCGACCGCGAAGAGCTGATGGACTTGTACGAAGCCGTGTCCGGCGCGCGTATGCACGCCGCCTACTTCCGTCCCGGCGGCGTTTACCGCGACCTGCCCGACTTTATGCCCAAATACGAGGGCAGCAAATTCCGCAATGCCAAAGTATTGAAGCAGCTCAACGAATCCCGCGAAGGCACCATGCTCGACTTTATCGATGCCTTCTGCGAACGCTTCCCCAAAAATATCGACACACTCGAAACCCTCCTGACCGACAACCGTATTTGGAAACAGCGTACCGTCGGCATCGGCGTCGTCTCCCCCGAACGTGCCATGCAAAAAGGCTTTACCGGCGTGATGTTGCGCGGTTCGGGCGTGGAATGGGACGTGCGTAAGACACAGCCTTACGAAGTGTACGACAAAATGGATTTCGACATCCCTGTCGGCGTGAACGGCGACTGCTACGACCGCTACCTCTGCCGTATGGAAGAAATGCGTCAATCCGTACGCATCATCAAACAATGTTCCGAGTGGTTGCGTGTCAATCCGGGTCCGGTCATTACCACAAACCACAAATTCGCTCCGCCCAAACGTACCGAAATGAAAACAGGTATGGAAGACCTGATTCACCATTTCAAACTCTTTACCGAGGGTATGCACGTTCCCGAGGGCGAGACCTACACCGCTGTCGAACATCCGAAAGGCGAGTTCGGCGTTTACATCATTTCAGACGGCGCAAACAAACCCTACCGCCTGAAAATCCGCGCACCCGGCTTCGCCCATCTGCAAGGCATGGACGAAATGGCAAAAGGCCACATGCTCGCCGACGTCGTTGCCATCATCGGTACGCAGGACATCGTATTCGGGGAGGTTGACCGATAATGTTATCCGCAGAATCTTTAAAACAAATCGACATCGAGTTGGCAAAATATCCTGCCGACCAACGCCGCTCCGCGATTATGGGCGCATTGCGTATTGCCCAAACCGAAAAAGGCTGGCTTGCTCCCGAGACCATCGCTTTTGTCGCCGACTACATCGGCATCACGCCTGCACAAGCCTACGAAGTCGCCACTTTCTACAATATGTACGACCTTGAGCCTGTCGGCAAATACAAACTGACCGTTTGTACCAACCTGCCCTGCGCCCTGCGCGGCGGTATGGCTACCGGCGAATACCTCAAACAAAAACTCGGTATCGGCTACGGCGAAACTACCCCTGACGGCAAGTTTACCCTTGTCGAAGGCGAATGCATGGGCGCATGCGGCGACGCTCCCGTTATGCTGGTCAACAACCACAGCATGTGCAGCTTTATGACCGAAGAAGCGATTGAGAAGAAACTGGCGGAGTTGGAGTAGGTCGTCTGAAACGACGATTTAAACGTAGGTCGGATACTTGTAGCCGACAGAGTGGGTAAAAAGGCAAAATGTCGGATTTAAGAATCCGCCCTACTGAAATACCGAAATGCCGTCATTCCCGCGCAGGCGGGAATCCACCGGTAAGATTCGGTTTCTGAATTTAATAAGACATTGCTTACCATTGAGGATGGATTCCCGCCTGCGCGGGAATGACGACAGACAAGCAAGTGGTCGAGATCCAACAAAAACGATTAAAGGTCGTCTGAAAATATCGATTTGATAAACTAGATTTTATTTCAGACGACGTTACAAGCCGGTACACAAAGACATCTTAAGGTCGTCTGAAACAGCGGCCGCAACCGATACGAAAACAAACAGGCACACCAAAAATGGCTATTTACCAATCAGGCGTGATTTTTGACCAAGTGGATACCGCCAATCCCGATTGCTGGACATTGGACGAATACGTCAAACGCGGCGGCTATACCGCCCTGCGTAAAATTCTGTCCGAAAACATCTCGCAAACCGATGTGATTGACGAAGTCAAAACCTCCGGTTTGCGCGGGCGCGGCGGTGCGGGCTTCCCGACCGGTTTGAAATGGAGCTTTATGCCCCGTTCTTTCCCGGGCGAAAAATATGTGGTTTGCAACACCGACGAAGGCGAACCAGGTACGTTTAAAGACCGCGACATCATCATGTTCAATCCGCATGCCCTGATCGAAGGCATGATTATCGCCGGTTACGCGATGGGCGCGAAAGCCGGTTACAACTATATCCACGGCGAAATTTTTGAAGGCTACCAACGCTTTGAGGCCGCTTTGGAGCAGGCGCGTGCCGCAGGCTTTTTGGGTAAAAATATTTTGGGTTCGGATTTTGAATTTGAACTCTTCGCCCACCACGGCTACGGCGCATATATTTGCGGCGAGGAAACCGCATTGCTCGAATCGCTGGAAGGCAAAAAAGGCCAGCCGCGCTTTAAGCCGCCATTCCCTGCTTCGTTCGGCCTGTACGGCAAACCGACTACCATCAACAATACTGAAACGTTCTCCTCCGTTCCATTCATTATCCGTGACGGTGGACAGGCATTTGCCGATAAAGGTATTCCGAATGCAGGCGGTACCAAATTATTCTGTATTTCCGGCCATGTCGAGCGTCCGGGCAACTATGAAGTGCCATTGGGTACGCCGTTTGCCGAAGTCTTGAAAATGGCGGGCGGTATGCGCGGCGGTAAAAAACTCAAAGCCGTCATTCCCGGCGGTTCGTCCGCGCCCGTATTGCCTGCCGACATCATGATGCAGACCAATATGGACTACGACTCGATCTCCAAAGCAGGCTCCATGCTCGGTTCCGGCGCGATTATCGTCATGGACGAAGACGTGTGCATGGTCAAAGCCCTTGAGCGTTTGAGCTACTTCTACTACGACGAGTCTTGCGGCCAATGTACCCCCTGCCGAGAAGGTACGGGCTGGCTTTACCGCATCGTCCACCGCATCGTAGAAGGCAAAGGTAAAATGGAAGATTTGGATTTGCTGGATTCCGTCGGCAACCAAATGGCAGGCCGCACCATCTGCGCCCTCGCCGATGCTGCCGTCTTCCCCGTCCGCAGCTTTACCAAGCATTTCCGTGATGAGTTTGTGCATTACATCGAACACGGCGGGCCGATGAAAGAGCATAAGTGGGGAGGGTGGTAATGGTGGAAGCTAAAATTTTTATTCTATACGGTGCAGCCAACAAAGGTAAGAGTACGACACTCAATACGCTTTTTAATCAGATTTGTCGGAAATTTTCTAAATTTCTAGTCTTTTTTGAAAGACATGGAAACGGCTTAGATTTTGTTGCAGTATTTGATCATGAAGGTCAGAGAATTGGTTTTTATTCATCTGGTGATAATGAATACGAGGTTAGGGGAAATTTATACAAACTTTATTCGCATAATTGTGATTTTATTTTTGGCACGTCAAGGACACGGGGTGGTAGTTGCGATGCAGTAGGATGTTATGCAGAGTTATTGCATGGCGATGTAAATATAATTAATTGGTGTGAAAAGTTTGAGCCTACAGATGAAGACAATGAGCGTGCTGTTAAAGAGTTATTTAAGTCATTTAAAAATATAATAAATGAGTTATAGTTTTAGTTGGTTTTATATTGGTTAAAAGCAAAATGCTAAAAATTTAACTTTGCCGTCATTCCCGCGTAGGCGGGAATCCATAGTGGAATTTACAGAACCCGATATTTGAAAAGCAGTTGCCGAAATTCAAAAAATGGATTCCCGCCTACGCGGGAATGACGGCGGGAGTAGGCAGATGTTTTCAGATGAAAACGGTTGTAAATGATATTAAAAAAGTTGTTGTTTATATTGCAGGAAAAATGAATACGAAACCATCCGCTTACTAGACAACCTGCCGTATATATTTTGGCAAACGGTAAAAATGGAACACTCTATATCGGTGTTACCATGAATTTGCCGGAAAGGGTTTGGCAGCACAAAAACCATGTCAATATTGATGGCTTTACTGCCCGATATGATGTGCATGATTTAGTTTGGTATCAGTTTTTTGAGAATATGCCTGAAGCAGTTGCCAAAGAAAAAACGATGAAAAAATGGCGACGTGAATGGAAGATTAAACTGATTGAAGAACAAAATACTGAATGATTGGACTTGTCGGGCGTGTTGTTTGTTTAGTTTTATTTCTGGAACTTTAAAAACTGTCGTTATTCCAGCCCCACCTACGCGCAGACAGGCTACGGCGGGAATCACCGCAAAAGTTAAGAAACCAATGTTTGAAAACAGTTACCGAAAACCCAAGAATGGATTCACGCCTGTGCGGGAATGACGGCAAGGTGGCAGTAAACGTTTTAAACAGTATTGATTGTCAATGAAACTCAAAAGGCCGTCTGAAACCCATTTTTCAGACGACCTCCATAAAAGATTATTTATCAAATACCCGTAACTAGGAACGAACCATGTTACAAATCGAAATCGACGGCAAACAAGTATCTGTGGAGCAGGGCGCGACGGTGATTGAAGCCGCGCACAAGCTCGGTACTTATATTCCGCATTTCTGTTACCACAAAAAACTTTCCATCGCCGCCAACTGCCGTATGTGTCTGGTGAACGTAGAAAAAGCCCCAAAACCCCTGCCTGCCTGTGCCACGCCGGTTACAGACGGCATGATTGTGCGTACGCATTCGGCAAAAGCCCGAGAGGCGCAGGAAGGCGTGATGGAGTTCCTGCTCATCAACCATCCGCTTGATTGTCCGACCTGCGACCAAGGCGGCGAATGCCAGTTGCAGGATTTGGCGGTGGGCTACGGCAAAACCACCAGCCGCTACACCGAAGAAAAACGTTCCGTCGTCGGCAAAGATATGGGGTCCTTGGTTTCCGCCGAGGAAATGAGCCGCTGTATCCACTGCACCCGCTGCGTTCGTTTCACTGAAGAAATCGCCGGTTTGCAGGAAATTGCGATGGTGAATCGCGGCGAACACTCCGAAATCATGCCCTTTATCGGCAAAACGGTGGAAACCGAATTGTCGGGCAACGTCATTGATTTGTGTCCCGTCGGCGCGCTGACCAGCAAACCGTTCCGCTTCAACGCGCGTACTTGGGAATTGAACCGCCGCAAATCCGTTTCCGCCCACGATGCTTTGGGCAGCAACCTGATTGTGCAGACCAAAGACCATACCGTCCGCCGCGTGTTGCCGTTGGAAAACGAAGCGATTAACGAATGCTGGCTGTCTGACCGCGACCGTTTCGCCTACGAAGGCCTGTATCACGAAAGCCGTCTGAAAAACCCGAAAATCAAACAGGGCGGCGAGTGGATGGACGTGGATTGGAAAACCGCGTTGGAATATGTCCGCAGCGCGATTGAATGTATCGCCAAAGACGGCAAGCAAAACCAAGTCGGCGTTTGGGCGAACCCGATGAATACGGTTGAAGAACTGTATCTGGCGAAGAAACTCGCCGACGGCTTGGGTGTTAAAAACTTTGCAACCCGTTTGCGCCAACAAGACAAACGTCTTTCAGACGGCCTTAAAGGTGCGCAATGGTTGGGACAAAGCATTGAATCTTTGGCTGACAACGATGCCGTATTGGTAGTCGGTGCGAACTTGCGCAAAGAACAGCCGCTCCTGACTGCCCGCCTGCGCCGCGCCGCCAAAGACCGTATGGCATTGAGCGTATTGGCCAGCAGTAAAGAAGAATTGTTTATGCCGCTTCTGTCTCAAGAAGCCGCACATCCCGACGAGTGGGCAGGCCGTCTGAAAAACCTGTCTGTCAATGCGGAACACGCCGTTACCGCCAGCCTGAAAAATGCTGAAAAAGCAGCGGTGATTTTGGGCGCGGAAGTGCAAAACCATCCTGATTACGCCGCGGTTTACGCCGCCGCGCAAGAGCTGGCTGACGCGACCGGCGCAGTGCTGGGCATTTTGCCGCAAGCCGCCAACAGCGTTGGTGCGGATGTCTTGAATGTAAACTCCGGCAAGAGCGTTGTCGAAATGGTAAACGCGCCGAAACAGGCAGTCTTGCTGCTCAACGTTGAGCCTGAAATCGATACGGCGGACGGTGCAAAAGCCGTAGCCGCGTTGAAACAGGCAAAAAGCGTGATGGCGTTTACGCCGTTTGTCAGCGAAACGCTGCTGGACGTGTGCGACGTGTTGTTGCCGATTGCACCGTTTACCGAAACCTCAGGCAGCTTCATCAATATGGAAGGCCGTCTGCAATCCTTCCACGGCGTGGTACAAGGCTTCGGCGATTCGCGTCCGCTGTGGAAAGTGTTGCGCGTATTGGGCAACCTGTTTGACCTGAAAGGTTTTGAATACCACGATACCGCTGCGATTTTGAAAGACGCGCTGGATGTGGAAAGCCTGCCGTCCAAACTGGACAACCGCAACGCATGGACAGGGGAGGGCGTTCAGACGACCTCAGACCGCCTCGTCCGTGTCGGCGGCGTCGGTATTTATCACACCGATTCTATCGTGCGCCGTTCCGCACCGTTGCAAGAAACCAGCCATGCCGCCGTGCCTGCTGCGCGTGTAAATCCAAATACATTGGCACGCTTGGGCCTGCAAGACGGACAAACCGCTGTCGCCAAACAAAACGGCGCAAGCGTATCGGTTGCCGTCAAAGCCGATGCCGGACTGCCTGAAAACGTGGTGCATCTGCCGCTGCATACCGAAAATGCCGCGCTGGGTGCGTTGATGGACACTATTGAACTGGCGGGAGCTTGATTATGCAGGAATGGTTCCAAAACCTCTTTGCCGCAACGCTCGGTCTGGGCGATTTGGGTATTACTGTAGGCTTGGTGGTATCCGTCATCGTCAAAATTGTGATTATCCTGATTCCGCTGATTCTGACCGTCGCCTACCTGACTTATTTCGAACGTAAAGTCATCGGCTTCATGCAGCTTCGCGTCGGTCCGAACGTAACCGGCCCGTGGGGTCTGATTCAGCCGTTTGCCGACGTGTTCAAACTCTTGTTTAAAGAAGTAACCCGTCCGAAGCTGTCAAACAAAGCCCTGTTCTATATCGGCCCGATTATGTCGCTTGCCCCGTCTTTCGCGGCGTGGGCAGTGATTCCGTTCAATGAAGAATGGGTGCTGACCAACATCAATATCGGTCTTTTGTACATCCTGATGATTACCTCGCTGTCGGTTTACGGCGTGATCATCGCGGGCTGGGCTTCCAACTCCAAATATTCGTTCTTGGGCGCAATGCGTGCTTCCGCGCAAAGCATTTCCTACGAAATCGCCATGAGTGCCGCGCTGGTGTGCGTCGTGATGGTGTCGGGCAGCATGAACTTCTCCGACATCGTTGCCGCGCAGGCAAAAGGCATCGCAGGCGGTTCGGTATTCTCTTGGAACTGGCTGCCGCTCTTCCCCATCTTCATCGTCTATCTGATTTCCGCCGTTGCCGAAACCAACCGCGCACCGTTTGACGTGGCAGAGGGCGAGTCTGAAATCGTTGCCGGTCACCACGTCGAATATTCCGGCTTCGCATTCGCGCTGTTCTTCCTTGCCGAATACATTTTCATGATTCTGATTGCCGCGCTGACATCGTTGATGTTCCTCGGCGGCTGGCTGTCTCCCTTCCCGCAAAGCTGGGGCATTGTCGGTACGCCTTCCGCATTTTGGATGTTCGCGAAAATGGCGGCGGTTCTGTACTGGTATCTGTGGATACGCGCCACCTTCCCACGCTACCGTTACGACCAAATCATGCGCTTGGGCTGGAAAGTGCTGATTCCGATCGGCTTCGCCTACATCGTGATTTTGGGCGTGTGGATGATTTCACCGCTGAATTTGTGGAAATAAGTTTCAGACGGCATCTTGAGGCCGTCTGAACAAAGCGATTTTGAATACCTAACGAAATCCCTGTTTTGAGGGAACATAATATGGCTAACTTAGTAAAAACCTTTCTGCTTGGCGAATTGGTAAAAGGTATGGGCGTAACGCTCAAAAACTTTTTCGCCCGCAAAGACACAATTTATTTCCCCGAAGAGAAAACGCCGCAATCCGTGCGTTTCCGCGGTCTGCACGCGCAGCGGCGGTATCCGAACGGCGAAGAGCGGTGTATCGCGTGTAAGTTGTGTGAGGCAGTGTGTCCGGCAATGGCGATTAACATCGAATCGGAAGAACGTGAAGACGGTACGCGCCGCACCAAGCGTTACGACATCGACCTGACCAAGTGCATCTTCTGCGGTTTCTGCGAAGAGGCATGCCCGACTGATGCGATTGTGGAAACCCATATTTTTGAATACCACGGCGAGAAAAAAGGCGACTTGCACATGACCAAGCCGATTCTTTTGGCCATTGGCGACAAATACGAAGCTGAAATCGCCAAACGCAAAGCCGCTGACGCGCCGTATCGTTAATGCTTTGGGGCTTCTTGGAAGGTTTTAAATATGGAAGGACTGATTAATGCATTGAAATATTTAGCCGAACATGAGCCAATAGATAATTTTGAAGAAATTAGAACTAGAAATAGTCCGATTGAGTTGCCAAGTGGATTAAGTAATTTTGAACAAAATATTTTTTTAAAAGAAAATTTATCCCCAAAATTACAAAATGATGATAGCTTGAAGACGCATTATTGGATTATCCGTGAATGGGGTGGGATTAAAAGTTTTAAACAATCTGCTGAAAATAGCCAGCTTATTCGTCAATTTTTATCGGAACTTAATTCGGGAAAATTGAGTAGTGGTTTGTTGAAAATTTCATCATTATCTAAATTGGCTTCTTTTATAGATTGTGAGCGATTCGCCATTTATGATTCACGCGCTATTTTTTCGTTGAATTGGTTGTTGTTTAAATTTACAAATGCAGATTTGTTTTTTCAGCCACAAGGTAGAAATAGGGAACTAGAAATCCGAAATATGAACGTATTGTTTCATTTTTCTGATATCAAACCGAATTATCGGAAACCAGACGTTTCGTTTCATCAATATTGTGGGTTGTTACAAGATTTGGCGAAACAAGTTTATGGTAAACAAGCAAAACCGTATCACATAGAAATGTTGTTATTCAAAATTGCGACAACGTGGATTTGTGCGGATATGGATCAACTGATTAAGTTTGATTGTTTGCGTAACCAGGATTTTCAGACTGCTTGAAACCATATTTTTGATTAATAAAGAAAGCATAGACTATGACTTTCCAACTGATTTTATTTTATATTTTTGCAGTGATAATTCTTTATGGCGCGCTCAAAACCGTCACCGCTAAAAACCCTGTTCACGCCGCTTTGCATCTGGTGCTGACCTTCTGCGTGAGCGCGATGCTTTGGATGCTGATGCAGGCTGAGTTTTTGGGCGTGACGCTGGTGGTGGTTTACGTCGGCGCCGTGATGGTGTTGTTCCTGTTCGTCGTGATGATGTTGAACATCGACATTGAAGAAATGCGTGCCGGTTTCTGGCGGCACGCGCCTGTTGCCGGTGTGGTCGGCACATTGTTGGCGGTTGCGCTGATCCTGATTCTGGTCAACCCGAAAACCGACCTTGCCGCATTTGGTCTGATGAAAGACATTCCTGCCGATTACAACAATATCCGCGATTTGGGCAGCCGTATTTATACCGACTATCTGTTGCCGTTTGAATTGGCGGCGGTATTGCTGTTGTTGGGTATGGTGGCGGCGATTGCGCTGGTTCACCGTAAAACGGTTAATCCGAAACGCATGGATCCTGCCGACCAAGTCAAAGTACGCGCCGACCAGGGCCGTATGCGTCTGGTGAAAATGGAAGCGGTCAAACCGCAAGTCGAATCTGCCGAAGAAAGCGAAGTTTCAGACGACCTCAAGCCGAAAGAGGAGGGCAAAGCATGATTACCTTGACGCATTATTTGGTATTGGGTGCGCTCCTGTTCGGTATCAGCGCAATGGGTATCTTTATGAACCGCAAAAACGTGCTGGTATTGCTGATGTCGATCGAGCTGATGCTTTTGGCGGTGAACTTCAACTTTATCGCCTTCTCGCAACATTTGGGCGATACTGCCGGACAAATTTTCGTATTCTTCGTATTGACCGTTGCCGCTGCCGAATCTGCCATCGGTTTGGCGATTATGGTGCTGGTGTACCGCAACCGACAAACAATCAACGTTGCCGATTTGGACGAGTTGAAAGGGTAAAGGTAGGTTGGGTCGAGACCTGACAAGACACCGATGCCGTCTGAAAACCCGATAGGAAAAACGATGAAATCCATAGACGAACAAAGCCTGCATAATGCCCGCCGCCTGTTTGAAAGCGGCGACATCGACCGTATCGAAGTCGGTACCACCGCGGGCCTGCAACAGATTCACCGTTACCTGTTCGGCGGCTTATATGATTTTGCGGGTCAAATCAGGGAAGACAACATTTCCAAAGGCGGTTTTCGTTTTGCCAACGCCATGTATTTAAAAGAGGCTTTGGTTAAAATCGAGCAGATGCCCGAGCGGACTTTTGAAGAAATCATCGCCAAATATGTTGAAATGAACATTGCCCATCCGTTTTTGGAGGGTAATGGCAGAAGTACCCGCATCTGGCTGGATTTGGTGCTGAAAAAAAACCTGAAAAAAGTCGTGAACTGGCAAAATGTAAGTAAAACCCTGTATTTGCAGGCGATGGAACGCAGCCCCGTCAACGATTTAGAACTGCGCTTTCTGTTAAAGGACAACCTGACTGACGATGTGGACAACCGTGAAATCATCTTTAAAGGTATCGAGCAGTCGTATTATTACGAAGGGTATGAAAAAGGCTGAGGGTCGTCTGAAAAGCGATTTCAGACTGTTTCAGACGACCTGATTCGGTAGGTGATCAGACGGGAGCGGATGAGAAAAGAAATTCTGGGTAAGAATAATCCGGTCTGAAATATTGGAAGAAGAATGATGGATAAAAATCAGTTAGAACAAGAATTTCATAAAGCCATGTTAAATATTTATCAGGAGGCTTTGAATTTGCCGCAACCTTACAAGGCGACACGATTTTTACAAATTGTAAATGAATTTGGTGGTAAAGAGGCGGCGGATAAATTATTGAGTACGGGGGAAAAGAAGACTCAGACCGGTTTTACAGAGCTGATTTTGAGTGGTGGCGGAGTCCACGCCTTGAAATACAGTATGGAATATCTGGTGTTACAAAAGCCGTGGTGTGATTTATTTACTGAAGAGCAATTAGCTGTGGCACGCAAACGATTGGAGCGTGTTGGATTTGTTTTTCCGAAGTAATTTTGTACGAAACAAACATAGATTTTTAAATCAATCGGATTCAATCAAATGAACGATATGACTTTATATTTGATAATTGCCCTTGTTCCGTTGGCAGGCTCGCTGATTGCGGGTTTGTTCGGCAACAAAATCGGACGTGCCGGTGCGCATACGGTTACGATACTCGGCGTGGCGGTGTCCGCCGTGCTGTCGGCTTATGTGCTGTGGGGCTTTATTGACGGCAGCCGCGCCAAGTTTGACGAGAATGTCTATACCTGGCTGACAATGGGCGGCTTGGATTTCTCCGTCGGCTTCTTGGTCGATACGATGACGGCGATGATGATGGTCGTGGTAACGGGCGTGTCGTTGATGGTGCATATCTATACCATCGGCTATATGCACGATGAAAAAGTCGGCTACCAACGCTTCTTCAGCTATATTTCTTTGTTTACATTCAGTATGTTGATGCTGATTATGAGCAACAACTTCATTCAGCTCTTCTTCGGTTGGGAAGCGGTGGGCTTGGTGTCGTATCTCTTGATCGGTTTCTATTTCAAACGCCCGAGCGCGACATTTGCCAACCTGAAAGCCTTTTTGATCAACCGTGTCGGCGACTTCGGCTTTTTGCTCGGTATCGGCTTGGTGCTTGCCTATTTCGGCGGCAGCTTGCGCTATCAAGATGTATTCGCTTATCTGCCCAACGTGCAAAATGCCACTATCCAACTGTTCCCCGGTGTGGAATGGTCTTTGATTACTGTAACCTGTTTGCTCCTGTTTGTCGGTGCGATGGGTAAATCGGCACAATTCCCGCTGCACGTCTGGCTGCCTGATTCGATGGAAGGCCCGACCCCGATTTCTGCATTGATTCACGCCGCAACCATGGTTACCGCCGGTTTGTTTATGGTGTCGCGTATGTCGCCGATTTATGAAATGAGCAGCACCGCGCTGTCGGTCATTATGGTGATCGGCGCGATTACCGCCCTGTTTATGGGCTTTTTGGGCGTGATTCAAAACGACATCAAACGTGTAGTTGCGTATTCCACCCTGTCGCAATTGGGCTACATGACCGTGGCTCTGGGCGCGTCTGCCTATTCCGTGGCGATGTTCCATGTGATGACCCACGCCTTCTTTAAAGCCCTGTTGTTCTTGGCGGCAGGCAGCGCGATTATCGGTATGCACCACGACCAAGACATGCGCCATATGGGCAATCTGAAAAAATATATGCCGGTTACTTGGCTGACCATGCTGATCGGTAACTTGTCGCTGATTGGTACGCCGTTCTTCTCCGGCTTCTACTCCAAAGATTCGATTATCGAAGCGGCGAAATACAGCACACTGCCGGGCAGCGGCTTTGCCTATTTTGCCGTCCTCGCCAGCGTGTTTGTTACCGCGTTTTACGCGTTCCGCCAATACTTTATGGTGTTCCACGGCGAAGAGAAATGGCGCAGCCTGCCCGAACACCATTCAGACGGCCACGGCGAAGAACATCACGGTTTGGGTAAAAACGACAATCCGCACGAAAGCCCGTTGGTGGTTACCCTGCCTTTGATTTTGCTTGCCGTTCCGTCCGTCATCATCGGCTACATCGCCATCGAACCCATGCTCTACGGCGATTTCTTCAAAGACGTGATTTTCGTCAACGCCGACGCGCATCCGACTATACACATCATGAAGGAAGAGTTCCACGGCGCATTGGCAATGGTGTCCCACAGCCTGCATTCGCCCGTACTCTACCTTGCTATCGCAGGCGTGTTGAGCGCATGGCTTTTGTACGTCAAACTGCCGCACCTGCCAGCGAAAATTGCACAGACGTTCCGTCCGATTTACGTTTTGTTTGAAAACAAATACTACCTCGACGCCCTGTATTTCAACGTTTTCGCCAAAGGCACACGCGCATTGGGCACTTTCTTCTGGAAAGTCGGCGATACCGCCATTATTGACAACGGTATTGTCAACGGCTCTGCCAAACTGGTCGGCGCGATTGCCGCGCAAGTGCGTAAAGCCCAAACCGGCTTTATCTACACCTACGCCGCCGCTATGGTGTTCGGCGTATTGGTCTTGCTCGGCATGACCTTCTGGGGATTGTTCCGATAAGAATAAGGTTTCAGACGGCCTTAAACCTTCAGGCCGTCTGAAACGAAGAAATATCCACATAAACACATTTTTATTTTAACCACAGGTTAACCACTATGTTTTCCAACTACCTACTCAGCTTGGCAATATGGATACCCATCGCCGCAGGCGTGCTGGTTTTGGCAACGGGGTCGGACAGCCGTGCGCCGTTTGCCCGCGTGCTCGCCTTCATGGGTGCGCTTGCCGGTTTCTTGGTAACACTGCCCCTGTTTACCGGTTTCGACCGTTTGAGCGGCGGCTATCAATTTACCGAGTTCCACGAGTGGATTCCGCTTCTGAAAATCAACTACGCATTGGGCGTGGACGGTATTTCAGTGCTCTTTATCATCTTGAATGCGTTTATTACGCTGTTGGTGGTATTGGCAGGTTGGGAAGTCATTCAGAAACGTCCGGCGCAGTATATGGCGGCATTCCTGATCATGTCGGGTTTGATTAACGGCGCGTTTGCCGCGCAGGATGCGATTCTGTTTTATGTGTTCTTCGAGGGTATGCTGATTCCGCTGTACCTGATTATCGGTGTATGGGGCGGTCCGCGCCGCGTCTATGCGTCGGTCAAGCTCTTCCTCTACACGCTGATGGGTTCGCTCCTGATGCTGGTTGCGATGGTTTACCTTTATTATCAAACAGGCAGCTTCTCTATTGTCGATTTCCAAAACATCGAACAGATTCCGTTGGGCGTACAACAGCTTTTGTTTGTGGCGTTCTTCCTGTCATTTGCCGTAAAAGTGCCGATGTTCCCTGTGCACACTTGGTTGCCGGATGCCCACGTTGAAGCGCCGACCGGCGGTTCGATGGTGTTGGCGGCCATTACGCTGAAACTGGGTGCGTATGGTTTCTTGCGCTTTATCCTGCCGATTATGCCGGATGCGGCACGCTATTTTGCCCCCGTGATCATCGTATTAAGTCTGATTGCCGTGATTTATATCGGTATGGTGGCTTTGGTGCAAACCGATATGAAAAAACTGGTGGCGTATTCGTCCATCAGCCATATGGGTTTTGTAACGCTTGGGATGTTTTTGTTTGTTGACGGGCAGTTGGACGACTGGGCATTGAAAGGTGCAATCATTCAAATGATTTCGCACGGTTTCGTGTCTGCCGCGATGTTTATGTGTATCGGCGTGATGTACGACCGCCTGCACACGCGCAATATTGCTGATTATGGCGGCGTGGTCAATGTGATGCCCAAGTTTGCGGCGTTTATGATGCTGTTCGGTATGGCGAACGCGGGTTTGCCTGCGACTTCCGGCTTCGTGGGCGAGTTTATGGTGATTATGGGCGCGGTCAAAGTGAATTTCTGGGTCGGCGCGTTGGCCGCCATGACCCTGATTTACGGTGCATCTTATACCCTGTGGATGTACAAACGCGTTATTTTTGGTGCGATCCACAATCCGCACGTTGCCGAAATGCAAGACATCAATTGCCGCGAATTTGCGATTTTGGCAATTTTGGCGGTGGCTGTTTTGGGTATGGGCCTGTATCCGAACGCATTTATCGAAGTGGTGCATCAGGCGGCAAACGATTTGATTGCCCATGTGGCACAAAGCAAGATTTGAGGTGTGTAAATGAACTGGTCTGATTTGAATTTAATGCCCGCCATGCCCGAAATCGTGCTGCTGTCGCTGCTGGTGTTATTGTTGCTGGCGGACTTGTGGGTCAGTGATGACAAACGCCCGTGGACGCATTACGGCGCGTTGGCAACGGTGGCGGTTACGGCTGTGGTGCAGTTGGCGGTGTGGGAACAGGGCAGCACGTCTTCGTTCAACGGGATGTATATTGCAGACGGTATGTCGCGTTTGGCAAAAATGGTTTTATATGCCTTGACCTTTGCCCTGTTTGTCTATGCCAAGCCCTACAACCAAGTGCGCGGTATTTTTAAAGGCGAGTTTTACACCCTGTCATTGTTTGCCCTGTTGGGTATGAGTGTGATGGTGAGCGCGGGGCATTTTTTAACTGCCTATATCGGTTTGGAACTCTTGTCGCTTGCCCTTTACGCCCTGATTGCCCTGCGCCGCGATTCCGGCTTTGCCGCCGAAGCCGCCTTGAAATATTTTGTTTTGGGCGCGCTGGCATCCGGCCTGCTGCTCTACGGTATTTCTATGGTTTACGGCGCAACCGGTTCGCTGGAATTTGCCGGCGTGCTCGCCTCTTCCTTCAATGAAGAAGCCAACGAATGGCTGTTGAAACTGGGTTTGGTGTTTATCGTCGTCGCCGTCGCGTTCAAACTCGGTGCGGTGCCGTTCCATATGTGGGTGCCCGACGTGTATCACGGCGCGCCCACTTCTGTTACCGCCTTGGTCGGCACTGCCCCGAAAATCGCCGCCGTCGTTTTCACTTTCCGCATCCTCGTTACCGGGCTGGGAACCGTGCATCATGACTGGTCTCTGATGTTTGCCCTGCTTGCCGCCGCCTCGCTGCTGGTCGGCAACCTTGCCGCCATCATGCAGACCAATATCAAACGTATGTTCGCCTATTCCACCGTATCGCATATGGGTTTCATCCTGTTGGCGTTTATGGCGGGCGCGGTCGGCTTTGCGGCGGGCCTCTATTACGCCATTACCTACGCGCTGATGGCGGCGGCAGGGTTCGGAGTGTTGATGGTGTTGTCGGACGGGGACAACGAGTGCGAAAACATCAGCGATTTGGCAGGGTTGAACCAACACCGCGTATGGCTTGCCTTTTTGATGCTGCTGGTTATGTTCTCTATGGCGGGCATTCCGCCGCTGATGGGTTTTTACGCCAAATTCGGCGTGATTATGGCACTCTTGAAACAAGGCCATGTTTGGTTGTCTGTATTTGCCGTCATCATGTCGCTGATTGGTGCGTTCTACTACCTGCGCGTGGTCAAAGTCATCTACTTCGATGTGCCTGATCATGACCAGCCGGTCGGCAGCAACTATGCCGCCAAATTTGTTCTGACGGTCAATGCCTTCTTGCTGCTCCTGTGGGGCATCATGCCGCAAACCGTTATCGACTGGTGCGCCAAGGCGTTGGAGAACACGCTGTAAGCCGCCGCAACGGCAGCCGTGTCAGAGGCTGCCGTTTTTGTTAAGATATGCCGTTCCGCAACGCGGTTCAGACGGCATCGCCGCCGACAACGCCTAAACAGAAAGCCCACCATGACCGCATCCATGTACATCCTTTTGGTCTTGGCACTCATCTTTGCCAACGCCCCCTTCCTCACGACCAGACTGTTCGGCGTGGCCGCACTCAAGCGCAAACATTTCGGACACCACATGATCGAGCTGGCGGCAGGTTTCGCGCTGACCGCCGTTCTTGCCTACATCCTCGAATCCCGTGCAGGATCGGTACACGATCAGGGTTGGGAGTTTTATGCCACAGTCGTCTGCCTGTACCTGATTTTTGCGTTTCCATGTTTTGTGTGGCGGTATTTTTGGCACACGCGCAACAGGGAATAGACAAGCATAGGAATGCCGTCTGAAACCCTTTCAGACGGCATTTGTTTCATTCAAGTGCAGGCCGGCATCGCTGTGCCGGCACGTTTCAGCCGGCGATATACGCCGGTTTTAATATTTGCGGGCGACTGCAAATTCTGCCAACTGCCGCAGGCGCAGGGCTTTGTCGCCGAAGGGTTCGAGCAGCGCGACCGCTTCGGCAACCAGTTTGTGTGCGTATGAGCGCGCCGCTTCCAAGCCCATCAGTTTCACATAAGTCGGCTTGTCGTTGTCTGCGTCTTTGCCCGCCGTTTTGCCCAAAGTCGCCGTGTCCGCTTCACAATCCAACACATCGTCAATGACTTGGAACGCCAGCCCCAGTTTTGCCGCGTAAGCGTCCAATACGGAAAGTTCCGCATCTGACAGATCAGGACACGCCGTCGCCCCCAATAAAACCGCCGCACGGATTAGCGCACCCGTTTTCAGGCTGTGCATCTGTTCCAAATCGGCTTGAACCATTTGTTTGCCGACATTCGCCAAATCGATTGCCTGACCGCCCGCCATACCCCTGCTGCCGCCCGCTTTCGCCAACACCGACAACATTGCCAACTGGCGTGCGGCGGGCAGTTCTGTCGGACGGCTCAACACGTCAAATGCCTGTGTCTGCAAAGCGTCGCCGGTCAGAAGGGCGGTCGCTTCGCCATATTTGATGTGGCAAGTCGGTTTGCCGCGCCGCAGGCTGTCGTTGTCCATCGCCGGCATATCGTCGTGAACCAAAGAATAGACGTGGATCATTTCGATTGCCGCCATTGCCTGTTCTACTGCTTCATGCACGGCTTCGCCTAATTCCGAAGCTGCCAGAACCAGCATCGGCCGCAGACGCTTACCGCCGTCCAAAGCCGCATAACGCATCGCTTCGTGCAGTGTGTGCGGTATTTCCCCCTCAGACGGTAAAAACCGTTCAAGCAGCAGCTCTGTTTGCGCCTGCGCCCTCTGTTGCCACGTTTTCAAATCATTCGTCGGATTCAAGGTTTAACTCCTTCAGCCCGTCTGTGTCTAAAACCTGTAGCTTTTGTTCGACTTGTGCCAGTTTGGTTTGGCAGTACCTGACCAGTTCGTTGCCTTCCTGATAGGCGGCAAGCGCGTCTTCCAAGGGCATTTCGCCCTGCATAGACTGCGTCAGCGATTCGAGGCGCGACAAGGCTTCTTCAAACGATTTCGGGGCGTTTTTCTTCATCGTATTTCCTTTTCGGTTGAAACCCCGCCCTTTAGGGCGGCAGGATCAGACTTTATTTGGGAGGGGTGTAACCCTTTCCAAATCAGGGCAATACATAGGGCGGTGCTTTATGTGCCGTCCTGTGTGTTGGAACATAGTTTCGGATGTTCCGGTAAAAAGCGGATTGTAGCATTTTTGAAAAACGGATGCCGTCTGAAACCCGAATCCGGCTTCAGACGGCATTTTTTCCGCCCAGGCGGCAAGGCGTTACCCGGGCAGTTCGTCGGTGATGCCCTGCAAAAAGGCGAGGCGTTCGGGGCTTGCCGCCCCGGTTTGCGCGGCGGCTTTGAAGGCGCAGCCGGGTTCGGCGCGGTGGGTGCAGTTGTGGAAGCGGCATTGCCCGACAAGGTGGCGGAAATCGGGGAAATAGCGCGGCAAATCGGCGGCTTGGAGGTGGTGTAAACCAAATTCTTGCAAACCCGGGGAGTCGATGAGTTGGGTTTCGCCGTTCAAATCATAAAGCCGGGCGTGGGTGGTGGTGTGTTTTCCCGAGTCGAGTGCGGCGGAAATGTCGCCGGTGCGGGCGGTTTGGCTGCCCAAAAGGGCGTTGGTCAGGGTGGATTTGCCCATACCGCTCTGCCCGAGCAGGATGTTGCTGTGCCCTTGCAGGGCGGGGCGCAGGCTGCCGGCGTTTTCCAGTGCGCGGGTTTCGATGACGGGATAACCCAGCGTTTCGTAGAATTTGAGTTTTTCGCGCCAAAGGGCGGTTTCGGGCAGGTCGGCTTTGTTCAGGACGATGACGGCTTCAATACCGGCGGCTTCGGCGGCAAGCAGGGCGCGTTGCAGCAGCCGCACGCTCGGACTCGGGACGGCGGCGGTTACGATGAGGAGTTGGGTAACGTTGGCGGCGATGAGTTTGGTTTTCCACGCGTCTTGGCGGTAGAGCAGGCTTTGGCGCGGTAAAAAATCTTCAATCACAACTTGTTCGGCGTTGACGGGGCTGATGCGGACGCGGTCGCCGCAGGCGAAATCGACGCGTTTTTTGCGGGTGCTGGCTTCGTAGGTTGTGCCGTCGGGCGTGCGGACAATGTAGCGGCGGCCGTAGCTGGCGGTAATTTGGGCGGTGTCGTTCATGGTTTCTTTGGGGTTGGGTGTGGGAATGCCGTCTGAAAACGGGTGTTCGGACGGCATCGGTTCAGTCGTGCTGCCACTCGACGTGTTCGTTGAGGAAGCCGCCGCTCTGGTGCGCCCAGAGTTTGGCGTAAAGCCCGCGTTTTTCGAGGAGTTCGGCGTGTGTGCCTTCTTCGATGATGCGGCCTTTGTCGAGGACGACGAGCCTGTCCATTGCGGCGATGGTGGAGAGGCGGTGGGCGATGGCGATGACGGTTTTGCCGTCCATCATTTTGTCGAGGCTTTCTTGGATGGCGGCTTCGACTTCGGAATCGAGCGCGCTGGTGGCTTCGTCCAAAAGAAGAATCGGTGCGTCTTTGAGCATCACGCGGGCGATGGCGATGCGCTGGCGTTGCCCGCCGGAGAGTTTCACGCCGCGTTCGCCGACGTGTGCGTCGTAGCCGCGCCGCCCTTTGGCATCGGAAAGGTCGGGGATGAAGCCGGCGGCTTCGGCGCGTTCGGCGGCAGAAACCATTTCGGCATCGGTCGCGTCGGGGCGGCCGTAAATAATGTTGTCGCGCACGGAACGGTGCAGCAGCGAGGTATCTTGCGTGACCAAACCGATTTGGGCGCGTAAAGATTCTTGGGTAACGCCGCTTATGTCCTGCCCGTCGATCGAAACCGTGCCGCTTTGCGGTTCGTAGAAGCGCAAAAGCAGGTTGACGATGGTGGATTTGCCCGCGCCGCTGCGTCCGATCAAGCCGACTTTTTCGCCCGGGCGGATGGTGAGGTTGAAGCCGTTGAGCAGCGGTTTGCCCGCTTCGTAGGAGAAATCGACGTGTTCAAATTTGATTGCGCCTTGCGGCACGTTCAGCGGCAGTGCCCGGGGCTTGTCGAGGATGGTGTGCGGTTTGGACAGGGTTGCCATGCCGTCGCCGACGGTGCCGATGTTTTCAAACAGCCGCGCGGATTCCCACATAATGTATTGCGACAAACCGTTGACGCGCAACGCCATGGCGGTGGCTGTAGCAACCGCGCCCACGCCGACCTGCCCGTTGTGCCAGAGCCAGATGCCCAGTGCGGCGGTGGAGAGGGTCAGGGAGGTGTTGACGATGAAGCTGCACGAATGCAGCAGCGTCGCCAGCCGCATTTGGGCGCGCACCGTAACCATAAATTCTTCCATCGACTGCTTGGCATAGGCGGCTTCACGCGCGCCGTGGGAGAAGAGTTTGACGGTGGCGATATTGGAATAGGCATCGGTAATGCGGCCGGTCATCAGCGAGCGGGCATCCGCCTGCCATGCGGCGGTTTGCCCCAATTTGGGAATCAGCAGGCGCATCACCGAAGCGAAACCGACAATCCAGCCGATAAAGGGCAGCAGCAGCCATGAGTCGAGCGAGGCGAGAATCACGCCGGAGGTAATGAAATACACCGACACATAAACGACCATATCGGCAACCGTCATCACCGCGTCGCGCAACGCCAGCGCGGTCTGCATGACTTTGGCGGACACGCGTCCGGCAAATTCGTCCTGATAAAAACCGAGGCTTTGGTTCAGCATCAGGCGGTGGAAGTTCCAGCGCAGGCGCATGGGGAACACGCCCTGAAGGGTTTGCAGGCGCACGTTGGACGCGGCAAACGCCCACGCAACCGAAAATACCATCATCGCCGCCATTGCCGCCAGTTCCCAACTTTTTTCGGCAAACAGTTCGGCGGGCGCGTATTTGCCGAGCCACTCCACGATTTTGCCCATAAATTGAAAAACCAGGGCTTCCATAATGCCGATGCCGGCGGTCAGCGCAGCCAGGGCGGCTATCCATTTCCGCACGCCGGCCATGCTGCTCCAGACAAACCGCCACAAGCCTTTTTCTGGCGTTTTCGGGGCGGCTTCGGGATAAGGGTCGATTCGGGACTCGAACCAGGAAAATATTTTGTTCAACATTGTTTTCGATTTCGGTAAAACAGTTTCAGACGGCATCAAACACAATGCCGTCTGAAAGGAAGGACAATAACGCCATTTTACGGGAAAAGCCGTCGGGAAGACAGCGCGAGGCGGAAACGCAGGGTTTCGTCAGGGCAAACGCCGCGCCGCCTTCAGGCGGCATTATTTCAGCAGGTTTTTCAAAGCAAGGCGCACGCCTTCGCCCACGTCCGTCCCCTCCGGAACGCCTTTGACCGCCGCTTTTGCTTCGCGTTCGCTGTAACCCAGCGCAAGCAGCGTGCTGACGATGTCTTCCGTTTCGTCGGCGGCGGGTGCGGCGGCAAACAGCCCGTCCGTTACCGTATGCGCGACCAGCTTGCCGCGCAGTTCCAAAACCATACGTTCGGCGGTTTTTTTGCCGATTCCCGGGGCGGAGGAGAGGCGTTTGACATCTTCTTCTGCAACCGCCCGCGCCAGTTCGTCGGCAGTCATTGCCGACAAAATGCCCAAAGCCGTTTTCGCGCCGATGCCGCCGACCTTGATCAGTTGGCGGAAGGTCTTGCGTTCTTCCGCAGTGGCAAAACCAAATAAAAGATGTGCGTCTTCCCGAATGATAAGCTGGGTAAACAGTTGTACGCTTTCACCCACGGGCGGCAGGTTGTAGAAGGTCTGCATCGATACGTCGGCCTCATAGCCGACACCGTTGACATCGATGACGATTTGCGGAGGGTTTTTTTCAACCAGTTTGCCGGTCAGTCTGCTGATCATGTGTGCCGAATCCTGAAGTGTCGGGTGCAAAATGCCGTCTGAAACCGGTTTGGGCTTCAGACGGCACGGATTGTATCAAATTCAGTCGTCGCGGCGGGAGGAAATCACGCGGCCGGTACGGGCATCGACAACGACTTTGTATTCCTGTCCGTTTTTGACGATTTCGACATCATAGTGCGGACGGCCGTTGTCGTGTTCGAGATCGATGTCGGTGATTTTGCCGCCGACACGCGCCAACGCTGCTTTTTCGGCTTGGGCGCGGCTGATGATTTTGTCTTGTTTGTTGTGTTGGTGTGCGGCGTGTCCGTGGTCGTCATCGCCGTGTCCGTCGTGGTGGGCGAGCGCGGGGGCGGAAATGCTCAGCAGTGCGGTTGCGGCGGAGGTCAAGAGAAGGTGTTTGATGTTCATATTTTGCCTTTGTAAATCGTGGGTTGGAAAATGTGGATATTAATAAGGTATCAAATAACCGTCAGCCGGCGGTCAATACCGCCCGAACCATACCGCGCGCCTGAGCTTCGGCTTCGGCGGCGCGTTCCTGCGAGGTAAACGGTCCCATTTTGACGACGTATTCGTAACGGCGTTTTTCAACCGAGAGGTTCGTACCCGATGACGAAACGGCGAAGTTTTGGGCGGCTTGGTTCAGATAGGCTTGTGCTTCGTGTTCCGTACCGAAAGATTTCAAGTCGATAAAGATGTCTTTGTTTTCGGCAACCGGTGCGGATTGGCCCGGGACGATTTGTTCGATTTTGACGTGTGCCGTCCCTTGGTTGACAAAGCCCAATTTTTGCGCGGCGGCTTTGGATACGTCGATGATGCGGTTGCCGTGGAAGGGGCCGCGGTCGTTGACGCGGACGATGACGCTTTTGCCGTTTTTGGTATTGGTTACGCGCACATAGCTGGGGATGGGCAGGGTTTTGTGGGCGGCGGTAAAGGCGTTCATATCGTATCGTTCTCCGCCGGAAGTTTTGCGCCCGTGAAACCTGCCGCCGTACCACGAGGCGTTGCCGGTTTGCGTGAATTCGGCGACTTGGTTTTTCGGCGTGTAGCGTTTTCCGGCGACTTTGTAGCTGCGGTTGGCGGAGGCGTGCAGTTTTTCTGCCTTGACCACTGCGTCGGCGGATGCCGTCTGAAGGGAGTGTGTGCCGAATGCGGCGGTGAGAAGGAAAAGGGTTTTTCGGGTTAAAGTCAAAACGTGTTCCGTTCTTGAGTTGAAGACGAATGGGCATCATGCCCGCCGGATACGTTCCGAACCGCCGTACAGTGCGGACGGCGGTTCGGAATGTGTCCGGATAGGTTTTCAGACGGCATGAACCTGCGTTCAAACGCCGCCTGCGTAACCGTGTTGCCGCCACGCTTCAAAGAGAATCACGGCGACGGTGTTGGAAAGGTTCATACTCCGGCTGCCGGGCTGCATCGGCAGGCGGATTTTTTGCGCGGCGGGCAGGCTGTCGAGGATGTCGGCAGGCAGTCCGCGCGTTTCCGGCCCGAACAGTAAAACGTCGCCTTTTTGAAACGCGGTTTCATCGGGGCGCGCCGTGCCTTTGGTGGTCAGGGCGAAAATGCGCCTGCCTGCGAGTGCCTTGAGGCAGTCGTCGAAGTTTTCGTGCACCGTCAGGCTGGCGAACTCGTGGTAGTCGAGCCCGGCGCGTTTCATTTTGGCGGAATCCAATGGGAAGCCGAGCGGTTTGACAAGGTGCAAATCCGCGCCGGTATTGGCGCACAGGCGGATGATGTTGCCCGTGTTCGGCGGGATTTCCGGCTGGTATAAAACGATGGTAAACATAAATATCAATCACTTATAGGCGCGTAACCTTGCCACAAGGCGGATGGGGTGTCAAAAAATTTAGTTATTTTTTCATTGGCGTGCGTGCCAGCGTCCAGCAGCAGATTCGGTTTGCGCCCGATTTTTTCAGCGTCTTTGCCAATTCGTCCAGCGTCGCGCCGGTGGTAAAGACATCGTCGATTAACAGAATATTACAGTTTTCCGGTATCGGTGTGCGGATTTCAAAGGCGTTTTTGATGTTTCGCCGCCGTTCGCCGCCTTTGAGCGTGCTTTGCGGCGGGCGGTGGTGTCGGAAAACGGTGTGTCGGGGCAGTATCTGCCAGCCGTAGCGTTGTGCCAGCAGCCCGACGATGCTTTCACTTTGGTTGAACCCGCGTTGCAGCAGCCGCTCCCTGCTTAGCGGTACGGGCAGGACGAAATCGAAACATTCGTCTGCAAGCCGGTCGGGCGGATTCTGCATCATCAGGTCTGCCAGCGGCTGCACCATGCTCAAATCAGCCAAGTGCTTCAGCGCGTGTATCATATTGCTGACGGGCGGTTCGTAATGCAGCGAAGCCCACATCCGGTCGAATGCGGGCGGTTTTTTCTGACAGCCGCCGCACACCGATCCGCCTTGGATGTGTCTGAAACACAGGGGGCAGCTGTTTGCCGCGTCGGTGCGGTATGCCGCCAAATCGTCGCGGCAGCCGGCGCAGATGCCGTCTGAAACGCCAGACGAACCGTGGCATAATACGCAACGCCTGATAGTGGGCGCGTCTGCGATGCGCCGCCAACGAGAGAGAAAATCCATGCCTGATGCCGTCAAAAAAGTTTACCTGATACACGGTTGGGGGGCGAACCGCCACATGTTCGACGATTTGATGCCGCGCCTGCCTGCAACGTGGCCGGTGTCCGCCGTCGATTTGCCCGGACACGGGGACGCTCCGTTTGTCCGACCTTTCGACATTGCGGCTGCGGCCGACGGCATTGCCGCTCAAATTGACGCTCCGGCCGACATTCTCGGCTGGTCGCTCGGCGGATTGGTCGCGCTGTATCTGGCGGCGCGCCATCCCGACAAAGTCCGTTCGCTCTGCCTGACGGCGAGTTTCGCACGGCTGACGGCTGACGAAGACTATCCCGAAGGGCTTGCCGCGCCTGCATTGGGCAAAATGGTCGGTGCGTTCCGTTCGGATTATGCCAAACATATCAAACAGTTTCTACAATTACAGCTTCTGCACACGCCTGATGCGGACGGAATCATAGGCAGAATCCTGCCCGATTTGGCGCGCTGCGGCACGCCTCAAGCCTTGCAGGAGGCGTTGGACGCGGCGGAAAGGGCGGATGCGCGGCATTTGTTGGACAAGATAGATGTTCCGGTACTGCTGGTGTTCGGCGGCAAAGACGCGATTACGCCGCCGCGTATGGGTGAATATCTGCACCGCCGTTTGAAGGGCAGCAGGTTGGTTGTGATGGAAAAGGCGGCGCATGCGCCGTTTTTGAGCCATGCGGAAGCGTTTGCCGCGCTGTACCGCGACTTTGTTGAAGGGGGTTTGAGATGAACCATCAGGACGCACGCTGGCAGGTTCACCGCCATCTTGCCGAACATACCGACCAACGGCTGACACTCGTCCGCAACGCGCCCAAGCATATCCTGCTTGCCGGTGCGGATGCGGACATCAGCCGCAGCCTGCTGGCGAAACGCTATCCGCAGGCGGTATTTGAAGAATACGATTCCCGTGCGGATTTTTTGGCGGCTGCCGCTGCCGCCCGCAAAGGCGGTTTTTGGCAAAGGTTTACGGGTAAGGGCGTGGTGCAACACTGCCAATCCCCGATCGCGCCGCTGCCCGAAGCGTGTGCCGATATGTTGTGGTCGAATCTCGGACTGTTGGCGGCGGAACAAATCCTTCCTGTGCTGCACAACTGGGCGCGCGCCTTGAAGACGGACGGGCTGCTGTTTTTTACCTGCTTCGGGCGAGATACCTTGGCGGAACTGAAATGCCGTCTGAAAGAAAACGGCATTGAAAGCCGCAGCGCGCTTTTCCCTGATATGCACGACTTGGGCGATATGCTTGCTGAAAACGGCTTTTACGACCCCGTTACCGATACGGCGAAGCTGGTGTTGGATTACAAAAAGGCGGAAACGTTTTGGGCGGATATGGACACGCTGGGCGTTTGGCGGGCGATGGCGTGGAACGATGAAAACGCCGCGCGTTCGTGTGTCGGGACAATATTTGAGCGGGAAGGCGGTTTGGGCATTACGCTGGAAACGGTGTACGGACACGCCGTGAAAAAACTGATGCTGCCGCAAGGGGAGAACGTGGTGCAGTTTTTTCCGAAGAGATGATGTGCAGATGCCGTCTGAAGCCGTTTCCAGGTTTCAGACGGCATTTGTCTGTGAAAACCGACAGAAATAAAGGAAATGCCGATGTATAGTGAATTAAATTTAAACCAGTACAGCGTTGCCTCGCCTTAGCTCAAAGAGAACGATTCTCTAAGGTGCTGAAGCACCAAGTGAATCGGTTCCGTACTATTTGTACTGTCTGCGGCTTCGCCGCCTTGTCCTGATTTTTGTTAATCCACTATATGCTGATGCCGGAGACGTATATTGCGTCTATAACATCAGACTGAAGCAGTACACTGCCTGCCAGGTTACCCGAGTTGAAGAACACGGTGGCAAAAAAAACACATGCGACCCTGCTGGCTTTGGACTGGCAGGGCAACAAACCGCTTGGGGCGGAGGAGCTGGCGGATTTGAAATCGCTTTACAAAGACTTAAAGAATAATATTGGAAATATTGTATGAACAAAAAATTAAACTATATTTTTATGTTGGACTGTTTAGGGTTGGTGATATTGTTTACTTGTATAATAGCTACTTTTGAAAGAGATTATGGATTTAAAATTTTTACTAATTCTAAGAGACCTGAATTTTATTATTGGATTGGAATGTTTTATTATGGAATTATTTCTTGCTGGTTTGATTATCAATTAATTTCAACAAAGGCGAATTCGTATAAAAGAAAAGTTAAACAATATAAAATTTTTTCAGTAATATTTTCAGTTTTGATATTTATTTCTACTATAGTAAAACTTTAAATTTTGGAGCAAAAATTTATGAGCGATTCAATTGAATATGTATTGGGAACGCGGTCTGCACATGTATAAGGCAAGTGCCGTCGTGCCGACGGGATATGTACGGGTTGGGAATACCGCGCCGCTGGTCGGCGAAGACACGCAACGGTATGCCTCTTTTTGGGGCGACGGCTACGACGTGTACCGTCAGTTGAGATGGCAGCAGATACCCGAAAAACAGAGAAAGGCATTCAAAAAAGCCGCCAAAAGCAAAAAGACCGTGATGTTTGCCGGACGGGAATACGGCATATCCAAACAGAATTTGAGCGATGTTTGGGATGATTTTGAAGACGCGATGGAACTGAAGGCGTTTCCCTGCCTGTCTTCGCTGTTTCTGACCAAATGGCATAAAAATCTATATGATAGTGGATTAACAAAAACCAGTACGGCGTTGCCTCGCCTTAGCTCAAAGAGAACGATTCTCTAAGGTGCTGAAGCACCAAGTGAATCGGTTCCGTACTATTTGTACTGTCTGCGGCTCGCCGCCTTGTCCTGATTTTTGTTAATCCACTATAAAAACAGGAATTTTTAAATAGAGGCAATGCCGTCTGAAACTTGGTAACGGGCTTCAGACGGCATTTCGTTCCAATACCGCCAACACCGCCGCACCGTAACGTGCGGCTTTTTCTTCGCCTACGCCGTATACGGCGGCAAGCTCCGCCAAGCCTTCCGGCTGTTTGGCGGCAATGGCGCGCAGTGCGGCTTTGCTGAGAATGCGGTAGGGTTCGGACTGTTCGTGTTTTGCCGTTTCGCCGCACCATTGGATCAGGGCGCGCATCAGGCGGCGTTTGCGTTTGGCGGTTTCATCGATGCCGTCTGAAAACGGACGGCAGACGGCGAGGATGTCCCGTCCGTATTTGGCGGCGCGTACGCTGCCCAAGCCGTACACGCCTTCGAGGTCGGTTTCGGTTTCGGGCGTATCGGCAAGCATATCGGCAAGGCTTTCGTCGGAGAGGACGGCATGCAGGGCGCAGTTTTCCGCCCTTGCCTGTTCATACCGCCAGGCTTCGAGTTTTTGACGCAGTTGTTGTTCGCGTTCGGTTTGCGGACGGATGACCGCGTCGCGGCTGAAGCCGGCGGCGTTGCGGCAGACTTCGAGGATGCCGTGTCCGAAACGGTCGATTTTGGCTTCGCCCAAACCGTAGATGTCGTGCAGACCGTTGAGGTCTTGCGGCATTTTTTCGACAAGGTCGCGCAGGGTTTTGTCGCCGAAAATCATATAGGCGGGGATGCCTTCGGCTTCTGCCTGTTTCATACGCCAAACGCGCAATGCCTGCCACAGGCGTTCTTCGCGTTCGGTACGCAGCCAGTTGTCTTTGAGGGTGCGGGCGGCGGGCTTGTCGCGCTTGAGCGGACGCAGCATCACTTCGGTTTCGCCTTTGAGGACTTTTTTGGCGGCTTCGGTCAGTTGCAATGCCTGATATCGGGTAATGTTGACGGTGAGGTAGCCGAGGCTGATACACTGGCGGATGACGCTGCGCCATTCTTTGTCGGACAACTCCGTACCGATGCCGAATGTGGACAGTTGTTCGTGCCGGTTGCCGCGTATCCAATCGTCGCTTTTACCTCGTAAAATGTTGGTGATGTAACCGGCGGCAAAACGTTGTCCGGCGCGGTACACGCAGCTGAGTAATTTTTGCACCAACACCGTGCCGTCAAACCGTACGGGCGGATGCAGGCAGTTGTCGCAATGGCCGCAGGGTTCGGATGCTTCGCCGAAATGTTTGAGCAGCAGTACGCGGCGGCAGGCGGCGGTTTCGCAGACGGCAAGCATGGCATCGAGTTTTTGCATTTCGATTTGCTTTTGCACCTCGTCGCTGTTGCCTTCGGCAATCCGTTCGCGCAGCAACACCCAATCGTTCAAACCGTAACACAGCCAGCTTGCGGCCGGCAGCCCGTCCCGTCCGGCGCGCCCCGATTCTTGATAGAAATGTTCGACACTCTGGGGCATATCGAGATGGGCGACAAAGCGCACGTCGGGTTTGTCTATGCCCATGCCGAACGCCACGGTCGCCACCACGATAATATTGTCTTCATGCGTAAAGCGGCGTTGGTTTTCCTCGCGTACGTCCATGCTCAAACCAGCATGATACGGAATCGCGTTTAATCCGTTTTCACGCAAAAACTGCGCCACATCTTCCACCTTTTTGCGGCTTAGGCAATACACAATGCCGCTTTGCCCCGTCATTTCTTTGCGGATGAAATCCAGCAATTGTTTTTTGCCGTTGTTTTTTTCGATAACCTGATAATAAATATTCGGACGGTCAAAGCTGGAGACAAATTCGGGCGCATCGTCCAAGTGCAGATAATGCTTGATGTCGGCGCGCGTGGCGGCATCGGCGGTAGCGGTCAGAGCGATGCGCGGGACGTTCGGATAGCGTTCGGCAAGCATGCCGAGCTGTTGATATTCAGGGCGGAAATCGTGTCCCCATTGGCTGACGCAATGCGCCTCATCAATGGCAAACAGACTGACGGTTTGTTGGTCGAGAAAACGCAAAAAGCGGTCGGTAACCAAGCGTTCCGGCGCGACATAAAGCAGCTTCAGACGGCCTTGGGCAAGCCGGTCGGCAATCTCGCGCGCCTCGTCTGCCGATGTGCCGCTGTTGACTGCCGCCGCTTCGATGCCGGCGGCGTGCAGGTTTGCCACTTGGTCGTTCATCAGCGCAATCAGCGGCGATACGACAACCGCCACGCCTTCGCGCATCAGCGCGGGAATCTGGTAACACAAAGACTTGCCACCGCCCGTCGGCATCAGCACCGTCAAACTCCCGCCGCCTGCCAAAGTATTGATGACAGCCTCCTGCCTGCCGCGAAATTCGGGATAACCAAATACTTCGTGCAGAATCTGTTTGGCGGTCGGTCGGTGCATGATGGTTCCGTGCTCGGTAAGGGTGTTGATCGGTCGGCGGCAATATGCCGTCTGAAATCGGGATTTAGAATAGTTTGCCCACTTCTGCTTCAATATCGTCGGCACGCATAAACGTTTCGCCGATCAGGAAGGTATGCACGCCGCGCGATTGCATAAATTCCACATCCGCCTTGCCTGTAATGCCGCTTTCGGTAACGACGGTTTTGCCTTCCAGCGCGGGCAGCAGCGACAGGGTTTGGTCGAGGGAGACTTCAAAAGTCCTCAGGTTGCGGTTGTTTACGCCCCACAGCGGCGTGGTCAGGTTGCGGCATTTTTCCAATTCGGTTTCGTCGTGCAGCTCGAGTAGGACGGTCATGCCCAATTCGTGCGCCACCGCTTCAAAGCGTTCCAATTGTTCCTGTTCCAGTGCTGCGGCAATCAGCAGGACGGCATCCGCCCCCCATGCGCGCGCCTGATAAACCTGGTATTCGTCGATGATGAAGTCTTTGCGCAGCACGGGCAGCGATACGGCTTCGCGCGCCTGTTTGAGGTATTCGGGCGAACCTTGGAAATAGGGTTCGTCGGTCAGTACGGACAAACACGCCGCTCCGGCGTTTTCATAGGCGCGTGCAATCTCGGCAGGGCGGAAGTCCGGACGGATTAACCCTTTGCTCGGGCTTGCCTTTTTGATTTCGGCTATGACGGCGGGCAGGTTTAGGCGGTGTTTGCCGCGTATCGAATCGATGAAGCTGCGGACGGGCGCGGCTTCTGCGGCAAGTGTGCGGATGTGTTCGGCGTTGACGGCGGCTTTTTGAGCGGCAACTTCCTGTGCTTTGGTGGCAAGGATTTTATTGAGGATGTCGGTCATGTCGGGTTCCGTATTCGTCTGGGGAAAGGGGGAATATTAGCATCAAACCGTTAACGCCTGTTTGTGCGGAAGCTGTCGAAATAGGACAGGACGGTCTGCGGCAGCCATTGCAGGTGCAGCCTGCCGCCGGTGCTGCTGACAAAGCCGACATGACCACCATATGCCGGCTGGAACAGGGTAACGGCTTCGGATACTTCGTCTGCGCGGGGCAGGGCTTCGGGCGGCAGGAAGGGGTCGTTGACGGCATTGAGCAGGAGCAGCGGTTTGGCAACGTGTTTGAGCAGCGGTTTGCAGGAAGTTTGGCGGTAGTAGTCGTGCCGGTCGGCAAAGCCGTGCAGCGGTGCGGTGAAGCGGTCGTCAAACTCGCCCAGTGTTTTGCACCCTGCGGCAAATGCCGTCTGAAAACCTTGGAGCGATTTTGCTTTGGGTATCAGGGTGCGGAGGAAGTAGCGCGTGTAGAGCAGCCGCGTGATGCCGCTGTCGAAGCGTCTGCCTGCCGCCTCTGCATCGACGGGGGCGGAGATGACGGCAGCGGCTTGCGGCAATGCCTTTTTGCCCTGTTCGCCCAAATATTTTGCCAGCGCGTTGCCGCCCAGCGATACGCCGACGGCGTATATTTCACGGTAACGCGCGGCGAACGTGTCCAAAGTAAAGGCGATTTCGGCGGTATCGCCCAAGTGGTAGAACACCGGAGCGGTGTTGGCAATGCCGCCGCAGCTGCGGAAATGGACGACTACGCCGTGCCAACCCCGATCGCGTACCGCAAGCATCAGTTCGACCGCGTAATGGCTGCGGCTGCTTCCTTCCAAACCGTGAAACAGCACGACCAGCGGCGCATCGGGCGAAATGCCGTCTGAAAAGTCGTAGGCGACTTTGGTTTTACCCGTGCTGTCGGGAAGCAGCTCTCGGCGGTATGCGGGCGCGGGGCGTTGCAGGAATTTGGCGGCAATCGTGTCGGCATTGCCGTTGCGGAGGAAAAAGGGCGTGTCCGGCGGTGTTAAAATCATAAGGTATCGGTTTTCTTGTTTTCAGACGGCATTGATGATGCGGCAGCCCGTCCGGCTGGTGCGGACGTGGGGGATGCGCGCCCGAATATAGGCGTGGAAAAGCGTTTGCCGAAAAAGGATATCGGCATCGGTCAGTTTTCCACGCGTTTGAAATGGCGCGGACGGAAGCCCAAAGCCGCCAGTGATGCGAAATACAGTCCGCCGCCGACGGCAATCAGGATGCAGAGCTGCCCCGCTTTCCGCATTCCGCCGGCGTGCGCCCATTCAAACGGCAGGTAAGCCTGCGCTGCCCACAGTCCGCCGCACATCACGGCGAGCGAGAGCAGCATTTTTGCTAAGAACGCTGCCCAACCCTTGCCAGGTTGGTAAATACCGTGTCTGCGCAACAGGTAAAACAACAATCCGGCATTGATACACGCGCCCAGACCGATGGCAAGCGAAAGTCCGACGTGTTTCAGTGGGCCGATAAAGGCAAGGTTCATCAACTGCGTGCAGATGAGCGTGAAGATGGCGATTTTGACGGGCGTTTTGATGTTTTGCCGCGCATAGAAGCCGGGTGCCAACACTTTAATCATGATTAAGCCGATTAAACCGAAAGAATAGGCAATCAGCGCGTGTTGCGTCATCTGCGCGTCAAACAGCGTAAATTCGCGGTACATAAACAGCGTCGCCACCAGCGGGAACGACAACACCGCCAGTCCGACCGCCGCCGGCAGCGTCAGCAGCATGCACAGGCGCAAACCCCAGTCGAGCAGGGCGGAAAACTGTTCCGTATCTTGGTTTGCCGAGTGTTTGGACAAAGTCGGCAGCAAAATCGTACCGAGTGCCGCCCCCAGCACGCCGCTGGGCAGCTCCATCATGCGGTCGGCGTAATACATCCATGAAACGCTGCCCGATTGCAGATAAGACGCGAAAATCGTGTTGATCACCAAAGAAACCTGCGCCACGCTCACGCCCAAAATCGCAGGCGCCATCTGTTTCATCACGCGGTTGACCGCCGCATCTTTGAAACTCAGTTTGGGCAGTTTCAAAAAGCCCAGTTTCGCCAGCCAGGGCAGTTGGAAGCCGAGTTGCAAAATGCCGCCGACAAAGACCGCCCACGCCAGCGCGGTAACGGGCGGATCGAAATACGGCACGAAAAACAGCGCGAATACGATAAACGACACGTTCAGAAACGTGGGCGTAAACGCCGGAATGCCGAACTTATGATAAGAATTGAGTACCGAGCCGACAAATGAAGACAGGGAAATCAATAATATATAAGGAAACGTAATCCGCAGCAAATCGATGGAGAGCTGAAATTTGTCGGCATCTTGGGCAAAACCGGGTGCGGAAACATAAATCACCCAAGGCGCGGCAAGTATGCCCAGCGCGGTAACGATAACCAGTACAAACGACAGCATCCCCGCCACATGGCGGATAAAAGCCTCCGCCGCCTCTTTTGAACGCGTTTCCTTGTATTCCGCCAAAATCGGCACAAACGCTTGGGCAAACGCCCCCTCCGCAAACACGCGGCGAAGCAGGTTGGGCAGTTTGAACGCGACAAAAAACGCATCCGTCGCCATACCCGCGCCGAATGCCCGCGCAATGACCGTATCGCGCACAAATCCCAAAACGCGCGACACCATCGTCAGGCTGCCGACTTTTGCCAAAGCTCCCAGCATATTCATCATTGTTCCTCAACAGTCGTACCCGTCTGGGGCAACGGCGCGTATTGTACGACAGAAACCGCTTCAGACGGCATCGGGTTTGATGCCGTCTGAAGCGGTTTCCTGAAACGAAAACGTCCTTTTCCGGCGGCAAACTGTATCAATACGCGGAAATGCAATAAAATAGCCGGATTCCGATTGATTTCCAACATCTGTTTCCAACATCACGGAGAACCGTATGAAATCCAGACACCTTGCCCTCGGCGTTGCCGCCCTGTTCGCCCTTGCCGCGTGCGACAGCAAAGTCCAAACCAGCGTCCCCGCCGACAGCGCGCCTGCCGCTTCGGCAGCCGCCGCCCCGGCAGGGCTGGTCGAAGGGCAAAACTATACCGTCCTTGCCAACCCGATTCCCCAACAGCAGGCAGGCAAAGTCGAAGTCCTTGAGTTTTTCGGCTATTTCTGTCCGCACTGCGCCCACCTCGAACCTGTTTTAAGCAAACACGCCAAGTCTTTTAAAGACGATATGTACCTGCGTACCGAACACGTCGTCTGGCAGAAAGAAATGCTGACGCTGGCACGCCTCGCCGCCGCCGTCGATATGGCTGCCGCCGACAGCAAAGATGTGGCGAACAGCCATATTTTCGATGCGATGGTCAACCAAAAAATCAAGCTGCAAAATCCGGAAGTCCTCAAAAAATGGCTGGGCGAACAAACCGCCTTTGACGGCAAAAAAGTCCTTGCCGCCTACGAGTCCCCCGAAAGCCAGGCGCGCGCCGACAAAATGCAGGAGCTGACCGAAACCTTCCAAATCGACGGTACGCCCACGGTTATCGTCGGCGGTAAATATAAAGTTGAATTTGCCGACTGGGAGTCCGGTATGAACACCATCGACCTTTTGGCGGACAAAGTACGCGAAGAACAAAAAGCCGCGCAGTAAGCCCGTTTGAAAAATGCCGTCTGAAACTTGGTTTTCAGACGGCATTTTGATTGGGTTTAAAACGTAAAGCCCGTTTCCAGTTCTTCATCGCCGACCAGTTCGACCAAGAGCGCGTAGAGCGGGGCGAGTTCGGCATAACGGCGCGATACGCGGCGCAGATAGTTTAAGAAACGCGGGATTTCCGGACGGTATTTGTCTTTGCCGTCGCGGTAGTACAGGCGTGCGAAGATGCCTGCAACCTTCAAGTGCCGCTGCACGCCCATCCATTCGAACCAGCGGTAAAACTCGTCAAACGCTTCGGGGACGGGCAAGCCGGCAGCCCGCGCCTTTTCCCAGTAGCGGATAACCAAGTCCAAGACAAATTCTTCTTCCCATTCGATAAAGGCATCGCGCAACAGCGACACCAAATCGTAGGAAATCGGGCCGTAAAGCGCGTCTTGGAAGTCTAAAACGCCCGGCCTGCCGCGCGTCAGCATCAGGTTGCGGACGATAAAGTCGCGGTGCACATAGACTTTGGGCTGCGCCAACAGGGGCGGCAGCAGCGTATCGACGGTTTGCTGCCAAAGTTGGCGTTGTTTGAATGTTAATTCGCGCCCCAATTCTTTTGCGACAAACCATTCCGGGAACAGGTTGATTTCGCGCAACATCGTTTCACGGTCATATTCGGGCAAAACCCCTTCACGGCTCGCCTTCTGCAATTCGACCAACTCGCCGATTGCCTCCAAAAGCAGGGCTTTGTGCGCCGTTTCGCCCTGTTCCTGAAGCATTGCGGTCAAAAACGTCGTATTGCCCAAGTCGTTCAATACCACAAACCCCAGATCCGTGTCCGCGTGCAATACCTGCGGCACATTGACCATGTCAAACAGTTTCTGCACTTTCAAATAAGGTGCGACACTCATCTTGTCGGGCGGTGCATCCATGCAGACGACACTGCTGCCGTCTGAAAACGTTGCACGGAAATAGCGGCGGAAATCAGCATCCGCCGCCGCAAAAGTCAGATCGAAGTCCCGTTCGGGATAAACGGTCTGAAGCCAATTTTTCAGTTTGATTTGTCGTTGCATAACAGTACTAAAGCATTTCAGGTTACAATAAACGCTATTCTAACTGGCAAACCGACTTGAGGGGCGATTTTGGCTCGTTTATTTTCACTCAAACCACTGGTGCTGGCATTGGGCCTCTGCTTCGGCACGCATTGCGCCGCCGCCGATGCCGTTGCGGCGGAGGAAACGGACAATCCGACCGCCGGAGAAAGCGTTCGGAGCGTGTCCGAACCCATACAGCCTACCAGCCTGAGCCTCGGTTCGACCTGCCTGTTTTGCAGTAACGAAAGCGGCAGCCCCGAGAGAACCGAAGCCGCCGTCCAAGGCAGCGGCGAAGCATCCATCCCCGAAGACTATACGCGCATTGTTGCCGACAGGATGGAAGGACAGTCGCAGGTGCAGGTGCGTGCCGAAGGCAACGTCGTCGTCGAACGCAACCGGACGACCCTCAATACCGATTGGGCGGATTACGACCAGTCGGGCGACACCGTTACCGCAGGCGACCGGTTCGCCCTCCAACAGGACGGTACGCTGATTCGGGGCGAAACCCTGACCTACAATCTCGAGCAGCAGACCGGGGAAGCGCACAACGTCCGCATGGAAATCGAACAAGGCGGACGGCGGCTGCAAAGCGTCAGCCGCACCGCCGAAATGTTGGGCGAAGGGCATTACAAACTGACGGAAACCCAATTCAACACCTGTTCCGCCGGCGATGCCGGCTGGTATGTCAAGGCAGCCTCTGTCGAAGCCGATCGGGAAAAAGGCATAGGCGTTGCCAAACACGCCGCCTTCGTGTTCGGCGGCGTTCCCATTTTCTACACCCCTTGGGCGGACTTCCCGCTTGACGGCAACCGCAAAAGCGGCCTGCTTGTTCCCTCACTGTCCGCCGGTTCGGACGGCGTTTCCCTTTCCGTTCCCTATTATTTCAACCTTGCCCCCAATCTCGATGCCACGTTCGCGCCCAGCGTGATCGGCGAACGCGGCGCGGTCTTTGACGGGCAGGTACGCTACCTGCGGCCGGATTATGCCGGCCAGTCCGACCTGACCTGGCTGCCGCACGACAAGAAAAGCGGCAGGAATAACCGCTATCAGGCGAAATGGCAGCATCGGCACGACATTTCCGACACGCTTCAGGCGGGTGTCGATTTCAACCAAGTCTCCGACAGCGGCTACTACCGCGACTTTTACGGCAACAAAGAAATCGCCGGCAACGTCAACCTCAACCGCCGTGTATGGCTGGATTATGGCGGCAGGGCGGCGGGCGGCAGCCTGAATGCCGGCCTTTCGGTTCTGAAATACCAGACGCTGGCAAACCAAAGCGGCTACAAAGACAAACCGTATGCCCTCATGCCGCGCCTTTCGGTCGAGTGGCGTAAAAACACCGGCAGGGCGCAAATCGGCGTGTCCGCACAATTTACCCGATTCAGCCACGACAGCCGCCAAGACGGCAGCCGCCTGGTCGTCTATCCCGACATCAAATGGGATTTCAGCAACAGCTGGGGCTATGTCCGTCCCAAACTCGGACTGCACGCCACCTATTACAGCCTCAACCGCTTCGGCAGCCAAGAAGCCCGACGCGTCAGCCGCACTCTGCCCATTGTCAACATCGACAGCGGCGCAACTTTTGAGCGGAATACGCGGATGTTCGGCGGAGAAGTCCTGCAAACCCTCGAGCCGCGCCTGTTCTACAACTATATTCCTGCCAAATCCCAAAACGACCTGCCCAATTTCGATTCGTCGGAAAGCAGCTTCGGCTACGGGCAGCTCTTTCGCGAAAACCTCTATTACGGCAACGACAGGATTAACACCGCAAACAGCCTTTCCGCCGCCGTGCAAAGCCGTATTTTGGACGGCGCGACGGGGGAAGAGCGTTTCCGCGCCGGCATCGGTCAGAAATTCTATTTCAAGGATGATGCGGTGATGCTTGACGGCAGCGTCGGCAAAAAACCGCGCAACCGTTCCGACTGGGTGGCATTTGCCTCCGGCAGCATCGGCAGCCGCTTCATCCTCGACAGCAGCATCCACTACAACCAAAACGACAAACGCGCCGAGAACTACGCCGTCGGTGCAAGCTACCGTCCCGCACAGGGCAAAGTGCTGAACGCCCGCTACAAATACGGGCGCAACGAAAAAATCTACCTGAAGTCCGACGGTTCCTATTTTTACGACAAACTCAGCCAGCTCGACCTGTCCGCACAATGGCCGCTGACGCGCAACCTGTCGGCCGTCGTCCGTTACAACTACGGTTTTGAAGCCAAAAAACCGATAGAGGTGCTGGCGGGTGCGGAATACAAAAGCAGTTGCGGCTGCTGGGGCGCGGGCGTGTACGCCCAACGCTACGTTACCGGCGAAAACACCTACAAAAACGCTGTCTTTTTCTCACTTCAGTTGAAAGACCTCAGCAGTGTCGGCAGAAACCCCGCAGACAGGATGGATGTCGCCGTTCCCGGCTATATCACCGCCCACTCTCTTTCCGCCGGACGCAACAAACGACCCTGACCGTCGGAAACCTGGCAGGAGCACCGTTCCCGCACAAGACGGCATTCCACCGACAACCCCAAACCCGCCATCAAAGGCAGGATTCAAACGATAAGGAAAGAATGATGAAAATCAAAGCCCTGATGATTGCCGCCGCATTGCTGGCAGCAGCCGATGTCCACGCCGCACCGCAAAAGGCAAAAACCGCATCCGCCAAAGCTGCCAAAGCTGCCAAAGCTGCCAAAGTTGCCAAAGTTGCCAAAGTTGCCAAAGTTGCCGCCACGGCGCAAAAAGAAGCCGCACCCGCACAACAGCAGGGCGGTATCCGCTTTTCAGACGGCATTGCCGCCGTTGCCGACAACGAAGTCATCACGCGCCGCCGGCTTGCCGAAGCCGTTGCCGAAGCCAAAGCCAACCTGCCCAAAGACGCGCAGATAAGCGAATCCGAGCTGTCCCGACAGGTGCTGATGCAGCTTGTCAACCAATCCCTGATTGTACAGGCGGGCAAACGCCGCAACATTCAAGCAAGCGAAGCGGAAATCGATGCCGTCGTCGCAAAAAATCCCGCCCTCAAAAACCTCAGCCCCGCCCAACGCCGCGATTTTGCCGACAACATCATTGCCGAAAAAGTCCGCCAGCAGGCAGTGATGCAGAACAGCCGCGTGAGCGAAGCTGAAATCGATGCCTTCCTCGAGCAGGCGCAAAAACAAGGCATCACCCTGCCCGAAGGCGCACCGTTGCGCCAATACCGCGCCCAACACATCCTGATTAAAGCCGACAGCGAAAACGCCGCCGTCGGCGCGGAAAGCACCATCCGCAAAATCTACGGAGAGGCCCGCAGCGGCACAGACTTTTCCAGCCTGGCGCGCCAATATTCGCAAGACGCGAGCGCGGGCAACGGCGGAGATTTGGGCTGGTTTGCCGACGGCGTGATGGTTCCCGCCTTTGAAGAAGCCGTCCACGCGCTCAAACCCGGACAGGTCGGCGCGCCCGTCCGCACCCAATTCGGCTGGCATATCATCAAATTGAACGAAGTGCGCGATGCCGGCACACCTCAGGAACGTATCCGCAATTCCGTGCGGCAATACATCTTCCAACAAAAAGCCGAACAGGCAACCGTCAACCTGTTGCGTGACCTGCATTCCGGCGCGTATGTCGACATCCGCTAAGGCGGTTTGAAGCAAAAAGCCATACCGATCGGCAAAAATCCGGGCGGTATGGCTTTTTGGATTTCGAGTTACTTTTACACCGTCATTCATCATTCCCGCGAAAGCGGGAATCTAGAAACGAAAAGTAACAGGAATTTATCGGGAATGGCTGGAGTTTAAAGGACTGGATTCCCGCCGTCGCGGGAATGACGGGATTTTGGGTTGTGGTAATTTATCGGAAAAACAAAAAAACCTATGCCGTCATTCCCGAGCAGGCGGGAATCCGGTTATTTAAAACTGCAGAAATTTATCCGAAGCAACAACAATCTTTCCATCGTCATTCCCGCGTAGGCGGGAATCTAGGACGTAGAATCTAAAGAAACCGTTTTATCCGATAAGTTTCTGTACCGAAGAATCTGGATTCCCGCTTTCGCGGGAATGACGGCGCATAAGTTCCCGTGCGGACAGACCTAGATTCCCACCTGCGTGGGAATGACGATTCAGAAGTTGCCTGAAACCTAAAAAACTGAAACCGAACGAGCCGGATTTCCGCTTTCGCGGGAATGACGGGATTTTGGGTTGTGGTAATTTATCGGGAAAACGGAAACCCCTATGCCGTCATTCCCGCGCAGGCGGGAATCTAGGACGTAGAATCTAAAGAAACCGTTTTATCCGATAAGTTTCTGTACCGAAGAATCTGGATTCCCGCTTTCGCGGGAATGACGGCGCATAAGTTCCCGTGCGGACAGACCTAGATTCCCACCTGCGTGGGAATGACGATTCAGAAGTTGCCCGAAACCAAAAAACTGAAGCCGAACGGTCTGGATTCCCGCTTTCGCGGGAATGACGGCGCATAAGTTCCCGTGCGGACAGACCTAGATTCCCACCTGCGTGGGAATGACGATTCAGAAGTTGCCTGAAACCTAAAAAACTGAAACCGAACGAGCCGGATTTCCGCTTTCGCGGGAATGACGGGATTTTGGGTTGTGGTAATTTATCGGGAAAACGGAAACCCCTATGCCGTCATTCCCGCGCAGGCGGGAATCTAGGACGTAGAATCTAAAGAAACCGTTTTATCCGATAAGTTTCTGTACCGAAGAATCTGGATTCCCGCTTTCGCGGGAATGACGGCGCATAAGTTCCCGTGCGGACAGACCTAGATTCCCACCTGCGTGGGAATGACGATTCAGAAGTTGCCTGAAACCTAAAAAACTGAAACCGAACGAGCCGGATTTCCGCTTTCGCGGGAATGACGGGATTTTAGATTGCGGGTATTTATCGGGAACGGCGGCTTGGAAGTTCATTGAAACGGAAAAACAACGGAAACCCAAAAAACCGGATTCCCGACTGTGGGAATGATGAGATTCAGGTTTCTGTTTTTGCCGGAGTTTGCCGTATCGGGCTTCAGACGGCATTGCCTGCCGTTGTACCCGCGGGTGCGACTGCCTTGATGTAGTTGAGCGAGACAAACTGCTTCTCGGCATCCAATTCGGTGATTTTGAACAATGCCTGTGATTTGGGCAGTGCGTCAAACGGAATACCGGTCGCGCGCGTGACCAGCGGCAGGCCTTCGATGCGGACGAGGTCTTCTTTGAGGATGGTCGCGGTCAGCTCGCTTGTACCTTGCTGTTGCAGGTACACAAGGCTCCAGTAGGCTTCCATCTGCCGTTGGAAATCGGCGTAGGCGGTATAGGCGGCATCAAAGTCGCGCAGTGCGGCGAAAAGCTCGGCATCGCTGTTTTGATACAGCGGCTCGGCAGTGTCGTCTATCAGGCTGATCAGCTGCTTTTGGTTGATGTAGTCGGCGGCGCGGCGCAGCGGCGAGGTAAACCAGCCGTAATGCTGCACGCCCATGCCGATATGCGGCTCGGATTTGGTGCTCATGCGTACTTTTCCGGTGGGTTGGACGCGGAAGAGGCCGGGCAGGTCGTTGTCATGGAGCATTTGTGCCCAAGTGCTGTTGGCAAGAATCATCATCTCGCTGACCAGCGTATCGATGGGTGAGCCGCGTTCGCGGCGGACGACGGATACCTTGCCTTCCTCATCCAATTCGATGCTGTAATCGTATTGCGGCGCGCGGTCGGGTTCGTATTTGCCGCGCGCTTTTTGCAGGGCGGTGGCGAATTGATAGAACCAAATCAGGTCTTGATGGTGGGCGAACATCATTTCGCCGGCTTCGTCCAAGCCGGTTTCGGCGTTGAAATGCGGCTCGATGGCTTGGATACGCAGGTTTGTGGCGATGTTGACCGCTTCGATTTTGCAGGTCGGCGCGCCGACGTTGAACTCGCCGTCCACATCGAAATAAATGCTGACGGCAGGGCGGTGTGCGCCTGCATCAAGGCTGAACGCGGCAATCCAGTTTTCGGGCAGCATCGTGATTTTGCCGCCGGGGAAATAAACCGTGCTCAAGCGTTCCATGATGTTTTTTTCCATTTTGTCGCCCGGTTTAACGGCAAGTGACGGCGCGGCGATGTGGATGCCGACACGCTTCGTGCCGTTGTCCAAGTCGGTCAGGCTTAAAGCGTCGTCCACTTCGGTGGTTGATTCGTCGTCAATGGAAAAGGCGGTAACGTCGGCCTTGGGCAGGTCGGGCATTTCGGGAAGGGCAAGGTCGGGGAAGCCTGTTCCTTTAGGGAAGTATTTGATTTCAAACCCGTCTTGCAGGTATTGGGGAATGGACGTAATGCCGCCCGTTTTTTTCGCCAATTCGTAGGCAGAGGTTTTCAGCGCGTCGGCGGCTTTGGTAAAGGCTTTGTAGGTCAGCGACTGCTTGTCGGGCGCGTGCAGGATGGTTTTCAAATCCGCCGCGATTTCAGACGGCATCTCGCCGCGTTTCAAGGCTTCTGCCCAAGCGTCGATTTGCGCGTCTTGCTGTTTTTTGCGTTCGATGGCGGCAAGTGCTTGTTTTAAAGTTTCTTCGGGCGCGGCTTTGAACACGCCTTTGGCTTTTTTGTAGAAATACATCGGCGCGGCGTAAAGCGCAATCAAAGTTGCCGCCAGCTCGGTTTTGGTCGGCGCATGGCCGTAATATTCTTCGGCGATGGCTTCGGCGGTAAATTCCTCTTCGCCGCATACTTCCCACAATAAATCGGTGTCGATGTCCGCCGCCTGTGCCTGCGCGTTTTCCAAAAACGCCGCCATATCGCCGTCAAACTCGGCAAAGACGTTGTTCGCCTTCACTTTGGTGCGTTTGCCGTGTGGGGTATCGACTTGGTAGGTGGCATCGTTTTTTTGGATGATGGCGGCGATTTTGAATTGGCCGGACTCTTCGTAAAAAATATTCATTTTTCGGATTTTTCTGTGGAAACTCAAGCGGGCGATTTTAGCAGATTACCGAAAATGCCGTCTGAAAAAAGGTTGGGAGAGGGTTGGCGCGGCTTTGCGGTGCTTGCGTTATAGTGGATTAACAAAAACCAGTACGGCGTTACCTCGCCTTAGCTCAAAGAGAACGATTCTCTAAGGTGCTGAAGCACCAAGTGAATCGGTTCCGTACTATTTGTACTGTCTGCGGCTTCGTCGCCTTGTCCTGATTTTTGTTAATCCACTATACGTTTTTGACGGTGTACAATCGCTGTTTTTGAACGGAGGATGGAATGGAGAATACAAACCGTGTGCCGGAGCAGGCACGTTATGATGCCGAACGCAGGCAGGCAGACGAAGCATTGGCGGGCGTGTTTCCGGCAGTCAGTATCTTCGGCAGCGCGCGCACGCCGCAGAATCATGCGGATTATGCGTTCGCCTGCCGTCTGGCGCGGCGGCTGTCGGATTCGGGCATTGCCGTCATTTCGGGCGGCGGGCCGGGGATTATGGAGGCGGCAAACAAGGGCGCGTTTGCAGGGAAGTCGGTTTCGGTGGGGCTGAACATCGTTTTGCCGCACGAGCAGAAACCGAATCCGTATCAGGACATCGCCTTGCGGTTTTCCCGTTTTGCCGAACGCAAGGCGGTGTTTTTCCGCTATTCCCAAGCATATGTCGTGATGCCGGGCGGCTTCGGGACGCTGGACGAATTGTTTGAAATCCTGACCTTGGTGCAGACGGGCAAAGTGCCGCCGCGTCCGATTGTTTTGGTCGGAAAGGCGTTTTGGTCGGGCTTGGCGGAGTGGATAAACGCGCAGCTTTTGGCGCGCGGTCTGATTTCCGAAGGGGCGGTCTCTTTGTTTGCCATATCGGACGATGAAGACGAAATCGTTGCGTATCTGTCGGAACACGGGCTTCAGACGGCATAGCGTCCTGAGAGTGATGTATAATTGCAAACAATTTAACAATTTTTGATGTCTTTCCCGAACAGGATGCCGAAATGATCAACCCCATCGCCTCGCTTTCCCCTTTAGATGGCCGTTATGCCCAATCCGTTGAAGCATTGCGCCCGATTTTTTCCGAATACGGCCTGATGAAGGCGCGCGTCAAAGTCGAATTAAACTGGCTCAAAGCCCTCGCCGCCGAGCCGAAGATTGCCGAAGTGCCGCCCTTCAGTGCCGAAACGCTTGCCGAAATCGACACGGTGATTGAAAACTTTTCATTGGAAGACGCGGCCGCCGTCAAAGCCATCGAAGCCACCACCAATCACGATGTCAAAGCCATCGAATATTGGCTGAAAAAACGTTTTGCCGAAGTGCCGGAAGTCGCCGCCGTGAGTGAGTTCATCCACTTCGCCTGCACCAGCGAAGACATCAACAACCTGTCCCACGCTTTAATGCTGCAAGAAGCGCGTGAGGCTGTTTTGCTGCCGAAGCTGGCCGAAATCATCGAAAAACTGACCGCTATGGCGCACGACCTTGCCGCCGTCCCGATGATGAGCCGCACCCACGGCCAGCCCGCCACGCCGACCACTTTGGGCAAAGAAACCGCCAATGTCGTGTACCGCCTGCAACGCCAGTTTAAAAACCTGCAAGCGCAAGAGTTCCTCGGCAAAATCAACGGCGCGGTCGGCAACTACAACGCCCATATGGTCGCCTATCCTGATGTAGATTGGGAAACCCACTGCCGCAACTTCGTCGAAATCAGCCTCGGTCTGACCTTCAACCCCTACACCATCCAAATCGAACCGCACGACTATATGGCGGAATTCTTCCAAACCCTCAGCCGCATCAACACGATTCTCATCGACTTTAACCGCGACGTTTGGGGTTATATTTCATTGGGTTACTTCAAACAAAAAGTCAAAGCAGGCGAAGTCGGTTCTTCCACCATGCCGCACAAAGTCAACCCCATCGACTTTGAAAACTCCGAGGGCAACCTCGGTATGGCAAACGCCGTATTGGGCTTTTTGTCCGAAAAACTGCCGATTTCCCGCTGGCAGCGCGACCTGACCGACAGCACCGTATTGCGCAATATGGGCGTAGGCGTGGGCTATGCCGTATTGGGTTTCGCCGCCCACCTGCGCGGTCTGAACAAGCTCGAACCCAACCCCGCCGCGCTTGCCGCCGATTTGGATGCCACTTGGGAGCTGCTCGCCGAGCCGATTCAAACCGTAATGCGCCGTTACGGTGTCGCCAATCCTTACGAAAAACTGAAAGACCTGACGCGCGGCAAAGGCGGCATCACGCCCGAAGTGCTGAAAGGCTTTATCGGATTGCTGGAAATCCCCGCCGAAGCCAAAGCCAAATTGCTTGAGCTGACCCCCGCGCTGTATGTGGGCAAGGCTGAAGCGTTGGCGAAACGGATTTGAGCGTTTACTGAAACCGATGCCGTCTGAACGCGCGTTCAGACGGCATTTTTAAGATAACGGGACATACGGGGGCGATATTTATGCAAGCTGTCCGATACAGACCGGAAATTGACGGATTGCGGGCCGTCGCCGTGCTATCCGTCATGATTTTCCACCTGAATAACCGCTGGCTGCCCGGAGGATTCCTGGGGGTGGACATTTTCTTTGTCATCTCAGGATTCCTCATTACCGGCATCATTCTTTCTGAAATACAGAACGGTTCTTTTTCTTTCCGGGATTTTTATACCCGCAGGATTAAGCGGATTTATCCTGCCTTTATTGCGGCCGTGTCGCTGGCTTCGGTGATTGCCTCTCAAATCTTCCTTTACGAAGATTTCAACCAAATGCGGAAAACCGTGGAGCTTTCTGCGGTTTTCTTGTCCAATATTTATCTGGGGTTTCAGCAGGGGTATTTCGATTTGAGTGCCGACGAGAACCCCGTACTGCATATCTGGTCTTTGGCAGTAGAGGAACAGTATTACCTCCTGTATCCCCTTTTGCTGATATTTTGCTGCAAAAAAACCAAATCGCTACGGGTGCTGCGTAACATCAGCATCATCCTGTTTTTGATTTTGACTGCCTCATCGTTTTTGCCAAGCGGGTTTTATACCGACATCCTCAACCAACCCAATACTTATTACCTTTCGACACTGAGGTTTCCCGAGCTGTTGGCAGGTTCGCTGCTGGCGGTTTACGGGCAAACGCAAAACGGCAGACGGCAAACAGCAAATGGAAAACGGCAGTTGCTTTCATCACTCTGCTTCGGCGCATTGCTTGCCTGCCTGTTCGTGATTGACAAACACAATCCGTTTATCCCGGGAATGACCCTGCTCCTTCCCTGCCTGCTGACGGCACTGCTTATCCGGAGTATGCAATACGGGACACTTCCGACCCGCATCCTGTCGGCAAGCCCCATCGTATTTGTCGGCAAAATCTCTTATTCCCTATACCTGTACCATTGGATTTTTATTGCTTTCGCCCATTACATTACAGGCGACAAACAGCTCGGACTGCCTGCCGTATCGGCGGTTGCCGCGTTGACGGCCGGATTTTCCCTGTTGAGTTATTATTTGATTGAACAGCCGCTTAGAAAACGGAAGATGACCTTCAAAAAGGCATTTTTCTGCCTCTATCTCGCCCCGTCCCTGATACTTGTCGGTTACAACCTGTACGCAAGGGGGGATATTGAAACAGGAACACCTCCGCCCGTTGCCCGGCGCGCCCCTTGCTGCGGAAAATCATTTTCCGGAAACCGTCCTGACCCTCGGCGACTCGCACGCCGGACACCTGAGGGGGTTTCTGGATTATGTCGGCAGCCGGGAAGGGTGGAAAGCCAAAATCCTGTCCCTCGATTCGGAGTGTTTGGTTTGGGTAGATGAGAAGCTGGCAGACAACCCGTTATGTCGAAAATACCGGGATGAAGTTGAAAAAGCCGAAGCCGTTTTCATTGCCCAATTCTATGATTTGAGGATGGGCGGCCAGCCTGTGCCGAGATTTGAAGCGCAATCCTTCCTAATACCCGGGTTCCCAGCCCGATTCAGGGAAACCGTCAAAAGGATAGCCGCCGTCAAACCCGTCTATGTTTTTGCAAACAACACATCAATCAGCCGTTCGCCCCTGAGGGAGGAAAAATTGAAAAGATTTGCCGCAAACCAATATCTCCGCCCCATTCAGGCTATGGGCGACATCGGCAAGAGCAATCAGGCGGTCTTTGATTTGATTAAAGATATTCCCAATGTGCATTGGGTGGACGCACAAAAATACCTGCCCAAAAACACGGTCGAAATATACGGCCGCTATCTTTACGGCGACCAAGACCACCTGACCTATTTCGGTTCTTATTATATGGGGCGGGAATTCCACAAACACGAACGCCTGCTTAAATCTTCCCACGGCGGCGCATTGCAGTAGCCTGCCTTCTTGTCGGATATTGCCTTTGGCAGCCTATGCCGCTGTTTGCCGTTCGGGGCGGCGGCTTTTATAGTGGATTAACAAAAATCAGGACAAGGCGACGAAGCCGCAGACAGTACAAATAGTACGGAACCGATTCACTTGGTGCTTCAGCACCTTAGAGAATCGTTCTCTTTGAGCTAAGGCGAGGCAACGCCGTACTGGTTTTTGTTAATCCACTATATTTTGCCGTTTTGAGGCCGGGGTCGGAATAACCGTTTTTTGATGATTTTCCCTCCCCGGCTGTGTCATCAAAACCCCAATTGCCTTTCCAAACTCTCCACCAGATTGTCATCCAGTTTCAAAGCCTGCGACAGGCGGGCGAGGAAGACGGTTTCTTTCCGCGACAAATCGGCACAGACCAACCTTGCCGCCAGATAGGCCTCCGCCGCCAACGCCTCATCGTTGCCGACGGCGGCGGCGATGTCTTCGATGCTTGCGGGAAGGCGGTATTCGGCGGCGAGCCATGCGGCAGTTTCGGGGTCTGTGCCGCTTTCCTGTTCGATAGTCCGGCGTTCGGCTTCGTCTATCATGCCGTCTGAAGCGGCGGCGGCTATCATGGTGCGCAATACGGTACGGCTGTATGTTTCTTCAGTTTCTCCGGCAGGTTGGAAATCGCTTTGTGTTACGGTTGCCCGCCCTTTGTTTTGCTGCCACATCTGATAGCCCCGGTAGGCGAGGTAGCCCAAAGCGGCGGTCGAACCGATTTTGGTGATGGTTTTGCGGTTTTTACCGTTCAGCAGCATGGAGGCGACACCGGCAACCAGCGCGCCTCCGCCGAATGAATTGAGCGGGCTGTCGGAGAATGTGTTGCCTTTTTTTTGAACCGTGCTTAAGACTTGGTTGAGCAGTCGGGTAAAGTTCATGAATTTTTCCTTTCTGTTGCGGGAAGGGCGGTATGTTTACCCTATCCTTTTAAACGGCGGCAGGCCGGCCAATAATTGTTGGCCGTACCGCTGTGTTTTGATGCGGTTGTCGAGGATGGTTACGCGGCCGTAGTCTTGTTCGGTGCGGATGAGGCGGCCGACGGCCTGGATGAGTTTGATGCCGGCTTCGGGGACGGTGATTTCGATGAAGGGGTTGCCGCCGCGCTGTTCTATCCAGCGGTTTTGGGTTTTTTCGATGGGGTTGTCGGGCATGGCGAAGGGAAGTTTGGCGATGATGACTTGCACGCAGGCGGTGCCGGGCAGGTCGAGTCCTTCGGCAAAGCTGTCGAGTCCGAAGATGATGCTGGCTTTGCCTTCTTCTATGGCCCGGTGGTGTTTTTGCAGGAGGACGGCTTTGGGTAATTCGCCTTGTACGAGCAAGAGCGGCAGGTAGTCTCCGGGCAGGCGCAGGGCGACATCCTGCATTTGTTTGCGCGAGGAAAACAAGACGAGCGTGCCGATGGCTTCGGTGGGCGAAATAAGCTTGGGCAGCCATTCGATGACGGCGGCGGTGTGGGCTTCGGGGTCTTTGGGGCTGGCGTATATGGGGGGGATGTAGAGTTCGCCCTGTTTTTCAAAGTCAAAGGGGCTTTTGAGGGCGAGGGTGGTGGTTTCGGGCAGCCATTGCAGCCCGGTTTGGCGCAGCATCAGGTTGAAGTTGCCCAAGGATTGCAGGGTGGCGGAAGTCAATACCGCGCCTGCCGCACGCCGCCACAGGCTGTTGGCAAGGTGGGATGCGCTGCTGATGGGGCTGGCGTTGAAAATGTAGTCGTTTTTGTCGTCGGCGCGGCGGGTTATCCATTTCGCCAACGGTTCTTCACCCTCGAGGGGGACAGTGGAGAGCAAATCCCAAACCGCGCTGATTTGTTCGATACGGGCGATAAAAAGACCGAACTCGCTGGTCAGGCGGTCGAGGAGCGCGCCGTCCTGTTCTTTTTCGCGGCGTGCGGCAGAAAGCGCATCGTTCAGCCCGATAACGTGTTTGAGCAGGCTGCGCGCAGCAATGGCCGTATTGGAAACGGTGGTTTCGAGGCCTTCGGGGATTTTGCCGTCTTCCCACAGCCAAGTCGGTTCGCTGTTGGTTCGTCTGTCGTTTTCAGACACCCCCAGACTTAAAGACGGCTCTTCCGCCAAATGGAATTGCCATTCATGCAGGCTGTCGAGCAAGGATGCGGCGGCTTCGTCGGCTAGGTTGGCAAGTTCGGCTTTATCGGTCAGCGCGGCAATTTTGCCGGTCAGCTGCGGCAGTTTTTCCAGCGTCCAAACGGCAATATTCCATGAATGTTCGGCGGCAAAACGGCTGAGGGCTTTTTTGGGCAGGTGGTGCGCTTCGTCGATGCAATAGAAACTGTTTTCGGGCGCAGGCAGAATCACGCCGCCGCCCATACTGATGTCGGCAAGCAGAAGATCGTGGTTGGCAACGACGACATCGACGGTTTCCAAGACATCGCGTGCTAGGTAAAACGGACATTCCGGACGGTTGGGACAGGCGGTTTTCAGGCAGCCGTGGCGGTCGTTGGTCACTTTGAGCCAAATCGCGTCATCGATTTTTTCCGGCCAAGTGTCGCGGTCGCCGTTGAACCGTCGGGCGGAAAATTCGTCGGCGATGTCGCGCAGCAGCTTCAATTCTTCGGGCTTGGGTTTGCTGTCCCACAAGACGGCGGGGGCTTCAAAGCCGAGCAGGTTTTGCTGGGCATTGCTTTGCGTCAGTCGATAGAGTTTGTAGGGGCAGAGATAGCGGCCGCGCCCTTTGGCAAGTGCGAAGGTCAGTTCCAAACCGCTTTTTTCGACCAGAAACGGCAGGTCGCGGTCTACCAACTGCTCCTGCAAGGCAACCGTCGCGCTGCTCACAATCAGCCGCTTGCCGCGTGTTTGCGCCATGATGCCGCCGGCCAAAAGGTAGGCCAACGATTTGCCCACGCCGGTCGGCCCTTCGATCACGGCAATGCTCTCGCCTTCGCGCTTGGGCGGCTCGCCGCCTTCTTCGCGCGCCAACGTCCGCGAAAAAGCGTTGGCAACCGCCGCAATCATTTCCCGCTGCGAAGCACGCGGACGGAAACCGGGCAGGTTTTTGCCGATGTTTTGGTAATGGTCGCGGATGGCGTTTTTTTCTAAATCGGTGAGCATGGCGTTTTGTACGGCGGTAGAAGTGGGCTTATTTTAACATTGCACGGAAGCGGTACAATATCGTTGTCGGAATGGGGGGTGAGGTGAATCGTGCGGACGTGGTTGGTTTTTTGGTTGCAGCGTTTGAAATACCCGTTGTTGCTTTGGATTGCGGATATGTTGCTGTACCGGTTGTTGGGCGGCGCGGAAATCGAATGCGGCCGTTGCCCTGTGCCGCCGATGACGGATTGGCAGCATTTTTTGCCGGCGATGGGAACGGTGTCGGCTTGGGTGGCGGTGATTTGGGCATACCTGATGATTGAAAGTGAAAAAAACGGAAGATATTGAGTCATTCGGACGCAATGCCGTCTGAAACGGAAGTTCAGACGGCATTTGTTTTAGGTTGCCGTACCGCTTAGGGAATACCGGCGACAGGATGGGCGGGATAGCCGTGGGTATCGACCGAACAGGCAAACCGCCAAGGCGTGTGGACGGTGTCGGCGGACAGGTGGGCAAGCTCGGGAATGTGCCGTCTGACAAAGGTGCCGTCGGGGTCGGTTTTGTGTGCGGCGGCGGCAATGTCGGGGCAGGTGTGCCGTGAGGCGGCAAGCCGCCAGTTGCCTTGGTTGATTGCTGCATCGAAATCGGTCAGCTGTCGGGCAAACCATATCTCGCCTTCGCGGCGGGGGAGGTTTAAAACGTGGCAGAAAAAATCCGCGCTCAAGCGTCTCAGGGCGGGGTGGAGGCTGCCGGTTTTGTGCAAACAGCGCATCGCGGCATCGATAATCGGAATGCCGGTCCGGCCCTGCTGCCAAAGCGTCAGGCGCAGGGTGTGTTCAGGATTGCCGTCTGAAGGGTCGTCATCCGTGTGCTGCAAGGCAAGTTGAAGGAAAAAATCGCGGCGGATGATGTTGTCCGCCCACGCGTTCAGACGGCGTTCGAGGCTTTCCCGCGCGAGCAGGCGCGGCGAGATGCAGCCGGCACTCAAATACGCGCCCATCAGCGAAGTGTGTTTGCGCGAGGGGAAATCCTTTAAAACGGAGTAGGAATCCGCCTGTTCGAGAAACCGCCGCCACTGCCGCCAAGCCGCCGTTTCGCCGCTGTTTTGCGGCAGGAAGATGCCGTCTGAAAGCGCGGCAGGCTGCGGGGCGGAAAGGTTTTCGGGGAAGGGTTGGCGGTATGCCGCGAATAGGTCCGGACCGGCGGGGGGCTGCTTGGAAAAGCGGTCGAGCCATACTTCGCGGTAGCGGTCGAAATCGGCATATGCCGTGCCGCCGTCGGGTATCAGGTCGGTTTTGCCGAAAACGGCGCGGTCGTTGACGAAGGTTAACGCGATGCCGTGTTTGTCCAATTCGTGCCAAAGGGCGTTGTCGGCGAGTTTGTCGGCAAAAGTATGGGATTCGTCGGCGATGACGGTGCGGATATTGAGGCGGACGGCGAGCCGGACGAGCTCGGCAGGAGATGCCGCCGTGTAGAGCGGGATGCCGCGCCCTGCAAGCCCTTGGGCGAGTTCGGCGGCGGATTGGCGGTAGAACGCGGCGCGGCGAGGGTTGTCTGTTTCGGCATCGTCAATCCAAATGCCGATAATGGGCAAACCTTCGGCAACGGCGGCGCATAAGGCGGCGTTGTCGCGGATGCGGAGGTTTTGGCGGAACCAGACGAGCGTGTGTGCGGCGCACGTGTCCGCATAAAGGGGGCGGGCGGTTTCAGACGGCATTTCGGCAGCCTTTCCTGCTGGCGATTTTTTCGTTCAGAAAATCGATGAAGCTGCGGACTTTCGCGCTTAAGAATGCCCTGTCTGCATAAACGGCATTCAGCCGGTCGGTCGGGACGGCGTATCCGGGCAGCAGCCTCACCAGCGTGCCGCAGCGCAAATCGTGTTCCGCCGCCCAAAGCGGCTGATAACCGATGCACGCGCCCGCCTTAATCATTTCGCGCATCATCAGCGTGTTGTCGGTACGGATGACGGGGGTCAGTTCAAGCCGGTATTTTTTGCCGTCCGATTTGCGGGTGAGGTCGAGTTTCTGCTGGTTGGTGTAGGTCGGCAGGACGGCGGGCAGCCCCGCCACTTCTTCCGGCGTTTCCGGCACGCCGTTGCGCCTCAGGAAATCGGGCGAGGCGAGCAGGGCAAATTCGATTTCCGCCAGTGGGCGCGCAATCAGCGACGGGGACAGGGTTTGGGAAACGCGCAACGCCAAATCCACGCCTTCGGCAATCAAATCGACGTGGCGGTTGTCCAAAATCAGTTCTAATGCCACTTCGGGATAACGTTCGCGGTATTCCGCCAGCCAGTTGCATATCTGGCTGCCGGCAAACCACAGCGGCATCGTTACGCGCAGCAGCCCCTGCGGTTTTTCCGTCCCCCCGGCGGCTTTTTGCGCGGCATCGTCGAGCGTGTCGAGCGCGTAACTGCATTGCCGGTAGTATTCTTCCCCGGCTTCGGTCAGGCTGAGGTTGCGGCTGTTGCGGTGCAGGAGTTTGGCTTGGACGGTGTTTTCCAAGTGGCTGACGTGTTTGCTTGCCATTGCGGTGGAGATGCCGAGCGCGTCGGCGGCGCGGGTGAAGCCGCCGCTTTGGACGACTTGGCGGAAAACCTTGAGGCTGAACAGGGTGTCCATATTTTCTTGTGTGGAAAAGTTGTATCAATAAAAGCAGTATATATTTGAAAAGGGGAAACATCTATACTCTACCGCCTGAAATGAAGACAAATATCAAAGGAGCTTTTATGTCCGATTGCTGCAACCGTATCCAACCGGTTTTGCTTTCTGTTTTGCGTATCGTAACCGCCTACCTGTTTTTGTTGCACGGTACGTCGAAAATCTTCGCCTTCCCCATTGAAATGGGCAGCGGTTCGCCCGGCGGGCTGTTGCTGCTTGCCGGTATTTTAGAAATTGTCGGCGGCATTTTGCTGGTGTTGGGCCTGTTTGCGCGCCCTGCCGCGTTTGTTTTGTCCGGCCAGATGGCGGTTGCCTATTTTATGGCGCACGCTTCCGGAAATGCTTTGTTCCCGATTGCCAACGGCGGCGAGTCCGCAGTGCTGTTCTGCTTCGTATTCCTCTATATCGCGGCGGCGGGCGGCGGAGCATGGTCGCTGGACAGGCTGTTTTTCAAGCGTAAAGCCTGAATCGGACTGCCTAAAGTGTATTTTGTTGAATGTTTTTGAGGAAAAGAAATGACCCGTCAATCTCTGCAACAGGCTGCCGAAAGCCGCCGTTCCATTTATTCGTTAAATAAAAATCTGCCCGTCGGCAAAGATGAAGTTGTCCAAATCGTCGAACACGCCGTTTTGCACACACCTTCTTCGTTCAATTCCCAATCTGCCCGCGTGGTCGTGCTGTTTGGCGAAGAGCATGATAAGGTGTGGCAATTTGTCGAAGACGCGCTGCGTGCCGTCGTGCCTGCCGACAGTTTTGAACCGACCGCGCAAAAATTGAACCTGTTTAAGGCGGGTGCGGCAACCATTTTGTTTTATGAAGATCAAAATGTCGTCAAAGGTTTGCAGGAGCAGTTCCCTGCTTATGCCGCTAACTTCCCCGTTTGGGCGGATCAGGCAAACGCGATGGTGCAGTATGCCGTTTGGACGACACTTGCCGCGGTCGGCGTAGGTGCAAACCTGCAACATTACAATCCCTTGCCCGATGCGGCGATTGCCAAAGCGTGGAATATCCCCGAAAACTGGTTGTTGCGCGCACAAATGGTTATCGGCGGTATTGAAGGGGCGGCAGGTGAAAAGACCTTTGAACCCGTTGCAGAACGTTTGAAAGTGTTCGGCGCATAATTTCGCGGTCAAAAAAATGCCGTCTGAACCCTGTTCAGACGGCATTTTTCAGTATCAGGCGGCGAGTTTTCCGCATTCTGAGACCTTTGTTTACAAATATCATGTTCAATATAGTTAAAAGAAATTATTCTCATTTCCTCCGTGAGGCAATATAATTCGGTTGTTTTGTTAAATTGAGTATAAAAATGAAAATATCATTTCATTTAGCTTTATTACCCACGCTGATTATTGCTTCCTTCCCTGTTGCTGCCGCCGATACGCAGGACAATGGTGAACATTACACCGCCACTCTGCCCACCGTTTCCGTGGTCGGACAGTCCGACACCAGCGTACTCAAAGGCTACATCAACTACGACGAAGCCGCCGTTACCCGCAACGGACAGCTCATCAAAGAAACGCCGCAAACCATCGATACGCTCAATATCCAGAAAAACAAAAATTACGGTACGAACGATTTGAGTTCCATCCTCGAAGGCAATGCCGGCATCGACGCTGCCTACGATATGCGCGGTGAAAGCATTTTCCTGCGCGGTTTTCAAGCCGACGCATCCGATATTTACCGCGACGGCGTGCGCGAAAGCGGACAAGTGCGCCGCAGTACTGCCAACATCGAGCGCGTGGAAATCCTGAAAGGCCCGTCTTCCGTGCTTTACGGCCGCACCAACGGCGGCGGCGTCATCAACATGGTCAGCAAATACGCCAACTTCAAACAAAGCCGCAACATCGGAGCGGTTTACGGCTCATGGGCAAACCGCAGCCTGAATATGGACATTAACGAAGTGCTGAACAAAAACGTCGCCATCCGTCTCACCGGCGAAGTCGGGCGCGCCAATTCGTTCCGCAGCGGCATAGACAGCAAAAATGTCATGGTTTCGCCCAGCATTACCGTCAAACTCGACAACGGCTTGAAGTGGACGGGGCAATACACCTACGACAATGTGGAGCGCACGCCCGACCGCAGTCCGACCAAGTCCGTGTACGACCGCTTCGGACTGCCTTACCGCATGGGGTTCGCCCACCGGAACGATTTTGTCAAAGACAAGCTGCAAGTTTGGCGTTCCGACCTTGAATACGCCTTCAACGACAAATGGCGTGCCCAATGGCAGCTCGCCCACCGCACGGCGGCGCAGGATTTTGATCATTTCTATGCAGGCAGCGAAAATGGCAACTTAATCAAACGTAACTACGCCTGGCAGCAGACCGACAACAAAACCCTGTCGTCCAACTTAACGCTCAACGGCGACTACACCATCGGCCGTTTTGAAAACCACCTGACCGTAGGCATGGATTACAGCCGCGAACACCGCAACCCGACATTGGGTTTCAGCAGCGCCTTTTCCGCCTCCATCAACCCCTACGACCGCGCAAGCTGGCCGGCTTCGGGCAGATTGCAGCCTATTCTGACCCAAAACCGCCACAAAGCCGACTCCTACGGCATCTTTGTGCAAAACATCTTCTCCGCCACGCCCGATTTGAAATTCGTCCTCGGCGGCCGTTACGACAAATACACCTTTAATTCCGAAAACAAACTCACCGGCAGCAGCCGCCAATACAGCGGACACTCGTTCAGCCCCAACATCGGCGCAGTGTGGAACATCAATCCCGTCCACACACTTTACGCCTCGTATAACAAAGGCTTCGCGCCTTATGGCGGACGCGGCGGCTATTTGAGCATCGATACGTTGTCTTCCGCCGTGTTCAACGCCGACCCCGAGTACACCCGCCAATACGAAACCGGCGTGAAAAGCAGTTGGCTGGACGACCGCCTCAGCACTACGTTGTCTGCCTACCAAATCGAACGCTTCAATATCCGCTACCGCCCCGATCCAAAAAACAACCCTTATATTTATGCGGTTAGCGGCAAACACCGTTCGCGCGGCGTGGAATTGTCCGCCATCGGGCAAATCATCCCCAAAAAACTCTATCTGCGCGGTTCGTTGGGCGTGATGCAGGCGAAAGTCGTTGAAGACAAAGAAAATCCCGACCGAGTGGGCATCCATTTGAATAATACCAGCAACGTTACCGGCAACCTGTTTTTCCGTTATACCCCGACCGAAAACCTCTACGGCGAAATCGGCGTAACCGGTACAGGCAAACGCTACGGTTACAACTCAAGAAATAAAGAAGTGACTACGCTTCCAGGCTTTGCCCGAGTTGATGCCATGCTTGGCTGGAACCATAAAAATGTTAACGTTACCTTTGCCGCAGCCAATCTGCTCAATCAAAAATATTGGCGTTCGGACTCTATGCCGGGTAATCCGCGCGGCTATACTGCCCGGGTAAATTACCGTTTCTGATGAAATCAGGCAAAGGCTGAAATAAAACTAAACACATTTTTTCACTCAAATCGAACACGCCTTCAATAAAATGCCATAAAATCCGCACATTAATCTGACACACAAGAGATACCTATGAAACTGAAAACCTTAGCTTTGACTTCATTGACCCTGTTGGCATTGGCCGCTTGTAGCAAACAGGCTGAAACCAGTGTTCCGGCAGACAGCGCCCAAAGCAGCTCATCTGCTCCGGCAGCCCCTGCTGAGTTGAACGAAGGTGTGAACTACACTGTATTGTCTACGCCTATTCCGCAACAGCAGGCCGGTAAAATCGAAGTATTGGAATTTTTCGGCTACTTCTGCCCGCATTGCGCCCATCTTGAGCCGGTCTTGAGCGAGCACATCAAAACGTTTAAAGACGATACCTATATGCGCCGGGAGCATGTCGTGTGGGGTGATGAAATGAAACCTTTGGCACGTTTGGCGGCCGCAGTGGAAATGGCCGGTGAATCAGATAAAGCCAACAGCCATATTTTCGATGCGATGGTTAATCAAAAAATCAATCTGGCCGATACCGATACCCTGAAAAAATGGCTGTCCGAGCAAACAGCGTTTGACGGCAAAAAAGTATTGGCTGCATTTGAGGCTCCTGAAAGCCAAGCGCGTGCGGCTCAAATGGAAGAGTTGACCAATAAATTCCAAATCAGCGGCACACCGACTGTGATTGTCGGCGGCAAATACCAAGTTGAATTTAAAGACTGGCAGTCCGGTATGACCACGATTGACCAGTTGGTGGATAAAGTACGCGAAGAGCAGAAAAAGCCGCAATAAGTTGAGGATTGAATGAGTAAAGGCCATCTGAAAATAGGATTTCAGACGGCCTTTTGTATTTAGGCTTTATAGAAGAGATGATTGCTTAAAGCCTTATGGTTTTAAATCAGAATATATAGCGGATTAACAAAAACCAGTACGGCGTTGGCTCGCCTTAGCTCAAAGAGAACGATTCTCTAAGGTGCTGAAGCACCAAGTGAATCGGTTCCGTACTATCTGTACTGTCTGCGGCTCGCCGCCTTGTCCTGATTTTTGTTAATCCACTATAAATCAGAATATAAAACAAAAACGCCGTCTGAAATTTCAGACGGCGTTTTCTGTTAAATCGGCTTACAAACCCGGGAACATCCCTTTTATCCCCCTCATTCCTTTCGCCATACGCATCAGTTTGCCCAAGCCGTTGCCGCTGAACATCTTCATCATTTGTTGCATTTGTTCAAACTGTTTGAGCAATTTGTTCACTTCCTGCACGGTTGTGCCCGCACCCATTGCAATACGGCGTTTGCGGCTGGCTTTGAGCAGGGCAGGGTTGGCGCGTTCTTTAGGGGTCATCGAGTTGATGATGGCTTCTACTTTGCCCATCGCTTTTTCAGCCGTTCCTTCGGGGATTTGTTTCGAGATTTGACCCAGTTCGCCCGGCATTTTCGACATCAGGTTTTCCAAACCGCCCATATTGCGCATTTGCTGGATTTGTTCTTTAAAGTCGTTGAGGTCGAAGCCTTTGCCTTTGTGCAGCTTTTTCGCCATTTTAGCGGCGGCTTCTTCGTCTATACCTTTTTGAACGTCTTCAATCAGGGTCAATACGTCGCCCATACCCAAAATGCGGCCGGCAAGACGGTCGGGGTGGAAAGGTTCGAGGCCGTTGATTTTTTCGCCGACACCGATAAATTTAATCGGTTTGCCGGTTACGTGGCGTACGGACAATGCCGCACCGCCGCGCGAGTCGCCGTCCATCTTGGTCAATACGACTCCGGTCAGCGGCAGGGCTTCATTAAATGCCTGAGCAGTGTTCACCGCATCCTGACCCAGCATCGCATCGATGACGAACAAAGTTTCCACCGGGTTAACCGCCGCGTGAAGGGCTTTGATTTCGTTCATCATCTCTTCATCGATTGCCAAACGGCCGGCGGTATCGACCATCAATACATCGTAAAAATGTTTTTTGGCGTAATCGACGGCGGCAGTTGCAATTTCAACCGGTTTTTGGTTGGTATCGGACGGGAAAAAATCCACGCCGACCTGTTCGGCCAACAGACGCAGCTGTTCAATCGCGGCAGGACGGTAAACGTCGGCGGATACCACCAAAACCTTTTTCTTCTGATCGTTTTTCAACAGGCGGGCGAGTTTGCCGACGGTCGTCGTCTTGCCTGCGCCCTGCAAACCTGCCATCAACACGACGGCGGGCGGCGCAACCGACAAATCCAGCGTTTTGTTTTCCCTGCCCATCAGTTCGGTCAGGGCTTTGTTGACCACGCCGATAAATGCCTGATCCGGCGTCAGGCTGCCCGCTACTTCCTGACCGAGGGCCTTTTCTTTGACGTTGTTGATGAACTCTTTGACGACAGGCAGGGCGACATCCGCCTCAAGCAGGGCGAGGCGGACTTCGCGCAAGGCCTCTTTAATATTGTCTTCGGTCAGTTTGGCCTGCCCCCGGATGTTTTTGAAGACATTGCTGAAGCGGCCGGTTAAATTGTCTAACATACTGGTCCTTGGTCTGAATAAGAATAGCTTGCCCCATCAGGGGCATTCTTTGTTAAAATAAAATCAAAATAATTTGATGCGGCTTGTGTGCCGGACAGCATATCGGCAAATCCGTCAAGGCTTGACCGAAATGGGGATTTTACAATTCCAACGTTAAAAGTTCCAATATTTCATAAGCGGCCGCATACGGCGCAACAGTATAGATAGAGAAAGTCCACCATGCCGACAGTTTTCATCTTTTTGACGGCGGTTTACGCAGGATTGGGTGCATTTGCATGGCACTGCCAACAGCAGGGGTGCGGCCGGGATTACCCGTGGAAGACGGAATTGCCGGTTTTGGGTGCGGCATTGACCGTCCACGGCGCGGCACTGCTTATGCCGGTCATTCAAGACAAAATCATCATTATGGGCTTCGGGTATTCCGGCAGCCTGATTGTTTGGATGATGCTGTTTATTTATTTTGCCGGCAGCTTCTTTTATCCGCTGCGCGGAGTGCAGTTGCTGCTGTATCCTTGCGCCGCACTGATGCTGCTGTCAGGTTTGGTTTTTCCTGGAAAATTCTCGGGATATGAAATTACCGACCTTCCCTTTATGCTGCATATCGGAACTTCGCTGCTCGCATACGGGCTGTTCGGCATCGCAACATTATTGTCCGTTTTGACCCTGCTGCTGAATCGGAGCCTGCACCGCAGGAGCTTCTCCAAGCTCGCAGGATTCCTGCCGTCGCTGCTCAGTTTGGAAAAACTCATGTTCCAGGCCATGTGGGCAGGTTTCATCCTGCTGACCTATTCCGTCGTCAGTGGAACATTTTTTGCCGAAGCCGTATTCGGCAAACCCATGACCTTTACCCATAAAACCGTATTCGGCATATTGTCATGGCTGATTTACGGCGGACTGCTGCTCAAGCACAGCATGACCGCATGGCGCGGCAAAAAAGCCGCCGTGTGGACCATCATCGGATTTGTCAGCCTTATGATTGCCTATATGGGCAGCAAGTTCGTATTGGAAATCATTCTGAAAAGATAAGAAGAGCCAACAGATGCCGTCTGAGTCCCCGAGTTTCAGACAGCATATTCACAAAGGCGCACCAGCCG
>OCRL01000274.1_pt1 | contig 56610 bp, 47 predicted proteins | sample 1496021 | NCBI WGS metagenome assembly OCRL01 (sample SAMN04168690, study PRJEB22393) | synthetic metagenome | isolation source: purchased from BEI Resources HM-276D
GATGAAACTGACGAAGTCAGTAACCATACCTACGGCAAGGTGAAGCTGACGTGGTTTGAAGAGATTTTAGAAGAGTATTAATGATAGATAAAGTGGTCAGGAACCTACTCCTGACCTTTTTCTTTTGCAAAATGACAAAAATCATAATTTTTTTGACAACTATACTTGTCAAAAAGAAAAAGATATGTTACAATGAATTCAAGTTAAGAAATAGGAAGCAGAAAGGAGTTATAATGTGGGTACTAGGATTTATACTATTTATGATTTTCTTTTATTCTAATAATTCTAAAAAAATCAAGAAACTAGAGAATAAAATCAAAAGACTTGAGCGAAAAGAGAAAGGAAACGCAGAAATGTCGAGATTATTACAAGAAATGATTGGAAAGGAACCAATTATAACGGGAGTGTATATTGGGCCAGATAACTGGGAAGTTGTGGATGTTGATGAGGAATGGGTAAAGCTACGACGTGTAGATAATACGGGAAAAGAAAAATTCAAGTTGCAACGTATTGAGGATATCCAAACCGTTGAATTTGACGGAGAGTAGGTGTGTAACATGCAACTAAAAAATCGTCTAAAAGAGCTTCGAGCTCGCGATGGTCTCAATCAAACCGACCTAGCCAAACTGGCAGGGGTTTCCAGACAGACCATTAGCCTACTAGAACGGGATGAGTACACCCCATCCATTATCATTGCCCTGAAAATATCTCAAATTTTCAACGAAACAGTCGAATCGGTATTTCGTTTGGAGGAGGACGAGTGATGAACAAGTATAAAGTGATTTATTATGTAGTGGTCATAGCTTTATTAGTCAGCGTATTTCTACTGATTGGGATGGACCTAAGCTGGTTTAATCCCTATCAAAGCGACCAATTTGTTTGGGTCTACTTTGCTCTCATCCCAGTAATTGAATGGATTGAAAAGAAATCCAAAAATCTAGCAAGTGAAAAAGGAGAATGAATATGAAAAAGAAACGTAGATTGTTATTTTTGATGTCTATTGTCTTGGGGGGTTCTTGGGCATGTTTGTAGGGATGTTTAAGGCACGTGTCGAATCCCACGAAATTATTTTAGATGTAAAAGCCTTGATGCCATGGATATCAGCTATTTGTTTACTGATAGGTTTCATTAGTATGTTTTTGACTTTCAATTTCTTAAAGAAAAGCAGAAAATTTCATTCTTTGTATCAAGAGGAAATGGATGACGATCTGAATGAAACCTATTATGTGCAAATGTATCGGAATCTTGAGTTTGGAACCATTGCTTTTAATATTACAGGTGTAGCGATTCCATTGGCTATTTTTATTTCATTAAGTGAGGTGATTATATTGCATACAAACCCTCAAACATTTTTCCTTTCTTTCTTACTCTTTGTGGTATTCTTAGTCGCTCAAAAATCTCTTTTTAAAACCATTGCGATTGTTCGTCAGTTTGATTTGGAATTTTTCGCTACACCAAAGGATGTCTTGAACTATATAAATTCTTATGATGAAGGGGAGCGTCAGGCTAATTTGGAACAGAGTTTTCGAATTTTATTCCAATTACACCAATATGTCTTACCAGCCTTATATATTTTTCTTATTATCATTTCTTTCTTGACAGGAGAGATTCAGTTACTAGCTTTCTTGCTTGTAGGAGCCATCCATGTTTATATCAATGTGATGCAGTTACCTATGGTAAAACGTTATTTCAAATAAAGGAGTTATCTATGAAATTACTTAAAAACCTTGGCTGGATTCTTCTAGCCCTTCTATCCTTTTTATTTATCTATGGCTTTATTCAGGGGCTCGCGACTGCGTCGCTTGCTTTAGGCGCTTCACCCTATGCTGTTACTCTACTCTATGTGGCCTTGGCTGGAGTATATGTGTACGGCATTTACAAATGGTATCAGAAGGCTCCTGTTCATATTGAGAAGAGCGGCTTTAATCGATTTATTTGGCTTCCTGTCTTGGTTTGGTTCTTATCTCTGGTCGTTCAATTCTTCTTGCCAGATGATCCTTCAGTAAATCAGCAAATAGCGACAGACTTGACCTTGTCTCAACCACTTTTCTCATTCTTTGCTGTGGTTATTTTTGCTCCTTTGACGGAAGAGATTGTTTTTAGAGGGATGTTAGCACGCTATCTCTTTCCTAAGCAGGACAATAGTAAACGAACCCTGATTTTTCTTCTGGTATCTAGTCTTCTATTTGCCTTGATTCATTTTCCAGGTGATGTGCAACAATTTTTTGTCTATTTTAGCCTTGGTTTTAGTTTGGGTTTGGCTTACATTAGCAGAAAAGGTCTGGTCTACAGTATTTCTCTTCACGCTTTGAATAATTTAGTCGGCTTTTTGATGATTCTCATGCTATAATAGAGTCAGGAGGTCACATGAAACGAGTAATTTTATTAGCAGTGATTCAGGCAGTCGTTCTATTTTTCATCATTGGAGCGCTAGCTTATGCCTTCAAAGGCGATTTCTTCTATAACTATCTAGCAGTTGTCTTTGCTCCTATTGCAGGTGTACTGCGTTTTGGGACGGCTTACATAACGGAAATTGTCTTGCCTCGAAAGGCAGCCGAAATCGCTGAAAAGCGTAAAGCAGGCAAAAATTCAAAATAAAAGAGTCCGGTGAAGTTCATCGGATTTTTGTATTATACTCAATGAAAATCAAAGAGCAAACTAGGAAGCTAGCCGCAGGTTGCTCAAAACACTGTTTTGAGGTTGTGGATAGAACTGACGAAGTCAGCTCAAAACATGGTTTTGAGGTTGTAGATGAAACTGACGAAGTCAGTAACCATACATACGGTAAGGCGACGCTGACGTGGTTTGAAGAGATTTTCGAAGAGTATTAGCGCTAATTTTTAGGGCTTTCACCTGACTTTTAAAGACTGGCAAACTTTTCTGATGATTTTCATGAAGAGCCTGCGCTTTTATGGTAAAATAGTAACAGAATAAAAGAGGAGAGAAATAATGAAACGTAGTATGTATGCTGGTCGTGTTCGTGAGGAACACATCGGACAAGAAATAACCTTGAAAGGATGGGTTGGCCGTCGTCGTGACCTTGGTGGTTTGATCTTTATCGATCTTCGTGACCGTGAAGGAATCATGCAGTTGGTTATCAACCCTGAAAAAGTATCTGCAGAGGTTATGGCAACAGCTGAAAGCCTTCGTAGCGAATTTGTTATTGAGGTGACTGGTCAGGTCGCTGCGCGTGAGCAAGCCAATGATAAGTTGCCAACTGGTGCGGTTGAGTTAAACGTGACAGCTCTTATTGTGCTTAACACAGCTAAGACAACACCATTTGAGATTAAGGATGGCATTGAGGCAAATGACGATACACGTTTGCGTTACCGTTACCTTGACCTTCGTCGTCCAGAAATGTTGGAAAATCTTAAACTTCGTGCCAAGGTGACCCACTCTATCCGCAACTACTTGGATGAGTTGGAGTTTATCGACGTGGAGACACCATTCCTTTCTAAGTCAACGCCTGAAGGGGCGCGTGATTATTTAGTGCCGTCTCGTGTTAATAAGGGGCATTTTTACGCTCTTCCTCAAAGTCCACAAATCACGAAACAGCTCTTGATGAATGCTGGTTTTGACCGTTACTACCAAATCGTTAAATGTTTCCGTGACGAGGACTTGCGTGGAGACCGCCAGCCTGAATTTACTCAGGTCGACTTGGAAACGTCCTTCCTTACTGAGCAAGAAATCCAAGATATTACAGAAAGCTTGATCGCGCGCGTGATGAAGGAAACAAAAGGCATCGAAGTAACGCTACCATTCCCTCGTATGAAATACGATGATGCTATGGCTCTTTACGGTTCTGACAAGCCAGATACTCGTTTTGACATGTTGCTTCAGGACTTGACAGAAGTGGTCCGAGGTGTAGACTTTAAAGTCTTTTCAGAAGCACCTGCTGTAAAAGCGATTGTGGTCACAGGAGCTGCGGACAACTATTCACGTAAAGACATCGACAAGATGACGGAAGTAGCCAAACAGTATGGTGCCAAAGGTCTTGCTTGGGTCAAGGTGGTTGATGGAGAATTAAACGGACCAGTTGCCAAGTTCTTGACTGGTATCCAAGAAGAATTGACAACAGCGCTTGTTCTTGAAGATAAGGACTTGGTTCTCTTTGTGGCGGATACGCTTGAAGTGGCTAATGCAACACTGGGTGCCCTTCGTGGACGTATTGCTAAAGAGCTTGGCTTGATTGATAATGATAAGTTCAACTTCCTTTGGGTGGTTGACTGGCCGATGTTTGAATGGTCTGAAGAAGAAGGCCGCTACATGAGCGCCCACCATCCTTTCACACTTCCACAGGAAGAGACTGCTCATGAATTAGAAGGTGATTTGGCTAAGGTTCGTGCCATTGCTTACGATATCGTCTTGAACGGTTATGAGCTTGGTGGTGGTAGCCTTCGTATCAACCAAAAAGACCTTCAAGAACGCATGTTCAAGGCTCTTGGTTTCTCAACTGAAGAAGCCAATGACCAGTTTGGTTTCCTTCTTGAAGCCATGGACTATGGTTTCCCACCACACGGTGGTTTGGCTATCGGGCTTGACCGTTTTGTCATGTTGCTTGCTGGAGAAGAAAATATCCGTGAAGTCATTGCCTTTCCTAAGAACAACAAGGCAACTGACCCAATGACACAAGCTCCATCAACAGTCGCTCTCAAACAACTAGAGGAACTCAGCTTACAAGTAGAAGAAGATGAAACAAACAAAACGAATTAAGCGGTGGCGCTATTATCTGCGCCGCTTTGCTTATCAGATAAAAATTTTACGTGTCTTACAAAGTATCTCTCGAGAAAAGTATGATGAGAAGATTTCGGCCTCTCTGGTCTATGGTTTTTTATCAGCAGTAGCAGTTAATTTCTTTTTCCAACCAGGGCATGTGTATTCGAGTGGTGCAACAGGTCTGGCACAGATTATCTCTGCCTTGAGTAATCACTGGTTTGGTTTTCATATTCCGATTTCGCTAAGCTTCTACGCCATTAACTTCCCTTTGATGGTCTTAGCTTGGTATCAGATTGGCCATAAGTTCACCGTCTTTACCTTTATCACGGTATCTATGAGTTCCTTCTTTATCCAGTTTGTCCCTGTGGCAACCTTGACAGAGGATCCCATTATCAATTCCCTTTTTGGGGGTGTTGTTATGGGTTTGGGGATTGGTTTTGCTCTTCGAAACAATATCTCCAGTGGTGGGACGGATATCGTCAGCCTGACTATTCGTAAGAAAACGGGTAAGAATGTCGGTAGTATTTCTTTCTTGGTAAATGGAACTATCATGCTGATAGCAGGTTTGACCTTTGGTTGGAAATACGCTCTTTATTCTATGATTACCATCTTTGTCTCTAGCCGTGTGACAGACGCAGTCTTTACTAAGCAAAAGCGTATGCAGGCCATGATTGTGACAAATCATCCAGAGAAGGTAATTGAAAAAATCCATAAAAAATTGCACCGCGGAGCAACCATGATCCACGATGCAGAAGGAACCTATAATCACGAGAGAAAGGCAGTTTTAATCACTGTCATTACACGTGCAGAGTTTAATGAATTTAAACAGATTATGACACAAGTGGATCCAAGCTCCTTTGTCTCTGTCTCGGAAAATGTTCATATTCTAGGAAGATTTGTTGAGATAGATAATTAGTGATTAATACTCTTCGAAAATCTCTTCAAACCACGTCAGCTTCACCTTGCCGTAGGTATGGTTACTGACTTCGTCAGTTTCATCTACAACCTCAAAACAGTGTTTTGAGCAACCTGCGGCTAGCTTCCTAGTTTGCACTTTGATTTTCATTGAGTATAAAAAGATCTTGGGAAAAGACTCAATTTCAGTAGAAAAGGAAGTAAATCTTCCCACAATAAAACGCATAGTATCAAGTTTTTTCAATACCTGATAGTATGCGTTTTTGCTTTTAACGACTTTTTGCCCAGTCTCTTATTTTTCGATAATTTTGTGGGCGATCAATTGACGGTAACAAATTTGTTTATTGTTTTTATTATCATTAATAATCTGGAGAATAGTTTCAAGGGAAACACGACCAAGCTCTAAACTATTGATATCGACATAGGCTGCCAAGTTGAGCTTGGGATTAACCGAGTCAAAGCTGAGAACAGGGACATCCAGCTGGTGTTTGGCAATATAGTTACAAACACCTTCAGCTAGGAGGCTATCGGTTGTGATGATAGCATCAATTTGTGGATCGTGCTTGAATAATCGCTTGCTAAATTTATAGCCCTTTTCTTCCAGAAACTCGTCGGCAAAGTAGATGCGATTGTTGTCAGTGGTAAGTTTGTAATGTTTAAGCGCCTGTTCATAGCCTGTTAAACGGTCTTTGGTCACGAAGAGCTTTTTACTTCCTCCGATAAAGGCAATGCGTTTGCAGCCTTTTTTGATGAAATATTCAGTCGCATCAAAACCAGCTTGAACATTGTCGTTGTCGACAAGTGGGATGAAAGGAGATAGAGATTTACCTAAGATAAGGAAGGGGAACTGTTCTTCTGCGACGAGTTTTACGAGAGGGTCTTCTTCTTGGGCATAGAGAAAAATTAGCCCATCTACACGCTTGCCGTAGACCATTTGTGAAATAGCGTTGAGACGCTCCTTCTCATCTTTCCCTGTTGCTATCTGAATGGCATAGTGGTTTTCAGATGCGACTTGAGAGATGCCACGTAGAACCGATGGAAAGAAAGGATTCTGGTAGAAGGCGTCTGAGTCATCAGGAAGAACTAATCCGATAACCTGAGTATAGCTGCTTACCAAGCTACGAGCGTTGAGGTTTGGGTGGTAGTTGAGTTCCTTCATAGCTTTGCGAACACGTTTTTTTGTTTCGTCGCTAATGGTTGATTTATTTTGAATAACACGGGTTACGGTTGAAGGCGAAACACCAGCAGCCTTGGCCACGTCTTTAATCGTAACGGGCATAAAAATCTCCTATTTATGGTAATTTGGATCACGGAAATGTGTTTTATAAAAGATAGTGACCAGATACAGAACAAAAAGAATATTTTGTACAGTAATCAGGGTTGTCATATTTTGGCCAAATAATCCCAAAATAAGTGTAATCAGAGTCGGCAATCCTAAACAGTTCAAGATAAAATGGTAGCACTCTTTAAAGGTATTAAATGAAAAGAGGCGTGATCTTTTGGTGATATAAAGGAGAAAGCTAGCTCCAAGAGAGACGATAAAGAAATTCAAACCAAAGAGGAAGCTCGCACCGAGAACTAGGAAGAGGCTGATATAGACACGATTTTGTTGGTACCAGTCTTTAGAAATTGCTTGGGTCAAGCTGTCTTTGCTTTTGAAACTCTCAGTCTGAATGGCTCGGTAAGAGATGCGGGTCAGTTCCTTGCTTTCCTTGCTGATGACTAGCTCATTTGTATCGAAATGCAGTTGCAAGTCCTTAGGTAATTCCTTGATTTGACTTGGACCAATCACAACAGAAGGGGCTTGACTAGCTGTTCCAGTATAAGTTAATGTGCCATCGACAATTGTAGCATGTTCAGAGAGATCCTGGACAACCTTATCTGTCAGAGGTTCATAGACATTATCGATAAAAGTTTCTAGCGGATAGGTCTCCTGGGAGCTGTTTTGGATAGCAATGGGTACCATAGACAAGCTGATAAGGAAGATACTGGTAAAGAGAAGTTGAAACCAGTTGAGCTCGAAACGTTTGGACAGGGGCTTACGAACCCCCCAAATACTTGAAAAATAGGAAAATGGATATGGAAGCATAGGTATCTTTCTAAAAGGTGTTTTCTATATGAGTATTATTATATAGAGAAATGCGCTTTATTTCAAGTCTAGGAGAAAAATTGCTTGCTACAAGGATATTATTTACAGTGACAATTGCTAATAATCAATGAAAATCAAAGTGCAAACTAGCCACAGGTTGCTCAAAGCACAACTTTGAGGTTGGAGATAAAGCTGACGTGGTTTGAAGAGATTTTCGAAGAGTATAAAATGAAAAAGGGTGGCGGGGATAAATTATCCCTTGTCGCCACCACTTGTAAGTCCTGAAACAAAGTTCTTTTGTAGGAAGAAGAAGAGAATACAGATTGGAAGGGCGATGAGGATAGCACCTGCTGAGAAGTAGGCAATCTTCAAGTTTTTCGCATTGTTAACGAAGGTTTGGAGACCTACGGCAACAGTAAAGTATTCTTTCTCACGAAGCAAGAAACTAGAGAGGATGTAGTCCCCGAAAGGTCCCATGAAGGCCCAGAGAGCTTGTACGGCAACCATTGGGCGAACAAGTGGTAGAACAATTTGCCAGAAGCGGCGGAAGTGTCCTGCACCGTCTAGTTTTGCAGATTCGTCTAAAGACATTGGCACTGTATCGAAGTAGCCTTTCATGAGCCAAGCATTCATCGGGATACCACCACCAACGTAGAGGAAGATGAGGAACCAGTTGTGGTTAAGGGCGTTCAACATAAGCGCCATAACGAAGAAGGCTGTCAAAGCGGCCATAGTTGGCACCATTTGGATGATCAAGAAGAAGACCAAACTTTGTTTACGAGCCAAGAAGTTGTAACGGCTGTAAGCATAACCAGCAAGTACGATGATACTTGTTTGAACAGCCATGGTAATTAAGGCGATAATCAAAGTGTTGAGGTACCAAGTACCGTACAAGGTTTCAGTGAAGAGGCCTTTAAAGTTATCAAAATTGAGGTCGATATTAGTATCTAGTTTAAAGGCTGAGACGTTACCTGCTTTAAAGGCTGACATAATGGTAATCAACAGTGGATAGATAATTACAATTGATAGACCAATCAGGTAAAGGTAAGTAAGGCTTTGAGTCAGTCTACGTTTGAGTTTAATTGAGTTATTCATCTTAGACGTCCTCCATATCAAATGCGTGTAGTTTCTTGAATGCGATCATAGAGATTGAGATGACAATGATAGAGATAATCAAGGTAACAGCTGCCGCCATTGAGTATTGAGGAGATGTACCTGTTGTCAAACGGTAGATCCATGAGATCAAGATATCGGTTGAACCAGCTCCACCTCCGACACTACCAGGTCCTCCACCATTGAAGAGGTACATGATAGAGAAGTTGTTAAAGTTGAAGGTGTATTGGCTAATCAAAGTAGGTGCCGCAACAGCCAAAATCATTGGGAAAGTGATGTTGCGGAATTTTTGCCAAGCGTTGGCACCGTCAATATAAGCTGCTTCGTAAAGGTCGTTAGGAATAGATTGCAAGATACCCAAGGTCAGAACGTAGATGTATGGGAATCCGAGCCAACCTTGCATCATAATCAAGGCAATCTTAGTCCAAGTTGGGTCTGTTTTCCAAGGAATAAGAGCTCCATCAAGGAAAGGAAGGAATTTAGCCAAGATTGGCAATACTTGAGTGTTGATAGCACCGACACTATCGTTAAACATGTTTGAGAATGTCAAGATAGTGATGAAGGCTGGGACAGCCCAAGGAAGAAGGAAAATAACACCAAAGATACGTTTTCCTTTGATAAATGGTTGGTTGGCAATGATAGCTGTGAAGATACCAATTACGATTTGTAAAGTAGAAGCTGCCAAAGCCCAAATGATAGTCCAAGAAAGAACAGAACCAAAGGCAGAACGGAAGGTACTCAAGCTCCAAATGTTTGTAAAGTTGGTCAAACCAACCCAGTCCAACAACTTGTTTGGTGGCAAGTGTTGGAAGTCGTAGTTGGTAAAGGCGATCATCAAGGTTACGATAACTGGGAAGATAATCGCGAAGGTCATGGCAACATAAGATGGAATGATCAAGAGGTAAGGGAAGCCATTTTCATAAATCCCTTTGATCATGTCTTTGAGTGTGCGTGGAACTGGAATTCCATTGTTAATGCGTTTTGCAATCGTATGTGCATCTTTGATATTTGAGAAATAAAAGAGTACATAAACGATTACAAAGATTAGATGGAAGGCACCACGAATCAGCATAAAGAGGGAATTATCACGACCTGGTTTGTCACCAAGAGTGATGAGGTTGCTCAATTCAGGGGTTGCAAGTGCTAGGAAGTAAAGGACAAATACGATGGTTACACCAAGGAAGATAAAACCTTTGGCTTTTTGTTTATTGTAAATCTGTCCTAACCCAGGAATGATAGACAGCAGGGCTGCTTTACTAGGTTGTTGCTTTTCCATATTAACTCCTTTCATAGGATACTACTTTTTTATAAGAAAGCTAAATTATTTGTGTCTCTATTGATAAATTCAAAGGGGGATTTGATTTCCACCCCCCTTGAACAAATTTTTTATTCACCAAATTTTTGTTTGATTGTTTCTTTGATCAATGTTACAGCATCGTTAGCAGCTGTTTTAGCATCTTTTTGACCACTTACAGCATCAAAGAGCATATTTTTCGCTGGATCCCAAACTGCAGACATTTGAGAGATGTTTGGCAGTGGTTGAGTGTTCTTGAACTGTTTGATAACAGCTGTTGTCAACTCATCGTTTTTACCTTCAGCGTATGAACGAGCCTCAGTATTAGCTGGGATTTCGTTAGTCTTATCATATAATACTTTTTGTTGTTCAGTTGCAACAAGGAAGTCTACAAATTTTTGAGAAGCTTCAAGGTTCTTAACGGCTTGAGGAATGACCCAAGCTTTACCACCACCGAATGCAGCATATTCTTTTCCATTTGGAAGAGTTGGGATAGTTGCAACTCCGTAGTTTACTTTAGCATCTTTAAAGGCTTGAGCTTTCCAAGGTCCGTCGATGATAGCAGCTGTTTTACCTTCTTGGAATTGAGTTTGGATTAAGTTTCCAGCACCTTCTGTATCTTGCATACCTTTAGGCCATTTTTCGTACCAAGATTTAGCGTAGTTGATACCTACGATAGAACCGTCGTTTGCAAGACCGATGTCTTTAGCGTCTTTACCGTTTTGGCCAAAGACGTAAGCACCGTTACCGGCAAGAAGTCCATATGTATAGTAGAAGTTTGTCCAGTCAGCTAGGAAGGCAGTAGTTTTACCATCTTCACCAGCGAATGCGTATTTGCTATCTTTAGCAAGGTTTTCCAAGTCAGCAAATGTTTTTGGAGCATCTTTCACCAAGTCTTTGTTGTAGTACATAACAAGTGACTCGATAACGGCAGGAGCACCGTAAACTTTACCATTAGCAGCTGTTACAAGAGATTTAGTTGTGTCGTCTGTTTTAGCACCATCGCTCAATTTCACTTCTGAAAGTTGTCCGTCAGAACCAAGGCTACCTACACGGTCGTATGGAGCCATCATAACATCAGGGACATTACCAGATTGGTTGTCAAGAGAAAGTTTATCAAGACCTCCTAGAGCATCACCAGTTTTAAGAGTGACTTTTACTCCAGCTTCTTTTTCATAAGCTTTAGCAACCTCTTCAATATAGCTCTTATATCCCTCGTCTACATATACAGTGAGTTCTTTGACTTCAGATGAACCAGAATCAGCAGGCTTATCAGCAGTTTTGCTTCCGCAAGCTACCAAAAGCAAGCTAGCAAGTGTAGCAGTTCCAAGCACCGCAGCGCTCTTCATAAATTTAGATGACATAGTGTATTCCTCCTAAAGAATAGCAAGTTTTATTGATAAGGAAACGCAAACGTTTTCCTTTATGAGCTTAGTATAGCACAAATAGAAAACGGTTGCAAGTATTTTTTGTAAAAATTTTAAAAAATTTTTAAGCTTGATTTGATAGCATAATTTTGCATTTTAATAGAAGAAAAGTATGAAATAGATAAGAATACAGTATTTTTAATAAAAATATATGAAATCTGTCTAAAGAGGGAAATCAGGAGGGGCTACCTTCCTATTTCTAATCTATATCTATTTTCTATAGACGTTTGTGCTTTGTTGCATATAAATTCAAGCTCCCTAAGGAGGTTTTGTACTTTGTATACTGTCTCGTGAGAGTCAAACTTTAGGATTAGATAGTTTTAAGTTATCTTTGCTAAAATGAGTTAGTCTCCTTAAAAATAATCAAAAAAGTTTTTTAAAAACGCTTGCAATTATGCTTGAAAAGGAGTATACTTATAAGTAACGCAAACGTTTGCGTCTGAAAAATACGCAACGTTCCATTATTTTAACACACGAGGTGCTATTATGAAAAAACGTCAAAGTGGTGTGTTGATGCACATCTCTTCTCTTCCAGGAGCTTACGGAATCGGATCATTTGGTCAAAGTGCTTACGACTTCGTTGATTTCTTGGTCCGTACAAAACAACGTTACTGGCAAATCCTTCCATTAGGAGCAACTAGTTACGGGGATTCTCCTTACCAATCTTTCTCAGCCTTCGCAGGAAACACTCATTTTATCGATTTAGATATCTTGGTGGAGCAAGGTTTGTTGGAAGCAAGTGACCTTGAAGGAGTTGACTTTGGTAGCGATGCGTCTGAAGTTGACTATGCTAAAATCTACTATGCACGTCGTCCTCTTTTAGAAAAAGCGGTGAAACGTTTCTTTGAAGTCGGAGATGTTAAAGATTTTGAGAAATTTGCTCAAGACAACCAATCATGGCTTGAGCTCTTTGCTGAGTATATGGCTATCAAAGAGTATTTTGACAATCTTGCTTGGACTGAATGGCCAGATGCAGATGCTCGTGCTCGTAAAGCTTCAGCACTTGAAAGCTATCGTGAGCAATTGGCAGACAAGTTGGTTTACCACCGTGTGACTCAATACTTCTTCTTCCAACAATGGTTGAAATTGAAAGCTTACGCTAACGACAACCACATCGAAATCGTTGGGGACATGCCAATCTACGTAGCGGAAGATTCAAGTGATATGTGGGCAAATCCACATCTCTTCAAAACAGATGTCAATGGTAAGGCTACTTGTATCGCAGGATGCCCACCAGATGAGTTTTCTGTAACTGGTCAGCTTTGGGGTAATCCAATCTATGACTGGGAAGCAATGGACAAAGACGGCTACAAATGGTGGATTGAACGCTTGCGTGAAAGCTTCAAAATCTACGATATCGTTCGTATCGACCACTTCCGTGGCTTCGAATCTTACTGGGAAATCCCTGCTGGTTCCGATACAGCAGCACCTGGTGAGTGGGTGAAAGGTCCAGGTTACAAGCTTTTTGCAGCCGTTAAGGAAGAACTTGGTGAGCTAAACATCATCGCAGAAGACCTTGGCTTCATGACAGATGAAGTGATCGAATTGCGTGAACGTACTGGCTTCCCAGGAATGAAGATTCTTCAATTTGCCTTCAACCCAGAAGACGAAAGCATTGATAGCCCACACTTGGCACCTGCTAACTCAGTTATGTACACAGGAACACACGATAACAATACGGTTCTTGGTTGGTACCGTAATGAGATTGATGATGCGACTCGTGAGTACATGGCTCGTTACACGAACCGTAAAGAATACGAAACAGTGGTACACGCTATGCTTCGTACAGTATTTTCATCAGTTAGCTTTATGGCAATTGCAACTATGCAAGATTTACTAGAATTGGATGAGGCAGCTCGTATGAACTTCCCATCTACCCTTGGTGGAAACTGGTCTTGGCGTATGACTGAAGATCAATTGACACCAGCTGTCGAGGAAGGTTTGCTTGACTTGACAACAATTTATCGCCGAATTAATGAAAATTTGGTAGATTTAAAGAAATAAGACAATAATCAGGAGACAACTAAACATGTTATCACTACAAGAATTTGTACAAAATCGTTACAATAAAACCATTGCAGAATGTAGCAATGAAGAGCTTTACCTTGCTCTTCTTAACTACAGCAAGCTTGCAAGCAGCCAAAAACCAGTCAACACTGGTAAGAAAAAAGTTTACTACATCTCAGCTGAGTTCTTGATTGGTAAACTCTTGTCAAACAACTTGATTAACCTTGGTCTTTACGACGATGTTAAAAAAGAACTTGCAGCTGCAGGTAAAGACTTGATCGAAGTTGAAGAAGTTGAATTGGAACCATCTCTTGGTAATGGTGGTTTGGGACGTTTGGCTGCCTGCTTTATCGACTCAATTGCTACTCTTGGTTTGAATGGTGACGGTGTTGGTCTTAACTACCACTTTGGTCTTTTCCAACAAGTTCTTAAAAACAACCAACAAGAAACAATTCCAAATGCATGGTTGACAGAGCAAAACTGGTTGGTTCGCTCAAGCCGTAGCTACCAAGTACCATTTGCAGACTTTACTTTGACATCAACTCTTTACGATATTGATGTTACTGGTTATGAAACAGCGACTAAAAACCGCTTGCGTTTGTTTGACTTGGATTCAGTTGATTCTTCTATTATTAAAGATGGTATCAACTTTGACAAGACAGATATCGCTCGCAACTTAACTCTCTTCCTTTACCCAGATGATAGTGACCGTCAAGGTGAATTGCTCCGTATCTTCCAACAATACTTCATGGTTTCAAACGGTGCGCAATTGATCATCGACGAAGCAATCGAAAAAGGAAGCAACTTGCATGACCTTGCTGACTACGCAGTTGTCCAAATCAACGATACTCACCCATCAATGGTGATTCCTGAATTGATTCGTCTTTTGACTGCACGTGGTATCGATCTTGACGAAGCAATCTCAATTGTTCGTAGCATGACTGCCTACACTAACCACACAATCCTTGCTGAAGCGCTTGAAAAATGGCCTCTTGAATTCTTGCAAGAAGTGGTTCCTCACTTGGTACCAATCATCGAAGAATTGGACCGTCGTGTGAAGGCAGAGTACAAAGATCCAGCTGTTCAAATCATCGATGAGAGCGGACGTGTTCACATGGCTCACATGGATATCCACTACGGATACAGTGTTAACGGGGTTGCAGCACTCCATACTGAAATCTTGAAAAATTCTGAGTTGAAAGCCTTCTACGACCTTTACCCAGAAAAGTTCAACAACAAAACAAACGGTATCACTTTCCGTCGTTGGCTTATGCATGCTAACCCAAGATTGTCTCACTACTTGGATGAGATTCTTGGAGATGGTTGGCACCATGAAGCAGATGAGCTTGAAAAACTTTTGTCTTATGAAGACAAAGCAGTTGTCAAAGAAAAATTGGAAAGCATCAAGGCTCACAACAAACGTAAATTGGCTCGTCACTTGAAAGAACACCAAGGTGTGGAAATCAATCCAAATTCTATCTTTGATATCCAAATCAAACGTCTTCACGAGTACAAACGCCAACAAATGAACGCTTTGTACGTGATCCACAAATACCTTGACATCAAAGCTGGTAACATCCCTGCTCGTCCAATCACAATCTTCTTTGGTGGTAAAGCAGCTCCAGCCTACACAATCGCTCAAGACATTATCCATTTAATCCTTTGCATGTCAGAAGTTATTGCTAACGATCCAGCAGTAGCTCCACACTTGCAAGTAGTTATGGTTGAAAACTACAACGTTACTGCAGCAAGTTTCCTTATCCCAGCATGTGATATCTCAGAACAAATCTCACTTGCTTCTAAAGAAGCTTCAGGTACTGGTAACATGAAATTCATGTTGAACGGAGCTTTGACACTTGGTACTATGGACGGTGCTAACGTGGAAATCGCTGAGTTGGTTGGAGAAGAAAACATCTACATCTTCGGTGAAGATTCAGAAACTGTTATCGACCTTTACGCAAAAGCAGCTTACAAATCAAGCGAATTCTACGCTCGTGAAGCTATCAAACCATTGGTTGACTTCATCGTTAGTGATGCAGTTCTTGCAGCTGGAAACAAAGAGCGCTTGGAACGTTTTTACAATGAATTGATCAACAAAGACTGGTTCATGACTCTTCTTGATTTGGAAGACTACATCAAAGTCAAAGAGCAAATGCTTGCTGACTACGAAGACCGTGACGCATGGTTGGATAAAGTCATCGTTAACATTTCTAAAGCAGGATTCTTCTCATCTGACCGTACAATCGCTCAGTATAACGAAGACATCTGGCACTTGAACTAATACTCTTCGAAAATCTCTTCAAACCACGTCAGCTTTATCTGCAACCTCAAAGCAGTGCTTTGAGCAACCTGCGGCTAGCTTCCTAGTTTGCTCTTTGATTTTCATTGAGTATAAGATACAAATTTATACTAATACATTTTGTAAAAAAGCGAGTTTCGATTGAAATTCGCTTTTTTAATGATGTAGATTTGGGTCAATCTTGTCTAAAAATAGGGAAATCCTAGATACAGTGAAGGCTTTAAATGCTGGTTTTTACTGTCCTCAGCCTTATATTTTTTCGTAGTTGGTTACCTCATATCTATTATATTCGCTTACATAAAGTATTATAATATAATTGTAGGAAAGAAGGTGTTTTTATGATATACACACTTAAATTGGTGTTGTTTATTACCTTTCTTGTAATAAGCTTGTTACCTGATAAGATTTTTGGAAAAAATAAAAAAATTTGGAAAATAGTTTTTGCAATATTGACGGCAGTGGCAGCATTGTCATTTATGTACTAAGTTATTTTAAGAATGTAGGGAAATAAACCCTACATTCTTTTTAGTTTTTTCTGTTTTCTAAATTCTATTTATCCAAGCGATTCAACATTTCTTGCTTCTTCGCTTCAAGTTCTGCACGCTTTTCTTCGATTTCGGCATGTTTTTTCTCGAGTTCAGAACAACTTGCACCATTGCTAAATTCTTTTCGCCATCAGGAGATAGGGTGAGTCGACATGTCTATTACTCACCCAAAGCAGTCCTACAAAGCAGGAATTTTCTGTTACTTTTTTGGAAATAGTAACGTTTATACAGCTTTGACACTTCGTATCAAAGCGCCAAACACACTCCGAGGGGTTTACAGAAAGCAGAAAAGGAATGATCTGGTATAAGATCATTCCTTTTCTCTCTTTTTCTTTAAGTAATTATATACAATGTACGACGAAGTCGTCATTGCAATGCTGATCCACCACCTAAAGGGAACTTTAAACAACATTGATAAGATAAAGAATATAAACAACGAAAATACGTTATACCCAATTAATTTTATTGTATATCTCATGATTAAAAGTTAATCCTTCCGTTGTTAGGAATGGCATCATTTTTATCCCATAATTGTGCTAAATAAGTCCCCGGTGATAATAAATTCATAGCGAATTCTAAAGCAACATCATTTACAAACCAACTACCTAGATATCTAGAAATTGCTGAACGAATAGCACTTTTTGCTGCATGTTTTCCTTTTACTTTAATTAGATTTGCAAGGCCTGCAGTAGTTCCTCCTAATGCTAAAGCTATTGCAGTATCTAATAGAGCACCCATTTGATTAACTGTAATACCTTGCCAAACTGCTCTAAATGGAGAGTATGTAGGTGGGATTGTATAATCGCCTTGTAATTGTCGGTTAATTACTTCTTTGATCCATTGTTGTGAGACGTCTGGATGAAAAGATTGGATTTCGTTTGCAAGTGTATTGATTTGTTCTTCTGTTAGAGAAGTGACAGGTTGAAGTTCCATATTTGTTTCAATTTGTGATACTTGTTCAGAAGCGTATACAGCTGAAACACTTGGAATCGCTGATACAATTAACACAATTGACGTCAAAAAAACCGAAATAAATTTCATTAATTTGTTCATGAGCTTTTCTCCTTTTTATTTGCATCTGCTTACATTTTATCATATACTGTTATTATAGTCAAAAAAATATGCTATTATGTTAAAAAAATATTTTTCAAAATATAAATGGACGGATTTATTTTGGATTTTATTTGTTATTTTGACCTGCCTCTATATTGGTAACCATGATTTGTTTACTCTCAATCATCAAGAATTCTCTTTTCGTGGTAGCGTTTGGGGTCTGGTACTGGCCTTATATCACTTACTATTCATTGATAAGTTTGTTATATCGAATCGAAAATAAAGATTAGAGCTATGCTTGACTGTGTACTTTTAGGATTTATTTTGGAGGAAGATTTTGTCTCTATTATTTATTATTTTAAATTTATTTATTTTGTATAAGATCTATTCTTTGAGGCGGGAAAAATCGAAATACTTGATTTATACGGCCTATATCATATTTGGGGTAAATGTAGTATATGGTATTCAATGGTTATTAAAAGAACTGATTTCAACTATTTCCCCTTAATGTGTATGGAAACTATAACAAAACGCATAAGATTAAGGTTTGTGTACCTGTTCTTATACGTTTTTGTCATATTGAAGATTTTCGGTAAGTTTTCTACTTTTGCGAAGTCTAGTTTATACTCAATGAAAATCAAAGAGTAAACTAGCCGTAGGTTGCTCAAAGTACAGCTTTGAGGTTGCAGATAAAACTGACGAAGTCAGCTCAAAACATGGTTTTGAGGTTGTAGATGAAACTGACGAAGTCAGTAACCATACGTACGGCAAGGCGACGTTGACGTGGTTTGAAGAGTATTAGAATGCTTTCCCAACCAAAATCTCTGCTTCGATGGTAATCTCTGTCAGTTTGCTCCAGTCAATTTTGCTCTGGTCAACGTGAAAGAGGAGAGGAGTCATACTGAGTAGGGCTTGGAGTTGTTCTGCTGTGATAGTCTTAGTCAGAGAGGCAGTTTGACTAGATAGGATGGTAAAGTGTTCCTGGAAATGCTCCTTGATATCTTGGTTAGAATACTCCTTGTTTGTCAGCTGGTCCTGTACTCTTTGACGGATTTCTTTGAGGTGATTTTCAGTTGGGATAACCTTTATCAAGATACCGTCTTTGGATAAAACGCGACGAAATTCTCCATAGTTGGCAGGTGAGAAGATATCAAGCAGAATATCCATGTTAGCGTCTTTTATAGGAAGTCGTGCCAAGTCGCCAACGAACCAATTGACTGCCCAGTTGGGTTCACTTTTAGCAGCGATTTGGACTGAATCTTTGGAGATGTCAAAGGCATAGAAAGTTTTTTCAGAGTGACTTTCTTGTAGTTTGCGAGAATAGAATCCTTCACCACAACCGATATCCAAAATTGTTGTGGTAGTTTTTGAGCTTGCAAGCAAGTCAGATACAGCATCTAAGATAGCTTGGTAAAAGCCGGCTTCTAGGATTTGTTGACGGTTTTGAAAATTTTCCTTGTCGTAGTTAGCAGATTGCTTGATTTGAGGGACTAGATTGACATAGCCAAATTTCGCCAAGTCAAAAGAATGACGGTTGCAGCACTTGAAATTAGTCTCTAACAGAGTCAGATTTTCTTGACAGATAGGACAGGCAAAGGCAGTCGCAGAAGCAAAACGCTGAAGTTTGGGCTTGAGATTTGTATTCATAGTTTAAGTGTATCAAAAGAGGCAAATGAAAGCAACTTTAGGAATAAGTAGATGGGAGATTCAGTAGAAATAAAACTAATTCTCCAATTTATAGAATGAAATTGCTTTTATATCTAAATTGCTATATAATAATGATAAGGAGGAAATAAGTATGTTAAAAGAAGTATTAACCGTTGCAAAAGTTGCGAAAAAATCTTCATTATTTTTGGGTGGTGTCGCATTTGGTACCCTTGGTTTGAAAATCTTAGCAAGTAAGGAAGCTAAAAAAGGTTATTCTAAAGCTTTGGCTAAGGCTTACAAGTTGAAAGACGAGCTAGATGCATCTGTTTCTGTTGTGAAGCAACATGGAGACGATGTCTTGCAAGATGCCAAATATTTGTACGAGCAAGAGAAAAAAGAAGAGCAATTAGATAGCCTTATAGGTGAATAATATGTCTTTTAAAGTGCTACATAGAGGATACCAACATATCCGACTATCATCTTCTTTTTCACTTACCTTGGATATTCAAGACTATCTTCGTTCCTTGGCGAGAGATGAAAAGGGGATTGAGTCTATCCAGTTTTACATGGATCAACAGCACTTTACTCTACGCATAAAAGAAGGCTTTTCTGTATTAGATAATGCAGAAGCCTTTTTAAAAAGAATTGATAAAGGGAAAGTTTCTGAGTTGATGACTCTTCCCATTCGTAGAGAAGAGAGTGCTTATTCTATTGTTTCAGGTGCAGCGGTTAAGCGTGTACTTTTTCGTAGTTTTGTGCCGTATCCTATTCGCTATATATGGACTTGTTATCAGGCTTTGGGTTATATTAGAGAAGCCTATCAAACACTAGCGCGTAAGGAACTAACGATGGAAGTCTTGGACTGTTCGGCTATTTTATTGTCTTTGTTTATGAACCAATCCAAGACAGCTAGCAATATCATGTTTATGCTTGATTTGGGGAATCATTTAGATCAGTGGTCCTTGAAAAAAACTGCAACAGATTTAGAACAGAGTCTTCTTGCAAAAGAGAGCGATGTATTCCTAGTACAGGGCGATACGGTTGTTAGTATCAAGAGTTCCGATGTTCAAATAGGAGATGTCTTGATCTTATCTCAAGGAAATGAAATTCTGTTTGATGGACAAGTAGTTTCAGGTTTAGGTATGGTCAACGAAAGTTCCTTGACAGGAGAGAGTTTTCCAGTTGAAAAAAGAGAGTCTGATTTGGTTTGTGCAAATACAGTATTAGAAACTGGAGAGTTACGCATTCGTGTAACAGATAATCAGATGAACAGCCGTATTTTACAGCTGATTGAGTTGATGAAGAAATCTGAAGAAAACAAGAAAACGAAACAACGCTATTTCATCAAGATGGCGGATAAAGTCGTCAAATATAATTTCTTGGGGGCTGGGCTGACTTACCTATTGACAGGTTCTTTTTCTAAGGCTATTTCTTTCCTATTGGTCGATTTCTCCTGCGCTTTGAAAATCTCTACTCCTGTAGCTTATTTGACAGTTATCAAGGAAGGGTTGAACCGTGAAATGGTGATTAAGGATGGAGATGTTCTGGAGAAATATCTGGAAGTTGATACTTTCTTGTTTGATAAGACAGGAACAATCACAACTAGTTATCCTATAGTTGAAAAGGTGTTACCTTTTGGAGACTATAGTGAGGAAGATATTCTCAGAATCAGTGCCTGTCTTGAGGAACACATTTATCATCCTATTGCTAATGCCATCGTCAAGCAAGCTGAGATAGAGGGAATTGAACATGAGGAAATGCATGGGAAACTCCAATATATCGCAAGCAAGGGGATCAAATCTCATATAGATGGCCAACCAGTTCTTATTGGGAATTATGTCTTGATGCAGGATGAGCAGATTCATATCAGTTCAGAACAAAATGCTTTAATTGAAGAGTACAAGAGTCACTACAATCTCTTATTCTTGGCTTATCAAAATGAATTGATTGGAATGTTCTGCATTCATACTCCTTTGAGAAAAGAAGCAAAAACAGCCTTGGATAAACTTAAGGCACAGGGGAAAAAATTGATTCTGGCAACAGGAGACACCTTGATTAGGACAGAGGAATTAGTCAAAGATTTGCCCTTTGATCAGGTCTATACAGACTTGAAACCTGATGGGAAATTTGAGTTAGTAGAGAAACTGCAGAAAGCAGGTCACACTATTTTGATGGTTGGAGATGGATTGAATGACTCAGCGGCTTTAACTCTATCAGATATCGGTGTGGTGATGAATGAGAGTGCAGATATTTCTAAGCAGATGAGTGATATCTTATTGTTAGATAATCGTTTGGATTTCTTCCAAGAGTTGGATTCGTTATCATCATCTTTGCAAACACTCATCAAGAAAAATATTCAGGATACCGTTGTCGTAAATAGTAGTTTGATTGGCTTTGGCTTATTTAATTGGTTCAGTCCTTCAAATCTCTCTATCTTACATAATCTAACAACCTTGCGCATTGTCCTGCGTAGCCTGTCTATTAAAAATAGATAGATGAGAGTTATTAACAGCAAAAAGGAGTTACCTTTCTCGAGGTTAACTCCTTTGTTTATAGATAAATGTTGAATAGTTTAGTAAGTCAATACAAAGTATTTTTTCTTCCCACGACGGATAACAGTCAGTTCATTCTCTAACTTATCAGCGTCACTCAAGACATAGTCAAGCTCTTGGATGCGGTCGCCGTTTACGTAGATGGCTCCGTTTTGGACGTCTTCACGGGCTTGGCGTTTTGAGTTAACTATACCAGATGAGACGAGCAGTTCCACGATATTGTTGTTTTCGTCTGCCTGTACTTGGTAGTTGGGCACACCACGAAGTCCTTGTTTGAGCTCTTTGACAGAAAGGTTTTTGATGTTTCCTGCAAAGAGTTGCTCAGTGATGTTAAGTGCTTCTTTGTAGGCTTCTTCTCCGTGAACAAGTGTAACAACTTCACGAGCCAAGACTTTTTGAGCCAAGCGTTCGTGTGGCGCTGCTTCAAATTGTTTACGAATATCTTCAATCTCATCAAGTGACAAGAAAGTAAAGATTTTCAAGAAGCGAACAGCGTCAGCGTCCATCACGTTCATCCAGAATTGGTACATTTCGTATGGAGAAGTCTTTTCGGGATTGAGCCAGACGGCATTTCCTTCTGATTTACCAAATTTCTTACCAGTTGCATCTGTGATTAGTGGAACAGTGATAACGTGACCAGTCTTGTCCGCCTTACGACGAAGCAATTCGGTACCAGCTGTCATATTTCCCCACTGGTCAGAACCACCGATTTGAAGAGTGACATTATGGTCTTGGTTAAGGACGAAGAAGTCATACCCTTGCATGATTTGGTAAGCGAACTCAGTGTAAGAAATTCCTGTTTCGATCCGTTTTTTAACAGATTCCTTACTCATCATGTAGTTGACCGTGAAGTATTTTCCAATATCACGGAGGAAGTCAATGAAGCTGATGCTGCCAAACCAGTCGTAGTTGTTGACCATGACAGCCTTGTTTTCGCCATTTTCAAAGTCAAGAAAACGAGAAAGTTGTCCTTGGATAGACTTGACCCAGCCATCTACTGTGTCTTTTGTTTGGAGACTACGTTCAGCATCTTTGAAGGACGGATCTCCGATGAGACCTGTAGCACCGCCAACGAGCGCATAAGGTTTGTGACCTGCTAGTTGCAAGCGACGACTTGTCAAGATTGCGACAAGGTGGCCTAGGTGAAGGCTGTCAGCAGTTGGATCGTAGCCAGTATAATAAGAAACTTGACCTTCTTCTAGGGCTTTACGCAAAGCTTCTTCATCAGTCGTTTGAAATATCAAACCACGCTCTTTTAGCTCATCAAAAATGTGCATGTGTTTTTTCTCCTTTTTAAAATTATTGTTTCTACCTATTGTATCACAAACTTGGGCAATAGCCTAGCAGAATAGGGAAGAAAGTGGCTATTTTATTGAAAATTTCCCTTTTGTGGTATAATAGATAAAGTGAGGAAATCCATGCAAAATCAATTAAATGAATTAAAACGAAAAATGCTGGAATTTTTCCAGCAAAAACAAAAAAATAAAAAATCAGCTAGACCTGGCAAGAAAGGTTCAAGTACCAAAAAATCTAAAACCTTAGATAAGTCAGTCATTTTCCCAGCTATTTTACTGAGTATAAAAGCCTTATTTAACTTACTCTTTGTACTCGGTTTTCTAGGAGGAATGTTGGGAGCTGGGATTGCTTTGGGATACGGAGTGGCCTTATTTGACAAGGTTCGGGTGCCTCAGACAGAAGAATTGGTGAATCAGGTCAAGGACATCTCTTCTATTTCAGAGATTACCTATTCGGACGGGACGGTGATTGCTTCCATAGAGAGTGATTTGTTGCGCACTTCTATCTCATCTGAGCAAATTTCGGAAAATCTGAAGAAGGCTATCATTGCGACAGAAGATGAACACTTTAAAGAACATAAGGGTGTAGTACCCAAGGCGGTGATTCGTGCGACCTTGGGGAAATTTGTAGGTTTGGGTTCCTCTAGTGGGGGTTCAACCTTGACCCAGCAACTAATTAAACAGCAGGTGGTTGGGGATGCGCCGACCTTGGCTCGTAAGGCGGCAGAGATTGTGGATGCTCTTGCCTTGGAACGCGCCATGAATAAAGATGAGATTTTAACGACCTATCTCAATGTGGCTCCCTTTGGCCGAAATAATAAGGGACAGAATATTGCAGGGGCTCGGCAAGCAGCTGAGGGAATTTTCGGTGTAGATGCCAGTCAGTTGACTGTTCCTCAAGCAGCATTTTTAGCAGGACTTCCACAGAGTCCCATTACTTACTCTCCTTATGAAAATACTGGGGAGTTGAAGAGTGATGAAGACCTAGAAATTGGCTTAAGACGGGCTAAGGCAGTTCTTTACAGTATGTATCGTACAGGTGCATTAAGCAAAGACGAGTATTCTCAGTACAAGGATTATGACCTTAAACAGGACTTTTTACCATCGGGCACGGTTACAGGAATTTCACGAGACTATTTATACTTTACAACTTTGGCAGAAGCTCAAGAACGTATGTATGACTATCTAGCTCAGAGAGACAATGTCTCCGCTAAGGAGTTGAAAAATGAGGCAACTCAGAAGTTTTATCGAGATTTGGCAGCCAAGGAAATTGAAAATGGTGGTTATAAGATTACTACTACCATAGATCAGAAAATTCATTCTGCCATGCAAAGTGCGGTTGCTGATTATGGCTATCTTTTAGACGATGGAACAGGTCGTGTAGAAGTAGGGAATGTCTTGATGGATAACCAAACAGGTGCTATTCTAGGCTTTGTAGGTGGTCGTAATTATCAAGAAAATCAAAATAATCATGCCTTTGATACCAAACGTTCGCCAGCTTCTACTACCAAGCCCTTGCTGGCCTACGGTATTGCTATTGACCAGGGCTTGATGGGAAGTGAAACGATTCTATCTAACTATCCAACAAACTTTGCTAATGGCAATCCGATTATGTATGCTAATAGCAAGGGAACAGGAATGATGACCTTGGGAGAAGCTCTGAACTATTCATGGAATATCCCTGCTTACTGGACCTATCGTATGCTCCGTGAAAAGGGTGTTGATGTCAAGGGTTATATGGAAAAGATGGGTTACGAGATTCCTGAGTACGGTATTGAGAGCTTGCCAATGGGTGGTGGTATTGAAGTCACAGTTGCCCAGCATACCAATGGCTATCAGACCTTAGCTAATAATGGAGTTTATCATCAGAAGCATGTGATTTCAAAGATTGAAGCAGCAGATGGTAGAGTGGTGTATGAGTATCAGGATAAACCGGTTCAAGTCTATTCAAAAGCTACTGCGACGATTATGCAGGGATTGCTACGAGAAGTTCTATCCTCTCGTGTGACAACAACCTTCAAGTCTAACCTGACTTCTTTAAATCCTACTCTGGCTAATGCAGATTGGATTGGGAAGACTGGTACAACCAACCAAGACGAAAATATGTGGCTCATGCTTTCGACACCTAGATTAACCCTAGGTGGCTGGATTGGGCATGATGATAATCATTCATTGTCACGTAGAGCAGGTTATTCTAATAACTCTAATTACATGGCTCATCTGGTAAATGCGATTCAGCAAGCTTCCCCAAGCATTTGGGGGAACGAGCGCTTTGCTTTAGATCCTAGTGTAGTGAAATCGGAAGTCTTGAAATCAACAGGTCAAAAACCAGAGAAGGTTTCTGTTGAAGGAAAAGAAGTAGAGGTCACAGGTTCGACTGTTACCAGCTATTGGGCTAATAAGTCAGGAGCGCCAGCGACAAGTTATCGCTTTGCTATTGGCGGAAGTGATGCGGATTATCAGAATGCTTGGTCTAGTATTGTGGGGAGTCTACCAACTCCATCCAGCTCCAGCAGTTCAAGTAGTAGTTCTAGCGATAGCAGTAACTCAAGTACTACACGACCTTCTTCTTCAAGGGCGAGACGATAATTCTCTAAATGAAGTGGCCAATCAATGGATTGCCACTTTTTTCCTTTCGTGTTACAATAAGGGTATGAATCAGTATCAGAAAAAGATTGTTAACGGAAAAATTTATTCGCTCCTATCCGGCTTAATATGGGGAATCTGTGGAATTTTAGGAGAGTACTTCTTTACTCATTATCAGGTGTCTTCGGGCTGGATTACCTCTATGCGTTTGACACTGGCAGGGAGTCTTGTACTCATTTGGTCTGCAATACAATTAAAATCGCAAGTGCTAGATATTTGGCGAGACAAGAAAAATTACCTGCCCTTTTTAGCCTATGCTATTTTGGGGATTTTTTCAGTTCAGTATTTTTTCTATCTCTGTGTAGAATACTCAAATGCTACGACAGCAACTATTTTACAGTTTATTAGCCCTGTCTTTATCCTCTTTTACAATCGCTTGGTTTATCAAAAACGAGCGTCAAAAAGCGCTGTTTTCTATGTTTTGGTTGCCATGCTGGGTGTTTGCTTGATGGCGACAAAGGGAGACCTCTCTCAGTTATCCATGACGCCGCTAGCTCTTATAACAGGTTTGCTGAGTGCCATGGGTGTTATGTTTAATGTTATCTTGCCCCAACCTTTTGCTAAGCGTTATGGTTTTGTTCCTACGGTTGGGTGGGGGATGATTTTGGCAGGTTTGTTTAGCAATGTCCTCTCGCCGGTTTATCAGCTTTCCTTTACTCTTGATATTTGGAGTATCTTGATTTGCCTCATTATCGCTTTCTTTGGAACGGCTTTTGCTTTTTTCATTTCCATGAAGGCTGTGTCCTTGGTTTCTCCTTTGGTGGTTGCCGTTATCAGTGCCAGTGAACCTCTCTCTTCTGCTCTCTTGAGTGTTTTGTTCTTAGGATTAGTAGTGGATTGGTCCCTCCTTCTAGCTATAGCCTTGATTATTTTACCCATGATATTTTTGTCTATAGAAGAAGCGAAAGAAAGTAGATAAAAAGTCTTTTCTTAATTCTAAAAGTGTGCTATACTGGAATAGTCAATAAAACACGGGGAGATAGTTGTGAAGAGTGTTTTTAGGTTGTATCGGTAGGGGCTTGCTTTTACCGACAGCACGTTTTATCTCACATCCCTAAAAAATCATACCTAAAAACAGACAAAAAGGTTTCAAATTTGAGGCCTTTTTTGGTAGAATAGGTATCATTATAACGAACCAGGAGGCACCTATGACTGCTACAAAAATGAACGCTCAAGAAATTATCCAATTTATCGCCAATGCTGAAAAGAAAACCAGTGTCAAAGTAACCTTTGAGGGGCAACTCGCAACTGCTGTGCCTAGCTCTGTTGTCAAACTAGGAAATGTCCTATTCGGAGACTGGAAGGATGTGGCTCCGCTTCTTGAAGGTTTGGTAGAAAATCAAGATTATGTTGTCGAGCAAGATGCTCGTAATTCTGCAGTTCCTTTGCTAGATAAGCGTGCTATCAACGCTCGTATCGAGCCAGGTGCGATTATCCGTGACCAGGTGGAAATTGGTGACAATGCTGTTATCATGATGGGATCTGTTATCAATATCGGTGCTGAAATCGGTGCTGGAACCATGATTGACATGGGTGCCATCCTTGGTGGCCGTGCCATCGTTGGAAAAAATAGCCACGTTGGTGCAGGTGCAGTTTTGGCAGGTGTGATTGAGCCAGCTAGTGCTGAACCAGTCCGTGTCGGAGACAATGTTCTTATCGGTGCTAATGCAGTGGTTATCGAAGGAGTCCAAATCGGTAGTGGTTCAGTTGTCGCAGCAGGAGCTATTGTTACCCAAGATGTCCCAGAAAACGTGGTAGTAGCAGGTGTTCCAGCTCGTATTATCAAAGAAATTGATGCCCAAACTCAACAAAAAACAGCGCTAGAGGATGCGCTTCGTACCTTGTAATTGTAAAAGTAAAAAAGAGGCGGAACCCTTTTTCCAGCCTCTTTCTGCTATATCGGAGGACAGATAGATGTTAGATTTGATTCAGACTAGACGAGATTTACACCAGATTCCAGAGATTGGCTTGGAGGAGTTCAAGACTCAGGCTTATTTGCTGGATGTGATTGAGAAATTGACTACGGGCAAGGATTTTGTTCAAATTCGTACTTGGCGGACAGGGATTTTGGTCTACCTGCAGGGAAGTCAGCCGGAGCGAACCATTGGTTGGCGGACAGATATTGATGGCCTGCCTATCGTCGAACAAACAGGTCTACCTTTTGCTTCTCAACACCAAGGTCGCATGCATGCCTGTGTCCATGATTTTCATATGACCATTGCCTTAGGCTGTCTTGAGCGCGCCCTTGAGGAGCAACCCAAGAATAATCTGCTCTTTCTATTTCAGCCTGCTGAAGAAAATGAAGCTGGTGGTATGCTCATGTATGAGGACGGTGCTTTTGGAGATTGGTTGCCAGATCAATTCTATGGTCTCCATGTTCGTCCAGATTTGAAAGTCGGCCAGATTGCGACTAATACTCATACACTCTTTGCAGGAACTTGCGAGGTGAAGATCCGTTTCAAAGGCAAAGGTGGCCACGCAGCTTTTCCTCATGAAGCCAATGACGCCTTGGTGGCGGCTAGTTACTTTGTGACCCAAGTGCAGTCAGTTGTTAGCCGCAATGTCAACCCAATCGAGGGAGCAGTGGTGACCTTCGGCGTTTTTCAAGCTGGAACCACCAACAATGTCATCACAGACACAGCTTTTTTACATGGAACTATTCGTGCCTTGACACAGGACATGAGTCTCTTGGTGCAAAAGAGGGTAAAAACAGTTGCAGAAGGGGTTGCAGCTGCCTTTGATATGGAAGTCGAAGTGGAACTCAAACAAGGTGGATACCTACCTGTTGAGAACAATCCAGCCTTGGCGCGTGAACTGATGGACTTCTTTGACGAAAAAGACGGAATCGAGTTGATTGATATCGAACCTGCTATGACAGGCGAGGACTTTGGTTATCTCCTTTCAAAGGTTGATGGCGTGATGTTTTGGCTAGGTATCGATAGTCCCTACGCTCTTCATCACCCTCAAATGAGTCCTAAGGAAGAAGTCTTAGCTATTGGGGTGGCTGCGGTGTCTAGTTTCCTGAAAAAGAAGGCAGCAGAATAGAGGGCTTGTCTATGAAATCGGAATTACGCAAGCAAGTCTTGCATGAAATGAAGGCTATATCTCAAGAGCAAAAACAGGCTATAGACCAAGCTTTAACCGAGCGGCTTTTACAACACCCCTTTTATCAAGAAGCCAAGGTCATCGCAACCTACCTCTCTTTTTCTCATGAGTTTCAAACGCAGGAACTGATTGAGCAGGCGCTGAAGGACGGCAAGAAGGTTTTAATACCCAAAACTTATCCCAAGGGGCGCATGGACTTTGTGGTCTATGATCCGCAACAGTTGGTAAAAACTTTCTTTGCCTTACTGGAGCTACAGGGAGATTTGGAAGTGGTGGATGCATCTCAGATTGATTTGATTCATGTTCCTGGTCTGGCTTTTACGACGAAAGGATATCGGATAGGATACGGTGGAGGCTATTATGACCGCTATCTGGAACATTTTTCTGGTCGTACTTTGAGTACGATATATCCTTGTCAAATTCAGGACTTTATACCTGAAAACCATGATATTCCTGTTCAGGAGGTATTAATTGATGAAGGAAATCTTTGATAGACGTTACCCTGTGACGAGTTTCTTCCTCTTAGTGACGGCCTTGGTATTTTTACTAATGTTGGTCACTGCAGGCGGAAACTTTGACAGGGCAGATACATTATTTCGATTTGGAGCCATGTATGGGCCAGCTATTCGCCTCTTTCCCGAGCAGGTTTGGCGTCTCTTGTCTGCCATTTTTGTTCATATTGGGTGGGAACATTTCATTGTTAATATGCTTTCACTTTATTATCTTGGAAGGCAGGTAGAGGAGATTTTCGGTTCTAAGCAGTTTTTCTTTCTCTATCTTTTATCAGGAATGATGGGCAATCTCTTTGTTTTTGTATTTAGTCCTAAATCCTTAGCAGCAGGCGCCTCTACCTCTCTTTATGGGCTATTTGCCGCGATTATTGTTCTTCGCTATGCAACTCGCAATCCTTATATCCAACAGCTAGGGCAATCCTATCTGACACTTTTTGTGGTTAACATTATTGGAAGTGTTCTGATTCCAGGAATCAGCCTAGCAGGCCATATCGGTGGTGCAGTTGGTGGCGCATTTCTAGCAGTTATCTTTCCAGTTAGAGGAGAAAAACGGATGTATAACACCAGCCAGAGATTAGGAGCGGTAGTCTTGTTCGTAGGACTCGCCATTTTGCTTTTCTACAAGGGAATGGGATTGTGACGACTAATACTCAATGAAAATCAAAGAGCAAACTAGGAAGCTAGCCGCAGGTTGCTCAAAGCACTGCTTTGAGGTTGTAGATAGAACTGACGAAGTCAGCTCAAAACACTGTTTTGAGGTTGTGGATAGAACTGACGAAGTCAGCTCAAAACATGGTTTTGAGGTTGTAGATGAAACTGACGAAGTCAGTAACCATACCTACGGTAAGGCGATGCTGACGTGGTTTGAATTTGATTTTCATTGAGTATAATATGTAAACTTGAATAAGAAAAAAGCTACTTAAAAAATGAGTAGCTTTTAATGTGTTTTGGAACCATTCGAAACAACACAGCTCTAAAATAGTTATTAGCGTTGACTAGGTTCTGCAATGCCGCCACCAAAGTTCCCAAGGTAATTTCCATCGTCATCATACACATCTCCATTATTATGATCTTTGTAGTAGTATCTTTGATAGCCGTCAGCACCAGTGCCTTTATATCTGTAGACATTATTTGCTCCGCTGTTTGAATTGCTAGATGAATATTGTTCTGATGATCCACCATTTGTTGAACTATCTCCTGAACCAGAATAATCTTGACCGCCATAATTATTTGAATATCCATTAGTTTGTTCAGATGAACTATAATCTACATTTGAATTGGAAGATCCATTATAAGACTCATTAGAAGCACTACCAGAAGAATTACTTTGACTAGAAGATTCCTTTGCTTTTTCAGCAGCTTTTTCAGCAGCTTTTTCTTCTTCTTTCTTCAAAAGTTCGATTTGTTTTTGATATTTATCAACAAGATCATTTAGAGATTTAAGAGTTTCTTCCAAATTCTCTTGTTTAAAAGTTTCATCAACTTTTTTGATAAAATCAATTTGTTTTGTAATTTCTTTTACATTTGTTTCAAGAGTTGCTTTATCTTTAAATTTGTCATCTGAATCTTTAACATCATAAGCCAAACCTTTTTGCAAATGAAAATCTACAATTGCTTTAGATGATTCTTTGACTTTGTTATTAAGATAGTCTTTACCTGCATCGGTTTTAAGTGAAGTTTCAGATAGTTCTTTTAATTTAGAAATAGATTCATCTGAAGATGCATCAAATGATTCAAATAGTTTATCAACTTGTTCTTTGTCTGATTTGCTATCTTTTTCTAATTGTACAATTTTTGCTTGTTGTTCTGCTTGTTGTTGGTTATATGAATACCATCCAAACCCTAATACCAATACAACACCAACTGCAACTGATGAAATGATTACTTTTTTATTGTTTTCGATAAATTCTACAAATTTGTTCTCCATAATCTTTTTCTTTGATAGTGTCCGCAATTACTTTAAAATTAAAATTACACCTATCTTTCTCCCTTATTATATTTTTATTAATAGCTTCCACAAAATTAAACAACTTATGTTCGGCTCGGTTGATTTAATTTAACCATGACTACTCCAACAGTTAAGTCAAATTTAAAATTATTTATTATTTTGGAACCATTAGAAACAACATAGCAAAGTTAAAATAAGGCTTTGTCCGTACACAACTTGAAAAAGTGCGCACCGATTCGGTGCTTTTTTGTTTTACTATACTAATTTATTCTACTCTTATTTTAATGAAAAAACAAATACAAGTATAGCGTTTTCATTAGTTTTTATTAAATAGGTAGATTCAAGTAGAGAATTTACTTAATTTATGTGTGGCTAATCTTTATATAAATGATTTTGTTATTCCTTCTCAGTCAATTCTTTTCCAAGTTGGATGAGGTAATTCTTCAAATCATCTTTGACTTGTGGGTGTTTGAGGGCGTAGTCGATGGATGTTTTCATGAAGCCAAACTTGTCTCCGACATCGTAACGAGCCCCTTTGAACTCACGAGCAAATACACGTTGTGTTTTATTGAGGGTGTCGATTGCATCTGTCAGCTGAATTTCATTTCCTGCACCTGGAGCTTGCTTTTCGAGAATCTCAAAAATTTCAGGCGTGAGGAGGTAGCGTCCGATAATAGCAAGGTCGCTAGGAGCGTCCTCTGGAGCTGGTTTTTCAACAAAGGTTTCAACACTGTAAAGACCATCTTTTCCTTCGCCTTGCGGAGCAATAACCCCGTAAGCAGATACTTCGTCATGAGGGACTGGCATGACAGCGATAGTAGACGCGTGGGTACGCTCGTAGTCATCCATGAGTTGTTTGGTAAGTGGAACAGCCTTTTCGTCTGTGATATCCATCAAGTCATCACCAAGCATAACGACAAAAGGTTCATTTCCGACGAAAGCCTTGGCTTGCAAAACAGCATCTCCGAGACCGCGTGGATGAGTTTGGCGGATAAAATGCAGACGCATGTCAGTTGTTTTATCAACTAGCTTCAAAAGATCTGTTTTCCCTTTTTCTTTGAGGTTATATTCCAATTCGAAGTTTGAATCAAAGTGGTCCTCAATAGAACGTTTTGATTTACCAGTGACAACTAGAATATCTTCAATACCTGATTTGAGAGCTTCTTCCACGATAAACTGGATAGTTGGTTTGTCTACGATTGGCAACATTTCTTTGGCAAGGGCCTTGGTTGCTGGTAAAAATCGAGTTCCTAGTCCAGCAGCAGGGATGACTGCCTTTCTAACTTTTGATGTCATAAAAATCCTTTCTATAGAGGGTTAAGACCACTCATTTTCTGCTTTAAATTCATTGTTCATGATGTCATAAATGGCATCTTTGATATTGGTTCCGTGATAAATAACTTGGTAAATAGCCTGTGTAATGGGCATATAGACTCCAAGTTCTTGGGCTAGTTCATAGGCTGCTCGAGTCGTTGAAATTCCTTCGATTACCATGCCCATATTAGCTTCTATATCAGCTAGGGATTCTCCTCGTCCGAGAGCATCTCCAGCTCTCCAGTTACGAGAGTGGATGGAAGTTCCCGTTACGATCAAATCTCCCACACCAGATAAGCCGCTATAGGTCAATGGACTGGCCCCGAGTGCTACCCCTAGGCGGGTGATTTCTGCTAAACCTCGAGCGATGATGGCTGCCTTAGCATTATCACCAAATCCAAGACCATGTAAAGCTCCAGCACCGACAGCAATAATATTTTTAAGAGCACCAGCAGTTTCAACCCCGATAACATCCGTATTGGTATAAAGTCGGAAGTAGTGATTACTAAATAGCTTCTGAACGTATTGAGCTGTTTGTAAATCTTTAGAAGCAGCAGTTATTAAAGTTAGGTCACGCACAATGGTCTCTTCTGCATGACTAGGCCCTGAAACAACGACGATATCACTACGGAGATGTTCAGGAATTTCTTCTTCAAGAATGGTTGATAATCGTTTATGGCTATCAGGTTCTAATCCCTTTGATGCGTGCATGATGATAACCTTATGGTCCAAGGTTTGTGCAACTTGCTGGGCAACAAGTCGTGTCACTTTTGTTGGGACAACAAACAAAATCGCATCCACATCTTTCAATGTTTCTGCTAAGTCGGTGTAGGCAATGATATTTTCGTCTAGAACGACATCTTTAAAGTAGTGCTTATTAGTATGGTGTGTATTAATTTCATTGATTTGCTCGGGAAGATTTCCCCAAATACGTACCTCGTGTCCATTGTCATTTAAGACTTGTGAAAGGGCGGTTCCCCAAGAACCAGGCCCCAAGACGGCGACGGTTTGTTTTTCCATGATTTCCTCCTTGATAGAGTTCTTTCTCTTATTCTATCATATTCTAGGGGATTTTGCACTTGCATTACTGGGGTATGGTGGAAAAATACACAAAAACCGAGACGAAGGGATAAACTCTTAGTCTTTAGTTAAAGTGAGAAGAAATCTGATAGATAGTTTGATTCAGTATATGCTTATAATAGAGGTAAACAACTCAGGAAGTTCTTGTAGGTTGCGAGAGTTTGGCGAAAAAATTAAAAGATTACGTTTGGCTAAAAAAATCAGTCGTTCAGAATTTTGTGGTGATGAGTCTGAATTAAGTATCCGTCAATTAATTAGAATTGAAAATGGAGAATCCAGACCAATACTAACAAAGTTAAAATATATTGCTGAACGTTTGGGGGTTGAAGATTACAAGTTGATGCCAAGTTATATAGAGTTGGATAAGGAATACCTAGAATTGAAGTATTTCTTGATGAGGACTCCTACATACGAAGATGAAACTATCGCCCAAAAGAAAGAGAGTGTTTTTGATAAGATTTTTGAAGAGTATTATGATAGGCTACCTGAGGAAGAAAGATTTATCATCCCAAATTATTCATATCTGGCACTAACGAACTACACAGTTCAAAAATTACCAGAAAAGCTAGTTGAAATACTGTCCTTCTGGTGATTTTGCTTAATTTCTGATGTTCGAGACATAATTGAGGAGATTTGTCTTGATTTTTTCCTAAAAAAGGGCAGACTCCTCCCTTGGTTTGATGCTCGATTTTTAAAATAAGGTGACTTATTCTGTTAGGCATGTTTTCCCCTGCCCTCTAGCTCTATATGGAACAGGGAGTATCAGATTTATCTGGCAGATTGTATCAAATAAGGCTTGAAACTGTTTTGAATAGGCGTATAGACTTGAGAATTTGAGAATATGTCGTCTAGCAGTAGAGACATATTTTCCGGCAATATGAAGGAAGAGACGTCGAAAACGCTTGATAGTCAAGGACTTTACTTCATCACCAGCTAGCTGCTTTAAAAAGAGGTAGAGATTATAAGCCAGACAGCCCATCATCATACGTACTTCATTCTTAATCATGGTCGAACTATCTGTCTTATCCCCAAAGAATCCTGCTTTCCTTTCTTTGATAAAGTTTTCAGCATTCCCTCGTTCACGATAGAATTGAAACAACTCCTCACTATCTACACTGCTTAAATTGGTCAAATGAACTTTTTTACAACCATAAAAAAGAGTACTTAATCGTACTCTTCTCTTTTAAGGATTAGTTGAATTAATTCAAATCCACTAGTTCTCCTGTTTCTAGGTAGACTAGGCGTTCACAAATGTTAGCAATGTAATCAGCGAAGCGTTCCAGATGCCCTATGATATAAAGGTATTGAGTTCCATTGGGAATTGAGGTTTCTTGGTCTTTCATAAGTCCAATGATTTCCTTTGATAAGGCATAATAATATTGGTCAATCTGTTCATCTTTTTGAGCAATACTAATAGCTTTTGAGGCTTGGTGCAAAGGAAAGGCAACCAATAAATCGGCTAGCATGCTGAGGGATAATTTACCCATTTGGTGTAACTGTTCTTCGTCAGGGGCTAGTTGATTTTCTTTTAGTTGCAAAACAGCTTTGGCAATGCCTGCCATATGGTCTCCCATACGTTCAAGGTCTGAACAAGAAGACATGATGCTAATCACAAATCGAAGGTCAGACACTTGTGGCTGCTGCAAGGCCAACAAACGGGCACAGGTCAATTCGATAGCGCTTTGACCTTGGTTGATAGCATGATCCTTATTGATAATTAGCTCTGCCATCTCCTTGTCTTTGGAGGCTAAGGCCAGTAAGGCTTTTGAAGCTGTTTCAAGGACAAGTTGCCCTAGTCCTAAAAAGGATTGTTCTAATTCATGCAATTCTAAGTCAAATTGATTTCTCATAGGTTTTTCCTTCCTTATCCGAACCGTCCTGAAATATAGTCTTCTGTGCGCTGATCTTTTGGATTGGTAAACACGTCAACGGTATCTCCAAATTCGCAAATTTCTCCTGTTAAGAAAAAAGCAGTTTTATCTGAAATACGTGAAGCTTGTTGCATGTTATGGGTAACAATGATAATCGTATAATCCTTTTTTAGTTGCTGAATGAGGTCTTCAATTTTTAAAGTGGAGATAGGGTCTAAGGCTGAAGTCGGCTCATCCATTAACAGAATATCAGGTTCTACTGCTAAAGCTCGCGCAATGCAAAGGCGTTGCTGCTGACCGCCAGATAAGGACATGGCACTCTTTTTAAGATCATCTTTGACTTCTTCCCAAATGGCTGCCCCTTTTAAAGATTTCTCCACTAAGGCATCTAATTGTTTTTTGTCTCGAATACCATGTGTCCTTGGGCCATAAGCCACGTTATCATAGATAGACATGGCAAAGGGATTAGGCTGTTGAAAAACCATCCCTACACGCTTACGTAGCTGATTAAGGTTGAATTTGCTACTATAAATATCTTGCTCATCTAAGAGGACTTGGCCTTCAATATGGCAAGAAGGAACCAAATCGTTCATCCGGTTAAGGGTTTTTAGAAAAGTTGATTTGCCACAACCAGATGGGCCTATCAAGGCAGTAATCTGTCTTTCTGGTAATTGAATCGAAATATTTTTTAAGGCTTGAAAATCCCCGTAAAATAAGTCTAGGTGTCTGACTGAAAATGTTCCCATACTAGGAAGCTCCTTTCACAAGTTTTCGAGATAATAAGCTTGATAGAGTATTTATCATTAAAACAGTAATAATCAAAATCACGCCGGTAGCATAGGCTTCATTGACATGTAGCCCCTCACTTGACAGCATATACATATGTAGGGCTAGAGAACGGCCTGAAGACATGAGACTACTTGGCGTATTGGTAGAGGTACCTAATGTATACATGAGGGCAGCTGTTTCACCAACGATACGGCCAATAGCTAGTATCACTCCAGCTAAAATACCTGGCATGGCAACTGGTAGAACAATTCTAAAAACAGTCCGTAACTTACCTGCCCCAAGTCCATAACTTGCTTGACGCATGCTATCACTAACAGATAAAAGGGCTTCTTCTGTTGAGCGAATAATGACTGGCAACACCATGATAACTGAGGTTAAGATTCCTGATAACAGAGAGTATTGAAAACCTAAGAAGACTACAAAGAAGAGCATGCCAAACAGACCAAAAACAATGGAAGGAATCCCAGATAAGGTATCTGAGGCCAATCGCATGATTTTAACACAAAGGGAATCTTTTTTTGTATATTCCACAAGATAAAAACCAGCAAAAATCCCTATGGGCAAGGCTAAAAGAAGAGCACCAAAGACCAGAATAACGGTGGAAATAATCGCTGGCATAAGGGAAATGTTCTCAGAAGTATAAGTCCAAGAAAAGAGGGATAGACTTAGATGAGGTAAGCCTTTGATGAGGATAAAACCAATGATTAAAAAGAGAGAGCCAAAGGTTAAAGCTGAAAAACAATAAACGAGAAGTTTTAGCAGGTATTTACTCATAAGATGATTTTCCTTTCAAGTAGGCAAAGTAGGCATTAATCAAGAGAATAAGGAAAAAGAGAACTGCTGAGGTTGCAATAAGGGCTTCCCTATGCTGACCTGATGCGTAAGCCATTTCCAGAACAATATTGGTTGTTAAGGTTCTGGTTCCTGAAAAGAGTCCACTTGGAATAATCGGCTGGTTGCCTGCCACCAAAATAACTGCCATGGTTTCACCTACTGCGCGACCGATTCCTAAAATAACTGCTGATAAAATACCAGATCTCGCAGCTGGCAAGATGACACTAAAAATACTCCGTTCATGACTAGCTCCTAGAGCCAAGCTACCAGAATAATACGTTTTGGGAACTGTTCGGATAGCAGATTCTGACAAACTGATAATGGTTGGCAAAATCATTATTCCTAATAGTAACGAAGCGGTTAGGACACTCATGCCATTTCCTAAAAAGCTTCTAATCCAAGGCACCAATAATTGTAGGCCGAAAAAACCATAAACAATAGATGGAATGGCTGCCATCAAGTTGATAGCTGATTTTAAGAAGCCATAGACGGGCTTTGGACAATAATAAACCATAAACACCGATGTCAAGATGCCTGTTGGCACCCCAATCACAATCGCTCCTAAGGTAATTAATAAGGAACCAACGATCATTGGTAAAATACCATAGCTTGCCGGAATGTTCGTTGGCGACCAATCACTGCCTAATAAAAAACGGGCAAAGCCGTAGTTAGCTATGAAAGGTAAGCCATTACTAAAAATAAAGAAACAGATTAGCAAAATAGCTACAACAGCTACTGTTGCACTCATGAAAAAAATTGCCCTAAAAACTGCTTCTTTGAAGGCTTGTTTTGTCACATCTTGTCCTTTCTAGTGAAGAAAGTAAGGGAGATACGACACCTCCCTACTTGCCTTCTTTATCTTATTGTACGATGAAACGTCTGCATCTCTTTAGAGATTTATGGAGCAAACATTTTATTTAATCTTGTCCCAGGTGGTTAATTTGCCACTAAAAACGTCTGCAAGTTCAGCCATACTGACTTGGCTTGCCTTATTGTCATTATTGACCACAACAGCAATACCGTCTAAAGCAATAGCATCATGGGTGAGACTCTTACCTTCTTCAGGAGTTAATTCCCTAGAAACCATACCAATATCAGCGGTTTTCTCCTTAACAGCGGTAATACCTGCTGAAGACCCATTAGAGGTAATATCAATCGTAACTTCTGGATTTTCTTTTTTATAAGCTTCTGCTAATTTTTCCATTAAAGAAGATACTGAAGTGGAACCTACAACAGACAACTTGCCTGATAAGTGTTGGCTTGTATATTCCGTGGTTTCGGTTTTAGCTTCAATAAATTTATTATCTGTGACCACTTGTTGACCTTGTTTGGAGTGGATAAAGCTGATAAAATCTTGACCTAGCTTGGAAAGATTAGAAGACCAAACAATGTTGAAGGGACGTTGAAGAGGGTATTCACCATCTAAAACTGTGTCTCGACTAGCCTTGACACCATCAATCTCTAAAGCCTTGACAGATTTCGTTAAAGATCCCAAGGAGATGTAGCCGATAGCATTAGCATTCCCTTGAACTGCTGAGAGAACACCTTCTGTACTATTTTGAATCACAGCTGTTTTGGCAGTGTTGTCAATTTTTTTATCACCGTCTTTTTTGAGAATCCCTGTGATTTCTGTGAAGGCACCCCGTGTCCCAGAGCCATTTTCTCGTGAAATCACCTCAATCGTTCCTGAAGCTGACTGTTTGGAAGCAGCTGACTGATTGCCACAGGCAACAAGCCCAAATCCTGATAAGCCAATGGCTGCAAGAGTAAGCATTTTTTTGAATTTCATAATAATCACCTTTATCTCTATGTATTTTTCTTGTGTAGGCTTACTACATTTATAGTCTAACAAGTCTTTGTAAAGGTTTATCCCTGATTCATGTAAAGATTGTGTAAAGAATCAAAAAAAGCCACTTTTGAAAAATGGCTGCTCCTAAAAATAGCTTTAAAAATTATTAGTCCTGTGCGAAAGATTGGTTAGGAAGAAAAATCGTGAAGCAACTGCCTCTGCCAAGCTGACTCGTCACCGTGACTTGGCCACCTAATAATTGACTGAGTTCTTTGACAATGGCAAGGCCAAGACCAGTGCCACCAGTTTGTCTGCTTCGACCTTTATTAACTCGGTAAAAACGTTCAAAAATACGATCCTGCTCTAATTGACTAATACCAATCCCTGTATCTGATACAGAAATCTTAATGCCTTCGTTCACCTTTTGGGTCTTGACCTCAATTTTTCCCCCTTGTTCAGTGTAACGGATGGCATTGGATAAAAGATTGAGTAAGATTTGGGAAAGTAATTGACTATCTGATACGAGGGTGACATCATCTGGCACCTGCACCTTTAGCTGTAAATCCTTCTTCTTGAGCTGAGGTTGCAAGCTTTGAGTCAAATCCTGTACAAATTCTGCCAAAGAAAGGGTCGTCCATTGTATAGGCATTTGTTGAGCCTTAGATAAGGTAAGAAGATGCTCAACAATATGCTCAAGACGCAAACTTTCTTTGTAAATAATGTCTAGAAAGTCATCCTTGAGCGCTTCTTCTTCAGCTGACATCCCCTTAATGGTTTCAGCAAAGCCCTTAATCGAAGTAACTGGTGTCCTCAATTCATGGGAGGCATTTGAGACAAAGGCTAAATTTAACTTTTCATAAGTTCTAATCGTTGTTAAATCATATAGCAAGACGAGCACAGCTTCCACAGATTGGGTGGGGCTAAAAACGGGAACTGCTGTCACTTCTAAAATCAAGTCACCCTCATGAAACCCACTTACTTCTTGTTTTAACCTTGTTTTTTGATCAAAGGCTTGGTGAACTAAATTCCGAATATCCATCCGTTTGAGGTCATCAAGTGAACTTATGTCGCCGTCCACATCGGGAAAATAATGAGGCAGAGAGCGACTGGATAATAACATCTGACCTTGAGCGGAAACTAAAAACGTCCCCATGGTTAGGTGCGACAGAAGAACCTCCATTGTTTCGGCTAGATCCTTGTATTGCTGATCCTGTTGGGAGACTTTGGTTTTTAGGCCAGACACATACTGAGCCAAAGACTTTAAGTCTTCTTGCCCTTTTTCTAAAAAGTATTCACTACTGGTCAAGAGAGGTTGGTGCAAGGTCTCAAAAGCAACTTCCCATTTCCAAAGGCAAAAGAGCCAGTAGCCACCTAGTCCCAAAGAAAGGGCTAGAAGAAAGAGACCGATGCCTTTACTGATCCAAGTTAATGCCATCCCTGCAATCAGAATGAGGCTAACACTTAGATTGACTAGCCAAAATTGAAGGTAGCGTTTCATCTATAACTCCTTGAACTTATAACCATAACCCCGAATGGTTCGAATAAATTGAGGGGCTTTAGGATTGTCTTCAATTTTTTCCCTCAACTTACCAATATGAACGTCCACCAAACGTGTTTCCTGCCCAAAGTCATACCCCCAGATACGTTCCAAAAGACGCTCTCTAGTCAGTGTCATGTTGGGATGTTTCATAAGATAGAGCAAGAGTTCAAATTCTTTTGGGGTCAAACTCAGTAACTTATTCGCCTTGTAGACTTCATGACGCTCAGGGTATACTTTCAAGGTCCCAAATAGCCAAGAATCGTCAGCGATATTATCTGAATCATCTCCTTCTTGTTCTCCTTTAGTTCGCCTGAGGACAGCCTTGACACGCGCCAGCAATTCTCTAGGGCTAAAAGGCTTGGTCAGGTAGTCATCAGCCCCTAATTCCAAGGCCAAAACCTTATCAAATTCATCACTTTTCGCAGAAACCATCATAATTGGAGTTTTGACGCCTTTGGCTCTCAGCCGCTTACAAACTTCCATGCCATCTAATTGTGGTAACATGATATCAAGCAAGATAAAATCAAAGGGTTCTGTTTCTGCCAAAGCTAAGGCCTTCCGTCCATTTGTCACCAATTGAGTAGAAAAGCCTTCCTTACTTAAATGGTAGTCAAGCAATTTCAGAATGTGTTCTTCATCATCCACTAATAAGACTTGTTTTGTCATCTATTATCTCCTATTGGTAACATTATAACACAATTATCAGAAATCCTAACATTGCTAAATCAGATTAAATTTGCCTATCAAGACTAGTATCTGGTCAAACGCTCAATCATCTCCTTGTGCTCTGGATAGGTCGCCAGTAGATCTACCCTTTCAAATAATTCAAAATCCTCAAATTCAAAACCAGGAGCAACAAGACAAGAAACCAGAGCATCATCCTTATCAACTGTTGATCCCCAAATAGTGCCCTTAGGAACACAGTAGTGAAGTTGTTGCCCTTTGGATATGTCCAGGCCTAAAGTGACTGCTTCGTAGTGACCATCTGCTGTAATCATGTGAACAGTAAGTGGGGATCCTGCATGAAAATACCAGATTTCATCTGCTGTCAATCGGTGAAAATGTGAAGGATTCGTTTCTTCTAATAAGAAATAAATACTGGTATAAAGCGCCCTTCCCTTACCAGCAAGGTTTATAGTGTCTGAAGCTTTTTTTGTTTGTCTAAAATAGCCACCTTCAATATGGGGAGCTAACTCTAGAGTTCTTATCAAGTCTTCTTTATCCGTCGGAGCCAATGGGTTGAAGTAACTCTTGTTCAAAGTGGTTTTACGATTTCAAGAACTCCTCTCAGTTCTGAGGACACGGTAATGATTGATGCGACGGAAGTAAAAATCAATCGCCCTAAAAAAAGAATTAGCGAATGATTCTGGTAAAAAGAAATTTCACGCTATGAAGGCTCAAGCGATTGTCACAAGTCAAGGGAGAATTGTTTCTTTGGATATCACTGTGAACTATTGTCATGATATGAAGTTGTTCAAAATGAGTCGCAGAAATATCGGACAAGCTGGTAAAATCTTGGCTGACAGTGGTTATCAAGGGCTCATGAAGATATATCCTCAAGCACAAACTCCACGTAAATCCAGCAAACTCAAGCCGCTAACAGCTGAAGATAAAGCCTATAACCATGCGCTATCTAAGGAGAGAAGCAAGGTTGAGAACATCTTTGCCAAAGTAAAAACGTTTAAAATGATTTCAACAACCTATCGAAATCATCGTAAACACTTCGGATTACGAATGAATTTGATTGCTGGCATTATCAATCATGAACTAGGATTCTAGTTTTGCAGGAAGTCTATTATTTGGTTAGGTGAATTAGTGAAGCGTTTAGGCAAGTGTCTCTGGTTACGACGTCATGGACTCTAAATCGATTATATTTAGGGGTCATGACTAGTGAAGCAGTTAGCTAGTTCGCATATAAGCGGCTAGCGTCTAACAATTAGGAACTTTAGTTCCAATAACTTTAAGATTACGACGTTTTAGGACATAAATCGATCATATTTATGTCCTAAAACTAGTGAAGCGCCTAGCCAAAGTCCGAATAGGATTTGGCGTTAGTTACTTAGATTGCTTTGCAATCAAGTAACTTTGGCGATTTACATCTTCTCTGGCGCTTCTACTCCAAGCAAGCGAAGGGCTTCTTTGAGAACGACTGCGGTTGCGTAGCTGAGGGCTAGACGGCTGTCGCGTTCTGGGCTTTCATCCAAGATACGTGTATGTGCATAGTATTTGTTAAAGGATTGAGCCAGGCTAATTGCAAATTTAGCAATGATAGAAGGTTCAAAGTTATCTGCCGCACGGTTGATAATACGTGGGAAGTCTTGAATGAGTTTAATGATTTCCCAGCTTTCAGTATCATTCAAGCTATAGTTGCCAGCTGTTTCTGGTTTGAAATCGGCTTTGCGTAAGATAGATTGGATACGAGCGTAGGCATATTGAACGTAAGGTCCAGTTTCACCCTCGAAGGATACCATAGCCTCTAGGTCGAAGTCGTATCCATTTGTACGGTCGGTTTTGAGGTCATAGAATTTAATGGCTCCAATCCCAACAGCATGTGCTACTTGGTCTTTGTTTTCTAGTTCAGGATTTTTAGCCTCGATTTGGACCTTGGCACGGCTAACAGCCTCTGCAACAGTAGGCTCTAGCAAGATGACATTCCCTTTACGAGTAGAGAGTTTCTTCCCTTCTTTTGTAACCAAACCAAAAGGAACGTGAGTAATGTCGTCACTCCAGTCGTAGCCCATCTCTTGCAAGACAGCTTTGAGCTGTTTAAAGTGGGCAGATTGTTCTTGACCAACGACATAGATAGATTTAGCAAATTGGTATTCGTTTTTACGGTAGAGGGCTGCAGCCAAGTCACGTGTGATATAGAGAGTTGCACCATCAGACTTCTTGATGAGGGCTGGATGTTCAATTCCATATTTCTCAAGATTCACAACTTGGGCACCTTCTGATTCAAGAAGTAGTCCTTTTTCAGAAAGAATGTCTACAACTGCATCCATCTTATCATTGTAGAAGGCTTCTCCGTTATAGCTGTCAAATTCAACCTTCAATTCATTGTAAAGGCGGTTAAATTCCACTAAACTTTCATCGCGGAACCATTGCCAAAGAGCGAGAGCTTCCTCATCTCCATTTTCAAGTTTACGGAACCATTCGCGCGCTTCTTCATCCAAGCTAGGGTCATTTTCAGCTTCAGCGTTGATGCGGACATAGAGTTTAAGGAGTTCATCGATTGGATGAGCTTTTACAGCTTCTTCGTCGCCCCATTTTTTGTAGGCAACAATCAACATCCCAAATTGTTTACCCCAGTCTCCCAAATGGTTGACCTTGACCGTTTGATAACCGATTTTTTGGAAAATATGTGACAAGCTATCTCCGATAACAGTTGAACGCAGGTGGCCAATAGAAAATGGTTTAGCGATATTCGGACTAGACATGTCGATAACAACATTTTCTTGTTTACCAATATTTTGGTCAGCATAGTGTTCTTTTTCAGTGGTAACAGCTTGCAATACTTGAGCAGAAATGGCAGATTTATCAAGGAAAAAGTTAACGTAAGGTCCTGTTGCGACAACTTTTTCAAAGGCTTGGCTGTTCATTTTTTCAGCCAGTTCAGCCGCAATCATTTGTGGTGCTTTACGTTCGACTTTTGCAAGAGAAAAAGCAGGGAAAGCAATGTCTCCCATTTCTGAGTTTTTAGGGGTTTCCAGTAACTTTAAAATAGCCTCTTGGTCCAGGCTATCAATGATGCTAGATAATTCGCTAGCAATCAATTCTTTTGTATTCATTAAGAGCTCCTTTTTGGACTTTTCTACTATTTTATCACAATTTTAAAGAAAGAAGAAAAAATTTTTGAAATCTCCTGTTTTTTTGGTATAATATGGTTATAAATATAGTTATAAATATGCACGCAAGAGGATTTTATGAGAAAAAGAGATCGTCATCAGTTAATAAAAAAAATGATTACTGAGGAGAAATTAAGTACACAAAAAGAAATTCAAGATCGGTTGGAGGCGCACAATGTTTGTGTGACGCAGACAACCTTGTCTCGTGATTTGCGCGAAATCGGCTTGACCAAGGTCAAGAAAAATGATATGGTGTATTATGTACTAGTAAATGAGACAGAAAAGATTGATTTGGTGGAATTTTTGTCTCATCATTTAGAAGGTGTTGCAAGAGCAGAGTTTACCTTGGTGCTTCATACCAAATTGGGAGAAGCCTCTGTTTTGGCAAATATTGTAGATGTAAACAAGGATGAATGGATTTTAGGAACAGTTGCTGGTGCCAATACCTTATTGGTTATTTGTCGAGATCAGCACGTTGCCAAACTCATGGAAGATCGTTTGCTAGATTTGATGAAAGATAAGTAAGGTCTTGGGAGTTGCTCTCAAGACTTATTTTTGAAAAGGAGAGACAGAAAATGGCGATAGAAAAGTTATCACCCGGCATGCAACAGTATGTGGATATTAAAAAGCAATATCCAGATGCTTTTTTGCTCTTTCGGATGGGTGATTTTTATGAATTATTTTATGAGGATGCGGTCAATGCTGCGCAGATTCTGGAAATTTCCTTAACGAGTCGCAACAAGAATGCCGACAATCCGATCCCTATGGCGGGTGTTCCCTATCATTCTGCCCAACAGTATATCGATGTCTTGATTGAGCAGGGTTATAAGGTGGCTATCGCAGAGCAGATGGAAGATCCTAAACAAGCAGTTGGGGTTGTTAAACGAGAGGTTGTTCAGGTCATTACGCCAGGGACAGTGGTCGATAGCAGTAAGCCGGACAGTCAGAATAATTTTTTGGTTTCCATAGACCGCGAAGGCAATCAATTTGGCCTAGCTTATATGGATTTGGTGACGGGTGACTTTTATGTGACAGGTCTTTTGGATTTCACGCTGGTTTGTGGGGAAATCCGTAACCTCAAGGCTCGAGAAGTGGTGTTGGGTTATGACTTGTCTGAGGAAGAAGAACAAATCCTCAGCCGCCAGATGAATCTGGTACTCTCTTATGAAAAAGAAAGCTTTGAAGACCTTCATTTATTGGATTTGCGATTGGCAACGGTGGAGCAAACGGCATCTAGTAAGCTGCTCCAGTATGTTCATCGGACTCAGATGAGGGAATTGAACCACCTCAAACCTGTTATCCGCTACGAAATTAAGGATTTCTTGCAGATGGATTATGCGACCAAGGCTAGTCTGGATTTGGTTGAGAATGCTCGCTCAGGTAAGAAACAAGGCAGTCTTTTCTGGCTTTTGGATGAAACCAAAACGGCTATGGGGATGCGTCTCTTGCGTTCTTGGATTCATCGCCCCTTGATTGATAAGGAACGAATCGTCCAACGTCAAGAAGTAGTGCAGGTCTTTCTCGACCATTTCTTTGAGCGTAGTGACTTGACAGACAGTCTCAAGGGTGTTTATGACATTGAGCGCTTGGCTAGTCGTGTTTCTTTTGGCAAAACCAATCCAAAGGATCTCTTGCAGTTGGCGACTACCTTGTCTAGTGTGCCACGGATTCGTGCGATTTTAGAAGGGATGGAGCAACCTACTCTAGCCTATCTCATCGCACAACTGGATGCAATCCCTGAGTTGGAGAGTTTGATTAGCGCAGCGATTGCTCCTGAAGCTCCTCATGTGATTACAGATGGGGGAATTATCCGGACTGGATTTGATGAGACTTTAGACAAGTATCGTTGCGTTCTCAGAGAAGGGACTAGCTGGATTGCTGAGATTGAGGCTAAGGAGCGAGAAAACTCTGGTATCAGCACGCTCAAGATTGACTACAATAAAAAGGATGGCTACTATTTTCATGTGACCAATTCGCAACTAGGAAATGTGCCAGCTCACTTTTTCCGCAAGGCGACGCTGAAAAACTCAGAACGCTTTGGAACCGAAGAATTAGCCCGTATCGAGGGAGATATGCTTGAGGCGCGTGAGAAGTCAGCCAACCTCGAATACGAAATATTTATGCGCATTCGTGAAGAGGTCGGCAAGTACATCCAGCGTTTACAAGCTCTAGCCCAAGGAATTGCGACGGTTGATGTCTTACAGAGTCTGGCGGTTGTGGCTGAAACCCAGCATTTGATTCGACCTGAGTTTGGTGACGATTCACAAATTGATATCCGGAAAGGGCGCCATGCTGTCGTTGAAAAGGTTATGGGGGCTCAGACCTATATTCCAAATACGATTCAGATGGCAGAAGATACCAGTATTCAACTGGTTACAGGGCCAAACATGAGTGGGAAGTCTACCTATATGCGTCAGTTAGCCATGACGGCGGTTATGGCCCAGCTGGGTTCCTATGTTCCTGCTGAAAGCGCCCATTTACCGATTTTTGATGCGATTTTTACCCGTATCGGAGCAGCAGATGACTTGGTTTCGGGTCAGTCAACCTTTATGGTGGAGATGATGGAGGCCAATAATGCCATTTCGCATGCGACCAAGAACTCTCTCATTCTCTTTGATGAATTGGGACGTGGAACTGCAACTTATGACGGGATGGCTCTTGCTCAGTCCATCATCGAATATATCCATGAGCACATCGGAGCTAAGACCCTCTTTGCGACCCACTACCATGAGTTGACTAGTCTGGAGTCTAGTTTACAACACTTGGTCAATGTCCACGTGGCAACTTTGGAGCAGGATGGGCAGGTCACCTTCCTTCACAAGATTGAACCGGGACCAGCTGATAAATCCTACGGTATCCATGTTGCCAAGATTGCTGGCTTGCCAGCAGACCTTTTAGCAAGGGCGGATAAGATTTTGACTCAGCTAGAGAATCAAGGAACAGAGAGTCCTCCTCCCATGAGACAAACTAGTGCTGTCACTGAACAGATTTCACTCTTTGATAGGGCAGAAGAGCATCCTATCCTAGCAGAATTAGCTAAACTGGATGTGTATAATATGACACCTATGCAGGTTATGAATGTCTTAGTAGAGTTAAAACAGAAACTATAAAACCAAGACTCACTAGTTAATCTAGCTGTATCAAGGAGACTTCTTTGACAATTCTCCACTTTTTTGCTAGAATAACATCACACAAACAGAATGAAAAGGAGCTGACGCATTGTCGCTCCCTTTTGTCTATTTTTTAAGGAGAAAGTATGCTGATTCAGAAAATAAAAACCTACAAGTGGCAGGCCCTGGCTTCGCTCCTGATGACAGGCTTGATGGTTGCTAGTTCACTTCTGCAACCGCGTTATCTGCAGGAAGTCTTAGGCGCCCTCCTTACTGGGAAATATGAAGCTATTTATAGTATCGGGGCTTGGTTGATTGGTGTGGCCGTAGTCGGTCTAGTTGCTGGTGGACTCAATGTTGTCCTCGCAGCCTATATTGCCCAAGGAGTTTCATCCGACCTTCGGGAGGATGCCTTCCGTAAAATTCAAACCTTTTCTTATGCTGATATTGAACAATTTAATGCGGGAAATCTAGTCGTTCGAATGACAAATGATATCAACCAGATTCAGAACGTTGTCATGATGACCTTCCAAATTCTTTTCAGACTTCCCCTCTTGTTCATCGGTTCGTTTATCCTAGCGGTTCAAACCTTACCTTCTCTGTGGTGGGTGATTGTTCTCATGGTAGTCTTGATTTTTGGTTTGACTGCTGTCATGATGGGAATGATGGGGCCTCGTTTTGCCAAGTTTCAAACCCTTCTTGAGCGCATCAATGCCATTGCCAAGGAAAATTTACGTGGCGTTCGTGTGGTCAAGTCCTTTGTCCAAGAAAAAGAGCAATTTGCTAAGTTTACAGAGGTCTCAGACGAGCTTCTTGGTCAAAACCTTTACATTGGTTATGCCTTTTCAGTAGTGGAACCCTTTATGATGTTGGTTGGTTACGGGGCGGTCTTCCTCTCTATTTGGCTGGTCGCGGGAATGGTTCAGTCGGATCCGTCTGTTGTTGGTTCCATCGCTTCTTTTGTTAATTACCTAAGCCAGATTATCTTTACCATTGTTATGGTTGGATTTTTGGGAAATTCTGTCAGCCGTGCCATGATTTCCATGCGTCGTATTCGAGAAATTCTTGACGCAGAGCCAGCTATGACCTTCAAGGATATCCCAGATGAAGAGTTGGTTGGAAGTCTTAGCTTTGAAAATGTGACCTTTACCTATCCAATGGACAAGGAACCGATGCTGAAAGATGTGAGCTTTACTATTGAACCTGGTCAAATGGTTGGTGTAGTTGGAGCGACTGGTGCAGGAAAGTCAACCTTGGCTCAATTGATTCCACGTCTCTTTGATCCACAGGACGGGGCCATTAAAATCGGTGGCAAGGATATTCGAGAAGTGAGTGAAGGAACCCTGCGTAAAACAGTTTCCATCGTTCTCCAACGTGCCATTCTTTTTAGTGGAACGATTGCAGATAACTTGAGACAGGGGAAGGGGAATGCTACTCTATTTGAAATGGAGCGCGCAGCCAATATTGCCCAGGCTAGTGAATTCATTCATCGTATGGAGAAAACCTTTGAAAGTCCAGTTGAAGAACGGGGAACCAATTTCTCTGGTGGACAAAAACAAAGGATGTCGATTGCGCGTGGGATTGTCAGCAATCCACGTATTCTGATTTTTGATGATTCGACCTCAGCCTTGGATGCCAAATCAGAGCGCTTGGTGCAAGAAGCTTTGAATAAGGACTTGAAGGGGACGACAACCATTATTATTGCTCAAAAAATTAGCTCGGTTGTCCATGCAGACAAGATCTTGGTTCTAAATCAAGGACGATTGATTGGTCAAGGTACGCATGCAGACTTGGTTGCCAACAATGCCGTTTACCGTGAAATCTATGAAACACAGAAATGAAAGACAAACTATAAGAAAAGTCAATAGTTTTATCTAAACTATTTCTTATTTCAATTTGATGATTTGGCGATGATTTTAGAGCACGGCAAAAAGCCCTTGAAAAAGTCCATTTTTTCAAAGGTAATCCTGTGTTAATTTCAGAAATTACATCACTTTTTGTTCGTCAAATGGCAGCTCTTTTTTTAGGATATAAAACAGGGTTCGGATAAGTTTTTTTGCAAGGTGGATGATGGCTACATTGTAATGTTTTCCTTGTTCTAATTTAGTCTTAAGATAGGCCTTAAAAGCAGGCGAAAAGCGAGGGCATGCTTTGGCAGCTTGTATGAGTACCTACCGCAGATGAGGGGAACTCCGTTTGACCATTCTTCCTGCTAAATCAATCTGATCTGACTGATAAATAGAAGAATCCAGTCCAGCGAAAGCTTGTAATTGAGCAGGATTATCAAAGGCATGAATATTTCGAATCTCAGCTAAAATGACCGCCCCTAAACGATCCCCAATCCCAGTAACCGTCGTGATGACCGAGTTGAACTCAGCCATCAAGTCATTGACACATGTTTCCGCCTTGTCAATGAGCCTCTTGTAATGTTTGATGTTTTCATTACACGAGATAAAACGTCTATGCGTTATCAAACTCATTACCAATTAAAACAAAAAGCTGTGGTTAGATCCTTTCGGAAATTGTCAAGCGATTGGAGGAAATGAACTAATCCACAGCGGCTTATTCCAAGTATACCACTTGGGCTTTGGCAGTAGCTAACTGCGCTAAATATAATATAAGGAGGAGTAAAATGAAGACAGTTCAATTTTTTTGGCATTATTTTAAGGTCTACAAGTTCTCATTTGTAGTTGTCATCCTGATGATTGTTCTGGCGACTTTTGCCCAAGCCCTCTTTCCAGTCTTTTCTGGACAAGCGGTGACGCAGCTAGCCAATTTAGTTCAAGCTTATCAAAATGGCAATCCAGAACTTGTATGGCAAAGCCTATCAGGAATCATGGTCAATCTTGGCCTGCTGGTTTTGGTTCTATTTATCTCTAGTGTAATATACATGTGTCTCATGACGCGCGTGATTGCAGAATCGACCAACGAGATGCGCAAAGGCCTCTTTGGTAAGCTTGCTCAGTTGACGGTTTCTTTCTTTGACCGTCGACAAGATGGCGATATCCTGTCTCATTTTACCAGTGATTTGGATAATATCCTCCAAGCCTTTAACGAAAGCTTGATTCAGGTCATGAGCAATATTGTTTTATACATTGGTCTGATTCTTGTCATGTTTTCGAGAAATGTGACGCTGGCTCTCATCACCATTGCCAGCACCCCATTGGCTTTCCTTATGCTGATTTTCATCGTGAAAATGGCACGCAAATACACCAACCTCCAGCAGAAAGAGGTAGGGAAGCTCAACGCCTATATGGATGAGAGCATCTCAGGCCAAAAAGCCGTGATTGTGCAAGGAATTCAAGAGGATATGATGGCAGGATTTCTTGAACAAAATGAGCGCGTGCGCAAGGCAACCTTTAAAGGAAGAATGTTCTCAGGAATTCTTTTCCCTGTCATGAATGGGATGAGCCTGATTAATACAGCCATCGTCATCTTTGCTGGTTCGGCTGTACTTTTGAATGATAAGTCTATTGAAACAAGTACAGCCCTAGGTTTGATTGTTATGTTTGCACAATTTTCACAGCAGTACTACCAGCCTATTATCCAAGTTGCAGCGAGTTGGGGAAGCCTTCAGTTGGCCTTTACTGGAGCTGAACGAATTCAGGAAATGTTTGATGCAGAGGAGGAAATCCGACCTGAAAAGGCTCCAACCTTCACTAAGTTGCAAGAAAGTGTTGAAATCAGTCATATCGTTTTTTCATACTTGCCTGATAAACCTATTTTGAAAGATGTCAGCATTTCTGCCCCTAAAGGCCAGATGACAGCAGTTGTTGGGCCGACAGGTTCAGGAAAAACGACTATTATGAACCTCATCAATCGCTTTTATGATGTTGATGCTGGTGGTATTTATTTTGATGGTAAAGACATTCGTGGCTATGACTTAGATAGTCTTAGAAGCAAGGTGGGAATTGTATTGCAAGATTCGGTCTTGTTTAGCGGAACGATTAGAGACAATATCCGATTTGGTGTGCCAGATGCTAGTCAGGAAATGGTTGAGGTAGCAGCAAAAGCAACCCACATTCACGACTATATCGAAAGTTTGCCTGATAAGTACGATACTCTTATTGATGATGACCAGAGCATCTTTTCAACAGGGCAGAAGCAATTGATTTCAATCGCTCGAACCCTGATGACAGATCCAGAAGTTCTCATTCTCGATGAAGCAACTTCAAACGTAGATACGGTGACAGAAAGCAAGATTCAGCATGCCATGGAGGTGGTTGTAGCAGGTAGAACTAGTTTCGTCATTGCCCACCGCTTGAAAACCATTCTCAATGCAGATCAGATTATTGTCCTTAAAGATGGAGAAGTCATTGAACGTGGTAACCACCATGAACTTTTGAAGCTAGGTGGCTTTTATTCAGAACTCTATCACAATCAATTTGTTTTCGAATAAGAAAGAAGTTGTCCTATGTGGGCAGCTTTTTCTTGTCCATAAAAAATGTTTATCACAGCCTTAAAAAAAACATATTAGACGAAAGTCATTTTGAGTGATATGATAGGACTATCGTTAGCATTCGAAAGGAGAGGCATCATGGCTAGAACGGTTGTAGGAGTTGCTGCAAATCTATGTCCCGTAGACGCAGAAGGCAAAATCATTCATTCATCTGTATCTTGTAGATTCGCAGAGATCATTCGTCAAGTCGGTGGTCTCCCTTTAGTCATTCCTGTTGGTGATGAGTCAGTTGTACGTGATTATGTGGAAATGATTGACAAACTCATTTTGACAGGAGGCCAAAATGTTCATCCTCAGTTTTATGGAGAGAAAAAGACCGTCGAGAGCGATGATTACAATCTGGTCCGTGACGAATTTGAATTGGCACTCTTGAAGGAAGCGCTTCGTCAGAATAAACCAATTATGGCAATCTGTCGCGGTGTCCAACTTGTCAATGTTGCCTTTGGTGGAACCCTCAATCAAGAAATCGAAGGTCACTGGCAAGGACTACCTTTCGGGACATCTCACTCTATTGAGACAGTAGAAGGAAGCGTGGTGGCTAAGCTATTTGGGAAAGAAAGTCAGGTCAACTCAGTCCATCGTCAAAGCATTAAAGATTTGGCACCTAATTTCCGTGTAACTGCTATTGATTCAAGAGACCAAACTATTGAAGCGATTGAGTCTATCGACGAGCACCGCATTATCGGTTTACAGTGGCATCCAGAGTTTCTGGTTAATGAAGAAGATGGCAATTTAGAATTATTTGAGTATTTATTGAATGAACTGTAACGATTGGAACATCTGGTCGTTCTTTCTTTTATTTTTTCAAAATTTTTAGAATGTGGCATTTTACGCAAACGTTTGAATTCTGATAAAAATTGGAGAAATTCGACAAAAAAACTTGAAAAAAACGAAGGTAAGCGTTATGATAGAAAAGAAGAAATATTGGAGGAAGAACATGTCACATATTAAATTTGATTATTCAAAAGTTTTAGACAAATTTGTTGCACCACATGAAGTGGAATACATGCAATCACAAGTAACAGCAGCAGATGAATTAATCCGTAAAGGAACTGGTGCTGGTAGCGACTTCTTGGGATGGTTGGACCTTCCTGAAAAATACGACCGCGAAGAATTTGACCGCATCTTGAAAGCTGCTGAGCAAATCAAGTCAGACAGCGATGTTTTGGTTGTGATCGGTATTGGTGGATCTTACCTTGGTGCAAAAGCAGCAATCGACTTCTTGAATCACCATTTTGCTAACTTGCAAACAAAAGAAGAACGCAAAGCTCCACAAATCCTTTACGCAGGAAACTCAATCTCATCTACTTACCTTGCTGACTTGGTAGAGTATGTTGCAGACAAAGACTTCTCAGTAAACGTAATTTCTAAATCAGGTACAACAACTGAACCAGCGATTGCTTTCCGTGTCTTTAAAGAACTCTTGGTTAAGAAATACGGTCAAGAAGAAGCTAACAAACGTATCTATGCAACAACTGACCGCCAAAAGGGTGCTGTTAAGGTTGAAGCAGACGCTAACGGTTGGGGAACATTTGTTGTTCCAGATGATATCGGTGGACGCTTCTCAGTATTGACAGCCGTTGGTTTGCTTTCAATCGCAGCATCAGGAGCTGACATAAAAGCTCTTATGGAAGGTGCGAATGCAGCTCGCAAAGACTACACTTCAGACAAAATCTCTGAAAACGAAGCTTACCAATACGCAGCTGTTCGTAACATCCTTTATCGTAAAGGCTATGCAACTGAGATCTTGGTAAACTATGAGCCATCACTTCAATACTTCTCAGAATGGTGGAAACAATTGGCTGGTGAATCAGAAGGAAAAGACCAAAAAGGTATCTACCCAACTTCAGCCAACTTCTCAACTGACTTGCACTCACTTGGTCAATTTATCCAAGAAGGAACTCGTATCATGTTTGAAACAGTTGTCCGTGTTGACAAACCTCGTAAAAACGTGCTTATTCCTACTTTGGAAGAAGACCTTGACGGACTTGGTTACCTTCAAGGAAAAGACGTTGACTTTGTAAACAAAAAAGCAACTGACGGTGTTCTTCTTGCCCACACAGATGGTGATGTACCAAACATGTATGTGACTCTTCCAGAGCAAGACGCTTTCACTCTTGGTTACACTATCTACTTCTTCGAATTGGCAATTGCCCTTTCAGGTTACTTGAATGCTATCAACCCATTTGACCAACCAGGTGTTGAAGCTTATAAACGTAACATGTTTGCCCTTCTTGGAAAACCAGGATTTGAAGAATTGAGCAAAGAACTTAACGCACGTCTATAATAGAAGAAAAGAGTGGTTTGCCCACTCTTTTTACTCTCTTTATCCATAGAAATTGGACTCAGCCAAGACTTGTGATATAATATAGAAAGCAAAAAGGCAGACGCCTAGATAATAGGAGAAACTATGTCAAAAGATATCCGCGTACGTTACGCACCAAGTCCAACAGGACTACTACACATCGGAAATGCTCGTACAGCATTGTTTAATTACTTGTATGCGCGCCATCATGGTGGAACATTTCTCATCCGTATCGAAGATACTGACCGTAAACGCCATGTCGAGGATGGTGAACGTTCACAACTTGAAAACCTTCGCTGGTTAGGCATGGATTGGGATGAAAGTCCAGAATCACATGAGAATTATCGCCAGTCTGAGCGTTTGGACTTGTATCAAAAATATATTGACCAACTATTAGCTGAAGGAAAAGCCTATAAATCTTACGTTACAGAAGAAGAGTTGGCAGCTGAACGCGAACGCCAAGAAGTAGCTGGCGAAACACCACGCTACATCAATGAATACCTTGGTATGAGTGAAGAAGAAAAAGCAGCTTACATCGCAGAACGTGAAGCAGCAGGGATCATCCCAACTGTTCGTTTGGCTGTCAATGAGTCAGGTATCTACAAGTGGCATGATATGGTCAAAGGCGATATCGAATTTGAAGGTGGCAATATCGGTGGTGACTGGGTTATCCAAAAGAAAGACGGTTACCCAACTTACAACTTTGCCGTTGTTATCGATGACCACGATATGCAAATCTCTCATGTTATCCGTGGAGATGACCATATTGCTAATACACCAAAACAGCTTATGGTCTATGAAGCTCTTGGTTGGGAAGCTCCAGAGTTCGGTCACATGACCTTGATTATCAACTCTGAAACTGGTAAGAAGTTATCTAAACGTGATACTAATACACTTCAATTTATCGAAGATTACCGAAAGAAAGGTTACCTTCCAGAAGCAGTCTTTAACTTTATTGCTCTTCTTGGTTGGAACCCAGGTGGTGAAGATGAGATTTTCTCTCGTGAAGAATTCATTAAACTTTTTGATGAAAACCGCCTCAGCAAGTCACCAGCAGCCTTTGATCAGAAAAAACTAGACTGGATGAGCAATGATTATATCAAGAATGCAGACCTTGAAACCATCTTTGAAATGGCAAAACCATTCTTAGAGGAAGCAGGCCGTTTGACTGACAAGGCTGAAAAATTAGTTGAGCTCTATAAACCACAAATGAAATCAGTAGATGAGATTATCCCATTGACAGATCTTTTCTTCTCAGATTTCCCAGAATTGACAGAAGCAGAGCGCGAAGTCATGACGGGTGAAACAGTTCCAACAGTTCTTGAAGCATTCAAAGCAAAACTTGAAGCGATGACAGATGATGAATTTGTGACAGAAAATATCTTCCCACAAATTAAAGCAGTCCAAAAAGAAACAGGTATTAAAGGGAAAAATCTTTTCATGCCTATTCGTATCGCAGTTTCAGGCGAAATGCATGGGCCAGAATTACCAGATACAATTTTCTTGCTTGGACGTGAAAAATCAATTCAGCATATCGAAAACATGCTAAAAGAAATCTCTAAATAAAGAGGATACAATAATGGACATCTGGGAAAAGATGTACGAAGAAGCACAGAAACTATACAATCCACATGAAGTATCAGACTTTGTTTATGCCAATCATGTTGTAGCTGCAGTAGAAGCAGGAGATGGACAAATATTTACAGGATTCTGTATGGAGGGAACCTGTGGTGTTTTCCATCTCTGCGCAGAACGGGCGGCCCTCTTCAATATGTACCAATTTTCAGGACAAACTAAGGTTAAGAAAGTATTAGCCTTTCGAGACAAACCACCTTATGGTGGAAGTTCAGCCATGCCTTGCGGTGCTTGTAGAGAATTCCTTTTAGAGCTTAATGCTGAAAATAAAGATGCAGAATTCATGATGGACTATAATATAAGAAAAACAGTTAAAGTCGCAGAACTAATCCCTTATTGGTGGGGAAAAGAACGTGCTTCTAAGTTTAATGAGCGATAGAAGAGTCAGTATAATTCTGGCTTTTTTTACTATAAGTTGAAAAAATAAAAAAAAATTAGAAAAAGTAGTTGACAAAGTTTGAAAAGACTGTATAATAGTAAGAGTTGAAAATAACAACTCAGGTCCGTTGGTCAAGGGGTTAAGACACCGCCTTTTCACGGCGGTAACACGGGTTCGAATCCCGTACGGACTATGGTATGTTGCGTCAGGACCACTTGATGAAAAAAAGTTTAAAAAAACTTAAAAATCTTCAAAAAAGTGTTGACAAGCGAAAGCAGTTGTGATATACTAATATAGTTGTCGCTTGAGAGAAGCAAGTGACAAAGACCTTTGAAAACTGAACAAGACGAACCAATGTGCAGGGCGCTACAACGTAAGTTGTAGTACTGAACAATGAAAAAAACAATAAATCTGTCAGTGACAGAAATGAGTAAGAACTCAAACTTTTTAATGAGAGTTTGATCCTGGCTCAGGACGAACGCTGGCGGCGTGCCTAATAC
>OCRL01000294.1_pt1 | contig 51375 bp, 39 predicted proteins | sample 1496021 | NCBI WGS metagenome assembly OCRL01 (sample SAMN04168690, study PRJEB22393) | synthetic metagenome | isolation source: purchased from BEI Resources HM-276D
AACCTGCGACCAATTGATTAAAAGTCAACTGCTCTACCAACTGAGCTAACGACCCGAAGTGGTGGGTGATGACGGGATCGAACCGCCGACCCCCTCCTTGTAAGGGAGGTGCTCTCCCAGCTGAGCTAATCACCCGATACTACGCTGGATACTACAACTAACTATGTTAGTGGTGGGTCGTGCAGGATGACTCGACTTCGTCTCGCCCTTCGGGCCGTTGCTCATGCAACGTTATCCTTCACGTTTTACTACCGCTTCCACCTTAGCGATTGGTGGGTCGTGCAGGATTCGAACCTGCGACCAATTGATTAAAAGTCAACTGCTCTACCAACTGAGCTAACGACCCACTTTTTCGTTGCTTTCGGTTTGTTTGATATCCCGTGGCAACGGCGGCATATATTACTGATTTCAGACTTGAGCGCAACAAAAATTTCGATGTAGATCACTCAACTGCTTATGATTCGCACGACACGACCAGAAATAATGCGACTTCTGGTCGTGTGTTATGCATTACATCGCGTTCAGACGTTTTTGTGCCTGTTTAGCGCCATCAGTACCAGGGTATTTACTGATAACCTGCTGGTATACGGCTTTCGCTTTTGCGGTGTCACCTTTGTCCTGCATGATGACGCCGACTTTAAACATCGCATCTGCAGCCTTTGGTGACTTCGGATAGTTTTTCACTACCGAAGCAAAATAGTACGCCGCATCATCTTTTTTACCCTTGTTGTAGTTTAACTGACCCAGCCAATAATTGGCGTTTGGCAGGTAAGTTGAATCAGGGTAATTTTTGATGAAATTCTGAAATGCCACCATTGCGTCATCCTGGCGGGATTTATCCTGCACCAGCGCAATAGCTGCATTGTAATCCGTGTTTGCATTACCGCTTTTCACCGGCGCGCCAGCATTCGCAGTACCAGCATCAGCTGTCGGCGTCGTTGATGCCGCCGCACCGCTTTGATCGCCGCTGGTTGATTGCGCCGCTGCACCACCGCTGCTGAGGCTGTCGATCTGCAACAGGATCTGCTTTTGCCGCTCCACGACCTGATTCAGTTGATACTGATTTTCCTGAATCTGACCACGCAGGGAATCAATATCGGATTGATTATCAGAAAGTTGTTGCTGGAGTTGGGTTAAAAGCTGGCTGTGAGCATTAGAAATACGCTCAAGTTGAGTGACGCGGTCTTCGACCGAGCCTGAGCCGACACTACTGATTGGTGCCTGAGCAAAAGCGGCCCAGGGGGCCGCTATACCAACCAGTAACGACAGACTCAATAGTTGATGTCTGAAGTTACTGCTCATGCAATTCTCTTAGTAAACCAGTACCGCACGACGGTTTTTGGAGTATGCCGCTTCGTCATGACCCAGTACTGCAGGTTTTTCTTTACCGTAAGAAACGATGGAGATCTGGTCTGCAGAAACGCCTTTACCCTGCAGGTACATCTTAACGGCGTTCGCACGACGTTCACCCAGGGAGATGTTGTATTCCGGAGTACCACGTTCGTCCGCGTGACCTTCTACGGTGACTTTGTAAGACGGGTTGCTACGCAGGAAGTTTGCATGTGCATCCAGCATTTGAGCGAAGTCAGAACGGATATCGTACTTGTCCAGATCGAAGTAAACGATGTTGTTCTGCTGCAGCTGTTGCATTTGCAGACGAGCCTGCTCTTCGGAAGACATGTTGCCGTTGCCGCCGTTCGCATCCATACCAGTGCCGGCACCCAGCATGCCTTCGCTGCCGTCATTGCTGGCGTTCTTGTTGGAAGAACATGCCGCAATTGCCATAACAGGCAGAGCAATCATCAGCCCTTTCAGCACTTTGTTCAGTTGCATTTCAATGATTCCTTTACTATTCAATTAATTATTATCACAGATACGGCGACCAGGCAGGGAATTTGACCTGTCCATCAGTTGCCGGAAGACGCGCTTTGAAACGCCCATCTGTAGAAACCAAATTCAGCACGGATCCCATCCCCTGAGAAGAGCTGTAGATTACCATAGTGCCGTTAGGTGCCAGACTTGGCGTTTCATCCAGGAACGTGGACGACAGAACTTGTACGCCTCCCGTTGCCAGATCTTGTTTGGCAATGTGCTGCTGCCCACCATTGGAGCTGACCATTACCATAAATTTACCGTCGCTGCTGACATCCGCATCCTGGTTCTGCGAACCTTCCCAGGTAATACGTTGTGGCGCACCGCCGTTGATATTCACTTTATAAACCTGCGGACGACCGGCCTGGTCAGAAGTAAATGCCAGGTTCTGGCTATCCGGGAACCAGGTCGGTTCGGTATTGTTACTGCGACCATCAGTCACCTGGCGGATCTGACCAGAAGCCAAATCCATTACGTACAGGTTCAGACTACCGGTTTTCGACAAGGCGAATGCCAGTTTGCTGCCGTCTGGCGAGAATGCAGGTGCACCGTTGTGACGCGGGAATGAAGCCACCTGACGTACAGCGCCATTTGCCAGCGTCTGAATAACCAGCGCGGAACGACCGCTTTCGAAGGTCACATAAGCCAGTTTAGAACCGTCTGGTGACCACGCCGGAGACATCAGCGGCTGCGGTGAACGGTGAACGACAAACTGGTTGTAACCGTCATAGTCAGATACGCGCAGTTCATACGGGAACTGACCGCCGTTGGTCTGAACAACGTAGGCAATACGAGTACGGAACGCACCTTTAATGCCGGTCAGTTTTTCAAACACTTCATCACTGGCGGTATGACCAGCATAACGCAGCCACTGCTTGTTCACTTTGTACGAGTTCTGAGCAAGTACAGTACCCGGTGCGCCGCCAGTGTCAACAAGTTGATAAGCAACATTGTAAGAACCATCCGGATTCGGAGTGACCTGACCGACAACTACAGCGTCAATGCCCAGTGCGGACCATGCAGCTGGTTGTACTTCCTGCGCACTACCCGGCTGCTGTGGCAGACGAGCGCGATCTAACGGATTAAATTTACCGCTGTTACGCAAGTCAGCAGCAACGATGCCGCCAATATCTTCAGGTGCCGCACCAGGCCCCGCCCACTGGAAAGGAACAACACCAATAGGACGACCGGAATCTACACCGCTGTCGATCACAATGCGGACTTCAGCATGCAGAACTGATGCCCACAGTATGAGAAAACCAAATGCTACTCGTAATGCCTGCTTCATCATATCTCCCTTATCTGGACCGATGGCCCACGATAATTTAGCAGAATGTTAACAAACTAAAATACACAAAACTACCAGAACCCCGTGGCAACCGGTGCCTGATGTTGACCGTCCGAACAGTCAACATCGCGATTACGGTTTGAAGTCCAATGGCGCGTTTTTGAACACTTCATATACTGCCTGGCTTGGTGGTTTCGGGATCTTCGCAAGTTTAGCTGCTGCCAACGCAGCCTGACAAAGTGCGGGATCGCCACCTTCAGGTTTGATATCCAGTAACATACCATCGGGTGCCAGTTTTATGCGCAGCGTACAGGTTTTGCCTGCATAGGACGATGCGTCATAGAACTTACTTTCGATAGCAGATTTAATCTGCCCGGCATAGTTATTGATATCGGCCCCTGATGCGCCATTGTTTTTAGTATTACCACTCCCGGCAGGCGAAGCATTGTTCCCTTTCGCCCCTCCCCCCGTTTTCGGTGCATTCTTACCAGAGCTTAGCTCACCGAAAATATCATCTGCCTCTGCGGCCGCTTTTGCTGCAGCGGCTTTTTCAGCTGCAGCTTTTGCCGCTGCCGCTTTTTTGTCTGCGGCGGCTTTTTCTGCCGCTGCTTTCTTATCAGCTGCTGCCTTTTCAGCAGCCGCTTTTTCTGCTGCTTTTTTGTCGGCTGCAGCTTTCTCTGCTGCCGCTTTCTTATCAGCTGCAGCCTTTTCAGCAGCCGCTTTCTTCTCAGCTTCTGCTTTGGCTTTTTCAGCAGCTTCAGTTGCCGCTTTCTTTCTTGCTTCAGCTGCAGCTGCTTCTGCCGCTTCCGCTTTCTTCTTCAGTGCCGCAGCGGCTGCCTCGGCTTTTTTCTGCGCTTCGGCTGCGGCTTTGGCGGCTTCTGCTTCTGCTTTTTTCTTTGCGTCTGCAGCCGCTTTCTTCGCTGCTTCTTCCGCAGCTTTAGCATCTGCTTCGGCCTTCGCTTTAGCATCTGCCGCCGCTTTCGCTGCCGCCTCTTCAGCTTGCTTCTGCTTTAACTCGGCCTGTTTTGCGGCTTCTTCAGCCTGCTTTTTCTGCTCCTGAGCCGCTAACCGCTCTTTCTCAAGTTGCTTCAGGCGTTCCTGTTCAGCCGCTTGTTTCTCACGCAGTTCTTCAGCAGCCTGCTGTTCCTTCATCTTGCGCTGTTCATCAGAACGCTTCGCGCTTGATTCCTGGCTTTGCATGCGTTTGTACTGCTCAACTACCGCACCTGAATCAACCATGACAGCGTCGATGGACGAACCACCGCCGCCTCCGGCTGAAGCTTCTATATTCTCATCGAACGAACTCCAGATCAGCGCCGCAAATAAGATGACATGCAGCACTGCTGAAATAATTATCGCCCGCTTGAGCTTGTCGTTTTGTTCGGTTGCCTTTGACACTCTCGGTTTCCAAAAACTGTTCGCCTGTTACCCGCTCTCTTTCAAGCAAGGGAAACGCAGATGTTTAGATAGGCTGCGTCATTAAACCAACCGATTTCACACCCGCACTATGTAACAAGTTCAGTGCTTTAATTATTTCATCGTAAGGCACATCTTTTGCGCCACCGATCAGAAAGACCGTTTTCGGGTTGGCCTTGAAACGGCTGGACACTTCCGCCACCACCTGCTCTGGTGGTAAACGCTCCAGGCGATCTTTCTCAACCACCACGGTGTACTGACCAATACCAGACACTTCAACAATCACTGGCGGATTATCGTTACTGCTCACCGCCTGTGATTCAGTAGCGTCTGGCAGATCGACCTCCACGCTCTGGGTGATGATGGGCGCTGTCGCCATAAAGATCAGCAACAGCACCAGCAGTACGTCCAGCAACGGTACAATGTTGATTTCGGACTTGAGATCGCGACGACCTCGTCCACGCGCTCTGGCCATGGCTTACCCCTTGTTGCTCTCGCTAACGGTAAACGCCTGGCGGTGCAGAATCGCGGTAAACTCTTCCATAAAGTTGTCGTAATTCAGTTCCAGTTTGTTTACGCGCTGGTTGAGGCGGTTGTAGGCCATAACTGCCGGGATAGCGGCAAACAGACCAATTGCAGTCGCAATCAACGCTTCTGCGATACCGGGCGCAACCATTTGCAGTGTTGCTTGTTTTACCGCCCCGAGGGCGATAAAGGCGTGCATGATCCCCCAGACCGTACCAAACAGACCAATATACGGGCTGATGGAGCCAACCGTACCGAGGAACGGAATGTGCGTTTCCAGATTTTCAAGTTCACGGTTCATGGAGATACGCATAGCACGCGACGCCCCTTCCACTACGGCTTCCGGCGCATGGCTATTGGCACGATGCAGGCGCACAAACTCTTTGAACCCGCTGTAAAAGATTTGTTCCGAACCAGTCAGATTATCCCGTTTCCCCTGGCTCTCTTGATAGAGGCGAGAGAGTTCGATTCCAGACCAGAATTTATCTTCAAACGCTTCGGCTTCGCGCGCCGCTGCGTTAAGAATACGGGTCCGCTGGATAATAATGGCCCAAGATGCGATTGAAAAACCAATCAAAATCAACATGATAAGTTTAACCAGAAGGCTAGCCTTCAGGAACAAATCAAGGATATTCATGTCAGTCACTGCTTAAACTCCGCGACAATAGACTTGGGAAGCGCACGAGGCTTCATTTTGAGTGGGTCAACGCAAACAACCAGAACCTCTGCTTCATTCAGCAAAGTATTCTCGGCGTTGACAATACGTTGCGTGAAAACCAAAGAGGTGCCACGCATTGATGTTATTTCAGTCTGTATTTCGAGCATATCGTCGAGCCGCGCAGGTGCGTAATATTCCACCGTCATTTTACGTACCACAAAGGCAACGCGTTCAGCCATCAGCGCCTGCTGACTGAAGTGATGATGACGCAGCATCTCTGTGCGTGCTCTTTCATAAAAAGCGACGTAACTGGCGTGGTACACCACACCACCGGCATCGGTATCTTCATAGTAGACGCGAACCGGCCATCGAAACAGCGTTGTATTCACTTTACATCCCGGTAATGCAACAAAAGTTAGAGCTTTTAAACGCTGCTACTATACGCGCGCGATTGAGGTTTGGGAATGAGGGCAAGTTAAGGGAGCGTAAAAATTTATGGGCCTGGAGCGGCCCATAATTTTTTAAAGAGAATTCTGATTTAAAAGAAGAAGAAAATCAGCCCGACAATGAGAACAATATCGGCAAGCAATGGGCAAAAAATCCCTTGCCAAAGAACCTTCTGCGGACGAAAGCCCACGCCGTGAATCACACCAGCACAGACGGCCCACATCAGCAATAAACCATGCCAGATTTCCAGTTCACTGGTCTTCGCGGCAAAACGAGATGGGTCCCAAAACATACATCCTGCTAACAGAAGCGCCATCACGAAGGAAAGCGCCCGCAGGGGGCGCTTGTCCATTACCGCATACAAAGTCGCGATAATCTTACTCATCAGATGTCTTCTTGACCGGCTTTGCCTGATTCGACGTGTTCAAGCGCCAGCGCGGTGATTACCCCAAACGAACAGGCAAGAAGCGTTCCCAGAATCCATGCGAAATACCACATTTTTAGCTCCTTACTTAGTACAGAGAGTGGGTGTTACGTTCAATATCTTCTTTGGTGATACGACCGAACATTTTCCAGTAACACCAGGCGGTGTAGAGCAGAATGATCGGTACCAGAACCACCGCAACCCAGGTCATGACGTTAAGCGTCAGCTGGCTGGAAGTTGCATCCCACATTGTCAGACTTGCGTTCATCATGGTGCTGGACGGCATCACAAACGGGAACATTGCGATACCGGCTGTCAGGATGATGCAGGCCAGCGTCAGGGAGGAGAACACAAACGCCCACGCGGCTTTATCCATACGTGCAGTCAGGATGGTCAGCAGCGGCAGAACCACACCCAGTGCCGGAATAGCCCACAGAATTGGCGTGTTGTTGAAGTTAACCAGCCATGCGCCAGCTTCACGAACCACTTCTTTATTCAGTGGGTTAGAGGCTGCGTAATGGTCCATTGTCGATTTCACGACATAACCATCGATACCGTACATCACCCATACGCCAGCCAGTGCGAAACAGACCAGTGTCACCAGCGCAGCCACCTGAGCCGTTGCACGGGTACGCAGGTGCAGTTCGCCCACGGTACGCATTTGCAGATAGGTTGCGCCCTGAGTAATGATCATCCCTACGCTCACCACGCCTGCCAGCAGGCCGAACGGGTTAAGCAACTGGAAGAAGTTACCGGTGTAGTACAGACGCAGATATTCATCAACGTTGAACGGTACGCCCTGCAACAGGTTACCGAACGCTACACCAATTACCAGCGGCGGAACGAAGCTACCAATGAAGATGCCCCAGTCCCACATGTTACGCCAGCGGGTTTCTTCAATCTTGGAGCGGTAGTCAAAACCGACCGGACGGAAGAACAAAGACGCCAGCACGAGGATCATCGCCACATAGAAGCCGGAGAACGCAGCGGCATAGACCATCGGCCAGGCAGCAAAGAGTGCGCCGCCCGCGGTGATCAGCCAAACCTGGTTACCGTCCCAGTGTGGTGCAATGGAGTTAATCATAATTCGACGCTCGGTGTCGTTACGACCGAGGAAACGGGTGAGCATGCCCACCCCCATGTCGAAACCGTCAGTGACTGCAAAACCAATCAGCAGAACGCCAACCAGCAGCCACCAGATAAAACGCAATACTTCATAATCGATCATTTGACGACTCCTGTCTTAGCGTGCCGGCTGAGTAGTCGTGGAAGACTGCTCAAAGTGATAGCGACCGGTTTTCAGGCTGCTTGGGCCGAGGCGTGCAAACTTGAACATTAAGAACAATTCTGCCACCAGGAACAGGGTATACAGGCCGCAAATCAGCACCATTGAGAAGATGAGATCGCCTGCGGTCAGTGACGAGTTCGCCACAGCTGTCGGCAGCACTTCACCGATAGCCCACGGTTGGCGGCCATATTCAGCCACGAACCAGCCCGCTTCTACAGCAATCCACGGCAGCGGAATACCGTACAGCGCGGCGCGCAGAAGCCATTTTTTCTCGCCAATGCGGTTGCGGATGACACTCCAGAAAGAGAGCGCGATGATTGCCAGAAGCAGGAAGCCACACGCCACCATGATACGGAACGCAAAGTACAGCGGCGCTACACGCGGGATGGAGTCTTTGGTTGCCTGTTGAATCTGCGCTTCAGTCGCATCAGCCACGTTTGGCGTATAGCGTTTCAGCAGCAGACCGTAACCGAGGTCTTTCTTCATGCTATTGAACTGGTCACGAACCGCCTGGTCGGTAGAACCAGAACGCAGTTGTTCGAGCAGAGAGTACGCCTTCATCCCGTTACGAATGCGTTCTTCATGCTGCACCATCAGCTCTTTCAGGCCGATAACCGGGGTATCCACGGAACGCGTTGCAATGATGCCCAGTGCGTAAGGGATCTGAATCGCAAATTTGTTCGTCTCCTCTTCCTGATCAGGAATGCCGAACAGAGTAAAGGCAGCAGGCGCAGGTTGCGTTTCCCACTCGGCTTCAATAGCAGCCAGTTTGGTTTTCTGCACGTCGCCCATTTCGTAGCCGGATTCATCACCCAGAACAATAACAGACAGAACAGCAGCCATACCGAAGCTGGCAGCGATAGCAAAGGAGCGTTTAGCGAAGGCGAAGTCACGACCTTTCAGCATATACCATGCGCTGATACCGAGGATGAACATCGCGCCAGTCACATAACCAGACGCTACAGTGTGAACGAATTTCACCTGAGCAACCGGGTTAAGCACCAGCTCGGAGAAGCTCACCATCTCCATACGCATAGTTTCAAAGTTGAAATCGGACGCGATTGGGTTTTGCATCCAGCCGTTCGCAACCAGAATCCACAGTGCGGACAGGTTTGAACCGAGCGCCACCAGCCAGGTGACACACATATGCTGAACTTTACCCAGACGATCCCAACCGAAGAAGAACAGACCTACAAAGGTGGATTCGAGGAAGAAGGCCATCAGACCTTCGATTGCCAGCGGCGCACCGAAGATATCCCCTACATAGTGGGAATAGTAAGACCAGTTAGTCCCGAACTGGAACTCCATGGTCAGACCGGTAGCCACACCCAGAGCGAAGTTGATACCAAACAACTTGCCCCAGAACTTGGTCATATCTTTATAAATCTGTTTGCCGGAGAGGACGTAGACCGTTTCCATAATGGCCAGCAGGAACGCCATACCGAGCGTCAGTGGCACAAAAAGGAAGTGGTACATCGCGGTCAAGGCAAACTGTAAGCGCGACAGTTCGACTATATCTAACATCATGACTCCTTGCTCATCGCATGAAGACTCCGAGAGTGAACCCCGTTAGAAAGGGTCACACGCATGCCCCAATAGAAATTTGTTTGAACACTTTCATCATACCATGTGAATGCACACAAAAACGGCGTAAAGAAAGGTTGCAAACATGTTAATAAAAACTCAAATTGATCCCACGTATATATTACGCCGCAAAATCCTTACAATAAACAGGTTTTTGTTGAAGCAAATTTGCATTTTTCGACGGTGATCAATTTATAGCTAAATTACCGCCTTTCAGCCAATTTGATCGAGAACAATTTATCTCTTTTTGATGCCCATTTCCAAGACTTATACATTGATAAATATCAATTCCTACAAATTATGTTAATCATGTTTCAATAAGGTAACTTTAGTGACATTTATGTTTAAAATGTGTGAGTTATAAGGCTGAAATTAGTTTCGGTTGGCAATTAAAGATAAAAAGAGACGAAGCAAAAACAGCACGGTTGACCTTAATTCTTTTTTTGGTCACTGGCTAATACGACGCAGAGTTTCAGGATTACTAATAAAGGCATAAATCCACCCCGCCAATATTAACATTTAGTTAACTTATAATTATATTATAATTAACTCACCCAGGGTTATTATTTTGTTAAAAATAAAGCCACATATACGTGGCTTGAGAGTGAAGATAAACGCAAAATTACCTGATGCGCTACGCTTGCCAGTGTCTACATCATCTCTGCAATATATTGAATTTGCCTGCTTTTGTAGACCGAATAAAGCGTTCATGCCGTATCCGGCATGAACAAAGCGCCCTTTGTCAACAATCTGGCCGCGCATATGTGGCTTCGGTTTGATTGCTATTCAGGCAAGCCGGTAACTGAACGTCCGTGACTGGCCGGGTAAAAAAGGCCCCGATAGATTTGAACCTTGATTTTCCTCGGTGGTAATGTGTTCATCCATCATCGTTTCTGAGCAAGAAATCACCTCGCGACTGAAAGCAACAGTCGCATCACAGGTTGCTGATTCAGCCGGATTAAACAGCCGTAAAATCACTTCTTGTCGGTCTTCAGCTTTCTTAAGTGCGCTTATCAGGCATCCCACTGGGGGCATTTTCAACAAACTATAACTTTCCGGCACGTTGAATCCGGCTTTGTTGAGCTTCATCACATCCCATGGGATTTTGTTGTAACACTGTACTGGAGTCAGCCATGCTCGCGCCTGCTGAGCTACACCAGCGGCGGTTGGCGTACCGGTATAACTCAATAAACTTAGGCGACAAGAAAGCAGACCACGTAGTTGTGAGTCCGGGACTGGCATTTTAATTCCCGAAGGCCGCCCAGGCCTTAAAAGCAGATCTTCTTTGCCCAGTAAGCCCACGCCACGCAGCAACGTAATGGCAAAGGTTTTCTTCTCTTCACCGATGACTTCAAATTCACGTAACCCTTCGCTAAAGACAGCCATGCCGTTACGCCCTTCCTGTAAGGCAACATAGTTGAGCATATTCCATACCGGAACCGGCGCTTCTTTCCAGCCTTCTTGCTGCCAGTTGTTCATTGCACTGTCGTTCACGGGGCGCGTTAGCGAACCAAACTGCGTATCTGCCAGAACACTGTCGGTGTTAAAAGGTGTAGGGACCAGGACACGAAGGCGATGATCGTCAGCCTGGTTATCAAGATTGATATCCACATCAATACGCCTGCTGTTATGACTAAGAGTGACAACCAACACCACCCCTACTCTGCCAGTGGATTGCCGGGCGCTGCGTTCTGACAAATTGAGCGGCACTGCCATGTCATAGCGGATAACAGCCCTGCTCTGCCAGGCTTCATGAATAATATCGCATTGCGGTTTCGCGTTCGCTGCGGTAATTACCCACTCTTCTTTTGCGGGTGAATAGTCATATTCATCACCATCATCAGAGCTTTCTTCAATTTGCAATACCCGGTCATAGCGCACACCGCTGTCTTTATCTACCAGTTGCAGAGAACCATCCTCATTGAGCGCAATTTGCCAGAAAGCATTTTCCAGTATCCCTTCAGCGTCACTTTTTGCCGCAATTACGTTGCCAGGCTGATTCGCTTCGATATAAAGCGTGCGATAGCCCATAGAAGGGACAATCTGGTTGATCTGTATATCAAACTCCATAAAGGGATCGTAATTACCGTAATGAACTATTTGCCGATCGATTAGGCCTGGATCGATCTCACGGGCATGGCGAATAAAATACGGTACAGGCTGACCGCGATCGTCCCGCAAATTAAACTGGCTGGCGCGCAGCCGCACAGTGGTGTTGATAACTTCTTCACGCGGCCAGGGCATCAGGTTAAACAGGACGAGTTTGTCGGCGTCGCTCTGCGGCATGTTGTCGGCAATTTTGCGCATGTAGAAACGAATCAGATTATCCGCCATGTCTTCAGCCAGTTCGAAGCGGGCGACGATTTCGCGATGAACTTTGTCACTACAGCAGCAGCCGATACTGTCGTGGGCATGATTTTTTAAGATCTCTTTCCACATTTTCTCCAGCAAGCCGTGGTGGTATTCAAAACCCAACGTCCAGGCCAGTGTTGCCAGCGGTTCCAGCAGATTAACAATCTTATTTTCAATACGCGCGTGGGCAATTTTGATATCCATACGCGTAGAACCGATGGTGCGATGCACGCGCATATATTTGCCATCAATAAATTCCCCTTTCAGGGTTGCCAGATTATCTCGCTGCGCTTCGATCTTCTCAAATACCTCTTCAAAGCGGCTCATCACAAACTTACGTTGAGGGTAGATCTCACGTAGCTTATCCATCACTTCGAAGATATTTTGCTGCAATGGCATCTGGTCATGCCCATTCGGCAGCAAAATCTCTTTGGTTACAGACGCTTTTTCCAGCACGTCAAAATAACTGTCGAGGCGTTTACGTAATCCGTTTTCGTCGGCAGGTAAGTACTTACCGATGGCGTAGCCCAGCGGCAGCACCTGCGCCGTCACTTCGCTACCGTCACTGCTTTGCCACAAAAACTCGGTTTTATCAGTACCGTGGCGCTCCGAACATCCGCGCCAGAACATGGTGCGGGTAATGCCAAATCCATTGTAGATATGCGGCAGTTGCCCGGACATGCCAAAGGAATCTGGTAAATAACCTATTTTCATCGGCTCGCCAAACGCGAGGCAGTCACGCATTCCGTACATCAGATTACGGACGATGGATTCCGCAGAAACAATCGTGGTATCGGTCTGGGTATACCAGGGGCCGATAATCAACTTGCCGGCTTCTACCTGTTTCTTCACACGGTCTTTGTTTTCCGGTTTCACCGCGAAATAATCTTCGAGGATCGCCGTTTGCCCGTCGAGTACGTAATATTTGTATTCGTTGTCCTGTTCCAGTCGGCACAGGATCTCTTCCATATTATTGACCAGCAGAATACGTGACTCTTCGGTGGTGAAATACCACTCTCGATCCCAGTGCATATGCGGGGTGATGTGAACGCGAGATACTGCTTTCATCGTCGTTTCCTTTTTGTTTATGGCATTACGCCATCAGTCAGATAGTTGCCATGCTTAACCGCGTGACGCCGCCACATCAGGAGAATTGCAGTCGAGATTGCAGCCCCCACCAATGCCGCGCCAAACCAGCCAATTGCCGCCATAACACCGCCCGCGCCATTATCATGAAGTAAAAAGAGCGAGAAAATGCCGGCACCGGGTGTCGAAAGGCCGATATTCATCGCACCGACAATAGCGCCCGTTACCATAGAGCCCAGCACAAACGAACCAATAACCCGCAGCGGATCTTCAATCGCCATCGGGATCGCCCCTTCGGTAATACCTGCCAGCCCTAACAGCCAGGTGGATTTCCCGGTCTCAATTTCAAACTCTTTAAACAGGCGCGGTGCGAGCATCGTGGAAGCGGTTACGGTAAATGCCGAAACCATTTTGACGGAGGCGAAAATGGCATACGGGCCGTAAACGCCGTTCGCCATTGCGCCCAGGCAGAATGCATAAGCGGCTTTATTCACTGGCCCTCCAAGGTCAAAGGAACACATAAAACCGAGAATGGCACCCAGCAACAGCGCGTTACTTCCTGACAGACCGTTCAGCCAGGCGGTAAGCGAGTTATTGATCCAGGCGACAGGTTCCCCCACCACAAACAGCATCAGACTGCCCGCTCCCAACGTACCGAGCACCGGGTAGAGATAAAAAGTCAGGAATCCATTGAATTTACTGCTAAGACGCAAGTGATTTTTCACCCAGCGCATCAAGTAACCGGCTATCAATCCGCCAACGACCGCGCCGAGAAACCCGGAGCCGATCATGTTGGCGGCAAGTCCAGCCGCAAAGCCTGGCGCTAACGCCGGTTTATCTGCCAGAGAATAGGCGGTATAGGCCGCGAGCACCGGTACCATCAAAATTCCGAGCAGCCCGCCGCCCAGCTTGCGGTACATCCACAGCCAGGAGTTTTCTTCATTAAACAGATCTTGTAGCCCGAAGATTTGCGACAGTAATACCGCGACCGCCAGCACCGTGCCCCCCGCGACAATCAACGGTACGGCAAAAGAGATTCCGCTCAACAGTGCCTGTTTCAGCTCCGTTTTGACACTTTTCACCGGTTGCGTATCTTGCTGTACGGTACGCGTCTCATCGCTACGCTTGAGGGTAAGCGCTTGTTGGATCAACGCTTCTGCATGGCGAATCGGCTCGGCAACAGGCACTGAAAGCGCGGGAATGCCATTAAAACGCTCACTCTCCTTGATGGCGACTTCAGCCGCAAAAATACAGGCGGTTGCACTATTGAGTTGATCCGCCGTTAAACGCCCTTCAATGCCGTTAGCGCCTTGTTTTTCAACGTAAACATTTACGCCGAGTTTGCGTCCGGCTTTTTCCAGATATTCCGCAGCCATATAGGTGTGAGCAATACCCGCCGGACAGGCCGTTACGCAGACGATAGTTGGCGCGTTGGAAAAAGAGGCAGAAGGTTGCGTGCCTCCCTTGTCATCCAGCGCCGAGAGCAACTCATCAGGCGTCGTCGCCGACTGTATACGCGCCCGAATCTCATCATCCGCAAGGCGCGTGGTCAGCGCTGTCAGCAGTTGCATATGCGTAGTACCCGCTTCATTGGGGGGAATCGCCAGCAGCACCACTAAATCAACTGCTTCCGGGCCATCAACGCCTTCCCACTGAAGCGGCTCGCTGAGTGTGGCGACCGCAAACGCCGCTTCTTTTACCGCAGCAGTTTTGCCATGCGGCACAGCCAACCCTTCACCTAAGGCGGTCGGGCCAAGGCTTTCACGGCGATACACTTCTTCCAGAAATTGCTCAGTACTGGAAATTTTCCCCAGAGCAGCAAGACGTTGAGTCAACGCGTGGATGGCCTCTTCACGGCTGGTAAAGCGCGCATTCAGACACAACGCATCGCGGTGGGTCAGAGTCGTCAGATTCATCATGATCCTCACTTGATCGTTTTTATAGTCGCGCCAGTGTGCCCGATAAAACAATACCATTATGTGATCAATTTCACTTGATTGAAATTATTTGTATTGTATTTGTATTATTTACAGGATGAATTTATCGGGCATAATGGTTAAATTCGTATTAATGAGATACTAAAAATGGGACACAAGCCCTTATACCGGCAGATTGCCGATCGCATTCGTGAACAAATTGCGCGTGGCGAGCTTAAACCTGGCGATGCGTTACCCACTGAATCAGCGCTACAAACAGAGTTTGGCGTCAGCCGGGTTACGGTGCGTCAGGCTTTGCGCCAGCTAGTCGAGCAGCAGATCCTCGAAAGCATTCAGGGCAGCGGGACTTACGTCAAAGAAGAGCGGGTCAATTACGATATTTTTCAGTTAACCAGTTTTGATGAAAAACTGTCGGACCGTCACGTCGATACACACAGTGAAGTTCTGATATTCGAAGTGATTCCGGCTGACGATTTTCTTCAGCAACAGCTACAAATCACCCCGCAGGATCGTGTGTGGCATGTGAAGCGCGTGCGCTATCGCAAGCAAAAGCCAATGGCGCTGGAAGAAACCTGGATGCCGCTTGCGTTGTTCCCGGATCTCACCTGGCAGGTCATGGAAAATTCGAAATATCACTTTATCGAAGAAGTGAAGAAAATGGTTATCGATCGTAGCGAACAGGAAATCATTCCTCTGATGCCAACCGAAGAGATGAGCCGTCTGCTTAATATCAGCCAGACAAAGCCGATTCTTGAAAAAGTATCGCGTGGATATTTAGTTGATGGTCGGGTGTTTGAATATAGCCGCAACGCTTTTAATACCGATGACTATAAATTTACCCTGATAGCGCAGCGAAAATCATCGCGATAAGCACAAAAAAGGCCATCATACGATGGCCAACCATGTCGAAACCGACAGCCCTTCGCCATTCCTGTAGAGGGAAGCGGCGAGGGCTATTTCTTATTACAGATATTTATTTCAGAACAGTTTTCAGTGCTTCACCGATATCCGCCAGGCTGCGAACGGTTTTCACGCCTGCGGCTTCCAGAGCAGCGAATTTCTCATCCGCAGTCCCTTTCCCACCGGCAATGATGGCACCCGCGTGGCCCATACGTTTGCCTTTCGGCGCAGTCACACCAGCGATGTAACCCACAACTGGCTTGGTAACGTGCTCTTTGATGTACGCAGCTGCTTCTTCTTCAGCGCTACCGCCGATCTCACCGATCATCACGATCGCTTCGGTCTGCGGATCTTTTTCGAACATTTCGAGAATGTCGATAAAGTTAGAGCCCGGGATCGGGTCACCGCCGATACCGACACAGGTCGACTGACCGAAACCGTAATCCGTGGTCTGTTTAACCGCTTCATAGGTCAGTGTACCGGAACGGGAAACGATACCCACTTTACCCGGTTTGTGAATGTGACCAGGCTGGATACCGATTTTGCATTCACCCGGAGTGATAACGCCTGGGCAGTTCGGGCCGATCATACGAACGCCTGCTTCATCCAGCTTCACTTTCACGGTCAGCATATCCAGCGTCGGGATGCCTTCAGTGATGGTGATAATCAGTTTGATGCCTGCGTCGATGGCTTCCAGAATGGAGTCTTTGCAGAACGGTGCTGGTACGTAGATAACAGAAGCGGTAGCGCCAGTGGCAGCAACGGCTTCACGCACGGTGTTGAACACCGGCAGGCCGAGGTGGGTGGTGCCGCCTTTACCTGGGGTTACGCCGCCAACCATTTTAGTGCCGTATGCAATGGCCTGTTCTGAGTGGAAAGTCCCCTGGCTACCGGTAAAGCCCTGGCAGATAACCTTGGTGTTTTTATCGATTAAAATGGACATTATTTCCCCTCCACTGCGGCAACAACCTGCTGAGCTGCATCCGTCAGACCTTTTGCTGCAATAATATTCAGGCCGCTGTCAGCCAGTTTCTTCGCGCCGAGTTCGGCGTTGTTACCTTCCAGACGTACCACGACCGGTACGTTAACACCCACTTCTGCTACCGCGCCGATGATACCGTCAGCGATCAGGTCGCAACGAACGATACCGCCGAAGATGTTAACCAGAACGGCTTTCACTTTGTCGTCAGAGAGGATGATTTTGAACGCTTCGGTTACACGTTCTTTGGTTGCGCCGCCGCCAACGTCAAGGAAGTTAGCCGGTTCGCCGCCGTGCAGTTTAACGATGTCCATCGTACCCATCGCCAGACCTGCGCCGTTAACCATACAACCGATGTTACCGTCCAGCGCAACGTAGTTCAGTTCCCACTGTGCAGCCTGTGCTTCACGCGGATCTTCCTGCGACTGGTCACGCATTTCGCGCAGATCAGGCTGGCGGAACAGTGCGTTGCCGTCAGCGCCCAGTTTGCCGTCGAGGCAAATCAGATCGCCCTGTTTGGTGATGACCAGCGGGTTGATTTCGATCAACGCCAGGTCGCGCTCCAGGAAAATGGTCGCCAGGCCCATGAAGATTTTGGTGAACTGCTGAACCAGTTTACCTTCCAGACCCAGTTTGAACGCCAGCTCGCGTCCCTGATACGGCATCGGGCCAGTCAGCGGATCAAGCGCAACTTTATGGATCAGGTGCGGAGTTTCTTCCGCCACTTTTTCGATTTCCACGCCGCCTTCGGTGGAGGCCATAAAGACCACACGACGGGAACTACGGTCAACAACGGCACCGAGATACAGCTCTTTAGCGATATCGGTCGCTGCTTCAACCAGAATCTGGTTAACCGGTTGGCCATTGGCATCTGTTTGATACGTTACCAGACGCTTGCCCAGCCAGTTTTCTGCAAAAGCACGGATGTCTTCTTTGCTGTTTACAACTTTCACACCGCCCGCTTTACCGCGGCCACCAGCGTGAACCTGACATTTCACTACCCACGGACCGGCACCGATTTTTGAAGCGGCTTCTTCTGCTTCGCGCGGAGTAGTACAGGCATAACCCACCGGTGCTGGTAAGCCATAGCGGGCAAAAAGTTGTTTTGCCTGATATTCATGTAAGTTCATGTGTTCTGTCCATCCTTCAGTAATCGTTATCTTTTAAACCGTAGACCGAATATTTCGTATCGCTTCCGGGCATTGTCGGTCACCCGTAGGCCTGATAAGACACGTTAAACGTCACATCAGGCATCGCTTGTCGGATGCGGCGCTTGCGCCTTATCCGACCTACATTGGTGGTCCCGTAGGCCTGATAAGACGCGTCAGCGTCGCATCAGGCTTCAATTGCCGGAGAAGGCGATAATGCCTTATCCGGTCTACAGTGCAGGTGAAACTTAAACTACTACACGTCCAGCAGCAGACGCGTCGGATCTTCCAGCAACTCTTTGATCGTTACCAGGAAGCCCACGGATTCGCGACCATCGATCAGACGGTGATCGTAGGACAGCGCCAGGTACATCATCGGCAGGATCTCAACCTGACCATTCACCGCCATCGGACGATCTTTGATAGCGTGCATACCCAGAATTGCGCTCTGCGGCGGGTTGATGATCGGCGTAGACATCAGGGAACCGAACACACCACCGTTGGTGATGGTGAAGTTACCACCGGTCAGATCTTCAACGGTCAGCTTGCCGTCACGGCCTTTGACTGCCAGCTCTTTGATTTTCTTCTCGATGTCTGCCATGCCGAGGGTATCGACATCACGCAGAACCGGCGTCACCAGGCCGCGCGGCGTAGAAACCGCCATGCTGACGTCGAAATAGTTGTGGTAAACCACGTCATCGCCGTCGATAGAAGCGTTCACTTCCGGGTAACGTTTCAGGGCTTCAACCACCGCTTTCACGTAGAAGGACATAAAGCCCAGACGGATGCCGTGGCGTTTTTCAAACGCTTCACCGTACTGCTTACGCAGATCCATAATCGGCTTCATGTTGACTTCGTTGAACGTGGTCAGCATGGCGGTGGAGTTTTTCGCTTCCAGCAGACGCTCTGCCACACGCTTACGCAGGCGAGTCATCGGGACACGTTTTTCACTACGTGCAGCCAGAGCCGGTTGCGCCGCCGGAGCAGCCGCTGCCGGAGCAGACTCTTTCGCCGGGGCTTTCGCCAGATGTTTTTCCACATCTTCACGAGTCAGACGACCACCCACACCGGTGCCTTTAATGGCGCTGGCGTCGAGATTGTGTTCAGCCAGCAGGCGACGGATCGCCGGGCTTAACGCATCGTTGTTTTGCTCTTCCAGAGACGCCTGCTGGCGTTGCGCCGGAGTGGACGCTTTCTCTTCAGATTTGGCGCTGGTTTCTTTACCGGCGCTGTTGCCTTCACGCAGGCGACCAAGGATCTGACGAGACGTTACCGTTGTACCTTCATCTTCCAGAACCGCATCCAGAATGCCGTCTGCTGATGCCGGTACTTCCAGTACCACTTTGTCAGTTTCGATTTCTACCAGCACTTCATCACGTACGACTGCGTCGCCGGGTTTTTTATGCCAGGTTGCGACGGTGGCATCGGCTACGGATTCAGGCAGGTCAGGGACCAGAATATCTACGCTACTCATTGTGTATCCTTTATTTATTCGACGTTCAGCGCGTCATTAACCAGATCTTGTTGCTGTTTCTGGTGAACGGACATATACCCTACCGCCGGAGAGGCGGAGGCCGGGCGGCCTGCATAACGCAGAGAAGCCCCAAACGGAATCACTTCACGGAAATGATGCTGGCTGCAGTACCATGCGCCCTGGTTGAGCGGCTCTTCCTGGCACCAGACAAAATCCTTGACGTGAGCAAACTGCTGCAACACTTCCTGCATCGCTTTATGCGGGAACGGGTAGAGTTGCTCGATACGCACAATGGCGACATCGTGTTGATTGTTCTTACGACGCTGTTCCAGCAGGTCGTAATAAACCTTACCAGAACACATCACTACGCGCTTCACGCCCTTCGGATCAAGCTCGTCGATTTCACCGATGGCTGGCAGGAAGGTGCCGTTCGCCAGTTCTTCGAGGCTGGAAACCGCCAGCGGATGACGCAGCAGGGATTTCGGCGACATCACGACCAGCGGACGACGCATCCCGCGCAGCGCCTGACGACGCAGCATGTGGTAAACCTGTGCCGGGGTAGACGGTACGCAAACCTGCATGTTTTGCTCAGCACAAAGTTGCAGATAACGTTCCAGACGCGCGGAGGAGTGCTCCGGCCCCTGCCCTTCGTAACCGTGCGGCAGCAACATCACCAGACCACACATCCGGCCCCATTTCTGTTCGCCAGAGGAGATGAACTGGTCGATAACCACCTGCGCACCGTTGGCGAAGTCACCGAACTGCGCTTCCCAGATGGTCAGAGTGCGTGGTTCTGCGGTGGCATAACCATATTCAAACGCCAGCACTGCTTCTTCAGACAGTACGGAGTCCCAGACACGGAACGCGCCCTGCCCGTTATGGATATGTTGCAGCGGCGTGTAAGTGGAACCGTTAGACTGGTTGTGGATCACCGCGTGGCGGTGGAAGAAGGTACCGCGACCGGAGTCTTCACCCGACAGGCGAACCGGAATGCCTTCATCAACCAGCGTGGCGTAAGCGAGGTTTTCCGCACCGCCCCAGTCGAACAGTTTCTCACCGGCAGCCATCGCCTGGCGATCGCCATAAATCTTGGCAACGCGAGACTGCATTTCAACTGCTTCCGGCACCGTGCTGATGCGTTTCGCCAGCTCCTGCAGGCGCTTCATCTCAACTTTGTTCGGGTACTCTTCGTCCCATTCGTGGTTGAGGTACGGCGACCAGGTGAAAGAGTGCATGTTCATCGGACGCCACTCTGCCACTACGCAATCGCCAGCATCCAGCGCATCGCGGTACAGGTTAACCATCTCGGTGGCATCTTCCAGCGTCGCCACTTTTTCCTGCTCCAGCTTGTCAGCGTAGATTTTGCGCGGTGTCGGATGTTTTTTGATTTTCTGATACATCAGCGGCTGGGTTGCGCTCGGCTCGTCGGCTTCGTTGTGGCCGTGACGGCGGTAGCACACCAGGTCGATGAAGACATCACGTTTAAAGGTGTTACGGAAATCGAGCGCCAGACGGGTCACAAAGGCAACGGCTTCCGGATCGTCCGCGTTAACGTGGAAAATCGGGGCCTGAACCATCTTACCGATATCAGTACAGTACGGCGTAGAACGGGCATCCAGCGGATTAGAGGTGGTGAAACCAACCTGGTTGTTGATAACGATACGTACCGTACCGCCAACTTCATAACCACGCGCTTTCGACATGTTCAGGGTTTCCTGAACCACGCCCTGCCCGGTCACTGCGGCGTCACCGTGGATGGTGATTGGCAGCACTTTGTTGCTGCTCGGCTCATCAAGTCTGTCCAGACGGGCACGAACAGAACCGATAACTACCGGGCTTACAATCTCAAGGTGAGACGGGTTAAACGCCAGCGCCAGGTGCACCAGGCCGCCATCGGTCTGGAAGTCAGACGAGAAGCCCATGTGGTATTTCACGTCACCCGTGCCGAGGTGTTCTTTATGTTTACCGGCGAACTCGTCGAACAAGTCTTGCGGTTTTTTACCCAGCACGTTCACCAGCACGTTCAGACGACCACGGTGCGCCATCCCGAGAACCACTTCGCGGGTGCCGCTGTTGCCAGCGTGGCGGATCATCTCTTTAAGCATCGGGATTAACGCGTCACCGCCTTCCAGCGAGAAGCGTTTTGCGCCAGGGAATTTTGCGCCGAGGTAACGTTCAAGACCTTCAGCGGCGGTCAGTTCGCTTAAGAAGCGTTTTTTCTCTTCGCTATTGAAAGTCGCGCGACCAGACTCGATACGCTGTTGGATCCAGCGTTTTTCTTCGGTGCTGGTAATGTGCATATACTCGGCACCAATCGGGCCGCAGTAGGTTTGCTTGAGGGCTTCCAGCAGCTCGCCGAGTTTCATGGTTTCTTTGCCGCTGGCAAATGAACCGACGTTGAAGGTCTCCTGGAAGTCTGCTTCGGTCAGATCGTGGAAAGACGGATCCAGATCGGCCACTTTATCTTGCTGCCACAGTCCCAGCGGATCGAGATTCGCATGCTGGTGACCACGGAAGCGGTATGCGTTAATGAGCTGCAGGACTTTAACCTGCTTCACATTGGTGTCAGGGTCGGAGATCGTTGAAGAGTAACGTGAAGCGTCTTTCGCCAGGCGGCGGAAATATTCACGCGTTTGAGAGTGGAATTGATCCGGTTTGACTCCCGTACCAGGTAACTGCTGGAACGTCGAACGCCAGTTAGCGTCAACCGAGTCAGGATCGGTTAAGAAGTCTTCATAGAGCTGTTCTATCCAGCTCTGGTTTGCGCCAGAGAGGTAAGAAGAGTCCAACCAGGCTTTCAAAGCGCTGTTCTGCATCGTGATCCCTTAAGCATCTTTTTTATGCTTACTTCGCCGTGGATACTACCACGCACAGTGATGTGCGTGCCGGGGTTCACTTGCGAGCTCTTGTCTACGTAGTGGCTCGCGAAGGAACCTTTAAAAACTGTCTTAGTGTCAGGGGCAGTTTTTAAAGATTTCCTGCATTTCTTTGTTACGCCTGATGCGCTGCGCTTATCAGGCCTACGGGTAATGACTTGTAGGCCGGATAAGGCGTTCACGCCGCATCCGGCACTGGTTGCCTGATGCGACGCTTGCGCGTCTTATCAGGCCTACGGTTTACGCATTACGTTGCAACAACATCGACTTGATATGGCCGATGGCGCGCGTCGGGTTCAGCCCCTTCGGACATACACTGACGCAGTTCATGATGCTGTGACAGCGGAATACGCTGAATGCATCACTCAAACCGTCGAGGCGGCTGTCAGTCTCGGTATCACGGCTATCAATCAGGAAACGATATGCCGCTAACAAGCCTGCCGGGCCGATAAACTTATCGGGATTCCACCAGAAAGACGGACAAGAGGTTGAACAACATGCGCAGAGAATACATTCATACAGCCCGTCGAGTTTTTCGCGCTGCTCTGGCATCTGTAAATGCTCGCGAGCTGGCGGATTTTGTCCATTATTCAACAGGTAAGGCTTAATTTTCTCATATTGCGCATAGAATTGTCCCATGTCTACCACCAAATCGCGGATCACCGGTAAACCTGGCAGCGGGCGAATCACAATCTTCTTGCCCGGCTGGTTGAGTGCCGAAATCGGGGTAATACAGGCCAGACCATTCTTGCCGTTCATGTTCAGACCGTCGGAACCGCACACACCTTCACGGCAGGAGCGGCGGAACGACAGGCTGGGATCTTTCTCTTTTAGCTGGATAAGCGCATCCAGCAGCATCATGTCGCGACCTTCATCCGCTTCCAGGGTGTAATCCTGCATACGCGGAGCATCATCAACATCCGGGTTATAGCGATAAATTGAAAACTCGAGTCTCATTTTCCTGTCTCCGCATTAGTAAGTACGAATCTTCGGCGGGAATGCCGGGCGCAGTTTCGGTTCCATGTTGACGCTTCGGCGCGTCATGGATTCCGACTCTGGCAGATACAGGGAGTGGCACAGCCAGTTTTCATCATCACGATCCGGGAAGTCGAAGCGGCTATGCGCGCCACGGCTTTCGGTACGGAAGTTGGCAGAAACAGCCGTTGCATACGCCGTTTCCATCAGGTTATCCAGTTCCAGGCACTCAACGCGCTGGGTGTTGAACTCGCTGGAAGTGTCATCCAGACGGGCATTTTTCAGACGCTCGCGGATCACTTTCAACTGCTCAAGCCCTTTCGCCATCGCATCACCTTCACGGAAGACCGAGAAGTTATGCTGCATACATTCTTGCAGCGCTTTACGGATCGCCACCGGATCTTCACCGTTACGATTATTGTTCCAGCGGTTCAGGCGATCCAGAGACGCTTCAACATCAGACTCGCTGGCATCGCGCAGTGCGCCCTGCTCGGCGATAGACTCTTGCAGATGCAGACCTGCCGCGCGACCAAAGACCACCAGGTCCAGCAGCGAGTTGCCGCCCAGACGGTTAGCGCCGTGTACCGATACACAAGCGATTTCACCAACGGCAAACAGTCCCGGAACAACCACATCTTCGCCTTTCTCATTCACAGTCAGTGCCTGACCGGTAACTTTGGTCGGAATACCGCCCATCATGTAGTGACAGGTTGGGATAACCGGAATCGGCTCTTTCACCGGATCGACGTGAGCGAAGGTACGGGAAAGCTCCAGGATACCCGGCAGACGGGATTCGAGAACTTCTTTACCCAGGTGATCGAGTTTCAGTTTCGCGTGTGGCCCCCACGGACCATCACAGCCGCGACCTTCACGGATTTCGATCATGATGGAACGCGCAACCACGTCACGGCCCGCCAGGTCTTTGGCGTTCGGCGCATAACGCTCCATAAAACGTTCGCCATGTTTGTTCAGCAGATAACCGCCTTCACCACGGCAACCTTCGGTGACCAGTACGCCCGCACCGGCAATGCCGGTCGGGTGGAACTGCCACATTTCCATATCCTGCACCGGTACGCCGGCACGGATAGCCATGCCGACACCGTCGCCGGTGTTAATGTGGGCGTTGGTGGTGGACTGATAAATACGCCCTGCTCCGCCAGTCGCCAGCACGGTAGCGCGGGCTTTGAAATAAACCACTTCACCGGTTTCGATGCACAGTGCGGTACAACCCACCACCGCGCCATCCTGGTTTTTCACCAGATCCAGCGCATACCACTCGGAGAAAATGGTGGTGTGGTTTTTCAGGTTCTGCTGATAAAGCGTGTGCAACAGTGCGTGACCGGTACGGTCAGCTGCTGCCGCAGTGCGTGCCGCCTGCTCGCCGCCGAAGTTTTTCGACTGACCGCCAAACGGACGTTGATAGATACGACCATCATCGAGACGCGAGAACGGCAGGCCCATGTGTTCGAGTTCCAGAATCGCTTCCGGCCCGGTTTTACACATATATTCAATCGCGTCCTGGTCACCGATATAGTCCGACCCTTTCACGGTGTCGTACATATGCCATTCCCAGTTATCTTCATGGGTATTACCCAGCGCAACGGTAATGCCGCCTTGCGCAGAAACGGTATGGGAACGGGTCGGGAAGACTTTAGAGAGCAGCGCACAGGTCTGGCCGCTCTGGGAAATTTGCAGCGCCGCGCGCATACCTGCGCCACCGGCACCAATCACAACTGCATCAAATTCTCTGACTGGCAATTTCATCACACACCCCACACCACAACGAATCCATAAATCACGTAAACCACCAGTGCAACGACAATCACCAGTTGCAGCATCAGGCGCAAAGCCAGCGGTTTAACGTAGTCGGTCAACACCTGCCACATGCCGATCCAGGCATGGATCAAGATAGAAAACAGCGCCAGCAGGGTGAACACTTTGGTGAACGCAGAGGCGAAGAAACCGATCCAGACTTCATATGTCAGCTCGCCACTGGTAGCGAAAAAACCGACCATATAAATGATGTAGAGCGTCAGGACGATAGCGGTAGCGCGAACGAGGATGAAATCATGTACGCCATTGCGTCCTAATGCGGAGGCGTTGCTTACCATACGAGGACTCCTGCGAGAAGTGAAAGCACGACAGTAATAACAAAGGAGATTTTGGCGGAGCGTTTACCCGCTTCGAATGTTTCTTCCAGATAGCCAAAATCCATCATCATGTGGCGAATACCTACGACGACGTGATACGCCAGAGCGGTAAGGATGCCCCACATGATAAATTTGACGAAGAAGCTGCCCATAATCGCGGAAGCTTGCTCGAAACCTTCAGGGGAAGAGAGGCTGGTACCCAGAAGCCACAGCAGGATGCCCACTGCAACAAAGGTGATCACACCGGAAACGCGATGGAGAATGGACGCTATCGCCGTGATGGGGAACCGGATGGTCTGTAGGTCCAGATTAACAGGTCTTTGTTTTTTCACATTTCTTATCATGAATAACGCCCACATGCTGTTCTTATTATTCCCTGGGGACTACGGGCACAGAGGTTAACTTTCTGTTACCTGGAGACGTCGGGATTTCCTTCCTCCGGTCTGCTTGCGGGTCAGACAGCGTCCTTTCTATAACTGCGCGTCATGCAAAACACTGCTTCCAGATGCGAAAACGACACGTTACAACGCTGGGTGGCTCGGGATTGCAGGGTGTTCCGGAGACCTGGCGGCAGTATAGGCTGTTCACAAAATCATTACAATTAACCTACATATAGTTTGTCGGGTTTTATCCTGAACAGTGATCCAGGTCACGATAACAACATTTATTTAATTTTTAATCATCTAATTTGACAATCATTCAACAAAGTTGTTACAAACATTACCAGGAAAAGCATATAATGCGTAAAAGTTATGAAGTCGGTATTTCACCTAAGATTAACTTATGTAACAGTGTGGAAGTATTGACCAATTCATTCGGGACAGTTATTAGTGGTAGACAAGTTTAATAATTCGGATTGCTAAGTACTTGATTCGCCATTTATTCGTCATCAATGGATCCTTTACCTGCAAGCGCCCAGAGCTCTGTACCCAGGTTTTCCCCTCTTTCACAGAGCGGCGAGCCAAATAAAAAACGGGTAAAGCCAGGTTGATGTGCGAAGGCAAATTTAAGTTCCGGCAGTCTTACGCAATAAGGCGCTAAGGAGACCTTAAATGGCTGATACAAAAGCAAAACTCACCCTCAACGGGGATACAGCTGTTGAACTGGATGTGCTGAAAGGCACGCTGGGTCAAGATGTTATTGATATCCGTACTCTCGGTTCAAAAGGTGTGTTCACCTTTGACCCAGGCTTCACTTCAACCGCATCCTGCGAATCTAAAATTACTTTTATTGATGGTGATGAAGGTATTTTGCTGCACCGCGGTTTCCCGATCGATCAGCTGGCGACCGATTCTAACTACCTGGAAGTTTGTTACATCCTGCTGAATGGTGAAAAACCGACTCAGGAACAGTATGACGAATTTAAAACTACGGTGACCCGTCATACCATGATCCACGAGCAGATTACCCGTCTGTTCCATGCTTTCCGTCGCGACTCGCATCCAATGGCAGTCATGTGTGGTATTACCGGCGCGCTGGCGGCGTTCTATCACGACTCGCTGGATGTTAACAATCCTCGTCACCGTGAAATTGCCGCGTTCCGCCTGCTGTCGAAAATGCCGACCATGGCCGCGATGTGTTACAAGTATTCCATTGGTCAGCCATTTGTTTACCCGCGCAACGATCTCTCCTACGCCGGTAACTTCCTGAATATGATGTTCTCCACGCCGTGCGAACCGTATGAAGTTAATCCGATTCTGGAACGTGCTATGGACCGTATTCTGATCCTGCACGCTGACCATGAACAGAACGCCTCTACCTCCACCGTGCGTACCGCTGGCTCTTCGGGTGCGAACCCGTTTGCCTGTATCGCAGCAGGTATTGCTTCACTGTGGGGACCTGCGCACGGCGGTGCTAACGAAGCGGCGCTGAAAATGCTGGAAGAAATCAGCTCCGTTAAACACATTCCGGAATTTGTTCGTCGTGCGAAAGACAAAAATGATTCTTTCCGCCTGATGGGCTTCGGTCACCGCGTGTACAAAAATTACGACCCGCGCGCCACCGTAATGCGTGAAACCTGCCATGAAGTGCTGAAAGAGCTGGGCACGAAGGATGACCTGCTGGAAGTGGCTATGGAGCTGGAAAACATCGCGCTGAACGACCCGTACTTTATCGAGAAGAAACTGTACCCGAACGTCGATTTCTACTCTGGTATCATCCTGAAAGCGATGGGTATTCCGTCTTCCATGTTCACCGTCATTTTCGCAATGGCACGTACCGTTGGCTGGATCGCCCACTGGAGCGAAATGCACAGTGACGGTATGAAGATTGCCCGTCCGCGTCAGCTGTATACAGGATATGAAAAACGCGACTTTAAAAGCGATATCAAGCGTTAATGGTTGATTGCTAAGTTGTAAATATTTTAACCCGCCGTTCATATGGCGGGTTGATTTTTATATGCCTAAACACAAAAAATTGTAAAAATAAAATCCATTAACAGACCTATATAGATATTTAAAAAGAATAGAACAGCTCAAATTATCAGCAACCCAATACTTTCAATTAAAAACTTCATGGTAGTCGCATTTATAACCCTATGAAAATGACGTCTATCTATACCCCCCTATATTTTATTCATCATACAACAAATTCATGATACCAATAATTTAGTTTTGCATTTAATAAAACTAACAATATTTTTAAGCAAAACTAAAAACTAGCAATAATCAAATACGATATTCTGGCGTAGCTATACCCCTATTCTATATCCTTAAAGGACTCTGTTATGTTTAAAGGACAAAAAACATTGGCCGCACTGGCCGTATCTCTGCTGTTCACTGCACCTGTTTATGCTGCTGATGAAGGTTCTGGCGAAATTCACTTTAAGGGGGAGGTTATTGAAGCACCTTGTGAAATTCATCCAGAAGATATTGATAAAAACATAGATCTTGGACAAGTCACGACAACCCATATAAACCGGGAGCATCATAGCAATAAAGTGGCCGTCGACATTCGCTTGATCAACTGTGATCTGCCTGCTTCTGACAACGGTAGCGGAATGCCGGTATCCAAAGTTGGCGTAACCTTCGATAGCACGGCTAAGACAACTGGTGCTACGCCTTTGTTGAGCAACACCAGTGCAGGCGAAGCAACTGGGGTCGGTGTACGACTGATGGACAAAAATGACGGTAACATCGTATTAGGTTCAGCCGCGCCAGATCTTGACCTGGATGCAAGCTCATCAGAACAGACGCTGAACTTTTTCGCCTGGATGGAACAAATTGATAATGCAGTCGATGTCACGGCAGGTGAAGTAACCGCTAACGCAACCTACGTGCTGGATTATAAATAAGTATTATTTTGGCGGCATCATCGCCGCCTTTCATAAAATATTTATCAGGTATGGACACCGTGAATATTTATCGACTCTCTTTTGTATCCTGCCTGGTCATGGCGATGCCTTGCGCAATGGCGGTCGAATTCAATCTGAATGTTCTCGATAAATCAATGCGCGACCGCATTGATATTTCATTATTAAAGGAAAAAGGAGTCATTGCTCCCGGTGAATATTTTGTTAGCGTTGCGGTGAATAACAACAAAATCAGTAATGGGCAAAAAATTAACTGGCAAAAAAAGGGTGACAAAACCATTCCATGCATCAATGATTCACTGGTCGATAAATTTGGTTTAAAACCAGATATCCGTCAGTCCTTGCCACAGATAGATCGGTGTATTGATTTCAGTTCCCGACCTGAAATGCTCTTCAATTTCGATCAAGCCAATCAGCAACTGAATATTAGTATTCCGCAAGCCTGGCTGGCGTGGCACTCAGAAAACTGGGCTCCCCCCTCTACATGGAAAGAAGGTGTTGCCGGTGTCCTGATGGATTACAACTTGTTTGCCAGCAGCTACCGCCCACAGGACGGCAGCAGCAGCACTAACCTGAATGCCTACGGTACCGCCGGAATTAACGCCGGGGCATGGCGCTTACGCAGTGATTACCAGCTTAATAAGACCGATAGCGAAGATAACCATGACCAGTCAGGCGGAATATCGCGCACCTATCTTTTTCGTCCATTACCGCAATTAGGCTCTAAGTTAACCCTCGGCGAAACCGATTTCAGTTCCAATATTTTCGATGGTTTTTCTTATACCGGCGCGGCACTGGCGAGTGACGATCGAATGTTACCGTGGGAGCTGCGTGGCTACGCCCCACAAATTAGCGGTATTGCACAGACCAATGCCACGGTGACGATCAGTCAATCAGGCCGCGTCATTTACCAGAAAAAAGTCCCGCCAGGCCCGTTTATTATTGATGACCTCAATCAGTCTGTTCAGGGCACGCTGGATGTCAAAGTGACGGAAGAAGATGGTCGGGTGAACAATTTCCAGGTTTCGGCAGCATCGACGCCCTTCCTGACTCGCCAGGGACAGGTTCGCTATAAATTGGCCGCGGGTCAGCCACGGCCTTCCATGTCACATCAAACTGAAAATGAAACCTTTTTTAGCAATGAAGTTTCCTGGGGGATGCTCTCAAACACCTCGCTGTACGGCGGCCTGCTGATTTCTGATGATGACTACCATTCTGCCGCAATGGGTATCGGGCAAAATATGCTGTGGCTTGGCGCACTGTCCTTTGATGTCACCTGGGCCAGTAGCCATTTTGATACTCAGCAGGACGAGCGGGGCTTAAGCTACCGTTTTAATTACAGCAAACAAGTGGATGCCACCAACAGCACGATTTCGCTCGCCGCTTATCGCTTCTCAGATCGTCATTTTCACAGCTACGCCAACTATCTGGATCACAAATACAACGACAGCGATGCGCAGGACGAAAAACAGACGATCAGCTTATCCGTGGGCCAACCGATTACCCCACTAAACCTCAATCTTTACGCCAACCTGCTACATCAAACCTGGTGGAATGCAGACGCCTCCACGACCGCCAACATCACAGCAGGTTTTAATGTTGATATTGGTGACTGGAGAGATATCTCGATTTCGACGTCATTCAATACGACCCACTACGAAGATAAAGATCGCGACAACCAGATTTATCTGTCGATTTCGCTCCCCTTCGGTAACGGTGGTCGGGTTGGCTATGACATGCAAAACAGTAGCCACAGCACCATACACCGCATGTCGTGGAACGATACGCTGGATGAACGTAATAGCTGGGGCATGTCTGCCGGACTGCAATCCGATCGTCCGGACAATGGAGCCCAGGTGAGCGGTAACTATCAGCACCTGAGTTCAGCGGGTGAGTGGGATATTTCTGGTACCTATGCCGCCAGTGATTACAGTTCCGTCAGCAGCAGCTGGAGCGGTTCTTTCACCGCAACCCAATATGGTGCAGCATTTCATCGCCGCAGCTCCACCAATGAACCACGCCTGATGGTCAGCACCGATGGCGTGGCAGATATTCCGGTTCAGGGCAATCTCGACTACACCAACCATTTTGGCATTGCGGTGGTGCCGTTGATTTCCAGTTACCAGCCTTCCACCGTGGCGGTGAACATGAATGACTTACCCGACGGCGTAACAGTTGCAGAAAACGTCATCAAGGAAACATGGATTGAAGGCGCGATAGGTTACAAATCACTGGCTTCCCGTTCCGGTAAAGACGTTAACGTCATCATACGCAACGCCAGCGGTCAGTTCCCTCCCCTCGGTGCGGATATCCGCCAGGATGACAGCGGCATTAGCGTGGGTATGGTTGGCGAGGAAGGACATGCCTGGTTAAGCGGTGTCGCTGAAAATCAACTGTTTACCGTGGTCTGGGGTGAGCAAAGCTGCATTATTCATCTGCCAGAACGTCTGGAAGACACGACCAAACGCCTGATTTTACCTTGTCATTAATTAAGGAAAAGAGAATGACATTTATTAAAGGATTACCCTTAATGTTGTTAACCATCAGCTTGGGTTGCAATGCTGCGGTGCAACCCGATCGCACACGCATTGTGTTTAACGCCAATGACAAAGCCACCAGCCTGCGTATCGAAAACCAAAGTGACAAACTGCCTTATCTTGCTTATTCCTGGATAGAAAATGAAAAAGGGGAGAAAAGCGATGCTCTTCTGGTCGCTTTGCCCCCTATTCAACGTCTGGAACCGAAAGCGACATCGCAGGTGCGGGTTGTGAAACAAGCCTCAACCACACAATTACCTGGCGATCGCGAAACGCTATTTTTCTACAATATGCGCGAAATTCCTCCCGCTCCGGATAAAAGCAGCGACCATGCGATACTTCAGGTCGCTATTCAAAGTCGTATTAAATTGTTCTGGCGACCGGCTGCATTACGCAAGAAAGCAGGAGAAAAGGTCGAACTGCAGTTACAGGTCAGCCAGCAGGGCAACCAACTGACACTGAAAAATCCTACCGCGTATTATCTGACCATTGCCTATCTGGGGAGAAATGAAAAAGGCGTTCTCCCAGGCTTCAAAACCGTGATGGTTGCACCTTTTAGTACGGTCAACACAAACACCGGAAGTTATAGCGGCAGCCAGTTTTATCTCGGTTACATGGATGATTACGGCGCATTACGCATGACGACGCTCAACTGCAGCGGACAATGCCGTTTACAAGCAGTGGAGGCGAAATGAGTGCTGGCAAGGGATTGTTGCTCGTCATCTGCCTGTTATTTCTGCCGTTGAAGTCTGCAATGGCGCTGAACTGCTATTTTGGTACATCTGGTGGCGCAGTAGAAAAATCAGAAGCGATTCAACCGTTTGCTGTACCAGGCAATGCCAAACCCGGTGATAAGATCTGGGAATCTGACGATATTAAAATTCCCGTCTATTGTGACAACAATACCAACGGCAACTTTGAAAGCGAGCATGTCTACGCCTGGGTAAACCCCTATCCGGGGGTGCAGGATCGTTATTATCAACTCGGCGTGACATACAACGGTGTCGATTACGATGCCAGTCTGGGAAAAAGTCGCATCGACACTAACCAGTGTATCGACAGTAAGAACATTGATATTTATACCCCTGAGCAGATCATCGCGATGGGATGGCAGAACAAAATTTGCTCGGGCGATCCCGCTAATATTCATATGTCGCGTACCTTTCTCGCTCGCATGCGGTTATACGTCAAAATACGAGAAATGCCGCCGCATGATTATCAAAGTACGCTTAGCGACTATATCGTCGTGCAATTTGACGGTGCCGGTAGCGTTAACGAAGACCCTACTGCCCAAAACCTGAAATATCATATTACTGGTCTGGAAAACATTCGCGTGCTGGATTGCAGCGTCAATTTTTCCATTTCACCGGAAACACAGGTGATTGATTTTGGTAAATTTAATTTGCTGGATATACGTCGCCACACAATGTCGAAAACGTTCAGTATTAAAACGACCAAGAGCCAAAACGATCAATGCACCGACGGATTTAAAGTCAGTTCCTCCTTTTATACCGAAGAAACGTTGGTTGAAGAAGATAAAGCATTGTTGATTGGTAATGGTCTGAAGCTACGTTTACTGGATGAAAACGCCTCGCCTTATACCTTCAATAAATATGCTGAATACGCCGATTTCACCAGTGACATGTTGGTCTACGAAAAAACCTATACGGCTGAACTTTCGTCCATTCCAGGCACCCCCATCGAGGCTGGCCCCTTCGATACAGTGGTGCTTTTTAAGATTAACTATAACTGATTTACCATGATGCCCTTTGCCGCCGGAAAGGGCATCTCTTTCAGAAAATTGCTGATTTTCCCCTTTTCCTTGATTGCTGTTATTTTTTCCTGGCCCAGCTTTCTTTATGCTGTATCGATACACCAAAGAGAAAATAATGAGGGAGCGAAGGATGCCAGTTTTGCAGTGGGGAATGTTATGTGTGCTATCACTTCTCCTTTCTATTGGTTTCCTCGCGGTACATCTCCCGGCGGCGCTATTACTTGGGCCGATGATCGCCGGGATCATCTTTAGTATGCGCGGAATTACTCTGCAACTTCCCCGCTCTGCTTTTCTCGCCGCCCAGGCCATTCTTGGCTGCATGATTGCGCAAAACCTCACTGGTTCGATTCTCACCACCCTGGCCGTCAACTGGCCGATCGTGCTTGCAATTTTACTGGTAACGCTGCTTTCCAGCGCCATTGTGGGTTGGTTATTGGTGCGCTATAGCTCATTGCCTGGAAATACCGGTGCCTGGGGCTCCTCTCCTGGCGGCGCGGCGGCAATGGTCGCTATGGCGCAAGATTACGGCGCAGATATTCGCCTGGTGGCGTTTATGCAATATCTGCGAGTGCTGTTCGTCGCGGGGGCCGCTGTTCTGGTCACCCGCATGATGCTGGGCGATAACGCTGAAGCGGTTAACCAGCATATCGTCTGGTTCCCGCCAGTGAGCATTAATCTCCTGCTTACTATTTTGCTCGCGGTCGTTGCCGGTACAGTGGGATGCCTGCTGCGTCTTCCTTCCGGCACGATGCTCATCCCGATGCTGGCGGGCGCAGTGCTCCAGTCTGGTCAGCTCATCACCATCGAACTACCGGAATGGCTGCTGGCGATGGCGTATATGGCAATTGGCTGGCGGATTGGTCTTGGTTTCGATAAACAAATCTTACTGCGGGCACTACGCCCGCTACCGCAAATCCTGCTGTCGATTTTTGCTCTGCTGGCTATTTGTGCGGGTATGGCGTGGGGGCTGACCCGGTTTATGCACATTGATTTTATGACTGCCTACCTCGCCACCAGCCCCGGCGGGCTTGATACCGTGGCGGTCATCGCCGCAGGGAGCAATGCCGATATGGCGCTCATTATGGCGATGCAAACCCTACGCCTGTTCAGTATTTTGCTGACAGGGCCTGCCATTGCGCGGTTTATTTCAACCTATGCGCCGAAGCGGTCGGCCTAGTGCTGGCAGCCAGGGCACCAGTAAAACGGGCGAGATGACAGCGTGGTTTTCTCAATGATGCTGCCACAACGTTCGCACGGTTCGCCATCTCGATGAAAAACCTTAAAGCGAAACAGCGCCCCATGATGCTTATTCTCATCCACCTGCCCCCGCGTAGCGTAGGAAAATCGAGGAATCTCCAGTAACGCGTGTGCGAGTGCATCCAGTTGCGCCGCATTGAGATCTTTCGCTTTATGATTTCCAGTCAACCCAACCTGCCAGAGGATCTCCACCCGCAAATAATTGCCAAGCCCAGCCAGAAACGCCTGATCGAGCAGTAATCCAGCAAACTGACGGTTACGAAAGCGCGGCGACAATAATCGTTCTTTCACCACCTCCGGCGTCAGATTCGGATCCAGCACATCGGGACCAACGCGTTGTAAAAACGGATGCGTGGTCAGTTGTTCCGGGGTCAACATCTCAATATCCGAGGCGCTATAAAGCAGAATGGTTTTGTCAGCCGTTTGCAGTTTTACCCGCAATACTCGCGTGGTCTGCGGCTCTTCGCCGGTATCAACCACGCGCCAGACGCCGTAAAGCTGATTATGGCTGTAGAGCGTTAAGTCGTTGGAAAAATGAGTTAACAACGCCTTACCACGCGTTTCCACATGGGTAACGTGTTGACCGATAAGTTGTGATTGATAAGGTTTTAACTGCGGGAAGGCAAACCAGACATCAGTTAGTGGTTTGCCTTTGATCGCCGCCTCCAGGTTATCCGCTGCACGGCGGATCTCCGGGCCTTCAGGCATGGTGATATCCTTTTTTCATTCTTTATTAATCGGGGTTATGCTGCGACAACAATCCCCTTTTCGGCAAATGCAGAGCGTAGTCGGCGGGCGAACGCCAGTGCGTGCTCGCCGTCGCCATGCAGGCAGACCGTTTGCGCCGCGACCGTTGCCCATTCGCCGGTGATACTTTTGACTCTGCCGTGTTGCACCATCTCCAGCGTTTGCGCCAGCGCCTGTTCTTCGTTTTCAATCAACGCGCCTGACTGGCTTCGCGGCACCAGCGAGCCGTCAGCCTGATAACCGCGATCGGCAAACACTTCCTCGCGCGTTGTCAGACCATATTGCTTGCCTGCACGAATCAGCTCGCTTCCCGCCAGCCCGACGAGAATCAATGCTGGATCGCAAGCGTATACCGCTCTGGCGATGGCGTCTGCCAGTTGTGCTTCTTTCGCCGCCTGGTTGTACAACATGCCGTGCGGTTTGACATGACGCATTACGCCGCCTTGCGCACGGGCAATCGTTGCCAGCGCGCCAATTTGATACAGCGTCTGGGCGTAAACGGTTTCTGGCGGCAGCTGCATGGCGCTGCGACCAAAATTTTCCCTGTCGGGAAAACTCGGGTGAGCGCCAATCGCGACACCATTTTTTATTGCTTCACGCACGCAAGCCTGCATGATTTGCGCATCGCCTGCATGAAATCCACAGGCAATATTGGCAGAGGAAACCAGCGTTAATAGCTCTGCGTCGCTGGCGCAGCCTTCGCCCAGATCGGCGTTCAGGTCAATTTTCATTGTGCAGCCGCCACGCTAATTGTTCAAAATAACGTTGCTGATCTTGCCGTGCTTTTAGTGCCTCTTCCAGTGAACACTGGACAAAATGAATCGGCTGACCGAGCGGAATTTGCGCCAGATGGTACATATCAGCCTCAATGATACAGGCAATACGCGGGTAACCACCGGTGGTCTGTGCGTCGTTCATCAACACAATCGGCTGCCCGTTATGTGGCACCTGCACCACGCCCGGTAACAAACCGTGAGATAACAGTTCGCGATCGGTGGTGCGTTTTAAAATTTGCCCCTGTAAGCGATAGCCCATGCGGTTACTTTGCGAGCTAAGCTGCCAGGGCGAACGCCAGAATGCATCCTGCGAGGCGCGATCGAACTCATGATATTCCGGCCCCGGCAAGGCGCGAATGCGGTTGCCCCACAGCAGCTGTTTAACGCCCTGCGCTTCCATAGAATCACGCTTCGATTTGCCAATCGGGAGTCGGTCACCATCCTTCAGTAAACGGCCTTCCAGCCCGCCAATCCCCACTTTGAGATCGGTGCTGCATGAGCCCATTACCGGCGGAACATCAATACCACCCGCGACCGCCAGATAACTGCGCATCCCGTGCTGCGGGCGTTTAAGCGTTAAACGCTGGCCTGCTTTCATCGGCAATCGCCAGCCGGTCCAGACGGCATTATCATCCAGCCGCGCTTCGCAACCGGCACCCGTCAGAGCAAACCACCCATCAGTTTCGAACTCAACAGTTAACTGACCGAGCGTGATCTCCAGCGCGGGGGCATTGGCGTCATTACCCACCAGTAGGTTAGCAATGCGTAACGCGGGCATATCCAGTGCGCCGCAGTGGCTGATACCCGACTGGCGAAAACCGTGACGACCGCCATCCTGCACAGTGGTATACATGCCCGCACGAATAATCTTCAGCATACTCCCTCCTTCTGCGGTACAAAGCGCACGCTGTCTCCCGGACGTAATAAGATGGGTTCGTCACGCGCCGGATCAAACAGGCTGAGTGAGGTATGACCAATCAACTGCCAGCCACCCGGCGTTGCCAGCGGATAAACACCAGTCTGCGGCCCGCCGATCCCGACAGAACCTGCCGGAACGAGTAAGCGCGGTTCAGCGCGCCGTGGCGTGTGTAGTTGTTCCGGCAAACTCCCGAGATACGGGAAGCCCGGTTGAAAACCTAAAAACCAGACCACGTATTCCACGGAGGAGTGCAATTCAACAACCTGTTTTTCGCTCAACCCGCAATGCGCCGCGACCACCGCCAAATCCGGTCCGCCTGCACCACCGTAAACCACCGGAATTTCAATAAAGCGAGACTCCGGCTCCAGCGCCTCGCTCTCCTCCCACCAGCGTTGCAAACGCTCTATGGCATCCAGCGCCAGCGACTCAGGATTACGCAAAATCACCGTGATATTGTTCATGCCGGGAATGGCTTCAACCACATTCGGCATATCCACCAGACGCTGCGCCAGTCGCCAGATCCGTTTCTGGCTAGCCAGCGTCACCGGCGGTTCCAGTTCCAGCACTACCGCCGTTTCACCTATCAGATAACAACGCGCTCGTTGCACTTTCGATCCCTCTGATTATTCGTTATGCAGGATTAGGAATATCAATAAAGGTCACATCAAGATCGGTATTTTCATTCAGCCACTCGCTCAATGCGCGAATACCACCACGTTCAGTGGCATGGTGACCTGCAGCATAAAAATGCAATCCCTGCTCGCGGGCTGAATGAATGGTCTGTTCAGAAACTTCGCCAGTAATAAAAGCATCCACGCCAAAACGCGCGGCGCTATCGATAAAACTTTGCCCGCCGCCCGTGCACCAGGCGACGCGCTGGACCACCTCAGGTCCGGTATCGCCACACCATAACGGCTTACGTCCCAGACGCGCTTCAATCCAGGAAGCCAGCTCCAGTCCCGGCACAGGCATGGTCAGTTCGCCCCACGGCACCAACGGCTCAATTTCGCCCATGACCGTGATCCCCAGTAACGCCGCCAGCTGTGCGTTATTGCCCAGCTCAGGATGTGCGTCAAGCGGCAAATGCCAGCCATACAGGTTGATATCATTCGCCAGCAACGTTTTTAAACGGTTACGCTTCATTCCGCGAATGACCGGAGACTCTCCTTTCCAGAAGTAGCCATGATGCACAATGACCGCATCCGCGCCCAGACGCACTGCCTCATCGAGCAAAGCCTGGCTGGCGGTGACACCGGTAACAATTTTTTGCACCGTCTCTTTGCCTTCCACCTGCAAACCATTCGGCGCGTAATCACTAATCGCCGCGCTGTTCAGTTTTTCGTTAATCAGTTGTTCCAGTTCGGTGTTTTTCATCTTCGCGCCTTCCGTATTCTGATAGCTACACCGTTAACATAGCGTTACCTCGCCAGTTCGTCGATAGCCAATCTTTTGACATATTAAGAAACAAACCCGACGCCAAAAGACGCAAATTGTTTATATCATCACGCTTCAGCTAATGTATATTTATGCAATCAGACAGCATATTGCATAAATAATCAGATCTGTATCAAAGTTTTAACTTTAAGGAAACACAAGCACGCCGCGCAACTATTACGTGACGTTGCCGTCAATTGTGGAATTATTATGAATAAACACGCATCACAGCCGCGCGCTATTTACTATGTCGTTGCGCTGCAAATCTGGGAATATTTTAGCTTTTACGGCATGCGTGCCCTGCTGATTCTCTATCTCACCAATCAACTAAAATACAACGATACTCACGCCTACGAGTTATTTAGCGCCTACTGTTCGCTGGTGTATGTCACGCCAATCCTCGGTGGCTTTTTGGCGGATAAAGTTCTCGGCAATCGCATGGCGGTGATGCTGGGGGCGTTGTTGATGGCGATCGGTCATGTGGTGCTGGGTGCCAGTGAGATCCATCCGTCATTCCTCTATCTGTCCCTGGCGATTATCGTCTGCGGCTATGGCCTGTTTAAATCTAACGTAAGCTGTCTGCTCGGCGAGCTGTATGAGCCAACCGATCCGCGTCGTGATGGCGGTTTCTCGCTGATGTATGCGGCGGGTAACGTGGGGTCTATTATCGCACCTATCGCCTGTGGTTACGCCCAGGAAGAGTACAGCTGGGCGATGGGCTTTGGCCTGGCGGCGGTTGGCATGATCGCGGGTCTGGTCATTTTCTTATGTGGCAATCGTCATTTCACTCATACCCGCGGCGTTAACAAAAAAGTACTGCGTGCGACAAACTTTCTCCTGCCGAACTGGGGATGGCTGCTGGTTCTGCTGGTGGCAACGCCTGCACTGATTACCATACTGTTCTGGAAAGAGTGGTCGGTATACGCCTTAATTGTCGCGACTATTATTGGCCTGGGTGTACTGGCAAAAATTTATCGCAAAGCAGAAAACCAGAAACAGCGGAAGGAGCTGGGGCTGATTGTGACGCTCACCTTCTTCAGTATGTTGTTCTGGGCCTTCGCACAACAGGGCGGTAGCTCGATTAGCCTTTATATCGACCGCTTCGTTAACCGCGATATGTTTGGTTATACCGTTCCGACCGCGATGTTCCAGTCGATTAATGCCTTCGCAGTTATGCTGTGCGGTGTGTTCCTGGCGTGGGTGGTAAAAGAGAGTGTCGCGGGTAATCGTACCGTGCGCATCTGGGGGAAATTTGCTCTTGGCCTTGGCCTGATGAGCGCCGGATTCTGCATTCTGACCTTAAGCGCCCGCTGGTCCGCAATGTATGGTCACTCTTCTCTGCCACTGATGGTATTAGGCCTGGCGGTGATGGGCTTTGCGGAACTGTTTATCGACCCGGTTGCCATGTCGCAAATTACGCGCATTGAAATCCCCGGTGTGACCGGCGTATTAACCGGCATCTACATGCTGCTTTCTGGCGCGATCGCGAACTATCTGGCGGGCGTGATTGCCGATCAGACATCGCAGGCTTCGTTTGATGCTTCCGGGGCGATCAACTACTCCATCAATGCATATATTGAAGTATTTGATCAAATTACCTGGGGCGCACTGGCGTGTGTAGGACTGGTACTGATGATTTGGCTGTATCAGGCGCTGAAATTCAGAAACCGCGCGCTGGCGCTGGAGTCTTAATAGGCCAGCACCGATGCCTGATGCGACGCTTGACGCGTCTTATCAGGCCTACGTATTTCCTGCAATTTATTGAATTTGCACAAATTTGTAGGCTGGATAAGGCGTTCACGCCGCATCCGGCATCTGGGCTCGATTGCCTGACGCGTCTGTTATTTCCCCTTCCGCGCCGCCTCATACGCTGCCAACGTTTGTACTCTCGCTTCTTTGTGCTCGACTATCGGTTGCGGATAATCCAGCGTCACACCTGCTTTCTGCGCCCACTTCCACGGCTCATGCACCACTTTCCCTGGCACATCGCGCAGTTCCGGTAGCCACTGGCGGATAAACTCGCCCTCATGATCAAATTTCTCGCCCTGGGTTGTCGGGTTGAAAATACGAAAATACGGCGCTGCATCGGTTCCGGTTGAAGCGGCCCACTGCCAGCCACCGTTATTGGCTGCCAAATCACCATCAATCAGCTGCGACATGAAATATCGCTCGCCTTCGCGCCAGTCGATCAATAAATCTTTCACCAGAAAACTGGCTGTAATCATCCGTAGCCTGTTATGCATCCAGCCAGTGCTGTTAAGCTGACGCATAGCGGCATCAACAATCGGGTATCCCGTTTTGCCTTCCTGCCAGGCCTGTAAATGTGCGGGATTGCTCTGCCACTGTACACGATCCGTCCAGGCAATAAATGGACGATGTTTACACAACGAGGGGTGATACGTTATCAGGTGACGGTAAAACTCGCGCCAGATCAGCTCATTAAGCCAGACACTACCGGCCCCACCGTCCAGCGCCTGCGGCTGTTCAGCCAACAAGCGATGCAAGCACTGGCGAGGCGATAACCCGCCCGTTGCCAGGCTGGCCGACAAACGGCTGGTGCCTTCCACTGCCGGAAAATCTCGTTGTTGCTCATATTCTCCGGCACCGTTCTGGCAAAACTGGCGTAATTGCGCAATCGCCGCTTTTTCTTCCACCGGAAAATGCGCAGTATCGAAAGACTGACGAGGATAATTCAGCGTAATGGATGGCGAGGGCTCTATCGATCCGCTACTACGAACTTTTGGCGCAGCGACGCACTCCGGCATCCCTTCCCGCAGCCGTTTCAGCCAGGCATTCTTAAAAGGCGTAAAGACTTTGTACATCTCGTGATTACCGGTCATCACCGCGCCAGGCGGCAGGATCACGCTGTCATCAAATCCTTCACACACCACGTTACGCAGCGCTCTTTCAACTTCCACATCCCGCGCCCGCTCATTCACTTCATACTGATAGTTATAAAACAGGTGGGTAACGCTGTTTTCCGCGCACACCTGTTTAACTATTTCGACACTGGCGACAAAGTCATCCACTTCACGGAACAATAAAGGAATACCTTTTTCCGCAAGCGCTATTTGTAGCCCATTCAGTTGAGCATTGATAAGTTCAGCCTGACGCGGCGACATGTTATGCGTCGCCCACTGGCGTGGTGTAGCGATATACAACGCCAGCACGCGTGCAGACGAATTGCGGCAGGCGGCAGCCAGTGCGAGATTATCGTGCAGACGTAAATCCTGGCGAAACCAGACCAGATGGGTAGTCATAAAACTCCTGAATGGCGCAAGTTAATCACACGCGGCCAAAGTTCGAAATAACGCTGCCCTGAAAGCCAGGCGTCAGGATAAAGCGCCATATAGTGTTTGATACGCATCAGCGGCGCAAGAAGTGGTTGCTCGCCACGGCGATAACTGTCGATAAGCGCAGCCAGCTGCTGGCGTTCTGTGGAATCAATATGCGGGCGAAAATAACCCTGAACGTGCATCAAAACATTGGTGTGATCGCGCGGGTTGGCGGGGTGAGAAAGCAAAACAACTACGCGTTGGCGGTACTGGTTGTAATAGTCATCCAGATTTTGCCACTGGTGAATATCAGCCACGAACGGGCCAAGTTTGCGGTACTCCGGCTGAGAATGCGCCAGAAAGACGAGTTTATAGCGGCTGTGATAATCGAGAAGCGCCCCGCGCGTTAAGCCATGTTCTTTCAGTCGATGTAACTCATGAAGGGCAAAGATACGGATTAGGGTGCTGTCATCAAATCGTTGTAGATTCATTACTGCTCCTGAGCGGTTTACAGGAGTAAGTGTAGACGTTGAGAAATGATATTTGTGAAGTTAATCCTGTTGTAGCAGGACAAATTTACGAAAGCCTGCTCCCCGCAAGGACTGACGTCAGGTAGTTTCTAACCATAGCTGCCCTTTCTATTCAAACGTGAAATCAATAAGCTCATCAGGGACATCGCAAACAATATGAAGACGGGTTTCTTCTCTGCCGTGACTCTTTTCACTAATTGCGTAACTGTCATGCTTGGGATTATTTAATTCTTTCAGCGGAAATTTTTCCTCGAAGGCTTTATTTAGCCGCCCCTGGTTTCCTTTTACAGCGAATAAATAATCACCTCCCTGTTTTTGTATCTTCTCTGCAATATCTTTCTGGCAACCCATCGCATCAGTTGTGATGATTTTTCCTTTAATATCCAGCATGTTAAGAAGTTCTGGGATAGCTGTAATCTCATTAGATTTCTCATCCGTCTTGATCTGTCCGATGACCAGACTGTGCATTGTTGAGAACGCACTAATGACATGAATCGCTCCCCTGCGGCGACTCTTGTCATAAGAGTGCCGGAGCGTTTTTCCATCAATTGCAATGACGTCTTTATCATCTGAAGAATGGCAGTCACGCATCCAGTTAATAAAGCACTCGTGAAATTTTGCAGGACTGATACAGGATACAACTCTGGCAATGGTATCGTGAACAGGAATACCATTTTCAAAATCACCATATTGCTTCAAAAAATCGGGATGTGTTTCCCCAAAATCCTCTATATCTTCCCAGCCTTCTGCACCAGAAATAACGGCACAAATAGTCAACAGTAGAATATCCGATAATTTATGTTCCACTTTCCAGGCTTGTCTGTAATCGGGGATAATAGAAATATGTTCCATCAATTTTTTAAGTTCCATTTTGTTCTCCTTAATTAGGTAAGGAGTATTTGATCATGTATAAGCAATAAAAAACAGCTTCAGGTAATAAGGAATATCTCAATTTTTAAACATAAAATGCGAATTATTTAGTACAAAAAGCAGGGAAAGATTACGAAAGCCCGCTCCCCGCAAGGACTGACGCGAGATAGTTTCTATCCATGGCTGCTTTTCGCATCTTACGTCTTAACCCTGCCTTGAATACCTTATCATTCGTCAAAATATTAATAGCAATGTGCCGTATCCCTGAAAATAATTCTGCTGCATTTCCTCTTCTTATTTTGCAGTCGTCTTCATTCATTACCACGTCCAGACGCCAGTGCAGCTTATTCTCCACATGCCAGTGGTTTCGGATTGCTGTGGCGAACTTCTCTGCGGTTAAATCAGCAGAACTGATATAATATCTGACCGTCATTTCGAGCTCTTTCTTTTGTTCTGCTATTATGGACCGAAAGGAGACTGCCACGCATAATTTCTTCAGCCCTTTCCATTCAAACGTGAAATCAATAAGTTCATCAGGGACATCGCAAACAATATGAAGACGGATTTCTTCTCTGCCGTGACTCTTTTCACTCATTGCGTAACTGTCATGCTCTGGATTATTTAATTCTTTCAGCGGAAATTTTTCCTCAAAGGCTTTATTAAGCCGCCCCTGGTTTCCTTTTACAGCGAATAAATAATCACCTCCCTGTTTTTGTATCTTCTCTGCAATATCTTTCTGGCAACCCATCGCATCAGTTGTGATGATTTTTCCTTTAATATCCAGCATGTTAAGAAGTTCTGGGATAGCTGTAATCTCATTAGATTTCTCATCCGTCTTGATCTGTCCGATGACCAGACTGTGCATTGTTGAGAACGCACTAATGACATGAATCGCTCCCCTGCGGCGACTCTTGTCATAAGAGTGCCGGAGCGTTTTTCCATCAATTGCAATGACGTCTTTATCATCTGAAGAATGGCAGTCACGCATCCAGTTAATAAAGCACTCGTGAAATTTTGCAGGACTGATACAGGATACAACTCTGGCAATAGTATCGTGAACAGGAATACCATTTTCAAAATCACCATATTGCTTCAAGAAATCGAGATGTGTTTCCCCGAAATCCTCTATATCTTCCCAACTTTCTGCACCAGAAATAACGGCAAAAATAGTCAATAGTAGGATGCCTGACAATTTATGCTCTACTTTCCAGGCTTATCTGTAATCGGGAATAATAGAAATATGTTCCATCAATTTTTTAAGTTCCATTTGTTCACCTTATTTATGTAAGGAGTATTTGATCATGTATAAGCTATGAAAAACAGCTTTAGGTAATAAGGAATATCTCAATTTTTAAACATAAAATGCGAATTATTTAGTACAAAAAAGTAGCGTTACGTGATCTTTCCCTGGGATACAACTCTGGCAATGGTATCGTGAACAGGAATACCATTTTCAAAATCACCATATTGCTTCAAAAAATCGAGATGTGTTTCCCCAAAATCCTCTATATCTTCCCAACCTTCTGCACCAGAAATAACGGCACAAATAGTCAACAGTAGAATATCTGACAATTTATGCACCACTTTCCAGGCTTGTCTGTAATCGGGTGTAATAGAAATATGTTCCATCAATTTTTTAAGTTCCATTTGTTCACCTTATTTATGTAAGGAGTATTTGATCATGTATAAGCTATGAAAAACAGCTTTAGACAATAAGTAGTATCTCAATTGTTGAACTTAAAATTCGAATTATTTAGTACAAAAAAGTAGCGTTACGTGATCTTTCCCTGCAAATGGAACGCAAAATAAACACCTATTCCATGAGTTATATAATTTTTCACAATGATTAATTTGTTTTCTCAGGAAGAGATTTTATTTCTCTTCACTACGAATTAGTTCATGCTGTATCTTTATTAAACATTCGTAAGACTCATTTTTGTTCGGGAGATGTGCTGTCATTCGAGCATAAGTTGGTTTCTCATCTTTAAAATATTTTACCATGATTGAATTATCAAGGACTGCCAACAACTGAACTGGATCACTGCTCTTTTTTTGATAGATACCCGCTCTTATATAACTTCTAAACCGATCGCCGAGAAACGCCGTTTTTTCTGCTGTATTTATCAACTCCTGCAACGTTCCTTTGATGGCATGATTTTCATTAAGGCGTAGTGACCCGACGCGAATTAAGAGTCTCGCCCCGCTTGGTGTGAATTTATTATTTTTACATGTACCCAGTTCTGTTTGCCAATAATACTCACCGATGTCCTCATTCTGATACCATCTCCACATGGCTTTATTATTTAAGACAGGAAACGCGGAAAAAATAGTACCCTTAGCGAAAATAGTAAAACAATCATGATCTTTAGCTTGTATTTCGCAATCAGCTATAACACCAAAACTAACAAATATCATCAGCAAAAAGAACAAAACTCTTTTCATTTTCTTATTCCTCTCGATGTTCTCTGTTTCATCTTAGCTAAAATTTCACCCAAATCATCTATCCCTGCTGTTGCTGGCCCATCGGGTTTATTAATGTCTGGGAATAAATAGGGTTCTGCACAAGTATATCCTGGTGGTAATTGAGTTGTTGGCCAATTTGTCTGTGGCAGGTAATCACTTGCTGTCTTTGTATCCATCCCTGGATACTGGGAATCATCCTGTGGCGTACAAGTCAGATTTGGTTTTACCCACTTCCTGCAATACAGTGTGTAGTCGTAAGGGCTTAATGCTCTGAAGAATGTTTTGAAAACATTAGGCGCACTACTGGCCTGGTCAATAGGATATGGCAGTCTTAATTGTTTCGCTATGTCCGGCAATTTACTTGGATCGGGCGTAGGCGGTTTGTTGGGTCTCGCTCCATATCCGCCATTATTTAAGTGTCCATATTTTGATGCCAGTCCCATTGAATCTATATACTGAACCGGATTCAGCGGATACTGATAAAAATTCCATCCCCCCTTCAGCCCAATCGGATCCTGAGTGATATACCGCCCCTGCAGCGGGTCATAATAGCGGTGGCGGTTGTAATACAGGCCGGACTCCTCATCATACTGCTGCCCCGGCAGGCGGATAAGCTGCTGCAGCTGATGCGGGTTCTCTTCATTCAGCAGGTTGCCCCATTCATCATATTCTGCGCACCACGCTGTTGCCCCTTCCGTGCTGATGAGCGCCAGCGGCAGGCCGCGATGGTCGCAGTGGTACAGGTGGATTTTTCGCGCCGGCGTGTACACCGGGTCCATCTGGTTTTGCATCTGCTCCACCGTCAGGCCGCACGATGCCAGCCAGCGGCGGCTTTCCTCACTCACCCGGTCAGCCAGGATTTCACTTTCCAGCCGGTCGAGCATCTGCACCAGCACCGGCGGGAACACCACACTGCCACCGTCTTCGCCGCCGGACTGCTGAAGGGTATCCGCCAGGCTGCGGCGCTGCGTTTTCGCCAGCTCACCGGTGGCGGTTTCAACCCTGATGAGTGGCGTGAAGCTCCCCGGCTGATAAATCGTCTGGATGCGGGTTCTGTCGTTCTGTATTGTGGTCAGCCGGTCGCCGTCCCAGCCGTACCAGGTCACTTGCGGTTTCCGTGACAGCGACATCCAGCCCGTCAGGTCCCGTTCACGCCGCCACACCCGTTTTGCCACCCTGCGGCCCAGCGGGTCGTAAAGATAGCGACTTTCGACCAGCGGCTCTGCATATTGTGTCCGCGTGTAGTGCACCAGCCGGTGCTGACTGTCGTAATGGTACCGGTGGGTGCGCTCATCATCCGTGCGGATAACCCCTTCCGGGATGAGGTCGGTTTTCTCTGTCAGCCTGCCGTGACGGTCATACCGGTAAAGATAGTGCGCGTCACGGGCGATACGGTTATCCGGCCACATGCTGAGGGTGCTGTCCGGGTGCAGCTCCGGGTCGGGCAGGCGGTTACCTGCCGGGTCTGTGGCATACGGGATATCAATGCCCAGGTTACATATAATAATAAGAGCAATTAACTTAATTTATTTGTTTATAATGCGCTTACTTAATACAAACCATTGAATATACCCTCCTGACAGAAAATAAAGCCATATTATTATCGCCATAATATACTTACTATCAATCCTTACGCCAATAATGTCTGATACAGTCCCTATAAATATTAGAGCAATAAAGAATACTATGCCTGTTGGAAAACATATTACCATCATTCCATAAGACATGAGACTAATTAACTCGCTCACATCACGAGTGGAGTCTAATAGTGAAAGTCTATGCATGGAAAAGAATAGTATTAAAAGCGATAAAGCCAGCCATATAGCTCTGAATAAAAAAATAATATATTTCATTACATCACTCCGGTGAATACAAATCTAATAAAACGTCCAATGTTATTTCCGGAGCACTTCATCTTACATGTTTCTAAAGAATCATTAGACCAGTCTTGGCAGTTTTTAAATAGCCCTAAATTTATAGGTGTGAATATATCAGGCAATACAGAATAACGCGGCCTTACCTCTTTAAACTTCCCTTTTAAACAGTTCTCCACACAACTATTATCGGTTTCAACGAGGTCACAACGGCCAGCAGCTTCTTTTGTATCATTACTTGCTTTACCTGGCCCCCATAGACCATCTCCTTTTGATTCTCCCCGTTGGTCTTGGCCACCACAAGTATAGTCCCCTTTACCATCTGGGACACAAAGATATTGATGATAGAACGGATTCCCCCATATATCTGGACCGCTTCTTTCACCAGTTCCGCCCATTGAATGCAGTGGCTTAATGCATTTTAGTGTTTCTAATCCTAATGGATCTATATTTGAGATCGGATTCAACGGATACTGATAAAAATTCCATCCCCCTTTCAGCCCAATCGGATCCTGAGTGATATATCGCCCCTGCAGCGGGTCATAATAGCGGTGGCGGTTGTAATACAGGCCGGACTCCTCATCATACTGCTGCCCCGGCAGGCGGATAAGCTGCTGCAGCTGATGCGGGTTCTCTTCATTCAGCAGGTTGCCCCATTCATCATATTCTGCGCACCACGCTGTTGCCCCTTCCGTGCTGATGAGCGCCAGCGGCAGGCCGCGATGGTCGCAGTGGTACAGGTGGATTTTTCGCGCCGGCGTGTACACCGGGTCCATCTGGTTTTGCATCTGCTCCACCGTCAGGCCGCACGATGCCAGCCAGCGGCGGCTTTCCTCACTCACCCGGTCAGCCAGGATTTCACTTTCCAGCCGGTCGAGCATCTGCACCAGCACCGGCGGGAACACCACACTGCCACCGTCTTCGCCGCCGGACTGCTGAAGGGTATCCGCCAGGCTGCGGCGCTGCGTTTTCGCCAGCTCACCGGTGGCGGTTTCAACCCTGATGAGTGGCGTGAAGCTCCCCGGCTGATAAATCGTCTGGATGCGGGTTCTGTCGTTCTGTATTGTGGTCAGCCGGTCGCCGTCCCAGCCGTACCAGGTCACTTGCGGTTTCCGTGACAGCGACATCCAGCCCGTCAGGTCCCGTTCACGCCGCCACACCCGTTTTGCCACCCTGCGGCCCAGCGGGTCGTAAAGATAGCGACTTTCGACCAGCGGCTCTGCATATTGTGTCCGCGTGTAGTGCACCAGCCGGTGCTGACTGTCGTAATGGTACCGGTGGGTGCGCTCATCATCCGTGCGGATAACCCCTTCCGGGATGAGGTCGGTTTTCTCTGTCAGCCTGCCGTGACGGTCATACCGGTAAAGATAGTGCGCGTCACGGGCGATACGGTTATCCGGCCACATGCTGAGGGTGCTGTCCGGGTGCAGCTCCGGGTCGGGCAGGCGGTTACCTGCCGGGTCTGTGGCATACGGGATGCGGATATCCAGATTCGCTGCGGTGGTGTGAACGCCGGTCAGCCTGCCGGTGGTGCTGTAGCTGTAACTCCGGGTCTGGCGCGGGCTGCTGATGCGGATGAGTTCGCCGTTGTCGTTCCAGGTGTAATCGCGGTCAGACAGCAGGCTGTTCAGGTGCTGGCTCTGTAACTGCCCGGCAGGGGTATAAGCGGTGGTGAGTTCATAACGGCCGAAGCTGCGCAGCGTTTCCCGGTGCAGGCGGTCGCGGGTGTACTCCACCAGCGGTGTGTCGCCGAGTTTCATGCCTGCCAGGTAACCGCTGCCGTAGGTCAGCCATTCCACGGCGGGCAGGCTGTCCGGTATACAGCGGTTCGCCAGCCCCTGCGCGTTGTACGCATGTCTGGTCTCATGCTGCCAGAGCAGTGCTTCCGTCTGCGGGTGATGCACCGTCTGACGCTCACCGGTCAGCCGGCCTTTCTCATCATACCTGTAATGCACCGCCACCCGGTGCCCTTCGCTGATATGGCTGATGTCTGTCAGCCAGCCACGTTCGTCATACTGCCACCGCTCTGCGGTTTCACCCTTCACGGTGCGGTGCGTGAGGCGGTCTGCTTCGTCATAGTGCCAGTGGGTGACCAGACCCTCATCCTCGCTGCGGATAAGTTTGCCGGTCAGGTCGTGGTGATAACGCTGTGTGCGGCCGTCAAAGCCGGTTTCCTGTATCAGCCGGTCAAGTACATCGTAACGGAAGGTGGTGTGGCTGCCGTTTTCACTGGTCAGGCGGATGACCCGTCCGGCAGCATCGTATTCCATACTGCGCGTCAGCCCGCCCTGCGTGGTACGGACGGCCTTTCCCCACGCATCGTACTGTGTCCCGTTTCTGCTGCCGTCCGGGGCAATGACGGCGGTCAGGTCACCGGCGATGTTGTATTCATACCGCGTTTCATGGCCCTGCGTGTCTTTCACGGCAATTAACTGTCCACGGCTGTCGTATGCGCGGTACTGACTCAGCCCTTCCTCGCGGTGCACCGCCGTCATCTGCCCGAAGCGGTCATGGTCATAACGGGTTACATAACCGGAACAGTCGGTGAAGCTCAGCAACTGACCGTAACGGCTCCACGTCATGGTTTTCCGGCTGCCGGTGGCATCTTCCGTTGCGCAGGGTAAGTCACTGTGTGGATTATCATAACGGTAGCGGGTGATATCGCCGTCAGGGGCAGTTTCCTGAATCAGACGGCCCAATTCATCATATTCCCGGCGCAATTCCAGCCCGTCAGGCCCGGTGGCTGACGTTAACTGGTTGTGGTGGTTATAGTAAAACGCCGATGCCCTGCCATCCGGCGTGGTTATGCGCGTGATGAGGCCCGTCACCACATCCGGGCTGTACTCTGTTGTCCTGCCTGCGGCATCCGTCTGTGCCCTGAGCCTGCCCACGGCGTCAAACTGACTCTGCGTGACGCTGCCGTCCGCGTGTTCCTTTTTCACCACCCGCTTCAGCCCGGCTTCGCCCTGCGTGTGCAGCACTTCACGGCGGTCCAGGCTGTCGGTGATGGTGATGCGGTCTTTCTCATACTGATACGTGTAGCTTAAGCCTGCCGGGTTTAGCTGTTCTGTCACCCGCCCGTCGCTGTCGTAACGGTAACGGATTTCCGGCCGGCCCGTGTGACGGTGCGCCACCATCCGGCCCCGGTATTTATCATCGTAAGTAAAGCTGCGCACCTGTTTGCCACTACGGTCATACACCACCGCCAGTTCGCCGCGTGGCGTCCAGCCATAGCGCACCAGCGGCGCGGCAGGTAAATTCTCCGGGTATTCCGGGTCGTGCGTCAGCCACACGGCAGACAGACGGATGCCGTTGTCCCGGCCATATTCGGTGTAACCCGGCAGGGTATCAGGAAAAGCGGACGGTTCCGTCCCGCCGGAAATGGCCTGCTGCCGGGCTTCTTCTGCCCGCTGCGCCTGCGTGGTCAGTACCAGCCGGAAGTGACGCCAGGCACCATCCGTCACGCCGGTGATTTCGCCGCTGAATTCACCGGCGGCTTCGCGGTGGAACGTCTGTGTGCGCCCGAAGCGGTCCACCAGCCCGGTCAGTACCCGGTACGGCGGCAGCGGCGCAGGCAGCACCTCATCCGCTTCCGGCACCCGCTCACACCAACCGAGCAGCCACCACGGCCCCTGCGGACTGTTTGTCGCCAGATAACGATGCGGACTTAAGCGGAGTTCTTCCGGCAGCGCCTGCCAGAGTGCGGCCAGCCGGTGACCTTCATCCAGTTTCGCCACGCCGCCGCGCACCAGCCACAGTGACTCGCTGCGGCTGTAACCGTCCTCACCGGGAAACAGGTGCTCAAAATACAGGCTTCTGCCGCCGTTATCACTGAGTATCAGTGTGTTATCGCGCAGCTGTAAGCGGATATCCGCAGGCATTTTCCAGCCGGGGCCGAGGCTCCCCACCGGCGCGGGCGTTTTTGTCCGGTAACTGCTGTAGGTGCGGGAGAGGATGAACGGCAGCGGGCCGGGCAGGGCGATGTCGGTTTCACCGGGAAGGACCTTTGCACCGAGCAGCGGATTGACCGGATGGCCGGACGTCACCCCGCCGGGGCACACCGAACAGGCCACGCCGGTGGGGGCACCGATGCGTACCCCGGCTGAACCCTGGACAATGCTACCGCCATACTGCGTCATGTCGCCCTGACGCGCCGCCGGTTTTCCGCTCATCTGCTCATCCTTGTTTTATCGGGTTATTTGTCTGCTGACAGGCGAAACCCTACAGATT
>OCRL01000353.1_pt1 | contig 39146 bp, 29 predicted proteins | sample 1496021 | NCBI WGS metagenome assembly OCRL01 (sample SAMN04168690, study PRJEB22393) | synthetic metagenome | isolation source: purchased from BEI Resources HM-276D
TACAAAAAGATAAAAATAAAGGTAAAAAGAATGATGAATGTAATAAGGCTTTTTGAAATTGCATGGGTGATCCTGCTATGAATTGGGATTGTTAAAAATAGGTTTAATGATACCATTAAAAAGCATAGCGCATACCAATATTTCCGGTGATATTAATATCTTTATAATCAAGCCCAAACCTAGCCCCAATGCCCGCATTCACATAAAAGGTTTTGAATAACCTTATCTCCCCGCCTGTGATAATGCTAGCAAAAGTGTTGTATCTGCCGCCATCTCTATAGCTTAGGGTGTTATTACCAATAAAACGCACCATTTTATCCCCCATAGAATTAATAAATAAATCTCTGCCCACATCCGCAATCACAAAATAATAAGAGTTTTTATTGAAGTAGTGCCGACTTTCTAGAGCAAAATTAATCGTTAGAACGGATTTTTTATTAGGATCAGCATTGGCTCTGAACTGATTGTAAATAGGATCATCCATAATGCCCCTTAAACCAGACAAACCAATGTAATAATAGGCTAAGCCTATTTGAGGTTTAAAAATAACGCTTTTATCTTTAAACATGAAATCATAGCCATAATTGATTTTAGCGTCAGTCGTCCAGGTGTCGTATTTGTAAGACTGATTGATGATTGAGAGTAGGGGGTCATAAGAGTTGATGAAAGTCTTATTGTATCCCCAAGTCTCATTCAAGCTCATCGTTAATTCGCTTCTTTTGATAAACGCTCGGCTATAAACACCCATATTGACATTGCTAGAGCCTGATTGAGTGATGTTTGCATGAAACCCGCTATACCCATAAGCGGCATAACCCCCCACAATCACGCCCTTAATAAATCGGTCATACCCTACATTGATACCATATAAAGTCCCAGTGCCTCCATTAATGAAACTAGCCCCTCCAACTCCTGTCGCCCATACATTATTTTTGACTCTGTTTCTTTGAGAGTATTTTAAAATCACATCCATAGCGTTAGGGATCGCATCAGCGAATCGCTTGTTTTTAAGGGCTTCTAATCGCTCGTGAAAATCAGCGCTAGCAAAAGTTGAAGTGTCAGAGAGCTTGGCTAAACGGCTCATTTGCTGCGTGTAGGTGTTGATCTGTAAAATATTGGTGGCGTCATTTTTAAAATTAGGGTTAGCGATGACTTCTAAAGTGTTAGCAATATCTCCAGCGATCGTGGTTAAATCTTTTGTGGAATGGCTTTCTAAATAATAGGGAGCGAATAAAGGACTTCCCTTAGTTTCAAAGATTTTATTGAGCCAATTAATCGCTTGGCTGCCTCCAGCTTGATCAATGCTATCCACGCCTTGAGTGCCCTGAATTTGAGCGATGTATTGTTTTAAAGTGGGGGCTTGTAGGTTATTGATAGGATCATTAGAAACAGCGATTTTCACTTTATTATAAAGAATGGAAGTGTAAATATATTGATTTTGAGAGTCTTTAAAGCCCACAACTAAACCGCCATCTTTAACACTCACGGCTTGCCCGTTATAGGTTAAGCCGTTGTCAGTCATCACCATGTGCTTGCCATTAATATCAATAAGAGTGTAAAGCTTAAGGTAATTATCTAGGCTACTGCCTCCTGTGATTTGGTTGTTATACCCGTAATAAATGGCTTTAGCGCTATCAATAAGCGTGTAAGTGCCAACTTCTTTTGAAGAAGTGTTGAATTGGATTAAGGGGTTATTGTTATTAGCCATGATTGTCGCACTGCCTTGAGCGTTGATAATGGCATGGCTAACTGAATGGCTGAGGTTAAACACCAAATCGCCATAGCTATTAAAATTCCCCATGACATTCAAGCCACTAGCGTTAGTGCTTAAGGTCGCTTGTTGGTTTAAGGTGAAATTACCATTAATGTTAGCTGTAGAGTTAGAGGCGTTGTTAAAAGCGTTAGTGATCGTTAAATTATTGGCTTGCAAGGCCGCATTTTCATTAAGATTGAGCGTGTCTATAACGCTATTATTTTTCACTTGAGACAAATCAATAGCCCCATTAGAAGCGATTGCGCCTAAGAAAGTGAAGTTGTTAGCGCGCACGCTTAAAGATTCATTAGTGGGGGTTACGCTAGAGTTTGTAGAAGAGCTGTTTTTGGTTGTGGGGCAATTGGCTAAATTGACACAAATTTCCCCTTTTTGAACGCTCACGTTATTCAAACCCGCATTAAGGCTTAAGCCATTAGTAGCGTTTAGGGTGGTGATATTGATATTAGAAACATCATTAGAAGCAAAAATCAATGCGCCCTGATACTTGCTAAAGTCAATCGTATTATCGCCATTAAAAATAATAGACTTGTTGGCGACAAAATTCAAACTGCCTCCTGTAGCGTTGCTAAAAGAGCTGTTATTGACAAAAACATAGCCATTGCTTAAAAAGTTAAAATACCCTTTTTGCCAAAAATCATGCAAGCCTCTAGGCGATAAAAGAGTGCCTAAATCGTTTTCTTTGAGCGCGTTTTGTAAAGAGGGCGGCAACACGCTCCCTAAACCTTGATTATAAACGCCGCTTAACCCGCCTTGAGAAATGATATTATTAATGATATTACTCACTAAGCCTTGACTTTCTAGCTTTTTGATAACATCTTGTCCTAAAAACTCGTTCAACAAGTCGTTCGCTACCACACCGATGTCTTTTTGCAAGCTTGTAGGGGGATTAGTAATATCTTTTAAAACCACGCTTAAAATAGAACTTAATTCAGAAGCGTTCATATACCCACCGATAAAATTCAAAAGCCCTTTATCGTCTAGCATGCTTTTTAAAGACTGCTTAGCAAGGTAGTTTTCTATGATGGATGGGGTAACAAAATTACCAAAAATGCTTAGTTTTTTACTGATAATATTTTGGATTGCATTCATGACCCCGCTATTATTCAATAAATCATCTAAGTTATTTTGACCTATAAGTTGGCCTAAGGTTTCATTTTGCAAGCTAGCGGGCAATTCCTTACTCAAAGGGCTTAGAGCGTTTTCTATAAAGTTTCCTAAACCGCCGGCTTGCTTGATTTTTTCCATAGCCACTTGACTGAGAACATTCGCTAAATTCCCTTGATTAAAGATTTTCTCAATCCCTTTTTGGCCCAAAAGATTAAAGATATTGTCTGTAGCTTGAGCTTCTATGTTGGCTTTATTCAACACTAAGTTATTAGCGCTTTGAAAGGTTACATCCGCGCTCCCTCCGCTTTCAAAGGCGTTACCACTTCCAATTGTTCCGGTAATATAAATGCTTTTAGCTTTAAAATCAGCGTTAATGTAGCCTAAATAGGGGGAAGTTGAGCCTAATAATTGCCCTAAGTAAGTGTTTCTAAAAGAAGAACAAGTGGCGCTATCTAGCGTGCAAGGACTGCTATAGCCATTGCCCCCAAACCATATAGAGCTAGTAGAGTTTGTAACATTATCTTGAGTAGCGCCTATAATTAGATTCCCATTATTAAAGGTTTGATTGATGTTGTCAGTCAAATGGTTGATCGTTTCTAGGAGTGCTTGCTTTTGCACTTGGGTGATTTTAATCTTGTCTAAGAGTTGCAACACTTCATTAATGTTAGTGATATTGTCTAGTTGGTTGGATTCAATCATTTCTTTTAAGGTAGCGGAATTTTGAGAAAGGATCCCTAAAAGCGTTTTTAAATTCTCGCTAGAAAAACCCTTATTGTAGATATTCAAACTACTCAAAGGCTGGTTAAACGGGCTATAAGTGCCTGGGGCTTGAGGAGTTTGAGAGCCTTTAGGGGTGAAAAGACCTTTAATGTTGCTTGTCAAGTAATAAGTGCCTGCTTGATTGTCGCTATAATCATAGCTATAGCCGGTAGGATTTTGCTTAGAAGCTTGGTAATTATAAAGCTCAGGAGCGATATTGAAAATAGTGTTGGAAGCCGAGTTGGGGTTATTTAAAACTTCTATGGTTAAATCCCCATTTTTAATGCTCTCTTGAATGATTTGAGAAGAATTGAGAGGGTTTATAAACGACCAAGTTTGGATGTTATTGTTGTCGCTATAGGTAGCGTTTTGGATTTTCATGCCATAAAAAAGGATTTTTTCATAGCCATTAGCCCCACTGATGCCAGTAATCCCTTTTTGAGCGTTTAGGATGTTGTAGGTTACAGATTTTGTGATGTTATCAAAAATATTGATGTCAGATAAATTAATATCCCCATTATTCCCTAAAACAAACTGCCCGCTAACGCTCATTAAAGCCTTAGTCAAAGAGGGCGTATAACCATTAAAATTTAACGCTCCATTAGCCGTAAGGTTGTTAAAATTCAATGAACTTGCGCTGTCAAAATTAAAGCTCGCTGTATCAATAATCGTGTTGCCTCCAAAATCAGCCTGGCTTGCGCCTTGAAAATTGATATTAGCGTTTAAAGAGCTTGTGTTACTAGCCGATAAAACGCTATCGTCTAAATTGATAGTGGTGTTGTTTGAAAAACTAGCGTTAGAAGCGTTGAGCTTGCTACTAGCGTTAAGACTGAGTGTCCCGCCATTAAAAAAGAGGCTATTAAAGGTCGCTTGACTCCCGTTATAAATATTGAGACTCGCTTGATTGTTAAAAGCGCTTGTGTTATTCGCATTCAAAACGCTTTGATTGTCTAAACTCAAATTAGAATTATTATCAAGCGTTAAAGAATTTTTAAAAGCGGCTTGACTTTTATTGCCAAGCGTGATATTGGCGTTGTTTTGCAAGGTTGTATCGCCATTAAAATTCAACAAACTTTGAGAACTGAGCGTAAAATTCGTGTTGCCTAAAAGCTGTGTGGTGGCGTTAAAATTGCTTGTCCCCCTAGAATACAAGACATTAAAAACCGCTTGCGTGTTATTGAAAATAAGGCTATTAGCCTGCAAATTATAAACCGCTCCCCCATTCAAACGAGAATTGATAAAGCTTAAAGAATTAGTAGCGTTAGCGCTAATAACGCTTGATCCTCCAGGGTTTGTAAAGCCGCTGAACGAAGCGTTAGAAAACGAAATATTCTTAGCGCTAAAACTGAATTTTCCCCAAGTCATATCGCTAAAACTGGAATTAGTCACGCTGATATTATTTAGAGCGTCAAAAGTGGCATAGGAATGCTGGCTAGCCCCTGTTTGAATCATTTTAGTAACGGTTTCAGCGTCATTATAATTCAAGCCATCCATAGTGATATTATCGCTTGCTTTAAAGGTAATGTTCGCTCCCCCACCATCTGAATTTGAAACGCCTTCACCGGTTTTAAAATTATTGGTCAAGTAAATGTTAGCCGCACTAAAAGTTCCCGTAATATAGCCAAAACCTCCATGCCCTATCCAAATCAACCCATTACTATTCACGCTCTCTGTATTATTCCCTATGATCAAAGTGCCATTTTGGATATTAACGCTAAAACTTCTTCCAAACAAATTAGCTGTATAAGTGCTGAGCGTGTTGCCGCTTTGACCGCTCTGTCCTGAAAGATTGGGATCAATATAATAAATGCCTTTGTTTGAGTAGGTTTTGTTTTGAAGCCAATAAACCCCACTCCACACGCTTTCTGCAGGTGGATTTTGAGTAGGGGGTGTGGGTGGAACTTTATTAGGAGGAGTGTTTGGCGCGGTGTGTTTTGTAGGAGTGGGTGCATGGCTTGGTGTGGGGCTTGTAGGCTTAGCGTTAGCTATCGCTTGCTTCAATCTCTCTTGCTCGCTATTAAAAGTCTTTTCTTCGTTTTGTAAGGTTTGTTCATCTTGTTGTTCTTGTTTTTGAGCTTGATTGAAAGCTTGTTCACTAAAGCCTGTTGGGGAGTTGGCTAATTGTTTGAGCTTGTCTAAATCTCCTTGTAACGCTTGTTCATCTTGAGCGATTTGTTGGTTGGTGTTTTCTAAACCTTGAGCGTCTTCTTTGATAGCGGTGTTTTGATTGTTGGTGTAGTTTGTATCATTGCTTGCGATCGTGTTGTCGCTAGCCACATCATTCAAAGCGCTTTGGGAATGAGTGAGATCCTCTTGATAGGTTTGTTGGGCTTGTTGTTGTTCTTGTTTTTGTTGTTGTTTTTGTTGTTGGGCTTGTGCTTGTTGTATCGCTTGTTTCAATCCCTCTTGCTCGCTATTAAAAGTCTTTTCTTCGTTTTGTAAGGTTTGTTCATCTTGTTGTTCTTGTTTTTGAGCTTGATTGAAAGCTTGTTCACTAAAGCCTGTTGGGGAGTTGGCTAATTGTTTGAGCTTGTCTAAATCTCCTTGTAACGCTTGTTCATCTTGAGCGATTTGTTGGTTGGTGTTTTCTAAACCTTGAGCGTCTTCTTTGATAGCGGTGTTTTGATTGTTGGTGTAGTTTGTATCATTGCTTGCGATCGTGTTGTCGCTAGCCACATCATTCAAAGCGCTTTGGGAATGAGTGAGATCCTCTTGATAGGTTTGTTGGGCTTGTTGTTGTTCTTGTTTTTGTTGTTGTTTTTGTTGTTGGGCTTGTGCTTGTTGTATCGCTTGTTTCAATCCCTCTTGCTCGCTATTAAAAGTCTTTTCTTCGTTTTGTAAGGTTTGTTCATCTTGTTGTTCTTGTTTTTGAGCTTGATTGAAAGCTTGTTCACTAAAGCCTGTTGGGGAGTTGGCTAATTGTTTGAGCTTGTCTAAATCTCCTTGTAACGCTTGTTCATCTTGAGCGATTTGTTGGTTGGTGTTTTCTAAACCTTGAGCGTCTTTTTTGATAGTGGCGTTTTTATTCTTGGTGTAGTCTGTATCGCTATTTGCGATCTTATTATCACTAGCAGCGTTATTTAAAGCGCTTTGGGAGTTGCTCAAGTCTTGTTGGTAGGTTTTTTGGGCTTGTTGTTGTAAATCATCTCCTAAAAATTGGGTAATAATGGATTGTTTGTTAAAGGTTTCTTGTAAGGTTTCATCTTGCCCGTTAATATCAAAGGTTACATCATAAGTGTTATTGCCCACTTCAACATGGCTAATGGCTTTATCGCCCTTATAGTTGATTAGATCCCACAAATAGCTTTGATAAACCCCATACTGGATCGCCCCGTTTGTAGTGAGAATATCATAGGTTTGATTATTAAGGGTTTGATTGAGGTTAAAAATCGCATCAGAACCAAAAGACACACTGCCTTTAAGGCTAGCAAAAGGCGAACTTGAATTTAAAGTGTTGATGCCTGAGAAACTCACCTTGCTGGTATTAAAGCTATAAGTGCCTTGATTGAAGGTGTCGTTATCAAAGCTGGCGTTGCCATTGAAATGATAAGTCCCTTGATTGAAAGCGCTGTTATTAAAAGCAGATTGAGTGCTATTAAAGTTATAAGTCCCTTGATTGAAAGCGCTATGATTGAAGCTTAAAGTGGCGCTATTACTAAAGTGATAAGTCCCTTGATTGAAGCTCGTTTGATTAAAGGAGATGGTGCTGTTATTACTATTACCGCTGAAACTAAAGCCCCCATCAGTATCATCTGTAAAACTAGAGCCACTGACCTTGATATTAGAGCCTTTAAAATTCATGTAAGATTTTTGCGTCCCTGCATGGCTATTGTCAAAACTCGCTTGATTGATAGTGATATTATTGGCCGCATTAAAATTGAGCGTGGCCCCACCACCATCAGCGTATGAGTTTCCGGTTGTTAAATGGCTAGAATTAAAATTAATCGTTTGAGCGTCATAAGTTCCTGTGATATAGCCGACATCACCCCCATTAATACCTGTGCCTCCAAAGCGGATATTCTCTCCCACATTAAGCGTGCCGTTATTGAATTTTTGCGTGAAACTAGCCCCACCAGCGCTATAAGTGGTAAGAGTGTTTAAATAATAAGTCCCAGAGCCTTGAGTGCTACTAAAAAGGCAATAAGAGTTGTGCGTGGGCGAATTAGGACCGCTTTCAATATTATCTTGGTAACTCCAAGACGACCATGACCAATAACGGCATTCGTTAGCCCTTAGGTGGGATAACCCCCCTAACGCTCCTATCAATAAAACCGAAGCTTTTAAAAAAGATTTGTTGCGATTAGAGAGCTTTTTAATAGGTTTTAAAGCTTTTTTATGGCGTTTTAAGGGCTTTTCACATTTTAAGATTTGATTCAATGTGAAAATTTTCTTTGAGATCTTATTCAATTTGAAAGATCCCTTTGAAATAAACTTGGAAATCAACCTGGCCTTTTTAAACGCCATTTAAAACTCCAATCGTTTTTATTAAATCCCACATTATACAATTTGATGTTAAACAAACTCAAAAAGATTCGCAAAATGACTTAATAATGATACATAAACTGCGCCATATCCACCAAACGATTAGAATACCCCCATTCATTATCATACCACCCCATGATTTTGACCATATTCTCTAGCGTGAAAGTCAAATCAGGCGCGATGATAACGCTATGCGGATTAGAAATGAAATCAGAACTCACCCTTTCTTTCAAATCTATCTCTAACACGCCTTTTAAAACCCCTTTGGAAGCTTCAATCAATAAATCATTGATGGGATCTTTAGGGGCCTTTTTTTCTAAAAACAAACTCAAATCTATCATGGACACATCAAGGCTAGGCACCCTAACGCTATGCCCATGCATTTTATTTTTGAGATTGGGTAACACTTTATGCAAGGCTAGAGCGGCTTTAGTGGTGGTGGGGATAATGTTACTTGCGGCCGCTCTTGAGCGCCGTTTATCCAAAGGGTGGGCTAAATCAATGAGTTTTTGATCGCTTGTGTAGCTATGAATGGTCGTTAGCATGCCTTCTTTAATCTTAAAAGCTTTATCTAAGATCGCACAAATGGGTGCGATAGCGTTAGTCGTGCAAGAGGCGTTAGAAACAATGGCTTGGTTTTGATAGCAAAAATGATTGACCCCATACACCAAGGTAGGGTATTGTTTTTCATCGTATTCGCCCATAAAAGGAGCGGACAACAACACCTTTTTAGCCCCAAGCAAAAGGTAATTTTCTAGCGTTTTAGGCTCTAAAAACTTCCCTGAACACTCTATGATAACATCCACGCCTTTCAAGTCTTTGATGCTATTAAAAACAGGGATTTCTAACGAGCCGATAATAAGCTTGTAATTAGAGTAACGCACTTCTTTAGGAAGCAGCCCATGCACGCTGTCATGCTCTAAAAGATAAGCCAAGATTTCCCAATTAGCAGGGTCATTGATGCCTATCACTTCTAGTTTAGGGTTTGTATCGTTGCGCTCTAAAATCGCTCTTAAAACGCATCTCCCAATGCGGCCAAATCCATTGATAAAAATTTTCATCGTAACTATTATCCTATTTTCAGACTTCAATTTCAATTTTAGGGGGTTTTGTTTGGTATTTTACTACATTTTGCGCTATTATATTGGACCTAGCTGTAGGGTTAATTAAAATTATTTATTGAGTTGAATTCAAGGAGTAAAACATGGCATTGTATGACAGAGCGAATTCTCGTAATGCGTATGCAGAAGATTCTTTATTGCGTGAAAGCGAGCTAGTAAGTTTTGTTAAAACGACTTACAAGTTCTTTGCGGGTAGTTTGTTATTAGCGACTATTGGGGCGTTACTAGGTTTAATGAATTTTCAAGCCGTAGTGCAGTATAAATGGGTGTTTTTTATCGCTGAAATTGCGGCGTTTTTTGGTTTGATGTTTTCTAAATCTAAACCCGGATTGAATCTGTTCATGCTGTTTGCTTTCACTTCATTATCAGGGGTTACGCTAGTGCCTTTGTTGGGTATGGTGATTGCAAAAGCTGGTTTAGGAGCGATTTGGCAGGCTTTGGGCATGACAACTATTGTCTTTGGTTTGATGAGCGTGTATGCCCTTAAGACTAAAAACGATCTAGCGAATATGGGTAAAATGCTCTTCATCGCTTTGATTGTGGTGGTGGTGTGTTCGCTCATTAACTTGTTTTTGGGCAGCCCCATGTTCCAGGTTGTCATTGCGGGAGCGAGTGCGATTTTATTCAGTCTTTATATCGCTTATGACACCCAAAACATCGTTAAAGGCATGTATGATAGCCCCATTGATGCGGCGGTGAGCTTGTATTTAGACTTTTTGAATGTCTTTATTTCTATTTTGCAAATCATTGGTATTTTTTCAGACAGAGACACATAGTTTGAAAAAATAGGGGGGGACGCCACGCAAAAACCTAATAAAAAATACTTTAAAATATTGATAACGCTTCGTTTACATTCTTTCTTTAAGGATTAGTTATGCCTAAACGCACCGATATTTCCAACATTCTACTGATAGGATCAGGCCCTATTGTGATCGGACAAGCTTGCGAATTTGACTACTCAGGGACTCAAAGTTGTAAAACCTTAAAATCTTTAGGTTATAGAGTGATCTTAATCAATTCTAACCCGGCCACCGTGATGACTGACCCTGAATTTTCTCATCAAACTTATATCCAACCCATCACCCCAGAAAATATCGCCACTATCATTGAAAAAGAAAAGATTGACGCTATTTTACCCACAATGGGCGGGCAAACCGCTTTGAATGCGGTCATGCAAATGCACCAAAAGGGCATGTTAGAAGGCGTGGAGCTTTTGGGGGCTAAGATTGAAGCGATTAAAAAAGGCGAAGACAGGCAGGCTTTCAAAGAAGCGATGTTAAAAATCGGGATGGATTTGCCTAAAGGGCGTTATGCTTACACGGAGTTAGAAGCCCTAGAAGCCATTAATGAAATTGGCTTTCCAGCCATTATCAGAGCGAGTTTCACTCTGGCTGGGGGGGGGAGTGGGGTCGCTTACAATATTGAAGAGTTTCAAGAATTGGCTAAAAACGCCCTGGACGCTTCGCCCATTAATGAAATTTTGATTGAAGAGTCCTTATTGGGGTGGAAGGAATACGAAATGGAAGTCATACGAGACAGCAAGGACAATTGCATCATTGTGTGCTGCATTGAAAATATTGACCCCATGGGCGTTCATACCGGCGATAGCATCACCATCGCTCCAAGCCTAACCTTAACCGATAAAGAATACCAACGCATGCGCGATGCGAGCTTTGCGATTTTGAGAGAAATTGGCGTGGATACGGGCGGGAGTAATGTGCAATTTGCGATCCACCCCGAGACTTTAAGAATGGTCGTGATTGAAATGAACCCACGGGTGAGCCGCAGCTCCGCATTAGCTTCAAAAGCGACCGGGTTTCCCATTGCAAAAGTCGCTACCATGCTTGCGGTGGGTTTTAGCTTAGATGAAATCCAAAACGATATTACCAACACCCCGGCGAGTTTTGAGCCTAGTTTGGATTATATCGTGGTGAAAATCCCTCGCTTTGCGTTTGAAAAGTTTGCCGGTGTTTCTAGCACTTTAGGGACTTCTATGAAAAGCATTGGCGAAGTGATGGCGATAGGGGGGAATTTCTTAGAAGCCTTACAAAAAGCGCTATGCTCTTTGGAAAACAATTGGCTAGGGTTTGAATCGTTAAGCAAAGATTTAGAAGCGATCAAAAAGGAAATCCGCCGGCCCAATCCCAAACGCTTGCTTTATATCGCTGATGCGTTCAGGCTCGGCGTTTGTGTTGATGAAGTGTTTGAATTGTGCCAGATTGACAGGTGGTTTTTATCTCAAATCCAAAAGCTAGTAGAAGTGGAAGAAAGCATCAATTCTAGCGTTTTAACAGACGCTAAAAAATTAAGAGGGCTTAAAAATTTAGGCTTTAGCGATGCTAGGATTGCCGCTAAAATCAAAGAAAATGAAAATTTAGAGGTCAGCCCTTTTGAAGTGGAATTAGCTAGATCTAATTTACAAATCGTGCCCAATTTTGAAGAAGTGGACACTTGCGCGGCGGAGTTTTTATCGCTCACGCCTTATTTGTATTCCACCTATGCCCCCAATCCTTTGCCCCCTATTGAAAACAAACAAGAAAAGAAAGAAAAGAAAATCCTAATCATAGGCTCTGGGCCTAATCGCATCGGTCAAGGCATTGAATTTGATTATTGTTGCGTGCATGCGAGCCTTGCTTTAAAAGATTTAAACATTAAAAGCGTCATGTTCAATTGCAATCCAGAAACTGTTAGCACGGATTATGATACCAGCGACACGCTCTATTTTGAACCCATTCATTTTGAGTGCGTGAAAAGCATCATCCAAAGGGAGCGAGTGGATGGCATTATCGTGCATTTTGGGGGACAAACCCCTTTAAAACTCGCTAAAGATTTGGCTAAAATGCAAGCCCCCATTATTGGCACGCCTTTTAAAGTGATTGATATTGCAGAAGACAGGGAAAAATTTTCCCTCTTTTTAAAAGAGCTTGACATCAAGCAGCCCAAAAACGGCATGGCTAAGAGCGTTGATGAAGCTTATAGCATCGCTAATGTGATTGGTTTCCCTATCATTGTGCGCCCTAGTTATGTGCTAGGCGGCCAACACATGCAAATTTTAGAAAACATTGAGGAATTGCGCCATTATTTGGAAAGCGTTACGCATGCTTTAGAGATTAGTCCTAAAAACCCGCTTCTCATTGATAAGTTTTTAGAAAAAGCGGTGGAATTAGATGTGGATGCTATTTGCGATAAAAAAGAGGTTTATATTGCCGGCATTTTACAGCACATTGAAGAAGCCGGAATCCATTCAGGCGATTCGGCGTGCTTTATCCCTTCCACTCTAAGCCCTGAAATTTTAGATGAAATTGAGCGGGTGAGCGCAAAAATCGCTCTGCATTTGGGCGTAGTAGGGCTGTTGAATATCCAATTTGCTGTGCATCAAAATTCGCTGTATTTGATTGAAGTCAATCCCAGAGCCAGCCGAACCGTGCCTTTTTTAAGCAAGGCTTTAGGCGTTCCTTTAGCCAAAGTGGCGACTAGGGTTATGGTGCTAGAAGACTTGAAAGAAGCCTTGAAGTTTTATGATAAAAAAAATATCGTTGGATATTCTAAAGGCGTTTATAAGCCTAAAATGCCCCATTTTGTGGCTTTAAAAGAAGCGGTTTTCCCTTTTAATAAACTTTATGGATCGGATTTGATTTTAGGGCCTGAGATGAAAAGCACCGGCGAAGTGATGGGGATTGCTAGATCTTTAGGGCTTGCATTTTTCAAGGCTCAAACGGCTTGCTTTAACCCCATTAAAAACAAGGGGCTTATTTTTGTTTCTATTAAAGATAAGGATAAAGAAGAAGCATGCGTTTTAATGAAGCGATTGGTTCAGTTGGGCTTTGAATTGTGCGCCACAGAAGGCACGCATAAAGCTTTGGAAAAAGCCGGGGTAAAGTCTTTAAAGGTGCTTAAAATCTCTGAAGGCCGCCCCAATATCATGGATTTGATGATGAATGGGGAAATCAGCATGGCTATCAACACCAGCGATCACAAATCTCAAGATGACGCTAAACTCATCCGCGCTTCTGTGCTTAAAAACCATGTGAGTTATTTCACGACTTTAAGCACGATAGAAGTCTTACTTTTAGCGTTAGAAGAAAGCTCTAAAGAAGACGAGTTGTTAGCCTTACAAGATTATTTGAAGTAATTTGATGGCGTTAGTGTATCTCGTTCAAAGCGATACCACTATAGGACTGCTTTCTAAAGACAGCGAAAAGCTCAACGCCTTAAAAGGCCGCCCTAAAAACCAAAGCGTTTTAATAGAAAGCGCTGATTTTAGCACCCTAAAAAGCCTGGTGCGCGCGCCCAACGCTTTTAAAAACCTCATTAGAAGAAGCGCTAAAACCACTTTTATTTACCCTAACTCTAAAGCCGTTCGTGTGATTAGGGGCAGGCATGGGGATTTTTTAAATCGTTTTAAAACGCTTTATAGCACCTCAGCCAACCTCACCCAATGCGCTTATGATAAAGAAATCGCTTCCAATCTCGCTGATGTGATTGTGAGCGATGAAAGGGGTTTGTTTGAAAGCTCTAGCTCTAAAATATTCAGGCTCTATAAAGATAAAAAAGTGAGAATAAGATAAAAAAGATAAATAAAAGAGCTTGATTTTAATCAAGCGATAATCTCTTGAAAAAAGCGGTCTTCTTGGGTTAGGGGGTTTCTTAAGGGGGTTAAGGGGGACATTATCGCAAAATGCCCCCCTATCCCCTTAAGGAAATGAGTTTTTATATCATAAAATAAAGTAACCGAGAAAAATCTTTCTCTAAAAATAATACTTTTTTAGTTATAATAACAATTTTGTTTTTTCAAAAACAATAATTACTATATTTAGGATTTTAAGAATGAATGACAAGCGTTTTAGAAAATATTGTAGTTTTTCTATTTTTTTGTCCTTATTAGGAACGTTTGAATTAGAGGCTAAAGAAGAAGAAGAAAAAGAAGAAAGAAAGACAGAAAGGAAAAAAGAAAAGAACGCCCAACACACTCTAGGCAAGGTTACCACTCAAGCGGCTAAAATCTTTAACTACAACAACCAGACAACCATTTCAAGTAAGGAATTAGAAAGAAGGCAAGCCAACCAAATCAGCGACATGTTTAGAAGAAACCCTAATATCAATGTGGGCGGTGGTGCGGTGATAGCGCAAAAAATTTATGTGCGCGGTATTGAAGACAGATTGGCTCGGGTTACGGTGGATGGGGCGGCGCAAATGGGTGCAAGCTATGGGCATCAAGGCAATACGATCATTGACCCTGGAATGCTTAAAAGCGTGGTGGTTACTAAAGGGGCGGCTCAAGCGAGCGCGGGGCCTATGGCTTTGATTGGCGCGATTAAAATGGAGACTAAAAGTGCTAGCGATTTTATCCCTAAAGGTAAAGACTACGCCATAAGTGGGGCTGCCACTTTTTTAACCAACTTTGGGGATCGAGAAACCGTGATGGGCGCTTATCGTCATAATCATTTTGATGCGCTTTTGTATTACACGCATCAAAATATTTTTTACTATCGTGATGGGGATAATGCTACAAAAGATCTCTTTAGACCTAAAGCGGAGAATAAAGTTACAGAAGTCCTAGCGAGCAAAACAATGTGATGGCTAAGATCAATGGTTATTTGAGCGAAAGGGATATTTTAACGCTCAGTTATAACATGACCAGAGACAACGCTAACCGCCCTTTAAGAGCGAATTTTACAGGCACTTTTTTACCCTATTCTTGCGGTGATTTTAACGCTTTCCCTAACGAGAAAAACCCTAGCGATTGTTTGTTTGAAAACGACGCTAGTTTGTTTAAAACTTATAGCGTCAATTTAGTGCATAATGTGAGTTTGAATTATGAAAGAGAAGGGGGGAGCCGTTTTGGTGATCCTAAATTAAAAATCAATGGCTATACAAGCATTAGGAATGTCCAAATTGATCCGCTTTTTAAGCCTAACGACATAGCGGCTAGTATTCCTTTCACCCCAAACCCAAAACTTGGCGAAGAGAATGAATGCGTGGCGCAAGGGGGCATTTATGACGCTCTTAAACAAACTTGCTCCATCACTTTTAAAAGCCTTGGAGGGGGTTCTGTGGTGGCTAATAAAAATTTATTCATCATCAATTCTGGGTTTAATGCGAACGTGATCCACACCATAGACCATAAGAATGACAACCTTTTGGAATACGGGTTGAATTACCAAAACTTAACCACTTTTGATAAAGCGATCCCTAATAGCGAATTAGTCAAACCCGGCGATGCCCCTGACGCATGCTTAAGGGTTACAAGCCCCAATGATCCCAACATGAACGGGCGTTGCCAACGAAATGGCGCTACGGCGAATGTGATTGGGGTGTATGCGCAAGCGAATTACACCTTGCATCCTATGGTAACTTTAGGGGCAGGGACTCGTTATGATGTCTATACTTTAGTGGATAAAGACTGGCAATTGCACATAACCCAAGGGTTTAGCCCTAGCGCGGCTTTAAATGTCTCGCCTTTAGAAAATTTGAATTTCAGGCTTTCTTATGCGTATGTAACCAGAGGCCCTATGCCTGGAGGTTTGGTGTGGATGCGTCAAGATAATTTGCGCTACAACCGCAATTTAAAGCCAGAAATTGGGCAAAATGTGGAATTTAACACCGAATACAGCAGTCAGTATTTTGATTTTAGAGCCGCCGGTTTTGTCCAATTGATTTCTAATTACATCAATCAATTTTCTTCAACGCTTTTTGTAACCAACTTGCCCGCACAAGATATTATTTATGTGCCTGGTTATGAAGTTTCAGGGACGGCTAAATACAAGGGCTTTTCTTTAGGCTTGAGCGTGGCGCGATCATGGCCTTCTTTAAAGGGGCGTTTGATCGCTGATGTGTATGAATTGGCGGCCACGACAGGCAATGTGTTTATTTTGACGGCAAGTTATAAAATCCCACGCACTGGTCTTAGCATCACTTGGCTTTCACGCTTCGTTACGGATTTGAGTTATTGCTCTTATAGCCCTTATCGTAACGGCCCTACGGATATTGACAGACGGCCTAGTAATTGCCCTAAAACGCCCGGGATTTTTCATGTTCATAAACCCGGTTATGGGGTGAGCAGTTTTTTTGTAACCTACAAACCCACCTATAAGAAGCTTAAAGGGTTGAGCTTGAATGCGGTGTTTAACAATGTTTTTAACCAACAATATATTGATCAAGCAAGCCCGGTGATGAGCCCTGATGAACCCAATCAAGACAAATACGCAAGAGGCATGGCAGAGCCTGGCTTTAACGCTAGATTTGAAATTTCCTATAAGTTTTAATAATGGATCTAAAAATAAGGATTTCATGGGTAGCGGATCTAATCAAAAATAAAACATTCTTTAGAAGTAACAAATATATGATTTTAATCCTTTAATTTTAAACCAATTTACAATGAAGGGTTATTTTTTGTAAAATAGGGTTGTGGATTTTAATTAATATTTTAACTTTATGCTGTTTTTTTTTTTTTGATTATAATTATAATCTCAACAAAAAAGATCATACAATTAAAATTAAGGAGAGTTTAGTGAGGCAAGAAAAGTATTTTCTGACTTCTTCTTTATCGCTTTTATCGTTTTTATTATGTCCTGCAGAAGCTTTTGATTATCGCTTTAGCGGTCGTGTGGAGAACTTTTCTAAGATTGGTTTTAACAATTCTCAAATCAATACTAAAAAAGGGATTTATCCTACTGAAAGTTTTATAGATATTGTAACTTTAGCGCAAGTCAAAGTCAATTTACTCCCTAAAGGCACCGAAAACCATAGGCTCTCTGTCTCTTTGGGTGGGGCGATTGCAGCCATTCCTTATGATAAGACTAAATATGATATTAACCAAGCTAACGGGAAGATTTTTGGCTCAATTGTAGAGAATTTCATTGGGGGCTATCATGGATACTTTTTTAATAAGTATCTTGGCCCTGCTTATGCGGGGACTTCTCAATCAGCGAGCTATCATGCAAGGCCTTATGTGGTGGATACCGCTTTTTTACGATACGATTACAAAGATGTTTTTGGGTTTAAGGCGGGGCGCTATGAAGCGAATATTGATTTCATGAGCGGATCGAATCAAGGGTGGGAAGTGTATTATCAGCCCTATAAGACTGAAACGCAAAGGTTAAGGTTTTGGTGGTGGAGTTCTTTTGGGAGAGGTTTAGCGTTCAACTCTTGGATTTATGAGTTTTTTGCGACGGTGCCTTATTTGAAAAAGGGAGGCAATCCTAATAACAGCAACGATTTCATCAATTATGGCTGGCATGGAATCACCACAACCTATTCTTATAAAGGTTTAGACGCTCAATTTTTTTATTATTTTGCGCCTAAGACTTATAACGCTCCTGGCTTTAAGCTGGTCTATGACACGAATAGGAATTTTCAAAATGTAGGCTTTCGCTCTCAAAGCATGATCATGACAACCTTTCCTTTATACTATAGAGGGTGGTATAACCCAGAGACAAACACTTATAGTTTAGAAGACAGCACGCCTCATGGCTCGTTGTTGGGGAGGAATGGCGTTACTTTAAATATCCGCCAGGTTTTTTGGTGGGATAATTTCAACTGGTCCATTGGCTTTTATAACACCTTTGGCAATTCGGACGCTTTTTTAGGCTCTCACACGATGCCAAGGGGTAATAACACTTCCTATATCGGTAGTGAAATCTCCATAACGACTAGGCATGCCGGAATGATTGGCTATGATTTTTGGGATAATACGGCTTATGATGGGCTAGCTGATGCGATCACTAACGCTAACACTTTCACTTTTTACACTTCTGTTGGAGGGATCCATAAGCGTTTTGCATGGCATGTTTTTGGGCGCGTCTCTCATGCGAATAAAAACGCGTTAGGGCAAGTGGGGAGGGCTAATGAATATTCCTTGCAATTCAACGCGAGCTATGCGTTCACTGAATCAATCCTTCTTAACTTTAGGATCACTTATTATGGGGCTAGGATCAATAAAGGGTATCAAGCGGGGTATTTTGGAGCGCCCAAATTCAATAACCCTGATGGCGATTTTAGCGCTAATTACCAAGACAGAAGTTACATGATGACCAACCTCACGCTGAAGTTTTGATTTCCAATCACAGCGAGTTAAAAACACTCCAAGGCATTTTTTAAAAAGTATAAAAGACTTTGTGCAAAGCTAGTTTTGTGAAGTGATCAACCGCTAAAGCGATGGGGCTTCCTGATGTTGGGGGAGAGTTTGGTTTTTGTTCTGTGTCTCTAATGGATTTTACAAAGTTTGAAATCCAACGCATTCCTTACAAGCTCTCACGCATCATATCTATAAAGGCGTAACTTTGCGCACTTCCTACGCTAGATGCAAATGTATGGGGGTGTTATACTGCAAATTAGCGGCATTCACCCCAAACACTAAAGATGTTTAGGATTTCTTGCTTGGGTGGTTTTAAAAGCGCTCTTCTTGGGTTAGGGGGGTTTAGTTTTGGGGGGGTTTCAAAATACTTCCTATCCCCTTAAAAAATGGGTTTTACCATAAGATTTAGAACCACAAAACAAAGTTTTAAACCACAGAAATCCTAAACGCCTTGAGCGTTTGATCACCTTTACCATTAAAGCCGTTCTTGGGGGATAATCTCAATATTTGACAACATTTGATAAAGATTTTGGGTTGTTTTTCTAAGTATAAAAATTTTGAAGCGCTAAAGCTTTTTAAAGCGGTAGTTTTTAATCAAGCGTTGTGAAGTGCCAAACCGCTAAAGACGATTGGGATTTCTGCTTGGGTGGTTTTAAATATAAAAGAGCTTTGAAGCGCTAAAGCTTTTTAAAAGTTTTTAATCAAGCGTTTTAAAATCTCAATAAGCCTTGAGCGTTAAGCTTTTGTGAATGCTAGCTTTTAATCAAGCGCTCTCTAGGGGGTCAATTCCATTATTTGGTTATTGGATAAGGGTTTTGGGGTTGTTTTTAAAGTGGGGGTTAAAGGGTTCAATCAAAGCCTATAAAAGGCCTTGAGCTTTTTTAGAAGGCGTAGCCATAGACCCAATACACGCTATAAGGGCGGAAGTATTTCACTTCAGCGCCGCCAGCTTTATAATAAGTGTTGTAAATCGTAGGGATTTGCACACCGATTTCTATAGAATGCTGGTTATGGCTTTTCAAGTCTTTTTTCAAGATACCAAAGTTCATGCGTAACCCCACATCAAACAAGAATTGGAATTTCGTCGCTGTGGGTCTATTCGCAAGTTGAGGGCTGTTTCTTAGCGTGCTGATGTAAGTATCCCCTGCGAGTTGGATCCCCCCAAAGAAGCCCGCATTAAGACTTCGGCTACCAAAAGAGCGGCTAAACACATTGTAAAGCACATCAGTCCCCACCCCATAAGTGAGCAGATTGACTTGATTGTAAGTGGGGCCATTACCCACGCCCGCGCCATTATAGCTGAAGAAGCCGTAGTAGCGTAAGCCCACATTCTTGTTTTCCCCAAAGAATTGCTTATAACCGATTTTAGTGATAAACCCGTTAAACGCATTCACTTGAGAGCTGTTACCGGCAGCGAAATTCCCAAGCCATGGGTTAGCTTTAAGCTCGTTGTTTAGAGCGGTAACTTTAGCCAAAGTGTTTGTGGTGTTGTTTAACAGTTGGGTAGAGCGCGCTTGATCAATATGCCCGCCATAGCTCACTTGATAGCCGGTTGAATTGCTGATGTTAGCGTTGTTGGCTAGCGTTAAAGCGTTTTGAGAATTATTGACGATGTTTTGCACCAAGCTAGTGAATTCCTTAGCGCTCAAATCGTTCCCGGCGTTAGCGGAGTTGAAAACATGTTGCGCTAAAGCGGCGTCCAAAAACGCTGCGGCAGCCCCGCTATCACCGCTTGGCCCCATAGTGATTGAAGCTTGCTTTAGGATATAAGCGATTTGTTGAGCGGTAACACCATTTCCATAAGCTTGATTAGTGTTGTTTTGAAAAATCCCACCCGCTTGGTTGTTAGCGTTTAAGAAGGAGTTCATGTAAGTCAAATAAACGCTAGCGGTGTTAAGCTCACTGAGCTGGTTGGAGAGGTTTTGGCTCGTGGTGTTGTTGTTGCCTTGAAAGATGTTCTTGCTGATGTTTTGACTCAAAGTTTTGATAGAGCCAACCATTTCGTTATAAAGATCCAGGTTACCTTGGAAACAAAGGCCATTGTTAGTAGTAGCGGCTGCAGTGGTCGCACTACTACTACCATTATTAGTAGTACCACATTGATGGATATTTTTAGTGTTCAAAATGGGATACAAATCAATCAAATTGCCTAGTTGGTTCATAAAGAGGTTGCCCAAAGTCCCGGCGACATTGCCTCCTGTGCCTGCAATATTGGTATTGGTGTTGTTTGTCGTATTAGAGTTTAACAAGCCGGCTAATTCTTCGGCTTTGATTTTACCCGGGTTTTTCACTTGTTGGACCACCTGACCTAATTCATACCCAAAGGTCATAAAGCCCCCATCTTCTTCAGCGCCCACTGGATTGAAGCTCAAGCTTAACGCTAGGCTTAAAGGGGCTAAGAATCTTACTTTTTGAGATTGTGTCATTAAATTTTCCTTAATCATTTTGAATGGCTTTAAATTTTGTTTCATGTTTGTCTCTTTCCCCCTTTCTTAGAATGAATACCCATAAGACCAATAAACGCTATAAGGACGGAAATACTTCACGGTAGTCCCTGCTGATTTGTAATAAGTGTTATAAATCGTAGGCACCACTACGCCAAATTCCACCGTGTGCTGGTTGTGGCGGTTGGATTTCCCGTCCAACTTACCGAAGTTCATCCTCATACCGAAGTCAAAGAGGAACTGGAAGTGCGTGTTATTGATTTTCCCATGCAATTTCACATTGGGGTCATCTCTGAGCGTGGATTGGAAGGTCTCACCGGCTAATTGGATACCGCTAAAAAAGCCCATATCCACAGAGCGGTTTTGATAGGAGCGGCTAAAGATGTTATACAACACATCAGTCCCCACCCCATAAGTGTATAACCCTACATTATTTTGAGTGGATCTAAAGCCCACGCTCGCTCCGTTATAAGAAAAGAAACCATAATAGCGCAAACCGATATTCCTTTTCTTCCCGAAGAATTGCTTATAGCCTATTTTGGTGTAAAACCCATTCAAAATATTCGTTGAACGGCTGTTCCCGGCTCTGAATTGGGGCAAGTAAGGCATGCTTCTCACCTGATTGTTGAGCGCGTTGATTTTATCCAAAGTTACTTGCGCGTTATAAAGAGCGTTAGGGAGCTGACTAGCGCGCCCTTGCACAGCGTTAGCTTGGTTGGAGTTTATCTCAGCACCATTAACCGCACTCCCGCTAATGGTGTTTTTAGTGAGCTCGTTATAAACCAATTGGGATTGATCAATAATGCCTTGCACCAAACCTGTAAAAGCGGCTGAATTGAATTCCTTATTCCCAATGTTAGCGGCTACGGCAGAGTTGAAAGCTTCTAAGAGCAATTCATCTTGCTTGAGCAAGTTGGCTGCGTTATTTAAGATATTTTGTTGGCGTTGAAGGTATTGGATAGCTTGTGTGGAGTAAGTTTGACCATCTGAACCAGTCGCACCGCTAGCGCCACTACTTCCATTTTTGGCCTCTAAAGCCTTATTCATCGCATTAAAAAACACATTCCCCGCATTCAAGTAGGTGAGCTGTTGTTGCATGTTGGGGAAATTGGTGTTCGTGCCGTAGTTAGTCTGGCTACCGATCGTGCTTAAAATCCTGTCAGTCAAGCTAGGGAGCCAGTAATAGCCCGCAGCGGTGCAAGCGCTTTGAGTGTTAAGAGTTGAGCCACCAGCCGTCCCTGCAGCCGCGCAAGTCCCAGAGCCTACCGCACCACTTAAAAGAGCGTTCGCAGACACATCGTTACCATTGAGTTTCGTGGGATACGCCCCTAAAAGCGAATAAAGGTATTGGGAGAAAGCGTTACTCAACGCCCCTGCGACATTGCCTCCGGTGTTGTTGTTTAAAATGTTGTTCGTTACATCAGCGTTAAGCTCTCTAGCGAGTTCGTCGCTTTTAGCGCCGCCTGGGTTTTGGACATCTTGCATGACCTGCCCAAGCTGATAACCGACGGTGAAAAACCCTCCATCATCTTCGGCATAACTTATGCTAGCGCAAAGGGCTAGACTAAGAAACAGCGTTCTATTTTTCTTTATCATGATTTTCCTTATCAATGGGATGCTCCTTGATTGAGATTAAATTGGGATTTAGTTACATCAGAGCTTGTAAATAATGTTCAGTAATACAAATTGTCAAATGTAATTGTGATATTTTCACATAAGAAAAGTTAAACTAACCTTAAAAATCCCCTTAAAAGCCCCTTATCAAGGAAATAAAGTTACAGCAATTGGAGCGTTTTTTACAAAAAAAAAAAAACGGGATTTCATGGGGGGATTAGCCTTAAATTTTAGGGGGTTTTAAAAACGCTTTTTGGCATTCTTTGGTTTTTTAATGTAAAATCACGCCAAAGCAAATAGTCATTTCTAGGTTTCTCTTTTGTTGTGAAAATTTGGAGCATGTTAGGGTCTAATAGTGGGTGGTTACCCCGAAAGGAGATAACCAACTATGAAGTTATTATTAGTAACAACGCCATTATACTAAAATTTTGGCTCTAGCACAAGCTAGAGCTAAAATCTATGGTTGCTGGCGTTTTAAACAAACAATACAAAAACCAATTTTATTTTGAATCGGGTTTCAAAAGCCCCGCTTCATACAAAAACACCGAAGGCTTATGCTCTTTAGGTTTGGCGTTTTCCCTCAATTCGTTTTTCGCATAAGAAAGCCATAAATTTTCCTTAGCCCTTGTGATAGCGACATAAAAAAGCCGCCGCTCTTCTTCAATGCCCCCACCGGTATTCATGAGCTTGTGGTTAGGGAAACGGCCCTCCATTAAATCTATAATATATACATCTTTAAACTCTAAGCCTTTAGAAGCATGCACGCTCAATAGATTCACGCCACAGCCTTGTGTGGCTTCATTAGAGCCTATTAAAGTGCCGTTTAAAAAACGCCCTAAATTTTGGTAATTTTTCGCCAAAGAGCTCAGCAAGTCCATTTTTTCATTGAAGCGTTTTTGCGCTTGGAGTTTTTTAAACTCGTTATAAGATCCGTCCTTATTTTTGGATCGCTCTTTTAAAAGGCGTGTTTTAAAGGTTTGAAAAAACGCGCTTTCTAGAATGTGCTTGATTAAAGCGCTAGGGGAATGGGTAGGGGCTTTAGTGTAAAGAGTGAAAAAATCGCTGAGCGTTTTAGCCCCATTGAGTGAGATTTTAGGGTGCATCAACACCGGGTGCGAATGAAACGCTTTATCTATCACGCTATTAAACCTTGAGCTGTTTTCTAGGGCAAAAATTTCTTCAAAAAGCCCCATAGAGGTGATTTCTTTTTTCTTCGTGTAAATTTTGGCTTCTTTATTAGGCTGAATTAAAGCTAGTTTGAGATCGCCATTGCCTAAAAGCATCAAAGCTTCATGAATGTCTTTAGCGGTGTTAGAGCCAATATCGCTGATATAGCTTAAAATGTGAATCGCTGCCATAATGTCTTTAGGGTTAAAGATGAGCACGCAAATATCTAACGCTAACGCCACTTCTTTGGATTCAAAAAAGCTCGCGCTCCCTTTCCTTTTGCTTGGCACATTGTAAGATCTTAAAGCGGCTTCTAATTGATCCGCGCTCGCGTTATTCCTAAAAATCACTGCCACTTCTTTAAAATCCTTTCGCATGACAATGCGTTTGGCGATGTCTTGGCATTGCGCGATATTGTCGTTGTAATTTAAAAGCGTGGGTTTATTGAATTTCCCTGATTTCACCACTTCTAAATTTTTAGGGTAAATGCGCTCGTTATGCTGTATCACTTGATTAGCGAGATCTAAAATTTCTTTAGAAGAGCGGTAGTTTTTGGTGAGCGTGAAAACCTGGGCGTTTTTGTATTTTTGAGTGAAATTAGAAATGATAGAAATATCCGCCCCATTAAAAGCGTAAATGCTCTGATCGTAATCGCCCACGCAAAACAAACTGGGAGGGTTGATAGCGTCTAAAATGGATTCTTGTAAGGGGTTAGTGTCTTGAAACTCATCGCAAAGCACTTCTTTATAAGGGCTAGGTCTTTCTAGCATCGCTTTTTTAAACAGCAGCAGCAAGTCGTTATAGTCAATATAATTATGCTTTTTTTTAGTGTTTTCAAACTCTTCTAAAATGTTTTCATAAAGGGCGGCGTATGGCGTGTGTTCAGGGTTTTTATTTGAAAGCCATGCGCTAAAATCTTCTTGTTTTAGAGCGTTGGTATAAAGAGAATAGAGGGCGTAGAGGTGCTGCGAAGTGTAGGGCTTTTTATCGTCATCTATGGCGTTTTTAGTGTCCACAATGCTTTCTAAAAGTTTTCTCAATTCTTTAGGTTGCTTTAGGCTTAAATTAGGGTAATGCTCTTTTAAGTAGCGATACGCTACCGCATGGAAAGTGCCCGCTTCAATTTTGGAGCTTGATTTAAAATATTTAGCCACCCTGGCAATCATTTCATTACTCGCTTTATTGGTGAAAGTCAAAAGCAAGATTTCTTCAGGCTTGATGCCGTTATCAAGCAGGTATAAAATACGCCCCACAATCGTAGAAGTCTTTCCTGTGCCAGCGCTCGCAATGATTAAATTATGCCCTTGCAAAGCCTTGGCCGCTTTTAGCTGCTCAGGGTTTAATTGCAAAGTTTCTAACAAGTTTTATCCTAGATTTAAAAAGTCTTTAGGCAAAAGCGCGTTTTCTAAAGAGCGCTGCGAAAACAAAAAACGCCCGCCGCACACAAAGCCTAATTCTTGCCAGTTGATAGCGTTGAGTTTGTCGCAGAGATTTTGTAAGTCCAGGTTTTGGTTATAAGGGAATAGCGCTAAAATAGAGCCGTCATAATTAGGGCATTGGTGGATAAAAAAGGGGTTTTTTTGGTGCGTTTTGGCGTTGACATAAATGCGTTTTTTAGGGGATATGTGATGCATTCTCCCCCACTCAAACCAGTTATTTTCATTGAATTTTTTAATCTTTCTTTGCATTAAGCTGTCTTTATGCTGGAGTAAATAATCATTAGGCTCATTGACAAAAACCATTTTTTCTAAAGCATTGGTTCTTTTCGTGATTGAGGTGACAAATTCTAAATTCCCGTATTTTTCATTTTTAAAAATCTTATCGCACCCGCTCACTGCCCCCACTTTAACCTTAAAAACCTCGCTTAATTTTTGCGTGTAAGATTGGTTGAGGAAATACAAAATGCCTTTTTTGCACAAAAATTGCAAACCATCGTTGGTGATTCTACTGAAATTACCCTTACAAAAACGAAAAATCACGCAATTAGGCATGGCGTTTGGGAAAACCTTTTGATCGCCCAGTTCAAAAAAATGCGTTATCGTGCCTTCTTTATAAATCCATTCGTTTAATTTCACGCTAGAAGTGGATTTTAAAAAATCCCTTGGGGTGATGAAAATCAATTCGCCTTTAGGTTTTAAATGCTTGATCGCTTTTTCTATGAAAAACAAGTAGAGATTACTCCTTTCATCAAAAAGGCTGTAATGGAGTTTTTCTTTGGTGCTTGGCGCAATATCCTTGTGCTTGACATAGGGCGGGTTACCAATAATGGTGTCAAATTGATTTTCTAAAGGGTAGTCAAAAAAGTCCATGCAAAGGGCATTTTTAGGGCAGATTTTAGGATCGATTTCAATCCTTACGGCCTTTTTTAAGCGCTTTAAAAAACTCCCATCGCCAGCACTCGGTTCTAAAACACTCCCATGATTGTGTTTGAGAGTGAGCATGAAATCCACTATCTTTTTAGGGGTGAAAACCTGCCCTAAAGTTTTAATGTCTAAATTATTCAAAAAATTCTCCAAAAACTTCTTTGAACGCTAAATAAACTCGTAACTCAACGCTTTTAGCTAAAGCGCTTAAGATAGAGTTTTTACTCCCATCAAAGTCTCTTTGAATGATTTCTCTGTTGTTATCCCACTTGCATTGAAAGGGCAAGTTATTGGGTTGGAGGGTTTGGATACCTTTTAAGGAATTGATAAAAACGTCTTTAGGATCGTTTTTGCTGATAATCAAAAAATAATAGTCCCTATTGGTGTTTTTGCCTAAGTCTTTATGCAGTTTTTGAAAATATTTTTCCCATGCAATTTCGTTATTGAAAGTCGGCAATAAGCCACACAACGCATAATAAATCCCTAATTTACCATTAAGATTGTCAGCGGTTTTTGTGGTGGTGATATTAACAGGATAAAAAATATCGTTTTTTTTAAAACTAAAATCCCACCACTCTCTGGCTTTTGGCAGTTGGATAGGAAAATAATCCTTAATGATATTTAAAATTTCTTCTTCATTGACAGATGAATTTAAGCGCCCATCCTGTAAGGGTTGAGACAAATTATAAGGGTTTGTTTTTAAAAATTCTGCAATTTCATTAAGCTGTGTGGGTATCATTAAATATCCTTATTAAAAAGGATATTTTACCATACTTCTTATTTCAGCCTTTTATTTTTTCAAGCTAATGGCTTCTTTAATCATGTCATCGCCCGCGCCAAAGGCTCTAGCGTTCATAGAATAGCCTCTTTGCATTAAAATAAGATTGGTTAGGGCGTTCCCGGCATTCACATTGCTTGTTTCTAAATATTTATGCCTGATTTTCCCAAACTTGAGCTTGCCCTCTTCGTCCCACCCTAAAATGGGGTTACCGCTTAGGGGTCTGTTTTCGCCATTAATGGTGCCTTCTTGCATTTCATAGAGGTTACCGCCGATTTTTCTCAAGCCTTGATCGTTAGTGAAAGCCAAAATACCGATGCGAGCGACCGGCTCTACCACTCCGTTACTAAAGGCCAGAGAAATCACGCCATTTTCTTCAATGCGCATGTCTCTAAAAATGCCCCTAGGCTTGCCGTCTTGGCTCGCTTCTAAGAGTTTAGAGTCTTGATAAGACAAATCGCTAGAATCATGGTTTTCGCTCTTATCTAAAGAATAGGTGAGCTTATTACCCTTAAAATCCAAAGTCATGGGGGCGGATTTCATCTTGTGCGTGGCTGAATCAAAGCCGACAATTTCCCAAGTGGGATCATTGATAGGGGTTTTGTTTTTGGGATCTGCGATGTAGCTTTTCACTTCCCAAGTTTGGTTTTTCCTTTTACTCGTGGGGCTTGATGTGGGATCGTTGGAGTTGGTCATGTAATACTCGCTTTGGAGCAAGTATTTATCCCCGGCTTTATCATAAATATCCACTTCTGTGCTGTAATAAGGGATTTTAATCGCTACTGAATCCCTGCTAATGCCCTTTTTTAATTCCATTCCGTCCGCTTTCAAGCCCAATTTATCCGCAATGCCCCCACTCAAGCTGAAGGTGATAGGCGTTTGGCTAGGATTAGCGATCTCTAATAAAAGGGGGGGGCTTTTGGCGTCTTTTTCGCTTTTGATGAGGTTTAAATCTAGCCCGGTTTTTTCTTTAAGGAGTTTTTGCAAATCGCCTAAAGTTTTGAACTGGTTTTCGCCTTTTTCAGCGTCCCCATAAGTGAAAACAAAATCCTCTTTTTTGCCATCTTCTTTTTGGATACTGATGTTTAATTTGCGATTAGTGATCGCATCTATGGGCTCGTTATCGTTATTCGCTAAAGCGTTAATGTCCTGGTTTAAAAAACGCTCCTTAATAATCTCGCCCTTATCGTTTAAGAAAAAATCTTGCACGCCTTTTAAATGGTCTTTAGGGTTTAAATTCACGCTAATATTCACTTTCGTGCTAAGCACGGGCTGGTAAGTCAAATCTTGGGGGATTTGTAAGGGCGAAAGGGTGTTGCCATGCAATTTTTCAATGTCTTCATCTCTGGCGGTGGAATTGAGCGTGCCGTCTTTGATTTTTTTCAAATCAATGCCATAGACATAATAGCCCTCAGGGGTTACTAAATAGCCATCAGCGTCTCGTGCGAAATTACCGGCGCGGGTTAGGAAATTATCCTGTTTCTTGCTAAAGCCGTCTTTATTAATGGTTATTTCCCCATTTTTATTAGGCCCTATCACAAACCAGCCCTTGCCTTGATACGCCATGTGGAATTCCCCCTCACTAGGCATGTATTCCCCGTCTTTATTAGAAAGGACATTGCCTGAGCCTGTAACGCCGTAATTTCGGTCGTTAGCCACAACGGATTTGGCGTTCAAAGCGTCTAAATGCGAAGAAAATAGGGTCTTAAACTCCGGATCATTGGAGCGATAGCCTAAAGTATTGACATTGGCGATATTATTGGAAAGGCTGTCAATACCAAACTGATGGGTCTTAATCCCGCTATAAGCGTTTAATAAGGTGTCGTTCATGCTGTCTCTTTAGGGGGGGTTTGGGGCTTTTGATCAAGGGGCTTTTGATCAATCGGTTTTTGATCAGAGAGTTTCTGTTCAAGCGGTTTTTGATCCGGTTGATAAAACTCTATCGCGCTGTCTATGGGTAAAACCATTTCGCCCATTCTCAGCATGGGCTTGCCTTTATCAAAAATCACGCTTTCCACTTCGCCCCTACCAATGCGCGTTTGCAAATACTGCTTGCTGTGGGAGTCTAAATTGTATTCAGCCTTGATTTTATAATTGCCTTTAGGGACTTTTTCGCCCTTTTCGTTTGTGCCGTCCCATTCAAAATTGATATACCCCTTTTGCCCGTTATAATCTTTTAAAGGAATCGTTTTGACTAATTCATTGTTTTCATTCAGGATTTGAATCGCTGGCACTCCTTTAGAAGCGTCAATTTTTTCATCAAAAAAGAGCGAAAAAGAAAGCTTGTTGTTGCCGTCAAAATTCGCTCCGCTCACATCGGTTTCAGCGATTTTGCCTATCATGCTCACCGAATTAAGCGCCGTTACTTCCCTTAAAGCGTTATTGGCTTTCAAGCTATCGTCCATGCCTTTATTAAGGTTTTCCATGGTGTCTTTTAAAGCGCCTTGAAAGTCTTTTAAAGATTCGTTAGTTTCTTTATTGGATTTCATCGCACTGGCGACTTCTTGCATGGTTTTTTTGTTTTCTTCTTGCATTTCCACTTGCGTGAGCTGCGCGGTTTGGGTGATGATTTTATCCGTTTCCATAGGAGCGGTGGGGTCTTGATTCTTCAATTGCTCTAAAAAGAGTTTCATGAAAGCGTTTTTATCCAACCCGTTAGCGATGGTGGGCTGCTCTTTTTTCCTTTCTTGCGCGGCTTTAGCTCCTGTAACTTCTGCTAAATCAATAGCCATGATCTCTTCCTTCTTAAAGATGTCTTATTATAGAGCAAACTTGCTTAAAATCACGCATAAAGAGTGATTTGCATGCTCGTTTCTTGGTTTTCATTATCCGTATTCTCTTGGTAGCTTTTTAGGGCGTTTTCTTTTAGGGGGGTTAATTCCTGCTCTTTGAATGGCTCTTTTGGTTGATCTTTGGGGGCTTGTTGCTCTTTAGAAGAATCTTGCGAAAAGCTCAAATCCACCCCTTCAAAGCCTAAAGCGTTCAGGCTGTTTTTGAGATCCTGTTGGTTGTCCAAAAAGGTTTGTAGGCTGTTGTTATGAGAAATCACGCTCACTTTAAGGTTTTTACCCACTTTTTGAATGATCACTTCAACCTTGCCCAATTCCTTAGGGAATAAATCCATAGAGATCCTACTCATGGGGGGTTTGTATTCTTGGATTTCTTGTTTTAATTGTTGGGTGAAATGCTTGATCGTCTCTTTAGGGGCGGTGCTTTTATTGTCGCTTGTCTTATCGCTAGCTTGGGTGTTTTGCGCGTTTTGAGCGCTGTTACTAGTTTCTTTAGTTTTTTCTTTATTGTCGCTTGCTTCTTTAGCTTTTTCTTCTTTTTCTAGGGGCGTTGGAATATTATCGTTAGGGGGAGGGTTAGCTCCTATTAAAGGCATTAAAGGGGGCGTTTTAAGGGGGATTTTAGGGGCATTTTCTGGCGTCGCGCTTGGGGCTGTAGTTTGAGTTTTAGCGTGAATGGGGGTTTTTTCTGACTTTTTTTTAGAAAGCGTTTTATCCCTTTTAATAGCGTTCATTTCTAAAGCTTCCTTTAAAGGGGGCGTTTTTTTTTCGTTATTTAGGGGGTTTGCGTGTTCTTTATTTTGCGGTTCTTTTTTTTCTAAGGATTGCAAAACGCTAGAAAGGTTGGCGGTGTTTTTAGCGTCGTTCTTTGCAAGGGTGTGGTTAGTGGGCGTTTGCGTTGTTTTCAAAGCAAGCTGATCGCTCGCATTTAAGGGGTTTTTATTTTCTGGGGTCGTGGCCGCTTGAATGTTGCTAGCGTTTAAGTCATGTTTTTGGCTGAGCGTTTGGATGTCTTTAAGGGTTTTTGGCTCTTTTTTAGTGTCAGTAGGGGCTGTGGGGTTTTTGATAGCGTTGTTAGCGTGATTGGTGGGGGTTATAGGGTTTTTATTGGTTAAGTTCGTTTGATGAACGCTAGAAGTGACTCCATTAGGCTTTTTTTCATTCTTGTTTAAAGTTTCGTTAGGGGTTTTGGGGTTAGTTTCATTAGCCTCATGGGTTTCATGTTGAGTCTCATGTGGGGTTGTTGTTTTTTTGTGGTTGAGCCAATCTTTTAAGGTAGGGGCTTGTTGATCTTTAGCGGGATTTTGAGCATGTTGGTGGGGTAGGGTAGGGGTTTTTTCAAGCGTTTTAGCGTCCTCTTTAGCACCCTCTTTAGAGTTTTGGGGCGTGGTTTTTAAAGCGTTAGGATTTTCTTTAGGGGCGGTTTTGTCTTTAGAGATCTTTTGGTTTAAGATCTTACTGAAATCCTTTGACGCGCTTTTAGGGGCGTTTTTGGCGTCTTCGTTTTTCGCTCCGCTATTCAAAGCGTTTGCGTTGGCGCTTGCGTTGGTGTGAATGGGATTAATGGGAGATGGCATGGTTATCCTTTTTAAAACAACTCTTTTATTTCTTTATATTTTACATGGTGGGAGTTAAGCAAAAAGAGTTCCTTAAGACGCGTGATCAAATCTAAAAATGCTAAAGGTGTTTTTAAAACGAAAAACCCCATTTTTTAAAAATAAAAGTTGTCGTTATTCGCGCTTAATGAGAACAGAGGTTTTTAAAACTATGGTTTCGTTTAGGTTTAATTAAATTTCGCTACAATTAAATAAAAACGATAATTTTAGAGAGATTGGCATGCAAGGTTTATGGATTTATCCAGAGGATACAGAAGTTTTAGGGGTTGCTTGTAAGAGCCTTTTAAAAGCACTAACGCCACGCTATCAAAAAGTCGCCTTGTTTTCGCCCATTAGTGGAGGGTGTGAGAGCTTGGAGGAGTGCGAGAGCTTGAACCCTTTAGAATTTCATAGTGCGATAAGCAAACAAAAGGCTTTAGAGCTTGCGAGCACCGCTCAAGAAGAGTTACTATTTGAAACGATTCTCAAACGCTATGATGAATTACAATCCACGCATGATTTTGTCATTAATTTGGGGTGTGCGCCGAAGTTTTTCTTAAACGCTCCTTTAGATTTAAACACCATTTTAGCCAAGCATTTAAACGCTTCTGTTGTGGCTGTCGCGCAAACGAGTTTGGAATATTTGAAAGCCATGCACTCTCATATTCTCAAAAAAGAAGCCCCTTTCGCTGTAGGGTTATTTGCGGGCGAAACGCTTGAAAAACCACATTTTTTAAGCATGTCTCTTTGCAAGCAACAATGCGAATTAGAAGCGGATCTGATTGAAAGCGTGTTGCAAATAAAAAGCGAGATTATTACCCCTTTAGCCTTTCAAAGGGGTTTGGAAAAAAAGGCTAAAAAACAGATTAAAAAAGTGGTTTTACCAGAGAGCGAAAAGATGAAAGGATTTTGAAAGCTGCACATCGTTTGAATTTAATGGGCGCGGTAGGATTGATCTTATTAGGCGATAAAGAAGCCATTAATTCGAAAAATTTGAACTTGAATTTAGAAAATGTGGAAATCATTGATCCCAACACTTCTCATTATAGAGAAGAATTCGCTAAAAGCTTGTATGAATTACGAAAATCAAAGGGCTTGAGTGAGCAAGAAGCTAAGCAATTAGTGCTGGATAAGACTTATTTTGCGACCATGCTCGTGCATTCAGGCTATGTGCATGCGATGGTTTCTGGGGTGAATCACAGCTGAGACCATTAGACCCGCTTTACAAATCATCAAAACTAAACCCGGCGTGAGCCTGGTTTCAAGCGTGTTTTTAATGTGTTTAGACACTCAAGTGCTAGTCTTTGGGGATTGCGCGATTATCCCTAACCCTAGCCCTAAAGAATTAGCCGAGATCGCTACCACTTCCGCACAAACCGCCAAGCAATTCAATATTGCGCCTAAAGTGGCCTTGCTTTCTTATGCGACAGGCGATTCCGCTCAAGGCGAAATGATAGACAAAATCAACGAAGCTTTAACAATCGCTCAAAAGTTGGATCCCCAATTAGAAATTGATGGCCCCTTACAATTTGACGCTTCCATTGATAAAAGCGTAGCCAAGAAAAAATGCCTAACAGCCAAGTGGCTGGGCAAGCTAGCGTTTTTATTTTCCCGGATTTAAACGCTGGGAACATCGCTTATAAAGCGGTGCAACGGAGCGCTAAAGCCGTGGCGATAGGGCCCATTTTACAAGGTTTGAATAAGCCCATTAACGATTTGAGTAGGGGCGCTTTAGTGGAAGATATTATTAACACCGTTTTGATTAGCGCCCTTCAAGCGCAAGATTAATTGACTAGGAGGAATTGATGGAAATTTTAGTGTTGAATCTGGGCAGTTCGTCTATTAAGTTTAAGTTGTTTGACATGAAAGAAAATAAGCCCTTAGCGAGCGGTTTGGCTGAAAAAATCGGCGAAGAAATAGGGCAGTTGAAAATTAAATCGCATTTGCACCATAACGATCAAGAATTAAAAGAAAAGTTTGTGATTAAAGATCATGCGAGCGGACTTTTAATGATTCGTGAGAATTTAACGAAAATGGGGATTATCAAAGATTTTAACCAAATTGACGCTATAGGGCATCGTGTGGTTCAAGGGGGGGATAAATTCCATGCCCCAGTTCTAGTCAATGAAAAAGTCATGCAAGAAATTGGCAATCTTTCTATTTTAGCCCCCTTACACAACCCGGCGAATTTAGCCGGTATTGAGTTTGTTCAAAAAGCGCACCCCCATATCCCTCAAATCGCTGTTTTTGACACCGCATTCCATGCCACTATGCCCAGTTACGCTTACATGTATGCGTTACCTTATGAATTGTATGAAAAGTATCAAATCCGGCACTATGGTTTCCATAGGACTTCACACCATTATGTGGCCAAAGAAGCGGCGAAGTTTTTGAATACCGCTTATGAGGAATTTAACGCGATCAGTTTGCATTTAGGGAACGGCTCAAGTGCAGCCGCCATTCAAAAGGGTAAAAGCGTGGATACTTCTATGGGGCTAACCCCTTTAGAAGGCTTGATTATGGGCACAAGGTGTGGGGATATTGACCCCACTGTGGTGGAATATACTGCGCAATGCGCGAACAAGAGCTTAGAAGAAGTGATGAAAATGTTAAACCATGAAAGCGGATTGAAAGGCATTTGTGGGGATAATGAGAAACATAGAAGCCAGAAAAGAAAAAGGTGATAAAGAAGCCAAGCTCGCTTTTGAAATGTGCGCTTATCGCATTAAAAAGCACATTGGGGCTTACATGGTAGTCTTAAAAAAAGTAGATGCGATCATCTTTACAGGGGGATTAGGTGAAAACTACTCGGCTTTAAGAGAGAGCGTGTGTGAAGGCTTAGAAAATTTAGGGATCGCTTTATGTAAGCCCACCAACGACAATCCGGGCAGTGGGTTAGTGAATTTAAGCCAACCTGACGCTAAAATCCAAATTTTACGCATCCCTACTGATGAAGAATTAGAAATCGCTTTGCAAACCAAAAAGGTTTTGGAAAAAACAGAATAAAGAATTGTTTAAGAAATCTATAAGAAATTTTTGGGTAAAAAATTAGCTTTCTTAAATTAAGTTCTAAATTAAGAAAATATCACACTAGGAGTTTTTGATGGAAGTGGTTCATTTTTTAGAGGGTGTTTGTTTTGAGAAACTTCATATTGAAGTGCTGAATGAAAATTCTTCCCATAAAGAAATCCGCATTTGCATGCCCAAAGGAGCTGTCATGGACAAACATAAGGCCCCGGGAGCGATTAGCGTGCAGGTTTTAGAGGGCAAAATCGTTTTTGAAGTGGGAGATGAAAAAATAGAAATGCCTAAGGGAGCGTTAATCAGCCTAGAAGCCCAAGTTTTGCATCGTTTGGACGCTTTAGAAAATAGCGTTATAAGGCTATCTTTAAGTAAAAAATAAGGAAAATGAAATGATGAAAGCCGTTTTTATCAATGTTTGGTATTTGCTTTTAACCATCATTTTATTAATCATCATCTGGAGGATCATTAGGTTAGTTTTAAAGAATAAAGACGACAGCAATGATAAGGTAGGATAGGCGGATTTCTGATCTAAAAAATCAGCCAAAAAGATAAAAAAAGTCGCTAAATCATAGTCGTTTAATTAAGTGCGCTACGATACGAAAATTTTAAAAGAAAGGAACAACATGAGCGAACAACGACAAGAATCTTTACAAAATAACCCTAATTTGAGTAAAAAAGATGTCAAAATCGTAGAAAAGATTTTGAGTAAGAACGACATTAAAGCCGCTGAAATGAAAGAACGCTATTTAAAAGAAGGGCTGTATGTGTTGAATTTCATGAGTTCTCCCGGTAGCGGTAAAACCACGATGCTAGAAAATCTAGCGGATTTTAAAGACTTTAAGTTTTGCGTGGTAGAGGGCGATTTGCAAACCAACAGAGATGCGGACAGATTGCGTAAAAAAGGCGTGAGTGCGCACCAGATCACCACCGGCGAAGCATGCCATTTGGAAGCGAGCATGATTGAAGGGGCGTTTGATTTATTAAAAGATGAGGGAGCGTTAGAAAAAAGCGATTTTTTAATCATTGAAAACGTGGGGAATTTGGTTTGCCCCTCAAGCTATAATCTAGGAGCGGCGATGAATATCGTTTTACTCTCCGTTCCAGAGGGCGATGATAAGGTGCTAAAATACCCTACGATGTTCATGTGCGCGGATGCGGTGATTATCAGTAAAGCGGATATGGTTGAGGTGTTTAATTTCAGGGTTTCTCAAGTCAAAGAAGACATGCAAAAATTAAAGCCTGAAGCGCCTATTTTTTTAATGAGCTCTAAAGACCCTAAAAGTTTGGAAGATTTTAAAAATTTCCTTCTAGAAAAAAAGCGTGAAAATTACCAGTCCACGCATTCGTTTTAATGTGTTTAGCGATCCCCTCTAAAGTCATAGCCATTAAGGATAATGTGGTGCTTTTGGAAACTTTGGGCGTTCAAAGAGAGGCGAGCTTGGATTTAATGGGCGAGTCCGTTAAAGTGGGCGATTATGTGCTGTTGCACATCGGCTATGTGATGAGCAAGATTGATGAAAAAGAAGCCCTAGAATCCATTGAGCTTTATCAAGAAATGATCGCCAGAATGAACGAAACGCAATAATAACAATGAGCGTTGATCACCTCATTTCGCCCTTTAGAGACAAGCGAACCCTTTTAGCGCTCTCTAATGCAATCAAAAAACTCGCTTTCAAACTTGAAAAAAAATTAGTCATCATGGAAGTGTGCGGAGGGCATACGCATTCTATCATGAAATACGGGCTTTTAGATTTGATGCCTAACAATTTAGAGTTTGTGCATGGGCCGGGCTGCCCGGTATGCGTGATGCCAAGAGCGCGCCTTGATGAAGCTTATGAACTCGCTACTATCAAAGATAGCATTGTTTTGAGTTTAGGGGATATGATGAGAGTCCCCGGGAGCTATGGGAGTTTGATACAAGCCAGAGAAAAGGGGTTGGATGCACGCTTTTTGTATTCGCCCATGCAAGCTTTAGAGATCGCTAAAGAAAACCCTACTAAAAAAGTCATTTATATTGCGATCGGTTTTGAAACCACAACGCCCATGAGCGCTAGCGTTTTATGGAGCGCCAAAAAAGAAAAAATTAATAACCTTTTTTTCCACATTAACCACATTCTAGTGCCTCCCAGCGTGAGCGCGATTTTAAAAGATCCAGCATGCCAGATTAACGCCCTTTTAGCCCCTAGCCATGTGAGCGTGATCAGCGGCGCTCAAATCTATGCTCCTTTAGTGGATCGCTTTAAAATCCCCATTATCGTGAGCGGTTTTGAGCCGGTGGATATATTAGAAAGCGTGCTGATGCTTATCAAACAAGCCCTAAACAAAGAAGCCAAGCTAGAAATCCAATACAAAAGAGCGGTGAGTTTTGAGGGGAATGTGAAAGCGCAAGAGTTAGTCAATGCTTGCATGGAAGTTAGGGAAAATTTTGAATGGAGAGGTTTGGGGAATATCAAACGATCCGCTCTCAAACTCAAAGAAGCGTTCGCTTCTTATGACGCTGAAGAAGTCTTTAAAGAATATTTAAGCCACAAAACCTCTAAAGAAAACAAAGCATGCAAGTGCGGGGAGATTTTAAAAGGCATCGCTAAGCCCCTAGACTGCTCGTTATTCGCTACAACTTGCACCCCACAAAACCCGATCGGCAGTTGCATGGTCAGCTCTGAGGGGGCGTGCGCGGCGTATTATCGTTACAAGCGCGTTTGAGTTTTGAAAATTGCTCTAAGCCCCTAGACTGCTCACTATTTGCCAAAACTTGCACCCCGCAAAACCCGATCGGCAGTTGCATGGTCAGCTCTCAAGGGGGCGTGCGCAGCGTATTATCGTTACAAGCGCGTTTGAGCTTTAAAAATTGCTTTTTAGTGAAATCGCTCAAACCTTCGCAATTGACATTCACGCTTTTAGGGGGTTTTTCTTTTTTAACAACTGGTTTTTGATAAGCCCTTTTTTTCACGCTCGCTTGGATAGTCTTAAAATCAAAGGGGTAATCTAGGGCTTTTAGGGTTTTTTGCGTTTCTTTTAAATGGGCTTTCAGGTGGTTGGTGTAATAGGCTTCTTCTATTTTAAAGGCTTTCAAATAGCTAGGGTGCGTGAAATAGATTTTTAGGATTTGGTGTTCTACTTTAGCGTATCTAAACCCTTTTTTTAAATCCCCCAAAGCTTGAGAAACATAGCGGTTGATTATTTCTCTTCGTTTGAGTTGGAGTTTTAAATTTTTAAACGCAGACGCTTGAGCGATTTTTTTAAACAGCAAAAAGGTTTCTTTCTTTTTCAAATAGCGTTTATAAATGATGGGGTCAAATCCATTTTCCATGATAAAATTATAGCGTTTTAGCTTGACTTTTTTAAAAAGCTTTTGTATAATGCTTTCTTTAGTTTTTGGGGTGTCGCCAAGCGGTAAGGCACCAGGTTTTGGTCCTGGCATTCCGAGGTTCGAATCCTTGCACCCCAGCCATTTTTCCTTATTTTTTGGCGCGGAGTAGAGCAGTCCGGTAGCTCGTTGGGCTCATAACCCAAAGGTCAGTGGTTCAAATCCATTCTCCGCAACCAATCCTTTAAACCACACCACCACCAAACGAACCAAACGAAACAAAAAGCATCAAAATCAAAAAAATGACAAAATTTTTAAGAAAATGACAAAAAAAAAAAAAACGATTTTATGCTATATTAACGAAATCTTGTGATAAGATCTTATTCTTTTAAAAGACTTATCTAACCATTTTAATTTCAAGGAGAAAACATGAAAAAAACCCTTTTACTCTCTCTCTCTCTCTCTCTCTCGTTTTTGCTCCACGCTGAAGACGACGGCTTTTACACAAGCGTGGGCTATCAAATCGGTGAAGCCGCTCAAATGGTGAAAAACACCAAAGGCATTCAAGAGCTTTCAGACAATTATGAAAAGCTGAACAATCTTTTGAATAATTACAGCACCCTAAACACCCTTATCAAATTGTCCGCTGATCCGAGCGCGATTAACGACGCAAGGGATAATCTAGGCTCAAGCTCTAGGAATTTGCTTGATGTCAAAACCAATTCCCCCGCGTATCAAGCCGTGCTTTTAGCACTCAATGCTGCAGTGGGGTTGTGGCAAGTTACAAGCTACGCTTTTACTGCTTGTGGTCCTGGCAGTAACGAGAATGCGAATGGAGGGATCCAAACTTTTAATAATGTGCCAGGACAAGATACGACGACCATCACTTGCAATTCGTATTATGAGCCAGGACATGGTGGGCCTATATCCACTGCAAATTATGCGAAAATCAATCAAGCCTATCAAATCATCCAAAAGGCTTTGACAGCCAATGGAGCTAATGGAGATGGGGTCCCCGTTTTAAGCAACACCACTACAAAACTTGATTTCACTATCAATGGAGACAAAAGAACGGGGGGCAAACCAAATACACCTGAAAAGTTCCCATGGAGTGATGGGAAATATATTCACACCCAATGGATTAACACAATAGTAACACCAACAGAAACAAATATCAACACAGAAAATAACGCTCAAGAGCTTTTAAAACAAGCGAGCATCATTATCACTACCCTAAATGAGGCATGCCCAAACTTCCAAAATGGTGGTAGAAGTTATTGGCAAGGGATAAGCGGCAATGGGACAATGTGCGGGATGTTTAAGAATGAAATCAGCGCGATCCAAGGCATGATCGCTAACGCTCAAGAAGCTGTCGCGCAAAGCAAAATCGTTAGTGAAAACGCGCAAAATCAAAACAACTTGGATACTGGAAAACCATTCAACCCTTACACGGACGCCAGCTTTGCGCAAAGCATGCTCAAAAACGCTCAAGCGCAAGCAGAGATTTTAAACCAAGCCGAACAAGTAGTAAAAAACTTTGAAAAAATCCCTACAGCCTTTGTATCAGACTCTTTAGGGGTGTGTTATGAAGTGCAAGGGGGTGAGCGTAGGGGCACCAATCCAGGTCAGGTAACTTCTAACACTTGGGGAGCCGGTTGCGCGTATGTGAAACAAACCATAACGAATTTAGACAACAGCATCGCTCACTTTGGCACTCAAGAGCAGCAGATACAGCAAGCCGAAAAC
>OCRL01000424.1_pt1 | contig 27586 bp, 20 predicted proteins | sample 1496021 | NCBI WGS metagenome assembly OCRL01 (sample SAMN04168690, study PRJEB22393) | synthetic metagenome | isolation source: purchased from BEI Resources HM-276D
TTTTTTTTGAGGTTTCGGGCAACTTCTAAACCGTCATTCCCGCGCAGGCGGGAATCCAGGCCTTTGGGCGACGGCAATATTCAAAGATTATCCGAAAGTTTGAGGTTCTAGATTCCCGTTTTCACGGGAATGACGGAATGTTGCGGGAATCATGGGAATGACGGAATGTTGCGGGAATCATGGGAATGGCGGAATGTTTCGGTAATCACGGGAATGGCGAAGTTTCAGACGGCATTGCAGGTATCCGAACCCATGTAAAAAAGAGGTTCTGCGGAACAGAACCTCTTTTTGCCGCCGTCGGTTCAGCCTTGCCGGGTTTCGACTTGGATCATTTCTTCGGCAGGGACGGTTGCGACTTCAGACGGCTTGGGCTGTTCGGAACGGCGCAAACCGCGTCCGGCTTGGACTTCGGGTTGTGCCGCCCATGCCTTCAATGCGGCAGGGTCGGTTTCGATCAGGACGAGTCCGCCGGTTTGTGCGGTTTCCCGTGCCTGTTCCGCCGCAGCCGTAAAGGTTGCGGTTTCAGACGGCATTTCCTGTGCTTCGGCTTTCGGTGTCGCGCCTTCGGGCAGGATGGCGGCGGTGGCACGGCGGATTTTTTCCGCCGCATCATAAACCGGTGCGTCGCCGTTTGAAACGGCGGGAGATGCTGTCGGAAGATCCCTTTCTGCAACCGGATCGGCAATGCTGACAGTAATCGGCGCGTTTGCGTCGGTTTCGCCGAAAACGTGCGCGGCGGCGGAACGGACTTTGTCGGCGGTGTCGTGAATATTCAGGTACTGCTCGATTTTGGCGGCAGACGGAATATTGCGTTTTTTGCCGTTTTGACGGCGGTCGCGCTGATTGTTGCGCTCGCGGCGTTCTTTGGCATCTCGGCTGTCGCGTTCGCGGCGGTTGCGTTCGGATTTGGGCTTGCTGCCTTTGTCTTCTGCGGTATGCGGTTCGGACGGCGTGTTTTCCGCTGTCTGAACGGTTGTTTCGGCAACGGTGGCGGTTTCCGGCGCGGTTTGGCCGCGTTCGCTGCGGCTGCCGTTGCGGCGGCGTTTTCCGGTTTGCACTTCGGTTTCGGACGGTGCGGCATCTGCAACGGTTGCGGCAGGCTGTACGTTGCGGCTTTGGATTTCCGCTTCGTTGGCGCGTTCGGCGGCACGGTCGCCGCGTTCATTGCGGCGGCGGTTGCCGTTGTTGCGCGTTTCGGCTTTGTCGGCACGCGCTTCCTGTCCGGCAGTTTTGCCTGCCACTTCGCGGACTTCTACTTTGCTGCCTTCGCGTTTGCTGCGGCGCGGGTTTTGGCGGCGGTTGTTGGCGCGGCTGCCGCTGCGGTTTGCCGTGCTGCGTTTTTCGGAGGTTTCGGCAGCGGGCGCGGCTTGGGTTTCGCTGCCGCCGAAAATGCGTTTGAGCCATGCTTTGAAGCTGTCCCACCAAGAGGTTTTTTTCTCGGGGGCGGCAGTCGGGGCGGGGCTGGTGTGGCGCACGCCTTTGACGGCGGGTTCGGGACGGGCGGCTTTGGCTTTTTCGCCGCCGAACGGTTTGGCGGATTCGTCTTCTTCCGGCTCGGCGACGCGTTTGTAGCTCGGTTCGCCGTCTTCTTCTACGTCGTCGGTGCGGATGCGGTTGATTTCGTAGTGCGGATTTTCGAGGTGGATGTTCGGAATCAGGACGACGTTGACATCCAAACGCTCTTCCATCGCAAACAGCTCGGCGCGTTTTTCGTTCAGCAGGAAGGTGGCGACATCGACGGGCACTTGTGCGCGCACTTCTCCGGTGTTGTCCTTCATCGCTTCTTCTTGAATGATGCGTAAAACGTGCAGGGCGGTGGATTCGATGCCCCGAATCACGCCGGTGCCGGCGCAGCGCGGACAGGCGACGTGGCTGCTTTCGCCCAAAGCCGGTTTCAAACGTTGGCGGCTCAATTCTAAAAGTCCGAAACGGGAGAGTTTGCCCATCTGCACGCGGGCGCGGTCTTTTTTGAGCGCGTCGCGCAGGACGTTTTCCACATCGCGCTGGTGTTTGGGGTTTTCCATGTCGATGAAGTCGATGACGACCAAGCCGCCCAAGTCGCGCAGGCGCATTTGTCGGGCGACTTCTTCGGCGGCTTCCATATTGGTTTTGAACGCGGTGTCTTCAATGTCTGCGCCGCGAGTGGCGCGTGCGGAGTTCACGTCGATGGAGACGAGGGCTTCGGTATGGTCGATGACGATCGCGCCGCCGGAGGGCAGGCTGACGCTGCGCGAAAACGCGCTTTCGATTTGGTGTTCGATTTGGAAGCGGGAAAACAGCGGCGTGTGGTCTTCGTAGAGTTTCAGACGGCCTATATTGCCCGGCATGACGTAGCTCATGAACTCGGCAACTTGGTCGTAAACTTCTTGATTGTCCACCAAAATCTCGCCGATGTCGGGGCGGAAATAGTCGCGGATGGCTCGGATCAGCAGCGAGCTTTCCATAAAGAGCAGGTAGGGGTCGTGATGCGCTTTTCCTGCTTCTTCAATCGCCTGCCAGAGTTGTTTGAGGTAGTTCAAGTCCCATTCCAACTCTTCCGCGCTGCGGCCGATGCCGGCGGTACGGGCGATGATGCTCATGCCGTTCGGAATGTCGAGTTCCGCCATGGCGGCTTTCAACTCTTGACGCTCTTCACCTTCGATACGGCGGGATACGCCGCCGCCGCGCGGGTTGTTCGGCATCAATACCAGATAGCGTCCGGCGAGGCTGATGAAGGTGGTCAGCGCGGCGCCTTTGTTGCCGCGCTCGTCTTTTTCGACTTGGACGATGACTTCCATGCCTTCTTTGAGCACGTCTTGGATGCGCGCGCGTCCGCCTTCGTAGTCTTGGAAGTATGAGCGGGAGACTTCTTTAAACGGCAAGAAGCCGTGGCGGTCGGTTCCGTAATCCACGAAACACGCTTCCAGCGACGGCTCGATGCGGGTAATGATGCCTTTGTAGATATTGCCTTTGCGCTGTTCTTTGCCCAGCGTTTCGATGTCCAAATCCAGCAGGTTTTGTCCGTCGACGATGGCAACGCGCAGCTCTTCGGCCTGCGTTGCGTTAAATAACATTCTTTTCATGATCACCTCGTGGGCAGGCGGCGTTCAGACGGCACATGCCCGGTTCGGCATTCCGTAAGGCTGGGTTTTCCGATGTTTTCGGATAAAACCGGTAATCAGTTTTTGAGTTGAAAATCCGCAGGGATGCACGTTCCGGAGAACCGTGTGCGGAAGGGTCGGATACAGAAGGCTATAAAGATCGATGCGGCGGTTTGTCTGCCGCGTTCCGAACGCTGCGGTCGGAAAAATGGGGGCCGGCTTCTTCTTGTTATCGTGATGCCTGTGTTTTGGGCGGTTTGCGTTTGGGACTTGGGCCCGGCTGCCGTCTTACTTCCGCGCCGAAACGGCAAAATCAATTCAAACTTGATTACGTTCTGCGCCTGCCGGCTGGGAACAGGCGCAGGGAAAATGCTTTGCGGAGTGCGTTTTTAATATAAAATTCCGTTTTAAAGTAAACCGTTTCAGGAGGCGCGGCGGGCGCGCTTTTTGCTGAAACGGATGTTCGGATTATAGATGAAAACGCACGAAATAAGCAAAGATTCGGTCAGCTTGATAGGGGTTGCCGAACATGAGGCGGGTCAACGCCTTGATAACTATCTGATAAAAATCCTCAAGGGTGTTCCCAAGAGCCATATCCACCGCATTATCCGCGCCGGCGAGGTGCGGTTGAACAAGAAACGCTGCAAACCCGACAGCCGTATTGCGGAGGGGGATACGGTGCGGATTCCGCCTGTGCGCGTGGCGGAGAAGGAAATGCCGTCTGAAAGGCGTGCCGCCGTACCGGCGCGTGCGTTTGACGTTGTTTACGAAGACGATGCGCTTTTGGTCATCGACAAACCGTCCGGCGTTGCCGTCCACGGCGGCAGCGGCGTGAGTTTCGGCGTTATCGAACAGTTGCGCCGCGCCCGTCCGGAGGCGAAGTATTTGGAGTTGGTTCATCGTTTGGACAAGGATACGAGCGGCTTGTTGATGGTGGCGAAGAAACGCAGCGCGCTCGTCAAACTTCACGAAGCCATCCGTAACGACCACCCCAAAAAAATCTACCTTGCGCTGGGGGTGGGCAAACTGCCGGACGACAATTTCCATGTCAAACTGCCCCTGTTCAAATATACCGGCGCACAAGGCGAAAAGATGGTGCGCGTCAGTGCGGACGGGCAGTCGGCGCATACGGTGTTCCGTGTGTTAAGCCGTTTTTCAGACGGCATTTTGCACGGTGTCGGGCTGTCGCACCTGACTTTGGTGCGGGCGACGTTGAAAACGGGGCGCACGCACCAAATCCGCGTCCACCTGCAATCTCAAGGCTGTCCGATTGCGGGCGACGAACGCTACGGCGATTATCAGGCGAACCGTCGTTTGCAGAAGTTGGGTTTGAAGCGGATGTTTTTGCACGCGTCCGAGCTGCACTTGAACCATCCGCTCACGGGCGAGCCGCTGGTGTTGAAGGCGGAGCTGCCGCCGGACTTGGCGCAGTTTGCGGTGATGTTGGAAAACGGGACGAAAATGTGAACCCCGATGCCGTCTGAAGCCTTCAGACGGCATCGGGACGTGAAAGTATGTGGGGACAGACGAATATGGCTGATAAAAAAAGCCCTTTGATTGCCGTCAGTGTCGGCGAAGCGTCGGGCGACCTATTGGGGGCGCACCTGATACGCGCCATCCGCAAGCGTTGTCCGCAGGCGCGGTTTACCGGTATCGGCGGCGAACTGATGAAGGCGGAAGGTTTCGAGAGCCTTTATGATCAGGAGCGGCTGGCGGTGCGCGGCTTTGTCGAAGTGGTCAGGCGGCTGCCGGAAATTTTACGGATACGCAGGGGGCTGGTACGGGATTTGCTGTCGTTGAAACCTGATGTCTTTGTCGGTATCGATGCGCCCGATTTTAATTTGGGTGTGGCGGAAAAGCTGAAACGGTCGGGGATTCCGACCGTGCATTATGTCAGCCCGTCGGTGTGGGCGTGGCGGCGGGAACGTGTGGGCAAAATCGTGCATCAGGTCAACCGCGTGTTGTGCCTGTTCCCGATGGAGCCGCAGCTTTATCTCGATGCGGGCGGACGTGCGGAGTTTGTCGGTCATCCGATGGCGCAGCTTATGCCCTTGGAAGACGACCGTGAAACGGCGCGGCAAACTTTGGGCGTGGATGCCGGCATCCCCGTATTCGCCCTGCTGCCCGGCAGCCGCGTCAGCGAAATCGACTATATGGCGCCGGTGTTTTTTCAGACGGCATTATTGTTGTTGGAACGCTATCCCGCCGCACGCTTCCTGCTGCCTGCCGCAACGGAGGCGACGAAGCGGCGTTTGGCGGAAGTTTTGCAGCGGCCGGAGTTTGCCGGATTGCCGCTGACGGTAATCGACAGACAGTCTGAAACAGTGTGCAGGGCGGCGGATGCGGTGCTGGTAACGAGCGGTACGGCAACTTTGGAGGTGGCGTTGTGTAAGCGTCCGATGGTCATCAGCTACAAGATTTCGCCGCTGACCTATGCTTATGTGAAACGCAAAATCAAAGTGCCGCATGTCGGCCTGCCGAATATCCTGTTGGGTAAGGAGGCTGTGCCGGAATTATTGCAATCTGAAGCAAAACCGGAAAAACTGGCGGCGGCGTTGGCGGACTGGTACGAACACCCCGATAAGGTTGCCGCGCTGCAACAGGATTTCAGGGCGTTGCACCTGCTGTTGAAAAAAGATACGGCGGATTTGGCCGCGCGCGCGGTTTTGGAAGAGGCGGGATGTTGAGCGGTTAATGGATTATTTTCCCGAAGCAGCACGTATTACAAAAAAAGGGGGAGAAATTGTGATTAATGGCACATCAAACAATAAGTATTTAAGAGGAATTCCAAATGAAACAGAACTGGCCCGAATGGGATTAAGGTTAAAATATAATGGTCAGTTAACTGATTAATTTTGTTATATATGATTTATGATTATAGCTTATACTAATACGCTTACTTACCTTGTTTCATTTGTTCTTCGTAAATTTCTATTTTAGGCAATTGTGTCAGTTCAATAGGGCAAGTTGCTCCCCACCAAAAATGTTCTACATAAAACCAAGGATTATCTGGAAAATATAGCAACATCTCTTCCATATCCGGCCAAATTCTTCTTAATTCATCTACCTGTGTTTTTGGCGAACCAGTTAATATTTTTGGAGGATTTTCACGATAATCGCATAATTCAATAACACCATCTGATAAAAGTTCTTCCAAAAAATCAAAAAATCTAATTTTTAAATTTGGATCTTTGATATCCATATTTAAATAATTTTTATAAACACCAAAAATACCACCTAAATATTCACAATATTCTAAAAGATTATATTTTATCTTCACATTCATAACGTAACCTTTATCTAAATTTTAATTCTAATCTTTGCCCATGTACTGAATCAGGTTGATTCCTAAACTCAATCGTCCATTTTGCTCCAGTTTGTTCTCGGCTAGTTGAAAAATTCCTTAAAATAAAGGAAGAGTTTAAACAACTGAAATTTCATAAGAGTAGTAGAACCAACTTGGACTCAAAAAATCTTAAACTCATTGTTTTTGAAAAGGTAAAATAATATGACAACTTATACCATTCCAAAAAAAGATTATCAATTTCTGTATATATATGAGGGCACTCTATTAAACTATACTTTGAAAAACGATGAATTCCATATCATCGTCCAGAATGTGGATTATCCGGACTTTCCTCAAGAGATTCCTACACCAAATTATACAGACTGGGTAAAAATTAAATTCAAGCAGTTCAGCTATCTGAAATTTATCTATGGATACGCCACGAAGAACCAAGATAAAAATATCAAAAATGTATTGGAACTTGGAGAATTAAAGCAGGATGATGAAATCTTGGATTATGGAGGTGCGCTGGAAGTGATAGGCAGTAGGTATGATCTTCCGACCGGTTTTAGTATAGATATAGTTTGCCGGGAAATAGAGTTAGAATTTTTAGATCAGGAGAGTTTCAATTAAACGAGCCGTAGCTTGTTATGCTGAGCAGGCAACTTTATCGTATTTCCTTTTCGGTTGAAACCCCGCCACTCGGACATCTGTCCTTCGGGGCGGTAGAATCAGATTTTATTTGGGAGGGGCGTAACCCCTTCCGAATCAGGGCAACACATAGGGCGACGCTTTATGTGTCGTCCTGTGTGTTGAAACATTGATATGCCGATACGGAGCCTGTCGGCAAAATGCCGTCTGAACAATATCTTTTCAGACGGCATTTTGTATGGGGGTTAACGGTTGTTCAGCCCGAGTACGTCCTGCATATCGTACAAACCCGTTTTGCCGTTGACCCAAACTGCGGCGCGGACGGCACCGGCGGCAAAGGTCATGCGGCTGCTGGCCTTGTGGGTGATTTCCACGCGCTCGCCGTCGGTGGCGAAGAGGGCGGTGTGGTCGCCGACGATGTCGCCTGCGCGGACGGTGGCAAAGCCGATGGTCGACGGATCGCGCGGACCGGTGTGGCCTTCGCGGCCGTAAACGGCGCATTGTTTGAGGTCTCTGCCGAGCGCGCCGGCGATGACTTCGCCCATGCGTAACGCGGTGCCGCTGGGGGCATCGACTTTGTGGCGGTGGTGGCCTTCAATGATTTCGATGTCGTAGCCTTCGTTTAATACGCGTGCGACGGTGTCGAGGATGTGGAAGGTGAGGTTGACGCCGACGCTGAAGTTGGCGGCGAAAACGATGCCTGTTTTTTCGGCGGCAGTGTGGATAGCGGCTTTGCCCGTATCGTCGAAGCCTGTTGTGCCGATGATGATGTTGACTTGTTTTTCAACGCATTTTTGCAGGTGTTTGAGGGTGGGCTCGGGGCGGGTGAAGTCGATGAGTACGTCGCTTTGTGCGAGAACGGCGTCAACGTCGTCTGAAATGGCGATGCCGGTTTTGAGTCCGACGGCGTAGCCTGCGTCCAGCCCGAGGGCTTCTGAGCCTGAGTGTTCAAGCGCACCGGAAAGGACGGTGTCGGGATGGTTGTTGACGGCTTCAACCAATACGCGTCCCATACGGCCGTTTGCGCCGGCGATGGCGATTTTGAGCGGTGTCATGTGTGTTCCTTATGGTTTGTCTGTGTTTTGGCGGTCTTTGAGGGCTTCGGCAGCGTTTTGCAGGACGTCGCCTTCGGTGCGGACGAGTACGCCGTTTTCAAAATAGACGGTCAGATTGCTGCGTTCTTTGATGATGCCGTTGCGGGAGGTGTTGAAGGTATAGTCCCAGCGGTCGGTATGGAATGCGTCGCGCAGTATGGGGCTGCCGAGCAGGAGCAGGACTTGGTCTTTGGTCATGCCGGGGCGGAGGGCGGCAACGGCGCGCGGTTCGAGTTCGTTGCCCTGTATGATTTTGAGTTTGTACGAGGGGAACAGTGAAACGCGTTCGGCACTGCACGCGGCAAGGCCGAGGAGGGCGGAAAGGGCGAGGATGAGGGTTTTGTTCACGGAAATGCCTTTCTGTGCAAATCGGGATGGGTAGTGTAACACTGCTTGAATATTTTATAAAAGCGAACGATAATCATACGATTAAGCGGTATCCGCCCTGTCCGCGCATCGGCCGCCGGTGCGGTTTTACTATTGCAAACTGCTATGGTGCGATAGTGGGCAAACAGGCCGAAATTGCGTATTATAACGTCTATTGTTTTACAGGGGTATTGAATATTATGGAAAAATTCAACAATATTGCACAACTGAAAGACAGCGGTCTGAAGGTTACCGGCCCGCGTTTGAAGATTTTGGATTTGTTCGAGACGCATGCGGAAGAGCATTTGAGTGCGGAAGATGTGTACCGCATTTTGTTGGAAGAGGGTGTGGAAATCGGTGTGGCGACGATTTACCGTGTGCTGACCCAGTTTGAGCAGGCGGGCATTTTGCAACGCCATCATTTTGAAACGGGCAAGGCGGTTTATGAGTTGGACAAAGGCGACCACCATGACCACATCGTCTGCGTGAAGTGCGGCGAGGTAACGGAATTCCACAATCCCGAAATCGAAGCCCTGCAAGACAAAATCGCGGAAGAAAACGGCTACCGCATCGTCGATCACGCGCTTTATATGTACGGCGTGTGCAGCGACTGTCAGGCCAAGGGCAAACGTTAAATCCGGACGGTTTGTTGTTCAGACGGCATTCATGATTTTGGATGCCGCCTGTGTTTTTGGAGAACTGTCATGCGTATTCCGCTGCTTGCCCCTGACAATTATGCCTTTCCCGATCCTGCCTATGCTTTGGCCCGGTGCGACGGGCTGGTCGGCGTGAGCGGCGATTTGGATGCGGGGCGGCTGCTTGAGGCGTATCGGAACGGCGTGTTTCCGTGGTTTTCCCGGGACGGGTGGTTTTTTTGGTATGCGGTCGGGCCCCGTGCGGTGGTGTTTCCCGACAGGCTGCATATTCCGCGCTCGCTGGCGAAAACGCTGCGCAACGGCAGCTATCGGGTTGCGGTCAACGGCTGTTTTGCGGAAGTGGTCGCGCATTGTGCGGCAGCGGCGCGCCCGAATCAGGACGGAACTTGGATTGCGCCCGAGTTTCAGACGGCATATTTGAAGCTGCACGAAATGGGGTACGCGCATTCTTTCGAGTGCCATTATCCCGATGAAAGCGGTGAAACGAGGTTGGCGGGCGGCTTTTACGGCGTTCAGATCGGCAGGGTGTTTTATGGCGAATCGATGTTCGCATTACAACCGGATGCGTCGAAAATCGCGTTTGCCTGCGCCGTGCCGTTTTTGGCGGATTTGGGCGTGGAACTGATAGACTGCCAGCAGGATACGGAACATATGCGCCGTTTCGGTTCGGAGCTGCTGCCGTTTGCGGATTTTGCCGAACGTCTGCGGATGTTGAACGCCGTGCCGTTGAAAGAGGAAATCGGGCGGCGCGAAGTGGCGTGCAAGGGGCTTTGATGGCGGCTTATGCTCCGGTCAGGTTCAAATATGGTGGATTATAGTGGATTAACAAAAATCAGGACAAGGCGACGAAGCCGCAGACAGTACAAATAGTACGGCAAGGCGAGGCAACGCCGTACTGGTTTTTGTTAATCCACTATAAAATTAGAAATGACGACAGCCGGATAAAATCACGGTGAAAATGAAAAATGCCGTCTGAAACTTGAAAACATCGGGTTTCAGATGGCATTTTGTTTGACGGTTTGTTGCTTATTTGAGCGGGCGCACTTCAAGTCCGAACATACGGCGTGCGGTGTTCAGCATTTGGCAGCTGAAGCCCCATTCGTTGTCATACCAAGCGAACACTTTGACCATGTTGCCGTCAACGACTTTGGTCAGTGTTGCGTCGAAGTGGCTGGCTTCGGTAGTGTGGTTGAAGTCCATGGAAACCAAGGGCAGGGTGTTGTAGCCCAAAACGCCTTTGAGCGGGCCTGCTTCCGAGGCGGCTTTCATCAGTGCGTTGATTTCTTCGACTGTGGTGTCGCGCGCGGCTTGGAAGCTCAAATCTACCAATGATACGTTGACGGTCGGCACGCGGATGGCAAGCCCGTCGAGCCTGCCTTTCAATTCGGGCAGTACCAAACCGACGGCTTTTGCCGCGCCGGTTTTGGTCGGAATCATGTTTTCCACGCCGCTGCGGGCGCGGCGCAGGTCTTTGTGGCGCACGTCGGTAACGGTTTGGTCGTTGGTCAGCGCGTGGATGGTGGTCATCGCGCCTTTGACGATGCCGACGCTTTCGCTCAACACTTTGGCAACCGGCGAGAGGCAGTTGGTGGTGCAGGAAGCGTTGGAAACGACGGTCATGTCGGCGGTCAGGACGCTGTCGTTCACGCCGTACACGACGGTTGCATCGACATCGTCGCCGCCCGGTGCGGAAATGAGGACTTTTTTCGCGCCGCTTTCGAGGTGGATTTTGGCTTTTTCTTTGCTGGTGAACGCGCCGGTGCATTCCATGACCAAATCGACACCGAGTTCTTTCCACGGCAGTTCGGCAGGGTTGCGGGTCGAGAAGAAGGGGATTTTGTCGCCGTTGACGATGAGGTTGCCGCCGTCGTGGGATACGTCGGCTTCAAAGCGTCCGTGCACGGTGTCGAATTTGGTCAGATGGGCGTTGGTTTCAAGGCTGCCGCTGGCGTTGACGGCGACGATTTGGAGTTGGTCTTGAATCTGATAATCGTAGATGGCGCGCAAAACCTGGCGGCCGATGCGTCCGTAGCCGTTGATGGCGACTTTGATGCCCATGGTTTGTTCCTTTGTTGAGGGTTGGGTAGATTTTCGGGGCGGATTATAGCAAATTTGTAGTGGCGTGTAATTAATATTTTATTGAAAACGGCGCGGCCGGAAGGGTGGGCGGTAAGATGCGGACGGCACGGGTGCGGCGGACGGAGAGCTTGATAAAATGCCGTCTGAAGCGGCTTCAGACGGCATATCAGGGAAGGGTCAGGAGGCGGTATTCTGTGCGGCTTCCTGTTTGGCTTTGTATTGTTTGAGATATTCGAGGGCGGCGGCTTTTTCGCTGTCGCTGCCGTATTTCATATCGCGTTGGGCGCGGCGCAACTCGGCGCGTTCGCGGGCTTCGGCTATCTGTTTCGCCTGATAGTCTTTGCGGTTGTCGGCGGCGGCGAGGCGGTCTTGTTGGGTTTGCGCTTTTGCCATGGCTTTGGCGATGAGGTCGGCAGGGTTAAACGTCGGTTTTTTCGGTGTGTCGGGCGTTTGCGGACGCGCGTTGCGGACGGCGGCTTCGCGTTCGGCAAGCATGGCCTTGCGTTCGTCGGCTTCGCGCTGTTTGCGTTCGTTGCGTTTGAGGTAGCGCGTGCGCGCGTGTTCGGCGGCGGCAAAACGGCTGTCGGCGGACAGGCTGAAGCGGCGCGCGCGGGGCAGGACGGTGTCGGCAACGGGCTGCATATGGATGCAGTCGACGGGGCAGGGGGCGACGCAGAGTCCGCAGCCGGTGCATTCGTCGGCGATGACGGTGTGCATAAGTTTGCCCGCGCCCATAATGGCATCGGCAGGGCAGGCGCGGATGCAGGCGGTGCAGCCGATACAGGCGGTTTCGTCTATCCGGGCGAGTGCTTTGGCTTGGGTTTTGGCAGGTGCGACAAAGGGTTTGCCGAGCAGGGCGGAAATGTCCCGAATGACGGTTTCTCCGCCCGGGGCGCAGAGGTTGTACGCTTCGCCTGTTGCGACTGCCTGTGCGTAGGGCAGGCAGCCGTCGTAGCCGCATTCGCGGCATTGGGTTTGGGGAAGCAGGCGGTCTATGGCGGCGGCTGTGGCGGTCATGTCGGTGTGCGGCTCAAAATCGAAAGGGCGTATTTTAGCAGAATTGTATGCCGCGCCCGTTTCGGATGGTGCGCGGTGTTTTGTTATAATGCGGCGGCGTATGCCGTTTCAGACGGCATTTTTCTGTATTTTCCTGTTCGGACGGTCTATGAACGAATTTTCGCTTGCCCCTATTGTGATTGTTTTGCTGGTGTCGGTCATTACGGTGATCCTGTGCCGCAAGTTCAACATTCCCTCCATGCTGGGCTACCTGCTGGTGGGCTTTTTGGCGGGGCCCGGTATGCTCAGCCTGATTCCGAAAAGCCATGCGACGGATTATTTGGGCGAAATCGGGATTGTGTTCCTGATGTTCAGCATCGGTTTGGAGTTCTCGCTGCCCAAGTTGAGGGCGATGAGGCGGCTGGTGTTCGGTCTGGGCGGTTTGCAGGTCGGCATTACGATGCTGTCGGTAATGGGCATACTGATGCTGACGGGCGTGCCGTTCAATTGGGCGTTTGCCGTGTCGGGCGCGTTGGCGATGTCGTCCACGGCGATTGTGAGCCGGATTTTGTCGGAAAAGACGGAATTGGGGCAGCCGCACGGTCAGATGGCGATGGGCGTGCTGCTGATGCAGGACATCGCCGTCGTGCCGCTGATGATTCTGATTCCCGCGCTGGCGGGCGGAGGGGACGGAAATATTTGGGCGGCCTTGGGTTTGGCGTTTGCAAAAATGCTGCTGACGCTGGGGCTGCTGTTTTTCGTCGGCAGCAAAATTATGTCGCGATGGTTCAGGATGGTGGCAAAACGCAAATCGTCCGAACTCTTTATGATCAATGTGCTGCTGGTAACCTTGGGTGTGGCTTATCTGACTGAGCTGGAAGGTTTGTCTATGGCGTTGGGCGCATTCGTTGCCGGCATGCTGCTTTCGGAAACGGAATACCGTTTCCAAGTCGAAGACGACATCCGCCCGTTCCGCGATATTTTGCTCGGCTTTTTCTTTATCACGGTCGGCATGAAGCTGGACATTCAGGCATTGATCGGCGGCTGGCGGCAGGTATTGATGCTGTTGGCAATGCTGCTGGTGTTGAAGGCACTGGTTGTGTTTGCCATTGCCTTCAAAATGAAACATTCGGTCGGCGACAGCCTCAAAACGGCTTTGTATCTCGCGCAGGGCGGCGAGTTCGGCTTCGTGATGCTGGCCATTGCCGGGCAGCTTGATATGGTTTCGCCAGAATGGGAACAGGCGGCGACGGCGGCGGTTCTGCTGTCGATGATTATCGCGCCCTTCCTCTTGGGCGGCAGCGATGCGCTGGTCGGGCGTTTGGTCAAGTCAAGCTGGGACATGAAGTCGCTCGATCTGCACAGTATGCTGGTAGAAACCATGAGCAAGTCCGACCATGTGCTGATTGTCGGCTTCGGCAGGGGCGGGCAGACGGTCGGACGCGTCCTTGCCCAAGAGGATATTCCGTATTTCGCGCTCGACTTGGACATTGCGCGGGTGCAGGTTGCCAGAAGTGCGGGCGAACCGGTGTCGTTCGGCGATGCGAAACGCAGGGAAGTATTGGAAGCCGCCGGTCTGGGACGGGCGAAAATGGTGGTGGTTACGCTCAACAATATGCACGAAACGCAACACGTTTTAGACAATGTGCTGTCCATGTATCCCAATATGCCCGTATATGTGCGCGCCACCAACGACGATTATGTGAAAACGTTTACCGATATAGGTGCGGAAGAAGCCGTGTCGGACACCAAAGAAACCGGACTCGTGCTGGCAGGCTATGCAATGTTAGGCAACGGCGCGTCGTATCGGCACGTCTATCAGACGATGGCAAATATCCGCCACAGCCGTTATGCCGCGTTGGAGGGACTGTTTGTCGGTAGTGATGATGAGGCAGGATTCGGCGAAAACGGCGAAACCGTCCGTCACGCCTTTCCTTTGGCTGCAGAAGCATACGCCGTCGGCAAAACAGTCGGCACGCTTCCGATGGCGGCTTACGGCATCAAACTCTTGTTCGTCCGCCGCCGCACCGGCCGGATTGAAAACCCGGATGCCTCGTTTACATTGGAAGGCGGTGACGTGTTGGTGGTCGCAGGCAAAAAAGAAGAAATTATCTCTTTTGAAAACTGGAGTTTGCAGGGAATATAAATGAAATGCCGAAATAAGGCTTGCGCCATTTCCGGTTATTTGGTTTAATGACGCTTTCGCAAATCGCAAGGGTGATTAGCTCAGTTGGTAGAGTGTCTGCCTTACAAGCAGAATGTCGGCGGTTCGACTCCGTCATCACCCACCAAGTTTTCTTTCATTGTTGCAAACAATGGATGCGCGGTGGTAGCTCAGTTGGTTAGAGTACCGGCCTGTCACGCCGGGGGTCGCGGGTTCGAGCCCCGTCCGCCGCGCCAAGTTTCAAAATACTGACTCTGTCGGTATTTTTTATACACGGGTGATTAGCTCAGTTGGTAGAGCGTCTGCCTTACAAGCAGAATGTCGGCGGTTCGACTCCGTCATCACCCACCAAGTTTTCTTTCATTGTTGCAAACAATGGATGCGCGGTGGTAGCTCAGTTGGTTAGAGTACCGGCCTGTCACGCCGGGGGTCGCGGGTTCGAGCCCCGTCCGCCGCGCCAAAAGTTAAGGAATACCAACCTCCGGTTGGTATTTTTTTGTTTGTATGCTTTGAAAAATGTTTGTTTCCGGATTTTGCCATTCCCATCCGGTTTTGCGCTGTACGATGTGTTTTAGCGCGGACTTGCTCAAAATCGCATGTGATTCCGGTATTTGAGGCTTTGATTAGGGATGCGGACTTTCAATATATTTTCTCAGCTACAACAACGAAGGCTTGATGTCTGTCGGGCAGGTAAGGGAGATTTTTGAGCGTTTCGGCAAATATAATTTGGTTCAAACGGAATACCGGCGTTTTAAGGCAGATAAGACAGAAAACCGTAATCATAAGGCAAATTCGATATTCGAATTTCTGCATATTTTAGAAAAGACCTTTTATAGTGGATTAACAAAAACCAGTACAGCGTTGCCTCGCCTTAGCTCAAAGAGAACGATTCTCTAAGGTGCTGAAGCACCAAGTGAATCGGTTCCGTACTATTTGTACTGTCTGCGGCTTCGTCGCCTTGTCCTGATTTTTGTTAATCCACTATAAAAATTCTTGCCGGATGCTGCAAACAACGCCGGTTTGCATTCCTGATGGCGGTGGTTTTCTTAGACGAACGCCCGAACACGCAGGAATGGATAGGCTTGGGGCTGGTTACGGCGGGCGTGTTGACGCTGGCACTGAAACGGTAAAGCCGCAAGAAATAAATGAAATGCCGTCTAAAAAACTGTTTTCAGACGGCATTTTCGTTTCTGTCCATCCTCAGCACTCGACCACGCGCACGGATACGGGGACGGCTTTTTTCCGGAGCGTGGCGGCGAGTCCGGCAAGCGAGGTTTCTTTGTAGGTCGCCTTCATATCCCGGCCGGTTTGCAGCATGGTTCGGATGACTTCGTCGAGCGAGACTTTTTTGTCCGTGCCGTCTTCCAAAAGCGCGAGCGTGCCGAGTTTGAGGGCTTTTTCGGCGGCGATGCCGTTGCGCTCGATGCAGGGGATTTGCACCAGTCCGCCGACGGGGTCGCAAGTCAGCCCCAAATGGTGTTCCATCGCCATTTCGGCGGCGTTTTCCACTTGTTTGGGCGTGCCGCCGATGACTTCGGCGTATGCGCCCGCCGCCATCGAACACGCTACGCCGACTTCGCCCTGACAGCCGACATCCGCACCGGAAATGGAGGCGTTGGTCTTGTAGAGGATGCCGATTGCGCCTGCGGTGAGCAGGAAGTTTTCGACGCGTTCCTGTGTGGCGTGCGGATTGAACTTGCGGAAATAGTGCAATACGGCGGGAATGATGCCTGCCGCGCCGTTGGTCGGTGCGGTAACGACGCGTCCGCCGGCGGCGTTTTCTTCGTTGACCGCCATGGCGTACACCATCGGCCAGAGCTGGGTGTTGACGATTTCGGTTTCGCGCAGGACTTTGAGCTTGGCGGCAAGCTGCGGGGCGCGGCGGCGGACGTTCAATCCGCTGGGCAGTTCGCCGTCCGCACCCAAGCCGCGTTTGATGCAGCCTTCCATAACCTCGGCAACGGCAGCGGCGCGGCGGCGGATTTCGGCTTCGCCGCATCCGGCAAGCGCGGCTTCGTTTGCCAACACGACTTCGGAGATGTCGAGCCGGTTCAGACGGCATCGGGCAAGCAGTTCGGCGCAACTGGTATAGGGATAGGGAACGGCTTTTTCCGTTTCCGCCTGCCGGTCAAAATCTTCTTCGGTAACGACAAAGCCGCCGCCGACCGAATAATAAACCTGTTCATTCAATACCGTGCCGTCTGAAGCATAGGCGGTAAAACGCAGGCTGTTGGGGTGTTTGGGCAGCACTTGATTGCCGAGTATGTTCAGGTCGCGGTCGGGGATGAAGCGGATTTCTTGCCCGTTGAGCCGGAGGATGTGCTGCGTGCGGATGCGTTCGAGGCGTTCGGGAATGCCGGCAAGCGGGATGTCGTGCGGCAGGCTGCCTTCCAAACCGAGCATCAGCGCGTCAAATGTACCGTGTCCGTATCCGGTCAGTGCGAGCGAGCCGTAAATGTCGATGACGATGCGAACAGCCTGTGCATCCAAACCTGCCGCAAAGGCGGCGGCTGCCTTCATCGGGCCGACCGTATGCGAACTGGAAGGCCCGATACCGATTTTGAAAATATCGAAAATGCTGATCATATTTTGCTCCGACGGTTTTTCAGACGGCACAGGTTCCGTTTGACCAACCAAAAAGGAGACGCGGCACGATGCCCGTCTCCTTTTTTAAAACGGCACTTATGCGTCGATATTTTGGGCAATCAGCGCGTTGTTTTCGATAAAGGCACGGCGCGGCTCGACCTCGTCGCCCATCAGCGTAACGAACACTTCGTCGGCGGCAATGGCATCTTCGATGCGCACTTTCAACAGGCGGCGCACGGCGGGATCCATCGTGGTTTCCCACAGCTGCTCGGGGTTCATCTCGCCCAAGCCTTTGTATCGTTGGATGGACATACCTTTTTGGGCAACGCTCATCAAGATGTCCAAAGCGGTTTCAAAGCTGTCCGCGTCGTACCCGTTTTCGCCTTTGTAAAGCTTGGCACCCTCGCCGACCATGCCTTTGAGCGCGGCGGCGGTTTGGGTGAGGGTTTGGTAGGCTTTGCTGTTGAGGAACTTGGGTTCGATGTAGCTGACCATGACGTTGCCGTGCAGCTTGCGCGTGATTTTGATGAACCGGTGTCCTTCATGACCTTCGATGCGTTCGAGGGCGACTTCTTTTTCGTCAAGCAGACCGGAAAGTTCGGCAACGGCTTTATCGGCGTTTTCAGACGACGTCAAATCAATGGGCGACGCGTGTAGCATGGCGCGCAGGACGAGTTCGTCTACGAAGCGGCTTTCCTGTTCGATGACGGTTTTTGCCAACAGGAATTGTTTGGCGGTGTCGGCAAGTTCTGCGCCTTCGATGGTGCGGCCGTCTGAAATGATTTTGGCTTTTTCCAAGGCAAGACCGAGCAGCCATTGGTCTTTTTCCAACTCGTCCTTGAGGTAACGTTCCTGTTTGCCGTATTTCGCTTTATACAAAGGCGGCTGGGCGATATAGATGTAGCCGCGCTCGACCAGCTCGGGCATTTGGCGGTAGAAGAAGGTCAGGAGCAGGGTGCGGATGTGCGCGCCGTCCACGTCGGCATCGGTCATGATGATGATGCGGTGGTAACGCAGTTTTTCGGCATTGAATTCTTCTTTGCCGATGCCCGCGCCCAAAGCGGTAATCAGCGTGGCGACTTCTTGGCTGGCCAGCATTTTTTCAAAACGTGCTTTTTCGACGTTCAAAATTTTACCTTTGAGCGGCAAAATCGCTTGGAATTTGCGGTCGCGGCCTTGCATGGCGGAACCGCCTGCGGAGTCGCCCTCGACGAGGTAGAGTTCGGACAGGGCAGGGTCTTTTTCTTGGCAGTCGGCGAGTTTGCCGGGCAGTCCCAAGCCGTCCATCACGCCTTTGCGGCGGGTGATTTCGCGTGCTTTGCGGGCGGCTTCGCGCGCGCGGGCGGCATCGACGATTTTGCCGGTGATGATTTTGGCTTCGTTCGGATTTTCTTCGAGGAAGTCGGTCAGGGCTTGGCTGATGACTTCGTTGACAACGGGGCCGATTTCGCCGGAAACCAGTTTGTCTTTGGTTTGGGACGAGAATTTGGGGTCGGGCAGTTTGACGGACAACACGCAGGTCAAACCCTCGCGCATATCGTCGCCTGCGGTTTCCACTTTGGCTTTTTTGGCGACTTCGTTGGCTTCGATATAGTTGTTGATGGTGCGGGTCATCACTTGGCGCAGTGCGGTCAGGTGAGTACCGCCATCACGTTGCGGGATGTTGTTGGTGAAACACTGCACGCTTTCTTGATAGCTGTCATTCCATTGCATCGCGCATTCGACGCTCATGCCGTCTTTTTCGCCGAACGCGTAGAAGATTTTTTCGTGCAACGGCGTTTTTTTGCGGTTCATGTATTGCACGAAACCCGCCACGCCGCCGGAAAGGGCGAAGCTTTCGTGTTTGCCGTCGCGCTCGTCGGTCAATTCGATGTCCACGCCGTTGTTCAGGAAGGAAAGTTCGCGGATGCGTTTGGCAAGGATGTCGAAGCTGTATTCGACGTTGCCGAAGGTTTCCGTACTGGCGAGGAAGCGCACGGTCGTGCCTTTTTTATCGGAATCGCCGACAATTTTCAGCGGCTCTTCGGTTTCGCCGCGCACGAAGCGGACGAAGTGTTCTTTGCCGTCGCGGTAGATGGTCAGCGTTACCCAGTCGGACAGCGCGTTGACGACGGACACGCCCACGCCGTGCAGGCCGCCGGAGATTTTGTAGCTGTTGTTGTCGAATTTACCGCCCGCGTGCAATACGGTCATGATGACTTCGGCGGCGGAGCGTCCTTCTTTCGGGTGGATGCCGGTGGGCATACCGCGCCCGTTGTCGGCGACGCTGACGGAATGGTCGGCGTGTATCGTTACCGTGATTTTGTCGCAATGTCCGGCGAGTGCTTCGTCAATGGCGTTGTCCAATACTTCGAACACCATGTGGTGCAGACCGCTGCCGTCCTGCGTGTCGCCGATGTACATGCCGGGGCGTTTGCGTACCGCTTCCAAGCCTTCGAGCACCTGAATGCTGTCGGCGCCGTATTCTTCGTGTTTTTGTTCAGTCATATTTTTTGCCGGATTTTGAAAAGATTTTGCGATGCCGCCAAAACAAGTCCGCACCTTGTAGAAAAAGCGGGCGGGACGACATATATAATTGTGTATTATAGCCGATTTTGCCGCCTAATTCAGCGTTATCCGCATCAGTGTGCCGCCGGGAAAAGATGAAACGGTACGTTTGCCTCCGGCATCAGGTCGGGGATTGTCCCGTAAAGTGGCAAAAGCGTTTTTTTGCCACTAAAATCTACACCCTATACTTTTCGGACAGGGGCGCGGAAATGGAAATATGGAATATGTTGGACACTTGGCTCGGTGCCGTCCCGATACGTGCGGAGGCGGTCGAATCCGTGGCGGCGGTTGCGGCTTTGCTGCTGGCGCGCGCCCTTCTGTTGAATATCCACTTCAAACGGCATCCGGATTTCGGCATCGAAAGCAAGCGGCGGTTTTTGGTTGCCAGCCGCAATATAACGCTGCTTTTGGTGCTGTTTTCGCTGGCATTTATCTGGTCGGCGCAAATCCAAACGCTGGCTTTGTCGATGTTTGCGGTGGCGGCGGCGGTCGTCGTGGCGACGAAGGAACTGATTATGTGTCTGTCGGGCAGTATTTTAAGGTCTGCCACCCAGCAATACTCGGTCGGCGACTATATCGAAATCAACGGCCTGCGCGGGCGCGTGGTCGACATCAACCTGTTGAACACGCTGATGATGCAGGTCGGTCCGAACCCCTTGGTCGGACAGCTTGCGGGAACCACCGTTTCTTTCCCCAACAGCCTGTTGTTGAGCCACCCCGTGCGCCGCGACAATATTTTGGGCGACTATGTCATCCATACGGTCGAAATCCCCGTTCCCATCCATTTGGATTCGGATGAAGCCGTATGCCGTCTGAAAGCCGTACTCGAGCCCTTGTGCGCGCCCTACATCCCCGCCATCCAACGGCATTTGGAAAACGTGCAGGCGGAAAAACTGTTTATCACGCCCGCCGCCAGACCGCGCGTTACCCGCGTGCCGTACGATGACAAGGCATACCGCATCATCGTCCGCTTCGCTTCCCCCGTTTCAAAGCGGCTGGAAATCCAACAGGCGGTTATGGACGAATTTTTGCGCGTACAATACCGCCTGTTAAATCACCCCGCCGGCTCCGAAACACTTTAACTTTCCCCGACCGACCCCATTTCCGGCTTCAGACGGCATATTGCCGATATGCTGTCTGAAACACAACACGCAAAGGAAACCCATCTTATGACTGACAACGCACTGCTCCATTTGGGCGAAGAACCCCGTTTTGATCAAATCAAAACCGAAGACATCAAACCCGCCCTGCAAACCGCCATCGCCGAAGCGCGCGAACAAATCGCCGCCATCAAAGCCCAAACGCACACCGGCTGGGCAAACACTGTCGAACCCCTGACCGGCATCACCGAACGCGTCGGCAGGATTTGGGGCGTGGTGTCGCACCTCAACTCCGTCGCCGACACGCCCGAACTGCGCGCCGTCTATAACGAACTGATGCCCGAAATCACCGTCTTCTTCACCGAAATCGGACAAGACATCGAGCTGTACAACCGCTTCAAAACCATCAAAAATTCCCCCGAATTCGACACCCTCTCCCCCGCACAAAAAACCAAACTCAACCACGATCTGCGCGATTTCGTCCTCAGCGGCGCGGAACTGCCGCCCGAACAGCAGGCAGAACTGGCAAAACTGCAAACCGAAGGCGCGCAACTTTCCGCCAAATTCTCCCAAAACGTCCTAGACGCGACCGACGCGTTCGGCATTTACTTTGACGATGCCGCACCGCTTGCCGGCATTCCCGAAGACGCGCTCGCCATGTTTGCCGCCGCCGCGCAAAGCGAAAGCAAAACAGGCTACAAAATCGGCTTGCAGATTCCACACTACCTCGCCGTCATCCAATACGCCGACAACCGCGAACTGCGCGAACAAATCTACCGCGCCTACGTTACCCGCGCCAGCGAACTTTCAGACGACGGCAAATTCGACAACACCGCCAACATCGACCGCACGCTCGCAAACGCCCTGCAAACCGCCAAACTGCTCGGCTTCAAAAACTACGCCGAATTGTCGCTGGCAACCAAAATGGCGGACACGCCCGAACAAGTTTTAAACTTCCTGCACGACCTCGCCCGCCGCGCCAAACCCTACGCCGAAAAAGACCTCGCCGAAGTCAAAGCCTTCGCCCGCGAAAGCCTGAACCTCGCCGATTTGCAACCGTGGGACTTGGGCTACGCCAGCGAAAAACTGCGCGAAGCCAAATACGCGTTCAGCGAAACCGAAGTCAAAAAATACTTCCCCGTCGGCAAAGTATTAAACGGACTGTTCGCCCAAATCAAAAAACTCTACGGCATCGGATTTACCGAAAAAACCGTCCCCGTCTGGCACAAAGACGTGCGCTATTTTGAATTGCAACAAAACGGCGAAACCATAGGCGGCGTTTATATGGATTTGTACGCACGCGAAGGCAAACGCGGCGGCGCGTGGATGAACGACTACAAAGGCCGCCGCCGTTTTTCAGACGGCACGCTGCAACTGCCCACCGCCTACCTCGTCTGCAACTTCGCCCCACCCGTCGGCGGCAGGGAAGCCCGCCTGAGCCACGACGAAATCCTCATCCTCTTCCACGAAACCGGACACGGGCTGCACCACCTGCTTACCCAAGTGGACGAACTGGGCGTATCCGGCATCAACGGCGTAGAATGGGACGCGGTCGAACTGCCCAGCCAGTTTATGGAAAATTTCGTTTGGGAATACAATGTCTTGGCACAAATGTCAGCCCACGAAGAAACCGGCGTTCCCCTGCCGAAAGAACTCTTCGACAAAATGCTCGCCGCCAAAAACTTCCAACGCGGCATGTTCCTCGTCCGGCAAATGGAGTTCGCCCTCTTTGATATGATGATTTACAGCGAAGACGACGAAGGCCGTCTGAAAAACTGGCAACAGGTTTTAGACAGCGTGCGCAAAAAAGTCGCCGTCATCCAGCCGCCCGAATACAACCGCTTCGCCTTGAGCTTCGGCCACATCTTCGCAGGCGGCTATTCCGCAGGCTATTACAGCTACGCGTGGGCGGAAGTATTGAGCGCGGACGCATACGCCGCCTTTGAAGAAAGCGACGATGTCGCCGCCACAGGCAAACGCTTTTGGCAGGAAATCCTCGCCGTCGGCGGATCGCGCAGCGCGGCAGAATCCTTCAAAGCCTTCCGCGGCCGCGAACCGAGCATAGACGCACTCTTGCGCCACAGCGGTTTCGACAACGCGGTCTGACGGCAGGGTTGAAGTAAAAAATATGGCGGATTCGATAGAAAAACATCCGCACCGTCATTCCCGCGCAGGCGGGAATCCAGACCGGTCGGTGCAGAAACTTATCGGGAAAAACGGTTTCTTTAGATTTTACGTTCTAGATTCCCACTTTCGTGGGAATGACGCGGAAAAGTTGCTGTGATTCCGGATAAATTTTCGCAACGTTTAATTTCCGTTTTACCCGATAAATGCCCGCAATCTCAAATCCCGTCATTCCCCAAAAACAAAAAAATCAAAAACAGAAATCCCATCATTCCCGCGCAGGCGGGAATCCAGGTCTGTCGGTGCGGAAACTTATCGGATAAAACGGTTTCTTTAGATTTTACGTTCTAGATTCCCGCTTTCGCGGGAATGACGGAATATTTTTGAATTTGATAAAAATGCCGTCTGAAACGGTCAAACAACGCTTCAGACGGCATTTTATAGTGGATTAACAAAAATCAGGACAAGGCGACGAAGCCGCAGACAGTACAAATAGTACGGAACCGATTCACTTGGTGCTTCAGCACCTTAGAGAATCGTTCTCTTTGAGCCAAGGCGAGGCAACGACGTACTGGTTTTTGTTAATCCACTATATTTTCCGACATCATTGAATCAAACCCAAATGCGACAAGAGCGTCCATGTGCCGATGGCAATCAACACCAAACCTCCGGCAAATTCCGCACACCTGCCGAACAATACGCCCAAAGCCCTTCCCGCCGTCAGCCCGACCGCCACCATCACCGTCGTCGCCATACCGATGATTGCGGCGGCAAAGGCGATGTTTACCTCCATAAACGCCAAGCCCACCCCGACTATCATGGAATCAATACTGGTTCCAAAAGCAGTCAAAACCGTCATCCATAGGCTTTCCCGTTTGCTTTCGCGCACATCTTCCGCCTCGCCGGACAGCCCTTCGCGCATCATTTTCAGACCCAGCCCGCCCAGCAGGACGAAAGCCACCCAATGGTCCCATTCGCTGATAAACGGCTTGGCATAAAAACCGCCTACCCAGCCTGCCAGCGGCGTGAGCGCTTCAACCGTGCCGAACACCAAAGCCGTTGCCGCAATTTTGCGCGGAGGCATTCTGACCGCCGCACCCTTTGCCAATGCGACGGCAAACGCATCCATCGACATCCCCAGAGCAATCAAGAGCAAAGCATAAAAACCCATACCGCACCCGTCCTCAAAAAGGGCGGATTATAGCAAAAGCAAAAAAATGCAAAAATGCCGCACGAAAACCCGCATCCCGTCATTCCCGCAAAAACAAAAAATCAAAAACAGAAATCCCGTCATTCCCGCGCAGGCGGGAATCCAGAGTTGTCGGTGCGGAAACTTATCGGATAAAACGGTTTCTCCAACCCCGAGTCCTTGATTCCCACTTTCGTGGGAATGACGGGATATTTTGCGTTTAATAAAAAACGCCCGCTGAAACGGCGGGGCGGGATGGGGGAATGCCGTCTGAAACGGTCGGACAATGTTTCAGACGGCATTTTTATGCCCGGTTATTTCCGATAGCGGACGGCGCGGGACAGGATTTCTTCAATTTCCATCCACATAATGCCCCCTTACAGCAAACCAGCCTGACCCAGTGCGGGATCGGTCGCGCGGGCGGCTTGGGCATCTTCGACAGTCAGTCCAAGGGCTTTGGCCACGCCTTCGCCGTATGCCGGGTCGCAACGGTAGCAGTTGCGGATATGGCGGTATTTGATGAAGTCGGGCGCGTCGCCCATTGCGGCGGCGGTGTTGCCGAACAATGCCTGTTTCTGCGCGTCGTTCATCAGGTTGAACAGGGCGCGCGGTTGGCTGAAATAGTCGTCATCGTCTTGGCGGTAGTCCCAGTGTGCCGCGTCGCCGTTGATTTTCAAAGGCGGTTCGGCGAAGTCGGGTTGTTGCTGCCATTGGCCGAAGCTGTTGGGTTCGTAGTGCGGCAGGCTGCCGTAGTTGCCGTCGGCGCGGCCTTGCCCGTCGCGCTGGTTGCTGTGAACAGGGCAACGCGGACGATTGACGGGAATTTGGCGGAAGTTTACGCCCAAACGGTAGCGTTGTGCGTCGGCGTAATTGAACAAACGCGCTTGCAGCATTTTATCTGGGCTGGCGCCGACACCGGGAACGAGGTTGCTCGGTGCGAAGGCGGATTGTTCCACATCGGCGAAGAAGTTTTCGGGATTGCGGTTCAACTCGAATTCGCCCACTTCAATCAGCGGATAGTCTTTTTTCGGCCAAACTTTGGTCAAGTCAAACGGATGATAAGGTACTTTTTCCGCGTCTGCTTCAGGCATGACTTGGATGTACATCGTCCATTTCGGAAACTCGCCGCGTTCGATGGCTTCGTATAAGTCGCGCTGATGGCTTTCGCGGTCGTCGGCGATGATTTTGGCGGCTTCTTCGTTGGTCAGGTTTTTAATGCCTTGTTGGGTGCGGAAATGGAATTTCACCCAAAAACGCTCGCCTGCTTCGTTCCAGAAGCTGTAGGTATGCGAACCGAAGCCGTGCATATGGCGGTAGCCGGCGGGGATGCCGCGGTCGCTCATCACGATGGTAACTTGGTGCAGTGCTTCGGGCAGCAGCGTCCAGAAGTCCCAGTTGTTTGTGGCAGAGCGCATATTGGTGCGCGGGTCGCGTTTGACGGCTTTGTTCAGGTCGGGGAACTTACGCGGGTCGCGCAGGAAGAACACGGGCGTGTTGTTGCCGACCACATCCCAGTTGCCTTCTTCGGTATAAAATTTCAAGGCAAAACCGCGGATGTCGCGTTCTGCATCGGCTGCGCCGCGTTCGCCTGCCACGGTGGTGAAACGGGCGAACATCTCGGTTTTTTTGCCGACTTCGCTGAAGATTTTGGCGCGGGTGTATTTGGTGATGTCGTGCGTTACGGTAAACGTACCGAACGCGCCCGAACCTTTGGCGTGCATACGGCGTTCGGGGATGACTTCGCGCACGAAGTCGGCGAGTTTTTCATTCAGCCACAAATCCTGCGCCAGCAGAGGGCCGCGAGGACCGGCGGTCAGGCTGTTTTGATTGTCGGCAACAGGCGCGCCGTTGTTCATGGTCAGATGGGTTACAGGGCATTTGGAGGTAGTCATCGCTCTTGTTCCTTTTCTCAGGTTGGTCAAATGGGGGTAAACGGCTTACAGTACGATTTGGCGGAAAGCGTATTCGTAACCGGTTTCTTGATTGCAATAAATTTCTTGAATCGACATTTTATTTCCCTTTTGTAAAAACTATGGATGCGACTATACGCCAAGATTTTCGCTATTAAAACTATGAAATCGATTTAATATTATTATAAGCAATCGGTTCTTGATTTTCGTTTGTTTTTTGTTATCGAACGGAATCCGAACCCGCTCATTAAAACCATTTATAATGCAATGACGCTTTGCGGCATTTTTTGCGCCGACAGGCTGAAAATAACAATTTTCCCCACATTATCATGACCTTACTCGGAATAAAGCTCAAACAGACCCAGCAGCTCAACCAGCGGCTGCAACAATCTTTGCGCGTATTGCAGATGTCGGGTATCGAACTTGAACGCGAGGTCGAAAACTGGCTGTCGGACAACCCCCTGCTCGAACGCAAAGACACGGATGAATTTTCCGATGCCGAGTTCAGCCATTACACTGCGCCTGCCCGTCAAATCGGCGGAGACGAAGGCGAAGATATGCTGTCCAACATCGCCGGCGAGCAGGATTTCAAGCAATACCTGCACGCGCAAGTATGCGAACACCCGCTTTCCGACCAAGAAGCCGCCTGTGTCCACATCCTTATCGATTTCCTTGACGAGCAGGGTTATCTGACCGACAGCATCGAAGACATCCTCGACCATACGCCCTTAGAGTGGATGTTGGATGAAGCAATGCTGCAACACGCGCTGACCGCATTGAAAAAATTCGACCCGGCAGGCGTGGCCGCCGCCGATTTGAACGAATCGCTGATACTGCAGATAGAAAGATTGGGCGAATGTGCTGCCAAACCCGCCGCCCTGCATATCGTCCGAAACGCCCTCGACAGCATTGACGGCAACCGCAGCCAAACCCTCGCACGAATAAAAAAACACCTGCCCCAAACCGACAGCGGCACACTCGAAGCCGCACTCGACCTCATTGCTTCGCTCAATCCCTTTCCCGCCGCCGGTTTTGCCTCGTCCACGCCCACGCCGTATTCTGACGAGGCGCTCGCCAACCTGCTGGCTTTCCGCGGCATGGAGGTTTCTCGCCGCACCATTGCCAAATACAGAGAATCCTTTGAGATTCCGGCAGCACACAAACGCAAAACCGCAGAATAATTGCCGAATAATCTTATAAAGACAACAAACCAAAAGCCGGCATTTCTGCGAAAGCGGGAATGCCGAATCCGTCCGCGCGGAAACCTGCATCCCGTCATTCCCGCGAAAGAGGGAATCTAGAAACGCAAAGCTGCAAGAGTTTATCGGAAATGACCGAAACTCAACGAACCTGGATTCCCGCTTTCGCGGGAATGACGGGGGTTTGGCGGGAATGACGAGGGTTTGGGATTTCTGTTTTTGAATTTCTGTTTTTGTGAGAATGGCAAGATTTTCGGTTCTTGTATGGATAACGAGATTTTAGATGGCGGGAATTTGTCGGGAAAACAGCAATCTGAGACCTTTGCAAAAATAATCTGTTAACGAAATTTGACGCATAAAAATGCGCCAAAAAATTTTCAATTGCCTAAAACCTTCCTAATATTGAGCAAAAAGTAGGAAAAATCAGAAAAGTTTTGCATTTTGAAAATGAGATTGAGCATAAAATTTTAGTAACCTATGTTATTGCAAAGGTCTCAATCTTTACCGTCATTCCCACGAAAGTGGGAATCTAGAAACGCAAAGTTGCAAGAATTTATCG
>OCRL01000431.1_pt1 | contig 26392 bp, 28 predicted proteins | sample 1496021 | NCBI WGS metagenome assembly OCRL01 (sample SAMN04168690, study PRJEB22393) | synthetic metagenome | isolation source: purchased from BEI Resources HM-276D
CTCTAAGCTATATCCTTGTTTTCTAAGTTCATAGATCTGAACTTTATCATCATAACTTAATTTCATAATAAAAACACCCCAAAAGTTAGATTTTTTCTGTCTAACTTTTGGGGTGTAGTTCAGTCATTGGACTGACGTTTTTTTGTATGCTTATTTTGATTTGATGTAGTTGATACCATCTGCTTTTGGTGCGACTGCTTTTCCAAAGAAGGCTGCTAAGACAAGAATTGTCAAAACATAAGGTGCAATTTGAAGATAAACCGCTGGCACTCCTTGTAGGAACGGCAATTGAGAACCGATAACAGCCAAACTTTGTGAAAGTCCAAAGAAGAGACTAGAAAGCATAGCACCGATTGGATTCCATTTCCCAAAGATCATCGCAGCAAGGGCGATAAATCCAGGTCCAACAATAGTTGTCACTGAGAAGTTAACTGAGATTGATTGCGCATAAATCGCTCCGCCAATTCCACCTAGAAAACCTGAAATAATAACCCCTAAATATCTCATCTTGTAGACGTTGATTCCCAAGGTATCCGCTGCTTGAGGATGTTCACCGACAGAGCGGAGACGAAGACCAAATTGAGTCTTAAAGAGAATAAACCAAGCAAGGAATGAGAAGGCAATCGCCAGATAACCAAGTAGACTAGTTGACTTGAAGAAGATATCACCAATCACTGGGATATTTGCCAAGACTGGGAAATCAAAGCGTCCAAAAGTTTGACTTAGGTTGTCGGTTTGTCCTTTGTTATAAAGAACTTTAACTAAGAAAACAGCCAAGGCAGGCGCCATCAAGTTCAATACCGTACCGCTGACAACATGGTCTGCACGGAAATGAACCGTCGCTGCTGCGTGGATGATAGAGAAAACACTACCAACCAATCCTGCTACAAGCAAGGATAGCCATGGAGTTGCTGCTCCAAATTGTTCTGCAAATTCAAGGTTAAAGACAACTCCAGAAAAGGCACCCATAACCATAATTCCTTCAAGGCCAACGTTTACCACACCACCACGTTCAGAGAAAACACCACCGATACTTGTAAAGATGAGAGGTGCTGAGTAAATCAGCATAGAAGACACCAAGAGGGGGAGCAAGGTTATAATAGACATCTTTACTTACCTCCTTTAACTTGTTTTTTCGGTTTGACAAAGCGTTCGATAAGGTAATGAACACTGACAAAGAAGATAATAGACGCTGTTACAATGCTGACAAGCTCAGATGGTACCTGCGCCGCATTCATACCAGGAGCCCCAACTTGGAGAACGCCAAATAGGAAGGCTGCAAAGAGTATACCAATTGGTGAGTTGGCCGCAAGCAAACTAACCGCCATTCCGTTAAATCCGATAGCTAATGACGAACCTTGAACATAGACGTTCTGGAAGGTTCCCAAACCTTCAACAGCTCCACCAAGACCTGCCAAGGCACCTGAAATAATCATAGATAGGATAATAGTCCGCTTGGCAGAAATACCAGCATATTCTGAAGCATGTGGATTAAGACCAACTGCACGGATTTCAAAACCAAGAGTTGTTTTCTTGAGCATGAACCAAATAACTGCAACGGCAATGATGGCAAAGAAAATACCAATATTCATCCGTGAGTTACCAGTCAACTCAGCCAACCAAGGTGTCTGATAGGTTGCATTAGCCCCAACACGAATGGTCGAATCTGTACTTTGCATGAAGTCTTTAGGGAAAGCATGGATAAAGGCATTCCCTACATACAAGACAATGTAGTTCATCATGATGGTTACAATAACCTCTGACGTCCCTAGATAGGCCCTAAGAATACCTGGAATCGCTCCGACAATCCCACCAGCAATCAAGGCAATCACGATGGTTGCTAGAATCATCAAGGGACGGGGCATATCTGGATGCGACAGGGCAAACCAACCACTGAGAATCCAACCTGCCAAAGCCTGACCAGGAAGTCCGACGTTAAAGAAACCAGCTCGACTGGCAACGGCAAAACCAAGACCAATCAAGACCAGAGGACCCATAGCACGGAAGATTTCTCCAATCCCACGCAGACTGCCAAAGGCTGTATAGAACAATTCTTCGTAGCCCCAAATAGCATCATAACCGAAGATCCACATGACAATGGCTCCGAGTAAAATTCCTAGGAATACAGAAATCAAGGGAACCGAAATTTGTTGTAATTTTTTAGACATCACTCTTCTCCTTTCCCAAGTTTCCACCAGCCATCAAGACACCAAGTTCTTGTTTATTGGTTGTTTCTGGTGATACAATACCTTGAATCTTACCATCGTGGATAACGGCAATACGGTCTGAGACGTTTAAAATCTCATCCAATTCAAAGCTGACAACAAGGACAGCCTTGCCATTATCACGCTCTTCAATCAAGCGTTTGTGGATATACTCAATGGCACCGACATCCAACCCACGAGTTGGCTGGCTAACGATAAGGAGATCAGGATCTCGATCAATTTCACGAGCAATAATTGCTTTTTGTTGATTTCCTCCTGAGAGTGCAGCTGCAGGAACTAATTCACTGGCAGCGCGAACATCAAACTCTTCCATCAGCTTTTTAGCATAAGAAGTAATATTTGAATAATTCAAAATTCCATTTTTACTATGTGGTTCTTTATAGTAGGTTTGAAGGGCAATATTTTCAGATATCATCATTTCCAAAATCAAGCCATCACGGTGACGGTCTTCTGGAACGTGCCCAACACTTAGTTCTGTAATCTGACGTGGGTGCAAGCCTACAATTGAATCTCCTTTTAGCTCAATGCTACCAGATTCAACCTTACGAAGACCTGTAATGGCTTGAATCAGTTCAGACTGACCATTTCCATCAATCCCCGCAATACCAACAATCTCTCCAGCACGAACATCCAAGGACAGATTTTTAACAGCTGGAACACCACGGTTTTCATTGACCACCAAATCTTTGATAGACAAAACCACTTCTTTTGGTTTAGAGGCTTGCTTCTCTGTTTTAAAGGAAACAGAACGTCCTACCATCATTTCCGCCAAATCAGCATTGGTAGCCCCTGCAATTTCAACGGTTTCAATTGATTTCCCACGACGGATAACTGTAACACGGTCAGAAACTGCTCGAATTTCATCCAATTTGTGGGTAATCAAGATAATTGATTTTCCTTCTTTGACAAGATTTTTCATAATAGCCATCAACTCATCAATTTCTGATGGAGTCAAAACAGCCGTTGGTTCGTCAAAGATAAGGATATCAGCCCCCCGATAAAGTGTTTTTAAAATTTCTACACGTTGTTGGGCTCCAACTGAGATATCTGCTACCTTGGCAGAAGGGTCAACAGCTAAGCCATAACGTTCAGAAAGAGCCTTGATTTCTTTGCTAGCTCCAGCGATATCTAGCACACCATTTTTAGTCAATTCACTACCTAAAATGATGTTTTCAGCCACTGTGAAGGCTTCAACCAACATAAAGTGCTGGTGAACCATCCCGATTCCCAAGCTAGCTGCTTTAGATGGGGAGTCGAGATTGACAACTTGACCGTTGACCGCGATTTCACCACTAGTTGGTTCAAGAAGGCCTGCTAACATGTTCATTAGCGTGGACTTACCAGCCCCATTTTCTCCTAAAAGTGCATGAATTTCACCTTTTCGTAGGTGCAAGTTGATTTTGTCGTTGGCAACAAATCCACCAAACACCTTGGTAATATCACGCATCTCAATGACATTTTCGTGTGCCATGTGCTCTTCCTTTCAGAGTCTTATTTTATTTCAATAAAACTTGCTAGTTTGTCTAGTAGCAAGCTTTACTTAGACAAAATGACTTTGTCTCAACTCTTAAAAAAGCGGCCCTTGGCCGCTTCCTAAGAAATGACTTCCATCCATTATTTTTCAGGAACTTTTACGCTTCCATCAAGGATTTTAGCTTTTGCATCTTCGACAGCTTTTTTACCTTCTTCTGAAAGGTTTGTTACTGCCAAGTCAACCCCTTTATCCTTCAATGAGTAAACGATCACTTGACCGCCAGGGAATTCTCCTCTTTCTGCCTTGTTAGAAATATCTTTTACAGTTGTACCAACTTGTTTCAAAGTAGATACAAGAACAAAGTTTGATTCTTTGCCATCTTTAGAAGTGTATTTACCTTCTGCTTCTTGGTCACGATCAACACCGATAACCCAAACTTTTTCATTTTCAGGACGGCTTTCGTTGAGAGATTTTGCCTCTGCAAAGACACCTGCACCTGTACCACCAGCTACTTGGTAAACAATATCTGCACCGGCTGCGTATTGTGCGGCTGCAATTGTTTTACCTTTAGCCGCATCACCAAATGAACCAGCGTAGTCAACTTGGACTTTGATAGATGGGTCTACTGACGCAACACCAGCCTTGAATCCTGCTTCAAAACGAGAGATAACTTCAGATTCGATACCACCTACAAAACCAACTTGTTTTGTCTTAGTTGTTTTTGCTGCAGCCACACCTGCAAGGTAACCTGACTCATTATCAGCGAAAGTTACGCTCGCAACATTCTTTTGGTCTTTAATCACATCATCAATCAAGACATAGTTCAAGTCAGTGTGTTCTTTTGCTGCATCTTTAACTGCATTATTAAGGGCAAAACCAACACCGAAGATTAGGTTGTAACTTCCAGCCGCTTGTTGCAAGTTGTTAGCGTAGTCAGCTTCACTTGTTGATTGGAAGTAAGTGAAACCGTTATCTTTTGAAAGATTGTGTTCTTTACCCCAAGCCTGCAAACCTTCCCAAGCTGATTGGTTGAATGATTTGTCATCAACACCACCAGTATCAGTGACGATTGCTGCTTTTGTCTTCACATCAGAAGATGAAGCTGCGTTACGAGAAGAGCGGTTACCACATGCAGCAAGTCCAACTGCTGCCACTGCAACTAGGCCAAGACCTAGCCATTGTTTCTTGTTCATTACTGAACCTCCTAAATAAGATGTGCAACGATGTTGCAAGTATGGATTGGTTGGCCACAAGGACCGTGCCACTCAGAGAGCGACTCAGACTAGTTTAAGTCTGTAAAAGAGTATGGAAGTAATTCCCCGACCGTCATCTCGACCGTCGATTTATCTTTTGCGACTAAGGTCACTTTTAGATCTTGTTCAAAAAATTCAGCCATCACTTGGCGACAAGCACCACATGGCGAGATCGGTTTTTCAGTTTGACCATAGACAATCAATTCTGAAAATTCTCTTTGGCCTTCAGATATAGCCTTAAAAATAGCTGTTCTCTCACCGCAATTGGTCAAAGGATAGCTAGCATTTTCAATATTCACTCCCGTGTAAACACTTCCGTCTTTAGCTACTAAAACTGCTCCGATAGGAAAGTGAGAATAGGGGACATAGGCATGTTTGCTGGTTTCAATTGCCAGTTCAATCAACTCAGTAGTCGCCATCTGCCAATTCTCCTTTTAAAATAGCTACCCCAGCTGACGTTCCGATACGGGTCGCACCTGCTTCGACAAAGGCAAGAGCATCTGCATAAGAACGAGCTCCACCGGCGGCCTTGACACCCATATCAGATCCAACTGTTTCACGCATTAATGTAACATCTGCTATCGTAGCACCACCAGTTGAAAAGCCAGTAGATGTTTTGACAAAGTCAGCCCCAGCTTTTTGGGCCAATTGGCAAACAACAACTTTTTCTTGGTCTGTCAGAAGGCAAGCTTCAATAATGACTTTCACTAACTTATCACCACTTGCTTCCACTACTGCGCGAATATCTGACTCAACCAAGGCTAAATTACCTGATTTGAGAGCTCCAACATTGATCACCATATCAATCTCATCTGCACCATTTTGGATAGCTTCTTTTGTCTCAAATGCTTTCACGGCTGAAGTTGTTGCTCCCAAAGGGAAACCTACTACTGTGCAAACCTTAACATCTGTGCCTTCAAGTCCTTTTTTAGCATGTTCAACCCAGGTCGGATTAACGCAAACACTGGCAAAGTCATACTCTCTAGCCTCAGACAACAAACTATCAATTTGTTTTTTCTTTGCATCTTGTTTTAAAAGCGTATGATCTATATATTTATTTAATTTCATTTCGGTTTTCCCTCCATTTAGGAGATGATTTCTACAATTTCACGGATTTTTTTCACTTCATCACTTATTTTAACACATTTTTGGAAATCTGTAACTAGTTGAGGTGGAATTTTTTCATTTGTGTATACTTTTGCAACAATTTCACCCTTTTGAACGGAGTCTCCAATCTTCTTTTCAAAAACAATTCCTGTTTCATAGTCCAAGGCATCAGACTTAACTGCACGACCAGCACCCAGCCTCATGGCATAAAGACCAAAGTCCATAGCTGGAAGAGCTGAAATGACACCCGTTTCCTGAGCAGGGATTTCCACCACATGAGCTACATTTACAGGACGATAGAGGTCTTCCAAGTCTCCACCTTGGGCTTGCACCATTTCCTCAAACTTAGCCAGTGCTTGACCATTCTCAAGATGTTGGTGAACTTCTTCAACAGTTTTGTTAACATTTGCCAAACCAAGCATAATTTGAGCCAATTCACAAATAAAGTGGGTAATATCCTGACGTCCTTGACCTTGCAAAATCTCCAATGCTTCAAGGATTTCCAGACGATTTCCAATCGCTCGTCCCAAAGGCTGGCTCATATCCGTAATCACTGCTACTGTCTTCCGTCCAACAACCTTACCAAGATCTACCATAGTTTGAGCCAACTCACGCGCCTCATCAACCGTCTTCATGAAGGCACCCTCACCGACAGTCACGTCTAGCAAAATAGCATCCGCCCCTGCCGCAATTTTCTTGCTCATCACCGAACTCGCAATCAAAGGAATCGTGTCGACAGTTGCGGTCACATCACGAAGGGCATAGAGAAGCTTATCTGCTTTGACCAGCTGGTCTGATTGCCCAATGACAGATACTCCAATATCCTGAACCTGACGAATAAAATCCTCTTGACTACGTTCTACTTGATAGCCCTTAATGGACTCCAATTTATCAATTGTTCCGCCTGTATGGCCAAGACCACGACCACTCATTTTTGCTACAGGCACACCGAAGCTAGCAACAAGAGGAGCTAAAATCAAGGTTACCTTATCGCCGACACCACCAGTAGAATGCTTGTCAACTTTCACACCATCAATGGCTGACAGGTCAAACTCTTGCCCAGTCTTAACCATATTCATCGTTAAATCAGAGATTTCTCGAGTCGTCATTCCTTTAAAATAAACAGCCATAGCAAAGGCAGACATCTGATAATCAGGAACAGTTCCTGATACATAGCCTTCTATCAGCCATTCAATTTCACTTGAAGTCAGTTCTTGACCGTCTCGTTTTTTTTGGATTAAATCAACTGCTCTCATTCTTTCACACTTCTAAGGATATAGTATCCCTTGTCTTTTTTAAGGATTTCACAATTGCCAAACACATCTTCCATCTTAGACTTGGCACTTGGAGCTCCTTGTTTTTTCTGGATGACGATGGTCAAATCTCCACCAATTTCCAAGAAATCTTTACTTTTCTCGATGATTTCATGAACGACTTGCTTGCCCGCACGGATAGGAGGATTGGAAATGACATGGTCAAATCGCCCTTGAACTCTTGCATAAATATTAGATTGAAATATCGTCGCTTTTGCATTATTTTTTTCAGCATTTCTCTGAGCTAAATCCAGGGCACGAGTGTTAATATCAACCATGGTCGCCTGAACTCCGTAAACCTTGACCAAGGACAAACCTAATGGACCATAACCACAGCCTACATCTAGGACTGTCTCTCCTTGGTTGACATCCAGACACTTGAGCAAGAGTTGACTTCCAAAGTCAACCATTTTCTTGCTAAAAACACCCGCATCTGTCAAAAAAGTCATTTTTTCTCCCAACAAGTCCACTCTCAACTCATGAATGTCGTGAGCAGCGTCAGGATTTTCTGCATAGTACATTTTACTCATGACACTATTTTACCATAATTTGACTCAAATTGTAAATCGTTTACAAATTGATAATAAAACGAAAAAGACCGAAGAAAGCAAGTCACGAAGCCATTTTCTTCAATCTCTTTCAACACTTATAAATAATAAACCATTTAGAACTATAAATATCACAGTCCAGATAAAAACAAAAAGTTTATCATCTATAATCAGGCAGATTATTATTTCTATTGCTTAACCTTAAAATACTTTATTATCAACAAAATTCCTAACAAAATGTTTAGATAAAAGCCCAACTGATACGTTTATGTCAGGATTTCCAAACTTGTCCAAAGTCGTATCAAATCTTCTAGTGACATGTGGAAGAAATAACCCTCTGTCGCAATCCGTAGGACTAAAAAGCAATAACTACCCGCAGCAATCCATTTCGTCCATCGTTTTTTAGTAAGAAAGCAATTAAGAACGAACAAATAAAGACAGCTGTTACAATAGCATGTTCCATCAAAAAAGTAAAACCGTAATAGGTTTCCACAAAGCATCTACCATTATCTGCATTGGTTCCTTTTATAAAAGGTAAAGCAAAACTTAAAATAAAACAGAGTTCCAATATGTAACGTTTTAAGATTTTCATAGTACACCTCCTATAAGTTGTGAACTAAAAAGCCCCCTTTATAAGCTTATAAATCAGTAGAATCTATCTCCTATTTCATCAATAAATTGATCACTTATACTATATACCATTGACTTACCACATTCAAGAAACCGCTTTATTTTTTTAGCTTTTTATGGTATGATAGACAAAATATCTAGGGGAAAACAAATGACCAACGAATTTTTACATTTTGAAAAAATCAGCCGCCAGACTTGGCAATCTTTACATCGAAAGACAACACCTCCTTTGACAGAAGAAGAATTGGAATCTATCAAGAGTTTTAATGACCAAATCAGTCTCCAAGACGTTACAGATATCTATCTCCCCTTGGCTCATTTGATTCAGATTTACAAGCGAACTAAGGAAGATTTAGCCTTTTCAAAAGGAATTTTCCTCCAACGTGAAAGTAAATCTCAACCTTTTATTATTGGGGTTTCTGGGAGTGTTGCCGTTGGAAAATCCACAACCAGTCGCCTACTTCAAATCCTACTGTCCCGTACGTTTACAGATGCTACGGTTGAGTTGGTTACAACTGATGGTTTTCTCTATCCCAATCAAACCTTGATTGAGCAGGGGATTTTAAATCGTAAAGGATTTCCTGAAAGCTATGATATGGAAGCTCTTCTCAACTTCTTGGACCGCATCAAAAATGGACAAGATGTAGATATTCCTGTCTATTCTCATGAAGTTTACGACATCGTACCCGAAGAGAAACAAAGTGTCAAAGCTGCTGATTTTGTAATTGTTGAGGGAATCAATGTCTTTCAAAATCCACAAAACGATCGTCTCTATATCACTGACTTCTTTGACTTTTCCATCTATGTAGATGCTGGAGTGGATGATATTGAAAGTTGGTATCTGGACCGTTTCTTGAAAATGCTGAGTCTAGCCCAAAACGACCCTGATAGCTACTATTATCGTTTTACTCAGATGCCGATTGGGGAAGTGGAGTCCTTTGCCCATCAGGTCTGGATCAGTATCAATCTCACAAATCTGCAAAATTATATTGAACCAACCAGAAATCGTGCAGAAGTGATTCTTCATAAAAGCAAGAACCATGAAATCGATGAAATTTACTTAAAAAAGTAATTTTCCCTTGTCAAAACGTAAGTTTTCATATATAATGGTATAGTTAGTAAATATGGAGGTAAGAACATTGGCAAACATTAAATCAGCTATCAAACGCGCTGAATTGAACGTTAAACAAAACGAAAAGAACTCAGCTCAAAAATCAGCTATGCGTACTGCTATAAAAGCTTTCGAAGCAAACCCATCTGAAGAACTTTTCCGTGCTGCTAGCTCAGCTATCGATAAAGCAGAAACTAAAGGTTTGATTCACAAAAACAAAGCAAGCCGCGATAAAGCTCGTCTTTCAGCTAAACTTGTTAAATAAGAAACAGTCCATAGAGGCTGTTTTTTTGTCTCCAAATAGGAAAAGGTAGAAAATGAAAATCGCAATTATCGGATATTCTGGTTCTGGTAAGTCAACTATAGCAGAAAAGTTATCTAACTACTACTCCATTCCAAAACTGCACATGGACACACTCCAATTTCAACCTGGTTGGCAAGACAGTGACTGCGAATGGATGTTAACCGAGATAAAAAACTTTCTCACCAAGCATAAAGCTTGGGTCATCGATGGTAATTATTCTTGGTGCTACTACCAAGAACGAATGCAAGAAGCTGACCAAATCATCTTTCTCAATTTTTCGCCATTGACCTGTCTCTTTAGAGCCTTTAAGCGTTATCTTAAATACCGTGGAAAAGTCAGAGAAAGTATGGCGGTAGATTGCCCTGAACGCTTTGAGTGGGAGTTTATCAGATGGATTCTTTGGGATGGGCGTAGCAAAACTCAAAAAGAAAATTACCAAAAACTTTGCCAAGAATATTCACATAAAGTCACTATTCTTCGAAATCAGAGAGAGCTAGATCAATTTCTGGATAAGAAAAGGAAGTCCTACAATTCATAAAGGGCTTCCTTTTTGGGCTCTATAATATTTGTAGTGGGTAAATCCACTATAGATATTATGGAGCCTATTTTTGTGTAGAAAAAAAGTCCCATATGACCTATAATGAAAAGCGACAAAACAACTCATTAGAAAGAATCATATGGAACAATTACATTTTATCACAAAACTGCTCGATATTAAAGACCCAAACATCAAGATTCTAGATATCATCAATATGGATACCCACAAAGAAATTATCGCTAAGCTGGATTATGAGGCTCCATCTTGCCCTGATTGTGGAAGTCTAATGAAGAAATATGACTTTCAAAAACCGTCTAAGATCCCTTACCTCGAAACAACTGGTATGCCTTCTAGAATTCTCCTTAGAAAACGCCGTTTCAAGTGCTATCACTGTTCAAAAATGATGGTTGCTGAGACTCCCCTGGTAAAGAAAAATCACCAAATCCCTCGTATCATCAACCAAAAAATTGCTCAAAAGTTAATTGAAAAAATTTCTATGACTGATATTGCCCATCAGCTGGCCATTTCAACTTCAACTGTCATTCGCAAGCTCAATGACTTTCACTTTGAGCATGATTTTTCTCGGCTTCCAAAGATTATGTCTTGGGATGAGTATGCCTTCACTAAGGGAAAGATGAGTTTCATTGCGCAAGATTTTGATAATCTTAATATTATCACTGTTCTTGAAGGCAGAACACAAGCTGTCATCCGAAATCACTTTCTTCGCTACGATAGAGCCGTTCGTTGTCAAGTGAAAATCATTACGATGGATATGTTTAGTCCTTACTATGACTTGGCTAAACAGCTTCGCTTTCAAATTTCTAGGCTCAGGCTGAAACAGTCTCCCAGACTGTTTCACTCCCGAATGCTAAAATCGTTCTTGATCGCTTTCACATTGTACAACATCTTAGCCGTGCTATGAGTCGTGTGCGTGTCCAAATCATGAATCAGTTTCATCGAAAATCCCATGAATACAAGGCTATCAAGCGCTACTGGAAACTCATTCAACAGGATAGCCGTAAACTGAGTGATAAGCGATTTTATCGTCCTACTTTTCGTATGCACTTAACCAATAAAGAGATTTTAGACAAGCTTTTGAGCTATTCACAAGACTTGAAACACCACTATCAGCTCTATCAACTCTTGCTGTTTCACTTTCAGAATAAGGAACCGGAGAAATTTTTCGGACTTATTGAGGACAATCTTAAGCAGGTTCATCCTATTTTTCAGACTGTCTTTAAAACCTTCCTCAAAGATAAAGAAAAGGTTATCAACGCCCTTCAACTACACTATTCTAATGCCAAACTGGAAGCGACCAATAATCTCATCAAACTTATCAAGCGCAATGCCTTTGGTTTTCGGAACTTTGAAAACTTCAAAAAACGGATTTTTATCGCCCTGAACATCAAAAAAGAAAGGACGAAATTTGTCCTTTCTCAAGCTTAGCTTTTTTTCAACCCACTACAGTTGACAAAGAGCCCCTTTTTGGCTATAATTATTCTGCAATCAAGGTTTCCAAACCAACCTTCATCATATCAGTGAAGGTATTTTGACGTTCTTCTGCAGTTGTGTCTTCGTCTGGATTGACCAAGCTATCAGAGATGGTCATGATAGCTAGCGCATCAACATGGTATTGGGCAGCAAGATAGTAAAGAGCTGCTGCTTCCATTTCCACAGCCTTGACTCCCCATTTACCAAGCTCGATATTCTTTTCAAAGTAATTTGAGTAAAAGACATCAGATGACAAAACGTTCCCAACGTGAGTAGTCATACCAAGTTTTTTGGCGATATGGTAGGCTTTATCAAGCAAATCAAAGCTAGCAATTTGTGGAAAATCGTACTGTGGCCAGTCATTACGAACGATGTTTGAGTTGGTTGCAGCCGCCTGCGCCAAAACTAATTCACGAACATGAACCTCTTCATTCAAAGAACCTGCAGTTCCCACACGAATCAATTTCTTCACACCGTAGTCTACGATTAACTCACGCGCATAAATCGAAATAGATGGCATTCCCATCCCAGTTCCCATGACAGATACACAGTGACCCTTGTAAGTACCAGTGTAACCAAACATGTTACGCACTTCGTTAAAACAAACAGCATCATCAAGGAAATTCTCCGCAATAAACTTAGCACGAAGAGGATCCCCAGGAAGAAGAATTTTATCAGCAATTTCACCCTGCTGAGCAGCAATATGGATAGACATAATTTATGATACAAAGAGCGAGAAGAAAACGACTGAAAATTAGGAACCTGACGAGAAATCCTGATTTTTCAGTCAGATTATCTATTTTCCGAGTTTTCCGCTCGTGTTCAAATCAAAACACACGCTCTACCTTTCTTTATTTTATATTTTATATTGAGAAAGATACCAAACCCATCAAAAAGCGAAGGGAAAATAGGAGTTGGGCGCAGTGAGCGATGCTCGCTAGATCAACTATCTTTTTCCCACTACTTTTAGGGTGGGGTCAATTCCTTTCTTAATTTTGATTTAGAGGAGAGTCGCCCGTATTCAGTTCAGCGAATACAGTTTACCCATCCTTTCGTTTTTGTTTTTAGAAAAGTTTTCTACTCGTGTTCAAATTAGAACACGCGCTCTACCTTTCTGTTTATACTCTTCGAAAATCTCTTCAAACCACGTCAACGTCGCCTTGGATTATATATGTGACTGACTTCGTCAGTCTTATCTACAACCTCAAAGCAGTGCTTTGAGCAACCTGCGGCTAGTTTCTTAGTTTGCTCTTTGATTTTCATTGAGTATTAATTTTGTTCTTTCATAGAGAGCTACCTGAGTCCTATTCAAGCTCAGGTAGTACTTTCTTATAAACTAGACAAACTAACTGTCATTCTACCATCAGATTACAAGACATCATCGTCACTCACCTTGGAATTCAATGTCGTACCCCAATGGGTAATTTTACGGTGGGGTTGAGCTAAAATTGGTCTGTTTTCATAGATTGTTTGCCATCTATTCCATAGTAGGCCCGTCTTTTTCTCAATCTTAACTCGCAGATTTCTCATATTTTCTTTGATTGGGAGGTTGAGGACAAAACCTGCAGTCTGGTTGCGACCGCTTCCTTCCCAAGAATGACTACGAACAACTTGGTTTCCATCTTTATCTACTGGAACTTCTTCCCAAGTTATGGAGTAGCGGGCAATGTAAGCTCCACTGTGTTGAATTGTCAATGTTTTATCCTTCACAGGAGTCTGACTGATTGGTTGAACTGGCTTAGAAACTTGTGTCGCCGTTTCAGCATTCGTAGCTATAAAGCAGAAAACTTCAACTTCTGCAAGACTGAGGGCATTATAGCCTTCTAGCTCAATCCGAACATAGCGCGCTTTTTTATGGTTAATCGTAATTTGTGCTGACACATCTTTAGGAGATGTTATACGTTTTCACTCAATTTCTTTACCAGAACTGTCTAAAAGAATGACATCAAAGTTTGCCAATCTATCCTGGGCAGTGTCTGTTCGGTTGTAAATATTGATTTGGCGAATGGTTTCTTCTTTAGCCAAATCTACTTGCCACCAAGGCTTAGATTGGAAGTTTGTATGAGTGACAGAATTGTGACCATAGTTACCATCGACTTTGCCATCCACAGCTCTTCTAGCATCTCCTCCGAAAGCTGTCGAACTTTGAGTAACCTGTTTTCCTGAGGCAATATTTTCCATTGGTTCAGCGCTTGGTTGACTAGAAGATCGAGGCAGAGCCTGTTTCTTAAAGAATCGCACTTTATCCAATTTCGGATCACGATAACCATGTTTATCCAAGGTAGCTTGTTTACCAATATTAAAGTTAGGAATATCATTCATTGGACTTTCAAAATAGCCACGAGAACGGTGTTTAAAGCGTGAATTACCTGTAAATGTAACAATATCACGATTATTATGAATCAAGGGAGTCACAACATTGTCATTATCAACCACATAATGCTTAATTTTTCCACTAACAGCTAATTTACGACTTTCCAAACCAACATCCCAGAAACCATTCTTAGCATTCCAAACAGTTCTGGAAGTAATCACTTTAGGAGCACTGAAAGTTGTCACTTTCCTCAATACATGGTTATAAAAATCAGGATATTTTTGGTAAGCTTCAACCGCTGCAATCTGAGCTAGGTAACATCCAAGAGAATGACCTGTCATATACAACTTAGTAATACTTATATCCTTGGCTAATTCCCCAACAACCTTGCGGATATCATCCGCTTGAGCTGGTTATGTTATCTCTACTTTTGACTCTTCCCTTTTGTTTTCAAGAACTTCACTTGCTTCCGGAAGCGTTTGAGGAGCTAGTCTTGGCTCCTCTCTAAGAGGAGTTTCTAGTTTTGGAGCATCATTTTCTGACTCTTTCAATTCCTCCTTAGAATCTAGCACACCTATTACCACTTCAGATGTTACATCTTGCTTTACTTCATTGGCTGAAATTCCAGCTGGAGCTAGAAATCAAAGCCGACTACAACAGATACAACTCCGATACTTAATTTTTTATGCCAAAGCGCATAATTCGTTGACCAATTTTCATTATTTCTTATCTTTCTTTTCGTTTATTTACAAGCAGACTCAAGCGAAATCTCATTGTGCTATATATGATAAGACTGAGAAATTCAGAAAGTCAATTCATTCTCATCTCTCCTTATCATACTAGTCTGCTTGGCTAGGAAGCTAATGCTAGTATCCTAGAATCTTGTCTTTCACAATGCTGGCTATCAGATCAGACATACCTATTCTTCCGCTTCTTTCAGTTATAAGAGCAGGAAGAAGCTCATAGTATTCCTCTGTTTCTTCTTTAATCCGGATAGGCAGTCAATCCTGAAAAAACAGAGGCACTCCCCCTTTTAAATCTTTTTTCTTACAATTCAGCAAGAATCGCTTTAAGCAAGCCTTTGAAATCACCTTTAACACGTTCAGTCACTTCTACAACTTCTTCGTGATTGAGTTCTTCTTGGAAACCGGCCGCAAAGTTAGTGATACATGAAATTCCCAGAACTTTCAAGCCAGAGTGGGCTGCCACGATAACTTCAGGAACCGTAGACATACCAACTGCATCTGCTCCCAGTGTCTTATAGGAACGAATTTCTGCTGGTGTTTCATAAGTCGGACCAGTAACTCCGATATAGACACCTTCATCAAGCTTGATATTAAGTTTTTTAGCCACTTCATGGGCAGTGGCACGGTATTCTGGTGTGTAGGCCCTAGACATATCTGGGAAACGTGGGCCAAAGTCATCCAAGTTTTCACCCATCAATGGATTTTGCCCCGTCATGTTGATATGGTCTGAGATAGCCATCAAGGTACCAGGACCAAATCCGATACCGCCAGCTGCATTGGTTACAATAACACCTTCACATCCAAGAACTTTCATCACACGAACTGGGAAAGTCACCACTTCCAGAGGATTCCCTTCATAGAAATGGAAACGCCCTTGAAGAGCCAAGACCTTGCGACCTGCCAGTTCACCATATACCAATTTACCAGCATGACCGACTACTGTTGAACGGCCCCAGTTTGGAATCTCAGCATAGTCTACTACAACTGGATTTTCGATTTCTTCTGCCAATTCTCCAAGTCCTGATCCAAGGATTAGACCGAACTCAGGGGCTGCAATTCCCTTTTCTTTCAGGAAAGTAGCAGTTTCATGGATTTTGTTTAAAAATGTCATTGTGTGTCTCCTTTATTATTTTTTTAGCATTTGACCAATTTTGTCAAAGGTTTTAGCATTACGAATAGTAATGTGGCGGTAGAAAGGCACCTTCAGCAAGTACTTATGATAGGCAGTCTTAGAATAGGATTCTTCAGAAAATTTCCCCCAGAAAATCCCAAGTTTTCCAAAATAAAGCACTTCATCTTTCAGCTCTAAACTTTCAACTGTCGCGATGACTTGGTCCACATCCAAACCCTCAGTGTAAAAGAGAAAATCTTTTCGTGCCAAGTCTCTGCTCCACCAAGCTGGTAGATTTTCAAGTTCCGCCTCAAAGTCCTCTAGACTCAGTAAAGAAAAGCTCTGAATAAATGGATAATGGACTGCAAAGAAAGTCTCTAGCTTTTCAACCAATTGGGCTTTGGAATCTATCGAAGTAAAGAAAATATTGCCACTATTGATGTAGCTCTCAACCTTTTCCAGTCCCAAGTTTGTCAATTCTTGACGAAGCTCCGCCATGACGACCTTATTCTTACCACCAACATTGATACCTCTCACCAGCAAAGCATAGCGCGTCATCTTATACCAATTTATCTAAGAAACTTTCCCCAATCATAGCAGTTTCCACACCAAAGTTATCGGCAACAGTCGCTGAAATATCTGCAAAATGTCCTACTGGAATGAGACCATTTCCTTTAAAGGCAGGGCTATAGGCCAACAATGGAATATATTCCCGAGTGTGATCCGTTCCTGCATACGTTGGGTCATTTCCATGGTCCGCAGTAATCAAGAGAAGGTCATTCTCTCTCATAGCTGCGATAATTTCAGGTAAGCGTTCATCAAACTCATGCAAGCAATCACGGTAACCGTGAGCATTACGACGATGGCCGTAAAGGGCATCAAAGTCAACTAGGTTTGTGAATGAGAATCCTTTTTCAAACTCAGCAAGTCCCATAGTCTTCAATAGTGTATCAATTCCATGACTATTTGACTTGTTGTGACCCATGTCATGGTTGATACCAGCACCGTTAAAGATATCGTTGATTTTACCCACAGCATAAGTATCGATACCAGCCTCATTCAATTTATCCAAAACAGTTGGGAAAAATGGAGATACAGCCAAGTCACGACGGTTTGCCGTACGAGTGAAGTTACCTGGTTCACCTACATAAGGGCGAGCAATGATGCGACCAAGAAGGGCAGGACGCTCAAGGGTAATCGAACGAGCGTATTCACAGATACGGTACAATTCATCCAAAGGAATAATGTCTTCGTGGGCAGCAATCTGCAAAACAGGGTCAGCTGAAGTATAGATAATCAACTCTCCAGTTTCCATCTGACGTGGTCCAAAATCATAGATAACAGCCGTTCCTGAATAAGGTTTGTTGGCTTCACGAATAACCTTGCGTCCTGAGAATTCTTCGATTTTTGTCAGGATTTCTTCTGGGAATCCGTTCCAGAAAGTATCGAAAGGCTCAGTAATGTTGAGTCCCATGATTTCCCAGTGTCCAGTCATAGTATCCTTACCAAGAGATACTTCCTCTAATTTTGTTGCATATCCAGTTGGATTGCTTTCAGCTGCTACAGTCTTAAGAGGAGTTTCACGAGGAATATTTCCAAGACCTATTTTAGCCATGTTTGGGACATTCAAACCAACTGTTTTTGAAATGTGTCCCAGTGTGTCAGAAGCTCCATCTGGAACCCCTGCATTGACAAAGTTATTAGCATCTGGTGCTGCACCGATTCCTACAGAATCCAGTACCACCAAATGAATACGATTAAATTTAGACATCTTATGCCCCCTTCTATTTTCCTTTTTTTGAAGTTGAAATCTGAACTCCATCTCGTCCAGCAACGATTACCTTATCCACCATTTGGTTGAATAAACCATGCTCCACAACACCAACGACATGGTCCAATTCTTGTCCAAAAGCAATTGGATTTTCAATGACATCCAAGGCGAGGTCAATGATAAAATTCTGCATATCGGTCACAAAACGTTGGCCGTCTTTTTCACGGAAACTTGGTTTGTAGCCAGCTCGTTCAAAATGACGAAAGACCTGCTCTGCACCATACTGAACCACTTCTACTGGCAATTTAAAAGCACCTAGTTTTTCGACCAGCTTGCTTTCATCCACCACCCAAATGTATTCTTTTGATGGTGTTGCGACCACCTTTTCCATGAGAAGGGCACCACCACCGCCTTTGATTCCATTAAACTGACTATCCACTTCATCCGCCCCGTCGACTGTCACATCGACAAAGTCTACTTGGTCAATAGACTTGAGCGGGATATTGAGCCCTTCAGCCTGTTTACTGGTCACACTAGAAGTCGTCACAGCTGTAATCTGCAAGCCTTCTTCCTTGATTCGACGACCGATTTCTTCGACAAAATAATAGGCAGTAGAACCTGTTCCTAGCCCTACAACCATCCCATCCTTGATAAATTCAGCAGCCGTGATACCTGCCATTTTCTTCAGATTTTCCACTCAAACACCTCCATTAAAGAGCTACCTCTATTATACCATGTAAAGGCTTTTATTTCATCTAAAAGTACCTTTAGAATACTGCTTATTTATCCTTGAAATTGAATTTTTTTAATAAAAGTAGAGCTCTAACAAATCAATTTAAGTACGGATGTAAACCAAATCAACTCTAACAAAAATAGATTTACAAGAGTAAAAAAACGAACAAATTTAGTTTCTTAGCAAGAAGAATACTAAACGTTCGTTTTTTGTGAATTAAGAATAATGATACAAATTATCAACATTTTTTGTCTAACTATTTTAGACATATCTTTTCATTACTTTAGGAAGACAATTACTAATTTCCGTCGGCAAGACCACATAATTTTCTTGAGATAGTTCTTGGGCTATGGCTGAATGAAGATGGGTTGCTACTGCCACACGTTCGTAGAGACTGGCCTGTCGAAATTGGCCTGCAAATCCTGCAATCATTCCAGCCAGTGTATCACCCATACCACCAGTCGCCTGATAGGGACCGCCAACCTTTAACTGGTAATAATCAGACTGGCCAACTTGCCAAATACGAGTAGCTGGACCTTTCTCTACCAAAATTGTTCCTTGAGGGAAAGAAGTCAGGGCACTAGATGTTGTACCTTCGTTTTGCTTTTCAATAGCAATACCAGACAGTTTTTCCCATTCTTTTTGGTGGGGAGTTAAGATAAGCTGGTTAGATGGAAACAACAAACTTGTCCTAGCAAGGATGGTTAAGGCCCCTCCATCTACAATCAAAATCTGATTCTTTTTTAAGCTAGCAAAGACCTGTTTTACAAGATTTTCTCCAAACGTATCGTCTCGTAAACCAGGCCCCAGCAAGACAACTTCTGCCTTCTCCAATTGCTCTTGTAACAATTACTGATCTTGCAGAGAAAAGGCCATAGCCTCAGGCAAATGGCTGTGTAGAGCAGGGATATTTTCCCTGTCCGTTCCAACGGTTACCAATCCTGCACCGCTTTTTACAGCTGCTAAAGCAGCCATGATGATGGCACCACCATAAGGATAAGTCCCACCAAGCAACAGCAGACGACCGTAGTCTCCTTTATGACTTGTACAAGAACGTTCAATAATGACTTTTTCTAGTAAGGTTTGATCAATCACTTTCATCGTTTTTTCCTCAACTATCCTTTATCTGATTGTTTTAAAACAACTTGATAGACTTTCTTAGTCCACTCTTCTAAGTCTTCTCCAGCATAGTCAAGATAATACACCCTATCTTGTATTTTGGTTGGAATAATATTTTCAAATTGGCTCTTATTATGAGTTGGAATAATGCAAATATACAACTCACTTAATAAATTAAGCATGTCCTTAATTTTTACAGCATGGTAACCATCAAAAATATAACCAGGAACTTTAATCAAATCTGTATAGATAAAATGAAAACTTACTCCAGGAATAAACTTGTCTTGTAATTCTTTCTCTGAAGGAGCTCGACCTAATAAACGCTCCATCGCCAATCGATAACCAGAACTTGTATTTGACCACCCTAACATGACATAGTCAAAATAATCTATCGGATCAGATGCAGCATTTCGACTATCCAAAACCAACTCCTCAGCATCTCGCCCAAAGGCTTTCACAGCAGATAAAAGACGACCAGTTTTAAAAATAGAAATCGCTGCATCTATAGTCGTAGTATGACTACAGTAGTCTGAAGTCACTAACCTCTTATGTAGGTCATAAGTCGAGGCTACTCTTTTATCTGTAGGAGTAAATGGTGGCAGAAAGGGATGCTGACAGATGTAATCTAAAATTTCTTTTTTTAAACAAGAATCAGCACACTCAATACTTGTTTGACGTTTATGAAGTTTTTCGTAAGCTATAAATTTAGCAATTTTTTCTAATTCCCACTCTTGAATATTTGGATAATCAATTAGTGCTAAGTAGTATATTCCATCCCATTGTAAACTATATTCCCCATTATAAATTTTTAAAATCATCTAATCACCTCACTCCATTATACAACAAAAAGGAGGCGCAAACCTCCTTTTATAAACTTATTTCTAAAATTTAATATTCATTTCTATCATTTTAGATATAGCTATAGAAAATACACTTTCCTCAGAAAATTTTTATCTTATTTTCTATCCAATGTCCTAAGTGCTGCCTGATAGGTTTGCTCCATCAGCATAGTAATGGTCATAGGACCGACACCTCCAGGGACTGGCGTAATGTGGCTAGCAAGTGGGGCAACCGCCTCATAATCAACATCCCCACAGAGCTTACCATTTTCATCGCGGTTCATCCCAACGTCAATGACTACCGCACCTGGTTTGACAAAGTCAGCAGTCACAAACTTGGCACGACCGATTGCAACAACCAGAATATCTGCTTTTGCAGCCACCTTGGAAAGATTATGAGTACGTGAGTGAGTCAAGGTTACTGTTGCATTCTTTGCCAAAAGAAGCTGGGCCATAGGTTTTCCGACAATATTGGATCGACCGATGACGACTGCATTTTTACCTTCCAAGTCAATCCCATATTCATGGAACATTTCCATAATTCCTGCCGGTGTCGAAGGAATCATGACTGGATGACCAGACCAAAGACGCCCCATGTTTAGAGGATGGAAACCATCCACATCCTTTTCTGGGTCAATAGCCAATAGAACCGCCTCTTCATCAATGTGTTTTGGTAATGGCAACTGAACCAAAATCCCATGCCAAGCTGGATCCTGATTGTATTTAGCAATCAGGTCTAACAATTCCTCTTGAGTAATGGTCTCTGGAACCCGTACTACTTCGCTACGGAAACCAGCCGCAAGGGCTGACCTCTCCTTGTTGCGAACGTAGACTTGGCTGGCTGGATTGTCCCCAACCAAAATCACTACCAAACCAGGCACTAGACCTGTTTCTTCCTTTAATTTTGCAGTCTTTTCAGCCAACTGCCCCTGCAATTTGGCCGCTAAAGCTTTCCCATCAATAATCTGTGTCATATCACTTCTCTTTTCTTACAAATATCTTTAATTATACCAAAAAATACAATGTAGCTCTAACACTTCTTTCCTAGGCAATCCTATAGCTTTAAACTATAAGAAAAAGCTCTGGTTGAGCTTTTCACTAATCTTCTCTTTAACGTTTAAAGCTGGCTACAAATAGCTAAACAAAGCTAACTTATAAAACCTTACTCAAGAAGTCTTTAGTCCTTTGTCCTTGGGTTTGTTCAAAAATCTGCTCAGGTGTTCCGTCTTCAACAACCACACCGTCTGCCATAAAGATGACACGATCTGCCACCTCACGGGCAAATCCCATCTCATGTGTTACGATAACCATGGTCATTCCTGACTTGGCTAGATCTTGCATAACAGCCAGAACTTCTCCAACCATCTCAGGATCTAGGGCTGAAGTTGGCTCGTCAAAGAGCAAAACATCTGGTTCCATAGCCAACCCACGCGCGATGGCAATCCGCTGTTGCTGGCCACCTGACAAACTCTGTGGATAAGCGTCTGCCTTATCTGGCAAACCAACTTTTTCCAAAAGTTCCTGAGCTCTTTTCTCTGCAACGGCCTTACTGTCACCTTTGGTCTTGATAGGGGACAAGGTGATATTTTCCATCACAGTCATATTAGGAAAGAGATTGAATTGTTGAAAAACCATGCCCATCTTCTCACGCATGGCAAACAGGTCATTCTTCTTGTCCGTAATATCGACTCCCTCAAAGATAACCTTCCCCTTGGTTGCTTCTTCCAACAAATTCATAGAGCGAAGCAAGGTAGATTTCCCGCTCCCTGAAGGACCGATGATAACGACAACTTCTCCTCTTTTAATCTCGAGGTTGATGCCCTTCAATACTTCATTCTTTCCAAAGGATTTATGTAAATTTTCAATTTTTATCAAGGTTTCTGTCATTATTTCTTATCTCCTTGTCCCATATGTTTTTCAAAAGCTTTCAAGGCTACTGTCAGAATAGAGGTCATAATCAAGTAGTAAAATGCTGCAAATAAAAGTGGTGTTAAAGGTAGATAGGTTGTTGTAGAAACTGTTGTAGCCCCATTCCACAACTCCATGACCCCAATAGCTGATAAGAGGGAGCTGTCCTTGATAATGGTGATAAATTCGTTCCCCAATGCTGGCAAGATATTTTTGACTGCTTGTGGCAAAATCACATAACGCATCGCATTTTTAGGACGAATCCCTAGCGAATAAGCCGCTTCTAGCTGACCTTTTGGAACCGCATTGATTCCGGCACGAACAGTCTCCGAAACATAAGCACCACTATTCATAGAGATAATCAAAATCCCTGGAATCAGACGCGAAAAATCAACACCTAAAATTCCAATCTGAATAGTCGGAGCATTGATATGCATAAGAGCAAAGGCAATCATAATTTGAACCATCATCGGTGTCCCACGGAAAATCCAAACGTACAAGTTGGCCAACCAAACAAGCGGTTTAAACTTTGAACGTTGCCCAAAAGCCAAGACAACACCCAAAATAGTTCCCAAAAAGATAACACAGATAGAAATAAGAATCGTCACAACAGCCCCATAGTTAAAATAAGGTAAATACTTAGGTAAAAAAGAAAAATTCATAGTCACACTGCTTTCTAAAATAGAATACTGTATGATTATAACATGTTTTGAATTAAAATTTAAATTTTTTATCCAATTTATTTAAAAATATTTAAACTAGCAGAATTAGCGAGAAATCTTAGTTTTTTCTAGTCAAGTTGGCCTCCTTTATGGTAAAATAGTAACGATAAGAAATGAAGGAGAATCAAAATGGAATCACATTTGGTTAGAATCATCAACCGCCTTGAAGCAATGGCAAACGATGGCGGAAATTTAAAACGTAATTTTGAACGCGAAGGAGTTGTTGTTGCAGAAGTTGCGTACAGCCACGACGAAGAAAACGGCCCAATCTTTACCCTTCGTGACGTAGAAGATCGCGAAACGTATACGTTTGATAGCATTGACTTAATCGCAATGGAAATTTACGAACTTCTCTACTAATCTAAAACAAGCTGGGATTGTCCCTGCATGTCTAAGTAAAATCCTTTTTGTCTCACAAATAGGATTTTTTTATAGTCCAAATTCACAAAAATTTTCATTGTAACAACTTCTCAAAGCTTCAATCTTTTTACTTGCTTTACACCCCAATCCTGTTATAATGAGAGTATAGAATTTGACTATTTTTGACCTTTAAACAAGTCAGGCTAAAGAAAGAAATGAGGTAGATGTATGCTTTGTCAAAACTGTAAAATTAACGACTCAACAATTCATCTTTACACCAATCTCAATGGAAAACAAAAACAAATTGACCTCTGTCAAAACTGCTATAAGATTATCAAAACAGATCCTAACAATAGCCTCTTCAAAGGTATGACGGATCTGAACAATCGTGACTTCGATCCCTTTGGTGATTTCTTCAATGATCTAAACAATTTCAGACCTTCTAGCAATACTCCTCCTATTCCCCCAACCCAATCAGGTGGAGGTTACGGTGGAAACGGCGGTTATGGTTCCCAAAATCGTGGATCTGCTCAAACTCCGCCACCTAGCCAAGAAAAAGGCCTGCTGGAAGAATTTGGTATTAATGTAACTGAAATTGCCCGTCGTGGAGACATTGACCCCGTTATTGGGCGCGACGATGAGATTATCCGTGTCATCGAGATTCTCAATCGTAGAACCAAGAATAATCCTGTCCTTATCGGTGAACCTGGTGTCGGAAAAACGGCCGTTGTCGAAGGTCTAGCTCAGAAAATTGTCGATGGCGATGTGCCACATAAACTCCAAGGTAAACAAGTCATCCGTCTGGATGTGGTTAGCTTAGTTCAAGGAACGGGGATTCGAGGACAATTTGAAGAACGCATGCAAAAACTCATGGAAGAAATTCGCAAACGTGAAGACATCATCCTCTTTATCGATGAAATCCATGAAATTGTTGGTGCTGGTTCTGCGAGTGATGGTAATATGGACGCAGGAAATATCCTCAAGCCAGCCCTTGCTCGTGGAGAACTGCAACTAGTCGGTGCTACTACCCTCAATGAATACCGTATCATTGAAAAGGATGCTGCCCTCGAGCGTCGTATGCAGCCTGTTAAAGTCGATGAACCAACGGTGGACGAAACAATCACTATTCTCAAAGGGATTCAAAAGAAATACGAAGATTACCACCACGTTCAATATACAGATGCTGCGATTGAAGCAGCTGCAACTCTTTCCAATCGCTACATCCAAGATCGCTTCTTGCCTGACAAGGCCATTGACCTCCTAGATGAAGCTGGTTCTAAGATGAACTTGACCTTGAATTTTGTGGATCCTAAAGTAATTGATCAGCGCTTGATTGAGGCTGAAAATCTCAAGTCTCAAGCTACACGAGAAGAAGATTTTGAGAAGGCGGCCTACTTCCGCGACCAGATTGCCAAGTATAAGGAAATGCAAAAGAAAAAGATCACAGACCAGGATACTCCTAGCATCAGCGAGAAAACTATTGAGCACATTATCGAGCAGAAAACCAATATCCCTGTTGGTGATTTGAAAGAGAAAGAACAATCTCAACTCATCCATCTAGCCGAAGATCTCAAGTCTCATGTTATTGGTCAAGATGATGCAGTCGATAAGATTGCCAAGGCTATTCGCCGTAATCGTGTCGGACTTGGTACCCCTAACCGCCCAATCGGAAGCTTCCTCTTCGTTGGGCCAACTGGTGTCGGTAAGACAGAACTTTCCAAACAACTGGCTATCGAACTTTTTGGTTCTGCTGATAGTATGATTCGCTTTGATATGAGTGAATACATGGAAAAACATAGTGTGGCTAAGTTGGTCGGCGCTCCTCCAGGTTATGTTGGCTATGATGAGGCTGGTCAATTAACTGAAAAAGTTCGCCACAATCCATATTCTCTCATCCTTCTCGATGAAGTGGAAAAAGCTCACCCAGATGTTATGCACATGTTTCTTCAAGTCTTGGACGATGGTCGTTTGACAGACGGGCAAGGACGCACCGTTAGCTTCAAGGATGCCATCATTATCATGACCTCAAATGCAGGTACAGGAAAGACCGAAGCTAGCGTTGGATTTGGTGCTGCTAGAGAAGGACGTACCAATTCTGTCCTCGGTGAACTCGGTAACTTCTTTAGCCCAGAGTTTATGAACCGTTTTGATGGCATTATCGAATTTAAGGCTCTCAGCAAGGATAACCTCCTTCAGATTGTCGAGCTCATGCTAGCAGATGTTAACAAGCGCCTCTCTAGCAACAACATTCGTTTGGATGTAACTGATAAGGTCAAGGAAAAGTTGGTTGACCTAGGTTATGATCCAAAAATGGGAGCACGCCCACTTCGTCGGACTATTCAAGACTATATTGAGGACACAATCACTGACTACTACCTTGAAAATCCAAGCGAAAAAGATCTCAAAGCAGTTATGACTAGCAAGGGAAACATTCAGATTAAATCTGCCAAAAAAGCTGAAGTTAAAAGTTCTGAAAAAGAAAAATAAATCCTATAAAAAAGGAGTAGAAAATGAAATTTTTCTGCTTCTTTTTTTACTAAAATAACTGTAATTTCTTGACAGCTTGCCCTTTGTCCATTATGATATATAGTAGACTGAATCTGAAATAGTACGAAACAATTGCTAAAACATTTATAGAAATTAATTTTACTTTCCCAATCGATTTGTTCTCATCTTATTTCAATCTGCTATAGTCAATTGAAACAAGAACAAGACAAAAGAGCCTCATAAAAGGTATTGCAACTTGGTAATACCTTTTTGAGGTGCTTTTTGATA
>OCRL01000459.1_pt1 | contig 22777 bp, 23 predicted proteins | sample 1496021 | NCBI WGS metagenome assembly OCRL01 (sample SAMN04168690, study PRJEB22393) | synthetic metagenome | isolation source: purchased from BEI Resources HM-276D
ATAGGTCATATGGGACTTTTTTTCTACAATAAAATAGGCTCCATAATATCTATAGTGGATTTACCCACTACAAATATTATAGAACCTAAAATTTTCGCTATAACTCCCAAATCAATATTATTATGCCATAAATAACTACCATAAGAGTAATACTCAATGAAAATCAAAAAGCAAACTAAGAAGCTAGCCACAGACAGCACTTGAGTACAGCAAGGCGAAGCTGACTTGGTTTGAATTTGATTTTCGAAGAGTATAAATTTAAATAATTCAATTTCGATATGGCTTATATTTTCTAGCAAGCGCTCCTGCAAGAACCTTGACTAAAAATGCATAATGCATGGTACTAAACGATAATCCCAGAACTTCTCTAATATAAAAATATAAATCTGAATCTTTTGGCATTTCAGTTTGTACAACATAAATGTATTCAGGTGTCGCTTCTCGAGTTAAAACCATATAATTATTATAATTATCGTAAACATCTTTTATCACATCACTAGTTATGGTATTAGAGGTATTCTTGTGGTAATAGTAAGAATCTAGACAAATTTTTTTATCACTAAAAAGCGCATCTGCTAAAGAATACCCATCAGCCTTATGATAACAACTGCAAGCAATATTCCAGAGAGCCAACATCCGACTCGCATAAACTACGTTTAGATTTTTACCCCCATACGCTTCTTTAATCAAGTTCGCAAATGAAGACGCACAGCTAGCAGTAAAACCATACCTTCCAACCAAATCGGGCGACAACTTAGCCAATCTTTCTAACTTTTGGTCTTGAATAAGCTCTTCAAATGTATGTTGTTTCGTTCTAGAAACAATCGGTTGTTTTTGTTTCATGATTTGTTTCTCCTTTTCTATAATTCAAGTTAAAATATTTTTATTATACGTTTTATACTATTATAACTGGTGGTGCTCTCAATTCCATTTATCTACCTCTCTAACAAATACATCATTGATTAACACTTTTTAGAGTAAAAAAATATGTTTTTGTATTCGTCTTTGATTAACACATAAGGACGAAAAAAATTTAGAAAGATTCCTTTCTAAGCATATTATACCGAAATCCAGATAAAGTGTCAATACTTGATTAACACTTTTCTTGAAATTTTTCTAGTAAATCTTTTTTCTTTAAAATAGAAGCAAACAAAACTAACTTCACTACAAATGAAAAGAATACTCTCCCCTTTGTAAGCTCTCTCAACTTTAACTGTATATCTCTCATACCTTCATATACTAATGTGTCTAAAGTCAAAGTTGTTCTCAAGCTAGTGGCATCTATATCCACGCTTTCACTAATTTCACTTATCTTAATTTTTGACTTGTTCAACTCTACCCAATCAATAATATCAATCTCATGTGATATCTGGTTATAAGCAACTTCAATCACATAGCCATCAGAAACTGGGATATCTGAACTGCCTAAATAAAGCCTTCTAACTTCCCTCAATCCTAAAACGCTATCTCTACTTAATTTAATACCTAATCTTTCATTGTTCTTCATCAGTTCCTCCAAGCAAGTGTTAATCTATAATTAACTATACTATATTTTAAATTCTTTTTCAAGCAATAAGTCGGGCAATTGCCGGGCAACGCCCCACCAACAAACTCAAAAAACTCATTTAAACGTTACAAAACACCAGAAAATCAAGAACATCTAAGCAACATATCTCCTACAATCCCTGTAGGGGGCATCTAAATACAACAGGAAAAGCCTTGGAACCAAGGTTTTTTTGCTTAAATAAAATTTTTTTCAAATTCTTTAGAAAACTAGCTTAAATCATAATCCAACACCAATTTTACAAATACCATAAACTAAGCTTATATACCCAAAACACAAAAAGTCCTCTTTCCACTATTTTAGAAAGAGAACTTTTTCTTTAGGAGAAATAACTTAATTTTTAATCAATTCGTGATAGCTCAGCTGGCACCGTTAAGTAATAAGTTGCAGTCAAGCTTGCTTCACCTTGATTGACAAAAATCTCGATGGAATTTTTATCTAGAACAACTTCCAATTCTTTAGCTTCAATATCTACATACCGTCGACTAGTGTCCTGTTCTTCTTCACCTAGAATTTTTTGAATAAGATGGCTACGATCAATGTAAACTTGCTGCGCATTACTGTCATAACCAAATTCAAGATAATCTATATCATTTCCTAAGTGGTAATGACAATCTTTATCTATTTGGATTTGATATTGGCCTTTTTTAACAGGGAATTGTCTTAGTTTGCCATCTTCCAATCTTAGAATTCTAGGTAGAGTCATGGCACATGCCCACTTGTGTTCTTGGTCATGGGTTGGAAGGGTACGCCCCCATGTCTGCATCCAAGCAATCAGGATACGACGATTTTGATCGTCCAACAATGTTTGAGGCGCATAGAAGTCTTGGCCATGATCAATTTCTTGAACTGATTCTGGGATAAAACGTTTTTCTCTCCAATCTACCTTACCCGTGAACAAAAGCGATGAGTTGATGTTATGATATGAGTCTCCCTCACGCTGATAACGCATGGGTGACATAATAAGGCAATCTTTCCCATCTAACTCGAAGTAATCTGGGCATTCCCACATAAAACCTTGGTGTTCTCCCCCTTTTAAAAAGATGGATTCGAACTGCCATTCTACTAGGTTATCGGACCCTAGTAGAACGATACAGCCCACATTATCCTTGTGTTTGGCAGCTACTACGGAGTAATAGCGTCCATCTTTTTCAAAGAGTTTTGGATCACGGAAATCAGCAGCAATCAACTCATCTGGTAAGTCTGATCCAGTTGCAACTGGATTTTGGGAAATCTTTTCAAAGTGAATCCCGTCATCTGAAAATACCATATTTTGCACTTGGCGGACACCGGTTTCTTCTTCGATATGTCCAGTGTACATGAGCCAGAGGCGATCATCCTTGACAATGGCAGAGCCTGAGAAACAACCATTTCGGTCATAATCTTGGTCAGGAGCAAGTGCCACTGGCAAGTGCTCCCAAGTCACCAAGTCCTTACTTTTAGCATGTCCCCAGTGCATAGGCCCCCAAACACTATCATATGGATAGAATTGATAAAAGAGATGGTATTCTCCACGAAAATAGACAAATCCATTTGGATCATTGATCCAACCAATCTCAGCTGAAAAATGTTCTTCAGGCTTATATTGAGTATTAACGAGATGTTTATTTTCTGCTATAAAACGATTGGCTTTTTCTACTGTGTATTTCTTATCTCCCATAATCAACCTCTAGTTTTTGTTTGCTTGGTATTGGTCGTAGTATTTTTGTTTAATAGCGAGGTAATCAGAAAGTCCGTATTTTTCAAGTTCTTTCTTGTAATCATCCCACTCAGTATCAATATTGCCATTTACAATCCATTCAGCACGTTTACGGTAGATATAGTCATTCATATCTGCTTCGATATGGGCAATCTTGTCCAAATCTTCCTGTGTCATAAAGACTCTTGGATAGTTATTGACATTGCTCATGTAAGGAACATAATATTCTTTGATAAGATCCAAACGCCATTTGGCATCATCAGGCATGGTTGTTACTTTACCATAGTATGAATCTAGGATAGCTAGTGGTCCTCCTACTTCAGTCTTTTGACGAAGTTCTGCTGGTGCAGTTCCGTTTAGTGGTAAGTGTTTTAGACTATTTGACGCTTGATCCAATTCAAAGATGTTTTGTTGTTTGTCATCTCCGTAAGTTCCCCAGTTATTTTGCACAGATTGGAGTGGAGCGTATTGTGCATCAATCCATTTAGCTGTCAATTCTAGGTTTTTGTTTACACTGGTAATAACCATCTTGTCACGTGCAAATCCCATACCGTTTGTACGAGCTACGTGTTTTTGACCACTTGGTCCAGCAAGTACTGGTAAAACATCATAACTTTCGTTACTTCCAGTAACATTATTCTTATCCCATGTAAAGTAAACACCAAATTTCTGATCATGACCTTTAGCAATGTAACTATTCCAATCATGTTCGAAAGCTTCTTTATCAATCAGGCCTTTTTCTTGCAATTGACGGATAAATTTGACACCTTCTTTATAGTTATCGTTATCTGCTGTGAAGTCAACTTTGCCATCATTTCCTACTACTAAATGATCATCGTTATCCCCTATACCAAATGCAGCAAATAGGAATTTAAAATCTTCGTTTCCGTTACCACTAATAAATGAAAATGGAATTTCATCAGCCTCTCCATTTCCATTTGGATCCCCGTTTTTGAAAGCTTCTAGGACTTTAATCAAATCATCAGTAGTTTTTGGCATTTCAAGACCAAGTTTCTTAAGCCAATCTTTGTTAATCCAAGCCATATCGTTGACACTGTGAATAGACTCTTTACCATCTCCAAGCTCTTCAATCCATGGAAATGAGTAAATGTGCCCATCAGGTGCTGTCATCAAGGCCTTGTACTCTGGTTTCTCATCCAAAATTTTCTTAAGATTTGGCATGTATTTATCAATCAAATCTTCAACTGGAATAATAACACCTTTTTTAGCCCAGTTCATCAAGTCCACATCTGAAGCTCCGTCGTTGTGGATAGCATCTGGTAAATCACCACTAGAAATATCCAAGTTACGTTTTTCTGCAAAGTCGGATTGGTAGTTGGTCCAGTCAATATGAACGCCAGTTTCCTTCTCCAAACGTTGCAAAATTAACTTTTCATTTGGGTCTTTAGGAGATAACGGTGAACTGGCTGTCATAAACTTCAATGTTTTCTTTTCTTGAAGCGGGAATGTTACACCTTCCAACTTATAATCTGGACTTGAAGCTGTATTTTTTGAGCCACAGGCTGCAAGTACTGCTAAACTAGCTGTCAACAAAACTGCTGATTTTGAGAATGTTTTGAATTTCATGAGAAAACTCCTTTTATTTTTTCTTTTTTTATCCTTTAAGTGAACCAGCCATAATTCCTTTATCAAAGTATTTTTGGAAGAATGGATACATAACAATCAATGGCAAGCTGGAAATGACAATAGTTGCGTATTTAATCAATTCAGCTAAACGTTTCATTTCATTCATAGCCGCTTGTGCTCCAATCATGTCTTGACCTGGTTGGCTCTGAATGAGAATTTTACGAAGTACAAGTTGCAATGGTTCCAAGTTTGGATCCTTGATATAAATCATTGCATCAAAGTATGAGTTCCACTGTCCTACAAAAGCATAAAGGAAGAGAACAAACATAATTGGTTTTGCAAGAGGAAGCATGATTTTGAAGAAAATCTGTAAATCATTTGCACCATCAATGACAGCAGCTTCAACTAATTCTTCAGGCAATCCTTGGAAATAGGCCCTAGCAAGAATAATATTCCAAACGTTAACAGCACCTGGAACAATGATAGCCCATGGAGTATTGAGCATTCCCAATTCTTTTACGAGCAAGTAAGTTGGGACTAAACCACCACCAAAGAACATAGTTACAATCAAGAAGTAGTTAATCCAACGACGTCCAACCAAGTCTTTCTTAGAAAGAGGATAAGCTGTAAACACAGATAGCAAGACTGTTAAAGCTGCAAATCCAAAAGAGTATAGTAGAGAATTGATAAAACCTCTTAGAATAGATTGGTCACTGAATACACGCTGGTAACCTTCTACAGTCCAATCGGCTGGATTAAAGCTAATCCCTCTACTAACCAGAACCTTAGGATCCATAAAGGATGCTACGACGATATAAAGTAAAGGAAGCAAAGTCATCAAAACGATAAAGACAATAATGATTTTATTTAAGAGTAAGATACGTCTATCAAATTTTGTATCCATAATCGAATTTTTCATACTTTCCTCCTTAAATTCCTTCACCATTATTCATGCGTTTAACGATTTGGTTAACTGCAACAAGCAATACTACGTTAATCACTGCATTAAACAAACCAACCGCTGTTGAGTAAGAATAGTCTCCTGATACAAGACCAACTTTATAGACATATGTCGAGATAATTTCAGAAGTTGGCAAATTTAACGATGTCTGCATCAAGAATGCTTTTTCATATCCGACATTCATAATTCCACCTGCAGCTAAAACAAATTGGATAACCATAATAGGCTTAAGAGCTGGAATATCAATGTGCCAGATTCGTTGGAAGATATTGGCTCCATCCAGTCGGGCTGCTTCTACTAAGGCTGGATCTACATTTACCAATGTTGCCGTGTAGAGCGTTGAAGCCCAGCCCATTCCTTGCCAGATACCACTAAAGATGTATAAAGGTCTAAAGAAGTCTGGATTTGTCAAGAAGTCAGCCTTCATTCCAAACATAGAAAGAAAATTGTTGATTGGTCCTCCCACTGAAAAGAAGAGGAAAATCATACCGACAATAACAACGACTGAGATAAAGTTTGGTGCGTATAAAATGAGCTGAATTCGTTTTTTGACTTTTTCACTCAAGAGTTGATTGAGCATAATCGCGAGAATGATTGGTGGTAAAAAGCCAAGCAATAAACCATAGATACTTAATTTTAATGTGTTGGCTAACAAGATACCAAAGTTGGGAGAGGATATGAATTTTGTAAACTCAGAAAAACCAATCCAATCACTCCCTAAAATTCCTTTTAAAGGATTGTAATCTTTAAATGCGATTAAAACCCCATACATAGGGATGTATTTAAAGATAAAGGTTAAAACTAAACCGGGGACAGTCATCAATAACAAGAGTTTTTGTTTCTTGATTCTTTCCCAAAGAGAAACTTGCTTCGCTTTGCTATTCATAGCAACCTCCTTTTTTGAAACGTTTCATTTTTTTCTAGAAAAGATAGCGCTTGGCGCTGTCTCTTTATTTCTTTTTTTGAAACGTTTCATTTTTGTTTTAAAAATAAATCTTTTTATCTGAATTCATTCTATCATTGATAGCGCTTTCTGTCAAGACTTATTTTCATTTTTTGTTGTTTTTCCTTCAACAAATTTTACTGGTAGGATTGTCTGCAAATTAACAGTCTTTCCATCAATTATATCAAACAAAATACGAACCGCTTCTTTTGCCATTTCTTCCAATGGTTGTTCAATAGTTGAAAGTAGATAATCTCTATCTCCAGCCATTTTAATTCCATCGTATCCAATAATTTGGACATCATGAGGAATACGTTTGCCATTTTTTTCTAGTATTTCAATCACATCCAAAGCTGTAAAATCGTTGATTGTAAAAATTCCATCTATAGAAGAATTTTCTTCCAAGAAACTCTCTAGCTTTCCATAATAGTCAGTAACTGTCTCATCCAAATCAAAAATACTAAGAGGTATTTTATGCTCTTGGACATACTTTTCAAATGAAATTCTACGACGTTTGGTTTCATTAATGGTTGTATTATGTCCGCCCACAAAGGCTAAATGCTGACATCCTTTACTAATTAATTGTTTAGCTGCTTCTCTTCCACCTGCATCATTATCTGATGAAACACAAGGAATGGCAATATCTGAGTATGTGCGGTCAATACTAACAAAGGGAATTCCTGACGTCAAGTAATGTTCAATTGGACTATAGGTAATGGCAACCACTCCATCAACTTTATTATGACGCAACATCTCCAGATAGTCTTGCTCTCTATTTGTACCATTGATAGAACATAAGAGTAATTTGTTATTTCTCTTATAGACTTCATTTTCCACATGCATAGCAAATTCTGAAAAGAAGGGATGCCAGATACTTGGTACAATGATTGCAATCGTTTCTGTTCGATTTTTTTTCATTCCTCTAGCGTAGTAATCTGGAATGTAATTCAAAGTTTTAATCGCTTGTTCCACTTTTTTCAAAGTTACTTCTTTAATGCCTTTTTCTTTATTAATTACACGTGAAACAGTTCCAACACTAACTCCTGCTTCTAAAGCAACATCTTTCATGGTAATTGATTTTCTTTGTTCTACCATATTATCACCTCCTTTCAATATATAGTATCATGCAAATGCTTTTTAAGCAACTATTTCTCAATCATTTTTGGCCAGATCATTTATCCCATCATGAATAAAATCACTCCAATTAGCTTTTGAAAATACTTCAATTTTCATGTGTAAACATCTACATAAAACAGGAAAAGCCTTGGTTTCATGGCTTTTTTCGTATCTTCTATAAAAAAAGCAAGAGTTTTAGATGGCTATAAATCTAGATGTACATTTTGCTTAAATGATTGAAGGTCTTTTCTTAACAAAAACACCCCCAAAATTAGACTTTTTCTGTCTAACTTTTGAGGTACAGTTCAAACGCGAAATAGCGTTTTTTTGTTATTTTTGGTTACTCATCTAATCGAATAAACATCATGGCATTTAACAAGTATATGAGTGAGACCGTGTTTATATTATTTGAATAGATGAGTCTCTTATTTTCAATAGGAGGAATAATAAAATTAGAAATAATGATATCATAAGGTGAATCTTCTAAAGATTCCTTTGATAATTCTAATTCAGTCCAAACTTCCAGTTCAAAATTATTGCTACAATAATAAGAAAGTGTCTCTGCAACGAATTTTGCATGATACTGATCAAAATTACTCATAACTAAAACCTTTAGTTTAGGCTGATTTTGTAGCAAATTAATCACCAAATGTTTGGTATGAGTGATGAAGGTATAAGATAGATGATTTACCATCATTGAACTAGAACAAACCTCAAGAGTCTCTAAATAGTGAGAAAGCTCTTTTTTTATATCTGAAACAAATTTTGGAAAAATATTTTGAAAGTTCCTGATTGTATTCCCTTTTTGATCAAATAAAATAAACTCAGTAAACAACTCTTGACGATACAGATGTGCGGTATTATGCAGATGCCAAATCAGATTATCCTTATTCTCCATTTCAATCTGATACTTGACTGAAATCTGATCAATAAAATCACTCAATAGATGGTAAGATTTTTCAACATAACTATCCTTTTTTACGCATTTCATAAAGAGACTTTCATCTATGAAAAACATTTTTTGAAAGTAAGACACAAATAATTGGCAAACAACTTCTTCATCTAAAGAGATATTGTATTCTGATTCAAAACTCTGAGCAACACCTTCTATTCCTTCTGCCTGCATTAAAAAATCCAAACTTTGGTCGTTAAAAGAATCTTTATCTACTTCCATAAAATGACCAAACTTTATTCTATATAGGTTCGTAACTAGGAGCAACTTTAGCATTCTATGCGTTGACAAATTCATTGGAAAGCTTGTTTCCTTATAAACCAATTCTAACAATTGAGATAGTGGCTCTGATGAAAAATTTTCAAATGGCCATTCTAGGAAATAATATTTTTCTGAAAAATATTGTGCAAAAAAGTAACGAATGTCTCTCTCATTTCCAATGATTTGAACAGGGGTCAGACTAACTTCAAATTGAAATTGCCTTTTAATCACTTTATTGATTTGGCTAATAATACGATAGAGCGAAGATGAACTGATATAAAATTCTTTACAAATACTCTCAGCTTGACAACCTTCATTAAAGAAGATGAATTCTAAAATCGAAAAATGAGTTGAATGTTTAAAGAAATGATGGTAAACCATTTCAATATCACTATCATCGGTATTAATAATGCGTATACCATTAGTAGAAGAATGAAAAATCAAGTCAGGAAAAGCAGATTTAACATGGGATAGATCATCTTTGACTGCACGTTCTGTACAATTTAATAACTCTGCTAGTTCAGAACGATGAAACCAACGTTTATGTTCAAATAATAATTCTAATAATTCTAATTGCCTATGACTTTTTTTAGATAATAAATCTCTCATGAATATCTTTCTCTCTTTATAAATTATCGGATTAAACCTCTTGCAATTATACCACAAAGAATAGGTATAGCATGATATAACGACTTTTCCTAAAATCTTTTATTTCGTATAATAACACTACGGAGACAATATATAAACAATTTTCTTATTTTACCGTCTATTGAGGGCGTGAATACAGAATCAAATTCAAGTCTAAAGATTATATTTTTAATTTTAAAAATTATATAATAGCAACAATTAAAGAATTTGATTTTTTAAAATTATATAATAATAACAATCGAAATAATTGACTTTTCTATATTAAAGTTATATAATAGTAATAATCAAAGAAATTGATTTTTTGATATTAAAATAAAAAAGGAGGGTAGGCAGTGTTGTGATCAATTATTGCTGGAGGTCTTATTGGTCTCTTGGCAGGTAAAATCACTAAAAAAGTAGTTCTATGGGAATCATCGCAAATGTATTCGCTGGTTTAGTCGGGGCATATGCAGGACAATCTCTTTTAGGTAGTTGGGGTCCAGCAATCGCTGGAATGGCTTTGCTCCCATCTATTGTAGGTGCAGCGATTGTGATTACTGTAGTGTCATTCTTTACAGGTAGAAAGTAAACTTTTCGCCAGTAAAGTTAGCAAACTATTTTTAAATCAATGACGGGAAAAATAGTTTAAATGTTAAATCGAAAGGATTGTATATGTCAAAAGCAAAGAAAATATGTTTCATTATTTTCTGTATTTTAATCTTGACAATTTTCCTTCCTGTTTTGATAGATTATCATCAAGTTAGTGATCTAGGTATTCATCTACTTAGCTGGAGACAGAACTCCGTAGTTGAATTCTATCTTGCTAGATATGTCTTTTGGGGGACAGTGGTTCTATCAACTTTAGTTTTATTATCCATTTTAGTTGTGATGTTTTATCCTAAACGTTACTTGGAAATCCAACTTGAAACTAAAAACGATACATTAAAATTAAAGAATTCGGCAATCGAAGGTTTTGTTAGAAGTTTGGTGAGTGATCATAGATTGATCAAGAACCCAACTGTTCATGTAAATTTACGAAAAAATAAATGTTTCGTTCATGTAGAAGGTAAAATTCTTCCTTCAGACAACATCGCTGACAGATGCCAAATAATTCAAAATGAAATAACTAATGGATTGAAGCAGTTTTTTGGTATTGAGCGTCAAGTAAAACTTGAAGTTGCAGTAAAAAATTACCAACCAAAACCTCAAAACAAAAAGACTGTTAGTCGTGTGAAGTAAGGAAGTAAAAAATGGAATGGCTTAAACAATATCGATATCCAATTATCGCTGGTCTCATAGGCGTATTTCTGGCTTGTTTGATTGTCTCCTTTGGCTTCTTCAAAACAATATTTGTATTGATTTTAGGAGCACTGGGAGTTGCAGCTGGATTATATATCGAAAAAAACTATATAGATAAATAAAAAAATAAAAATTACTAATTTAATTAAAGGAGTTTCATATGTCAAACGAAAAAAACACAAACACTAACGTAGAAAAGAAAGATGCTACTGTTGTAGCTCACGAAATCAAAGGGGAACTTACTTACGAAGATAAAGTTATCCAAAAAATCATTGGTCTTTCACTAGAAAACGTTTCAGGTCTTTTGGGAATCGATGGTGGTTTCTTCTCAAATCTTAAAGAAAAAATCGTTAACAGCGATGACGTAACAAGTGGTGTTAACGTAGAAGTTGGTAAAACACAAGTTGCAGTTGACTTAAACGTTATTGTTGAGTACCAAAAAAATGTTCCAGCTTTATATTCAGAAATCAGAGAAATCGTATCTTCAGAAGTTGCTAAAATGACTGACTTGGAAATTGTTGAAATCAACGTAAACGTTGTCGACATCAAAACTAAAGAACAGCATGAAGCAGACTCAGTAAGCCTTCAAGATCGCGTATCTGACGTTGCTGAATCAACAGGAGAATTCACTTCAGAACAATTCGAAAAAGCTAAATCTGGTCTTGGATCTGGTTTCTCAACTGTTCAAGAAAAAGTTAGCGAAGGTGTAGAAGCTGTTAAAGGTGCAGCAAATGGTGTAGTATCTCACGAAAACACTCGTGTAAACTAAGATAAAATAAATATAACAGGAGAAATTATCATGTCAGTAGAAGAAAAATTAAATCAAGCTAAAGGTTCTATTAAAGAAGGTGTTGGGAAAGCCATCGGTGATGAAAAAATGGAAAAAGAAGGTGCAGCTGAAAAAGTTGTTTCTAAAGTAAAAGAAGTTGCCGAAGACGCTAAAGACGCTGTAGAAGGTGCTGTAGAAGGTGTTAAAAACATGTTGAGTGGCGACGATAAATAAGGTTAAAAGTTACTTTATCTTTTTAGTAATATTAGTCAAAAGAGTCTGAGTCAAGATGATTCTCAGAAAACAAAAAGCTAGAGATTCCCAATTGCGGAACTCTAGCTTTTTAATTTTGCCTCTTTCTCTTATTATATTTCAGCAGGTTGTTGGCCATGAGTACGAATCCCATGTCAATTCTCACTTGACGCTTACCTCTCAGATGACATCTCTTATAACCCAAACAAACCTTTATCTGCCCAAAGACAGATTTCATATCAATCTTACGTTTAGCGAAAATTTGTCTACCCTTGGAAGATAAAAGTGCCTGATATTCTTTAGTTTTTAAACACTGGTAACGTTCATTCATATACAGTCTCTTTTGAGGGGCTGATTCAGGTTCATAATCGCAGTCAACATTGATTTCAAGGCTGTTTGCTTTCTATCTCCCCTTTTTCATAATGTATAATAAAATGAAATAATAACAGGACGAATTGATCGGGACAGTCAAATCGATTTCTAACAATGTTTTAGAAGTAGAGGTGTACTATTCTAGTTTCAATCTACTATATTTTCGTACAGGTGCTTCAACCATTTGAACGATTTCAAATCCTTCTTTTTGGTAAAGATTCTGAGCTCTTTGATTTGCCTCGAAGACATTTAGAGAAATACTGTCTATATCTCTATTTTCAAATGCTAAACTAACAAATTTCCTTAAAGCCTTGCTACCTAAGCCTTGCTCCTGTTTCTGGGGGTTGATAAAAAATCTCCCGATATGAAGATTGCTGTCTTCTAGCCTGATTTTCTGGATAAATCCCACAAACTCTTGTTCATCAAAGATTGAAAAGACTCCTTCCAAGGCTTGAAGTGTCAGTAGAAAAGGAATCCTTGGTCCCATCCATTGTTCTTGAAAGGATTTGCCTAGGGAGTTGGACCACTGGCATACAAATTGAGCGTTTTCTGTGCTCACCTTTTCTTCAAAACGAATTGTCATCTTTTCCTCACCACCTTATCTATGTTTCTCCATTATACTATTTCTCCCATTTTTTACGAATAGATAAGTATGATTGATTTTTATTTTTTTCTCGTCGGGAGCATTCTAGCTTCCTTTCTTGGTTTGGTCATTGACCGTTTTCCAGAGCAATCCATTATCAGTTCAGCCAGTCACTGCGATTCCTGTCAGACTCCCTTGCGTCCCTTAGATTTGATTCCGATTCTCTCACAGGTCTTCAATCGCTTTCGCTGTCGCTACTGCAAAGTTCGCTATCCTGTCTGGTATGCCCTCTTTGAATTAAGCTTAGGACTCCTCTTTCTGCTTTACTCTTGGGGATGGCTCTCCTTGGGGCAAGTCGTCCTAATCACCGCTGGTTTGACCTTGGGTATCTACGACTTTCACCATCAGGAATATCCCTTACTGGTCTGGATGACTTTCCAGCTAATCCTAATAGCTTCCTCTGGCTGGAATCTGGTCATGGTCTCCTTCCTCATACTTGGAATTTTGGCTCATTTTATCGATATCCGCATGGGTGCAGGGGATTTCCTCTTTTTAGCTTCTTGTGCTCTCGTCTTTAGCGTAACGGAGTTACTGATCTTGATTCAGTTCGCTTCTGCGACGGGTATCCTGGCCTTTCTCCTGCAAAAGAAAAAGGAAAGACTTCCTTTCGTGCCTTTCCTCTTACTTGCTACTTGTTTGATTATTTTTGGTAAGCTACTGCTTGTCTGATAAAATCCAATTTCTGCCATATATCCTTCATGAAATTATTTCACAGTTAAATTATAAATTATTTCTTTTGTACAAAGGGATGATGTTATCAAATCGATCTGTTCTTCTATCTTCTTGATACTGATCAAAAAATTTCATTTCGACTGAAAATATTTCGCTTATAAACTGTAAACGAATACTTTGTTTAGACATTATAGTCGCTAGACTGACTAGATGATTACTCAAAACGACGTCCAGAATACTCTTTACTTTGCTTGGTTTTTTAACAAAAATTTGATCATCCAAGGGTTCAATCATTTTGTAACCTTTTTGCGCAATTTGACGATAAAAGTAAGAATGTTGCTTTGGAGTCAATAATCCTAACTTAAAAGCTCGATACTCTAAAGCCTGTATCGAAACATTCAAATCCGACTTCAATAAAATATAACTATCAGGATTGCTGACACGCTTGCCAACCCTCTCTTCAAATTTGACTAAAAACTCTTCTTTTGGCAATAAAAAACATGATGCAAAATAATTTGCTTCTTGCTCCAAACGATCGCCATCTTCATTCATATCTTTATATTTATGTAAAAGAATATGTCCTAGCTCATGAGCTAAGTCAAAATTTCGACGTACAGATGATTTATTCGTTCCTAACACAATATAAGGTCTTCCCAATTTTGACCATGCGCTATAAGCATCAGCTTGGCCATTAATTAATCGTTCCACGATATAGATGCCTGAACGTTCTAATTTATAAAGCAAATCATGATTATCTTTTGAAATACCTAATTTTTCCCTGGCATAAAGAGCCAATTCCTCAATGGATTCTCCCTTATGATAAGATTCACTCACTACATTACTTAGGTCATGAATTATAATATTAGGTATAATTACAAAACTTTCAAAATAATCAATCAAACTATCTACCTTATGTAAATACATAGTTTGAATATCTATTGTTTTCCGTGTTGCTAGGTCTGCATTTCTAAAGGCAATTACAGAAGAATCAAATCGAATGCTCTCTTCTTCCTGTTCAAAATAAGTTAAATCAACATGAAATTGGTTGGCCAAATGCATTTTGGTTGATAATTTAGGTTTCGTTTCGTTGGACTCAAACTGCCAAATGGCTTGTTCCGTTAAATTAATTCTCTGAGCTAATTCTGCTCTACTTAAACCATTTAACAGCCGTAATTCTTTCAATACCCGACCATTAAACATTTACATACTCCTTACTACTTTTGACCTTCTTGTTTTTCTATTCTTGGAATAATTTCAAAATCTTCTGTTTCCGATAATTCTGAAAAATTAGGAATATCTTGATATTTAGCTTCTTCGAAATGGTACGAACTTGATTGAATATACTCAGACAAATCTTGAATCAAGTGTAACTGACCAGTTCGTGCATCAGGCATAACAACATCTACAGATATAATATTGTTTTCTGAGTCCGCCTCATAAGTTAAAATCATAAATTTTTCGATATTCGAATTTTTAGTAGCTTGTTCAATTTCTTGAATCATTTCATCAGAAACTAACTCCATCTGAATTGGAAAGGAATGACTATTTTCATCATTTTTGTAGGAAGAATGTTGATTAAGATAAAGTGTATTCATCTGAGCATATTCAAATAAGTAGCCACTCTTATTTTTTTGTACCAAAGGAAATTGGTTTGTAAGTCGCTTCTTACCCTTTATAATTAACAATACTTTCCCATATTTTTCTGTATTTGTTTCAAATTCTAAATATCCCCAAGTCTGTCCTGCTAATTGTAATTTATACTCAAACAAATCTGCTGATGCAAATGCAGTATCAATATGATTAGGTCGCGTCCATGCATAACCATTCGACACTATCATTGTCTCTCTTTTTTCTAGACGTTCATCTACATAATCTTTTTGCCCTTTCATCAAAGTATCTACAATTTTTTGTGCCTCAAGCGAATCAAAGAGATCCTGATTCAACATAATTCTTCCTCCTCCAAATACTTTTTAATGAATTATACCATTTTCTTAAAGAAATTACTACAATAATTATCTTTTTCTTAAAGTTCTGTGTCAGAGTAATTTAGAAAATTATATCTTCTATAGTAAAATCAATTAAAAACTGAACAAATTTATTGGGAAATTCAAATCGCTTTCTGAAAATATTTTAGGAACCGTAGTGTAATATTCCAGATTCAATTCACTATAAAACTGACCTTTCTCCTGCAAAAGAAAAAGGAAAGACTTCCTTTCGTGCCTTTCCTCTTACTTGCTACTTGTTTGATTATTTTTGGTAAGCTACTGCTTGTCTGATAAAATCCTGAATCGGCTCTCCTTGGTGGAGAGCTTTTACTATTTTCGAACCGACGATAACACCATCTGACACCGCATTGAAGCGTTCCAGATCGGCTTGACTAGATACACCAAAACCTGTCAAGACTGGGATGTCGGCCACTTGATGAAGTTGCGCCAAGTGCTTGTCCAAATCTGCACGGTAATTGCCTGATTTCCCTGTCACTCCATTGATGGCAACGGCATAGATGAATCCCTCCGCCCCTTCAATCAACTCTTTCTGGCGCTCAATTCCTGTGGTCAAGCTTACTAAAGGAATCAAGGCGATATCTGTATTTGCCAAAAATGGTTCTACAAAGTTGGCATGTTCATGAGGCAGGTCTGGGATAATCAAGCCCTTCACAGCTGTATCAGCCAGATCTTTGACAAAGTTCTCCACACCGTACTGAAAGAGGGGGTTGAAGTAGGTCATGATGACCAGTGGAATCTCTGTTTCAATGGTTTTCAAGGTTTCAACTAAAGCCTGGGTAGAGGTCCCGTGGGCTAAACTGCGCAAGCCAGCTTCTTCGATAACAGGTCCATCTGCAACAGGGTCTGAAAAGGGAATACCCACTTCAATTGCAGAGACACCCAAATCTTCTAAAAAGTGAATTGTTTCAGCAAGACCGTCCAAACCTTTCTCGTGGTCACCAGCCATGATATAGGGAACAAAAATTCCTTTTCCAGCTGCTTTAATAGCATTTAATTTTTCTGTTAGTGTCTTAGGCATGAGCTTCTCCCTTCTTTGCTGCATCTGCTTCCAAGCGGTCCTTGACTTGAACCACATCCTTGTCCCCACGACCTGATAGGCAGACAATCATAGACTTTTCTGGTCCAAGTTCTTTGGCCAATTTCACCGCAAAGGCGATAGCATGGCTAGATTCCAAGGCTGGGATAATCCCTTCCACACGAGACAAGAGTTGGAATCCTTCCAAGGCTTCTTCGTCTGTCACAGGGACATAGCTGGCACGTTTAATATCGTGGTAGTGAGAATGCTCTGGACCGATACCAGGATAGTCCAAACCTGCTGAGATAGAGAAGGCTTCAAGAATTTGACCATGGGCATCTTGGAGCACATCCATGAGGGAACCGTGAAGGACACCTGGACGACCCTTGGTCAAGGTAGCTGCGTGGTGCTCTGTATCCACACCAAGCCCTGCTGCTTCAGTTCCATACATAGCTACTGACTCATCTTCTACAAAGGGATGGAAGAGCCCGATAGCATTCGACCCACCACCAACACAGGCTACTAGGGCATCTGGCAGATCTCGACCTGTCAAGTCACGGTACTGTTGTTTAGCCTCTCGACCGATGACACTTTGGAAGTCACGAACGATTTCTGGAAATGGATGAGGCCCCAAGGCAGAACCAAGGATATAGTGGGTATCGTCGATATTAGCCACCCATGAACGAAGGGCTGCATTGACCGCATCCTTGAGCACGCGCGAACCATCTGTTACAGCCTCGACCTTGGCTCCCAAAAGCTCCATGCGGAAGACATTGAGGGCTTGGCGTTTGACATCTTCCTCACCCATGTAGATGGTACATTCCATGTTAAAGAGGGCTGCAGCAGTTGCAGTTGCCACACCGTGCTGACCAGCACCCGTTTCTGCGATAATTTTCTTTTTACCCATGCGTTTGGCAAGCCAAACTTGTCCTAAGGCATTGTTAATCTTGTGGGCTCCTGTATGGTTAAGGTCTTCCCGTTTGAGATAAATCTTGGCTCCGCCAATATGCTGGGTCAAGTTTTTTGCGTAATAAAGAGGAGTTTCACGTCCTACGTACTGGCGCAAAAGCTGGTTTAATTCCTCTTGGAAACTTGGGTCTGCCTGACTTTCACGGTAGGCCTTCTCCAACTCCAAAACTGCTGTCATCAATGTTTCTGGGACAAAACGTCCGCCGAATTTTCCGTAAAATCCATCTTTATTTGGTTCCTGATATGCCATGCTTTACCCTCTCTATAAATCTTCTAATCTTTTCATGATCTTTTTGTCCATCTGTCTCCACTCCGCTCGATACATCTACTGCATAGGGAGTAAAGTGTTGAATTGCTTTTACTACATTATCTTCATTAAGGCCACCTGCGATAAAGAAGGGCTGTGCTAGTCCAGTCGTATCCAGTTGACCCCAATCAAAGGGCTGGCCACTTCCTGCCACAGGGGCATCAAAGAGTAGATAATCTGCCTGAGAATTGGGGACATGCCCATTTCCATCTACCTGCACAGCCTGAATACTGGCACAAGGCAAATTCTCAAATAAATCATCTGCCACCTGACCGTGAACTTGAACCAAGTCCAAGCCAACTTTGTCAATCGCTTCCAGCAGTTCTACCCGACTTGGTGAAACAAATACTCCAACCTTTTTCACATCTGCAGGAATAAGCTTTGCCAACTCAGCTGCCTCTTCTAAAGTCACCTGTCTTTTACTAGGTGCAAAGACAAAACCGATATAGTCGGCTCCTGCTGAAACGGCTGTTTCCACCGCTTCTTTGGTCGATAGTCCACAAATTTTAACCTTTGTCAATCTGCAACTCCTTGATTCTCTGGGCCACATTTTCTGCCTGCATAAGAGCTGTCCCTACCAAAATTCCGTTAAAGTATGGGGCTAGTCGTTCCGCATCCTGCCCTGTGAAAATGGCAGATTCAGAAATGTAATAGCGACCTTCCTCAAAGTAAGGGGCTAAATCTACACTGGTCTGCAAGTCGACCTCAAAGGTAGTCAAGTTGCGGTTGTTGACCCCGATAATCTCAGCACCAAGTCTGTGGGCTACCTCTAGTTCAGCTAGATTGTGAGTCTCCACTAAGACTTCCAGACCAAGCTCTGTCGCGTAGTCATACAGTTCCTTGAGGCGTTCTTCGGACAAGGCTGCCACAATGAGCAAGATAACTGTCGCACCTGCATTGCGAGCGCGGATGATTTGCTTTTCATCGATGATAAAGTCTTTGTTGAGCGTCGGAATCTCTACCTGACTGGAAATTTCCCGTAGATAATCCAAATGCCCTTTAAAGAAAACCTCATCTGTCAACACCGAAATCATCACTGCTCCGTTTTCTTCATAAGTCTGGGCCTGTTGCACAATATCCACATCGAGATTGATATCTCCCAAACTAGGGCTAGCTTTCTTGACCTCAGCGATTACCTGCAAGCGGTCCTGATGATTCTTCAAAAATTCTGCCAAGCGATAGGTCTGGCGCAGAGGCTGGATTTGCTCCAGCTTCATCTGCTCCACCTCACGCGCCTTCTGCTCTAAGATTCGTGCTAAAAATTCCTGACTCATTTTTGGTACTCCTGTAACAGTCTGAGTTTTTCAAGGGCCTTGCCTCTAGCAATCACTTGACGGGCCAAGGCAACCCCTTCCTTGATGCTATCAATCTTACCATTAGCATAGAAACCAAGACCAGCATTCAAGACTGTCGTTTCCAAGAATGGACTTGCTTCGTTTTTCAGAACGCTAAGCAAAATTTCTGCATTTTCCTGAGCATTCCCACCACGAATATCTTCCATAGCATAGCCTTCCATTCCCAAATCCTCTGGAGTAAAGCTTGACAAGCTGATTTCGCCATTTTCAAGAAGTGCAATCTTGGTTGTTCCGTTCAAGCCAGCTTCATCCAACCCTTCTGGTCCAGCAACCACGATGGCACGTTTGCGACCCATATTTTTCAAAACCTGAGCTGTACTTTCTAGGAGTTCTGGACGACTAATTCCAAGAAGCTGTGTTTCTAAAGCCATTGGATGAATCAGTGGACCAGTCAAGTTCATAATCGTTGGAATTCCCAATTCCAAACGAGCTGGCATGATGTATTTCATAGCTGGGTGCATATTTTTAGCGAAGAGAAAGACGATTCCAGTTTTATCAAAGACCTTACCTAGTTCAGCTGGTTTGAGGTCAAGATTGATTCCCAAGGCTTCGAGGACATCTGCGGAACCAGATTTAGAAGATATCGAGCGGTTACCGTGTTTGGCCATGTGAATACCGCCACCAGCCAAGACAAAGGCTGCAGTTGTGGAAATATTAAAACTGAAAGACTTGTCCCCACCTGTACCACAGTTGTCCATGGCATCATGAATCTCAGTTGGAATATGCTGGGCATGTCCTCTCATGACTTGGGCAATGGCTGTGCGTTCTTCAGGTGTTTCCCCCTTCATCTTAAGAGCTAAGAGGAGAGAAGCAATCTGCGCTTCAGTTACACGCCCAGTTACGATACGCTCAATGACATCCGTCATTTCCACACCTGATAAATTTTCAAATTTTGCTAGTTTTTCAATAATCTCTTTCATCCTAGTTTCCTCACTTTACAACCTCCTCGATAAAATTCCGAATAGAAGACAAGCCGTCTGGCGTTCCAATGCTCTCTGGATGGTACTGGAAGCCATAAATCGGTAGGTTTTTATGTTGAATCCCCATGATGGCTTGGTCATCAGTCGAACGAGCTGTCACTTCAAAGTCTTCTGGCATTTCCTCAATCAAAATACTGTGATAACGCATGACCGCACGGCCATCCTCAATACCTTGATACAAAACAGATGGCGCTTCAAAGTTGATATTGCTCTGTTTCCCATGCATGACTTTTGGAGCCAAACCTAGCTTACCACCAAAGACTTCTGCAATGGCTTGGTGGCCCAAACAAATCCCAAGAATCGGCTTCTTGCCTGCAAAATCACGAATCATGTCTTCCATCTTTCCAGCATCAACTGGCCAACCAGGACCAGGAGAAAAGACCAGACCATCTGCTTTTTCAGCTTCTTCATACAGCTTGGAATCATCATTTCTCAGAACCTGAACTTCTGCAAAATTCCCAATGTATTGGGCCAAGTTATAGGTAAAAGAATCATAGTTGTCAATCAATAAAATCATGGTCTTAGTTCTCCAATTCTAGTCATAGATTTTGCTTTGTTAATGGTTTCTTGGTATTCGTTTTGGGCGATAGAGTCGTAGACAATCCCTGCCCCAGCCTGCACATAGGCTCTTTGATTTTTGAGAATCATGGTTCGGATGGCGATGGCCAAATCCATATCACCCGTCGCAGACAAGTAGCCGATTGCCCCAGCGTATACTCCCCGTTTTTCCGTTTCCAGTTCATAGATACGTCTCATCGCTCGAATCTTTGGTGCTCCAGAAACGGTTCCAGCAGGAAGCGTTGCTTTCAAGGCATCCATGGCAGTGAGTTCTGGAAGCAAACGCCCCTTGACTACGCTGGTCAAATGCATGACGTAGCGGAAGAGCTCCACTTCCATATACTTAGTGACTTGGACACTGGTCGTTTCAGAGATGCGGCCAATATCGTTACGCCCCAAGTCTACCAACATTCGATGTTCTGCTGTTTCCTTCTCATCAGAGAGGAGGTCAGTCGCCAAGGCCTTGTCTTCTTCATCCGTAGCCCCTCTTGGTCGCGTCCCTGCAATCGGATTGGTTGTCACGATGCCATTTTTGACAGAAACCAAACTTTCTGGACTAGCTCCGATGATTTGATAATCCCCAAAATCATAGAAATAAAGGTAATTAGAAGGATTAGTCACGCGGAGATTTCTGTAGAAGTCAAATGGATTTCCAGTAACTTCTGCTGAAAAACGCTGGCTGAGTACACATTGGAACATATCTCCGTTACGAATCAAGTCACGAGCTGTTTCTACCATTCCCTCAAACTTATGTGGAGCGATATGCGGTTTGAAGTCTAACGGAGATAGATCCAAATCTTCAAATTCATTTGGAGCAGGAATGCGTAATTCCTCAAGCACTTGGTTCAAGGATTTTTCCAAGGCCTCTTGACTGCGCTCACTATAAAGTGCATCCTCTATGACATGTATCTTCTCCTTCTTGTGGTCAAAGACCATATAGCTCTCATAGACAAAGAAATGCATGTCTGGCGTCCCAATTGTATCCTCAGGGATTTGACCAATTTCTTCATAAAGCGAAATCATATCGTAACCCACAAAACCAATGGCTCCACCACCAAAAGGTAGCTCTGAGTGGTGCTGACTCTTATGAATCACTTCATAAAGGAAATCCAAGGGATCCCGATCAATCACTTGACCATTTTGATAGAGAACCCCATTTTCAAACTTAATCTCAAAAACTGGATTATAGGCTAGGATAGAAAAACGAGCTGTTTCCTTGTCTCTCGGAATACTCTCTAAAATAACCTTATGTTGCCCCTTTAAGCGCATATAAGCCAAGATTGGTGATAAGACATCTCCATGAATGATTCGTTCCATTGTAATTTCCCTTTCAGTTCTACTTCTAGTCCGTGGTGACTGTATGAAAAATCCCCACGCAAAATAACTTGCGTGAGGACGAAATTCGCGGTGCCACCTCAATTATAGGATTTCTCCTATCTCTCATTCCTGTCTCAGATATCTCCTGTAACAGGCTGTGCGATAAAGGGCACTCCCTTGAGAATGATGTTTTCTTCTCTCGTTTCAGATGAACCCAACTTTACAGCTTTCTCTGCTTGTTTTCAGCAACCACAAGCTCTCTGTGAGAGAAAGAACTGTAATTTTTCCATCTATTATTTTTTAGCTTCTAGTAGTCTGCAATCGCAGCTAGGTCCTTGCCTCCACGACCAGAGACATTGATGAAGAGATGTTCATCTCGGTACACCTTTATACTCTTCGAAAATCTCTTCAAACCGCGTCAACGTCGCCTTGCCGTAGGTATGGTTACTGACTTCGTCAGTTCTATCTGCAACCTCAAAACAGTGTTTTGAGCTGACTTCGTCAGTTCTATCCACAACCTCAAAACAGTGTTTTGAGCTGACTTCGTCAGTTC
>OCRL01000555.1_pt1 | contig 12353 bp, 8 predicted proteins | sample 1496021 | NCBI WGS metagenome assembly OCRL01 (sample SAMN04168690, study PRJEB22393) | synthetic metagenome | isolation source: purchased from BEI Resources HM-276D
ACGAAGTCAGCTCAAAACACTGTTTTGAGGTTGTGGATAGAACTGACGAAGTCAGTAACCATACCTACGGCAAGGCGACGTTGACGTGATTTGAAGAGATTTTCGAGTATGAGTTTATTTTTTACCTGACTTGTCCATATTCCAGAAGTCTGTCACGGCTCCGCGTGAAGCAGATGATACGATGTGGGCATATTTACCGAGGACACCACGGCTGTAAAGTGGTGGCAAGGTTGTTTCTGCCTTGCGTTTTTCAAGTTCTTCTTCGGATACGGCCATAGAAATTTCTTTGGTATCTTGGTCAACCGTAACGATATCGCCGGTACGGAGATAGGCAATTGGTCCACCATCCTGAGCTTCAGGAGCGATATGTCCAACAACCAGACCATAAGTACCACCAGAGAAACGTCCGTCCGTCAAGAGGGCCACCTTATCTCCCTGACCTTTACCAACAATCATTGAAGAAAGTGATAGCATCTCAGGCATACCAGGACCACCTTTAGGTCCAACAAAACGAACAACGACTACATCGCCATCAACGATTTCATCTGTCAGAACGGCCTGAATCGCATCTTCTTCTGAGTCAAAGACCTTAGCTGGCCCAACGTGACGACGCACTTTAACACCTGATACCTTGGCAACTGCACCGTCAGGAGCAAGGTTCCCGTTCAAGATGATAAGCGGACCATCCGCACGTTTTGGATTTTCAAGTGGCATGATAACTTTTTGGCCTGGAGTCAAGTCTGCAAAGTCAGCCAAGTTTTCAGCTACAGTCTTACCAGTACATGTGATGCGATCTCCGTGAAGGAAACCATTTGCCAACAAATACTTCATAACCGCAGGGACACCACCGACTTCGTAGAGGTCTTGGAAGACATACTGACCAGATGGTTTCAAGTCGGCCAAGTGAGGCACACGTTCTTGAATCGTATTGAAGTCCTCAAGTGACAAGTCAACATTTGCGGCATGGGCAATGGCGAGCAAGTGAAGAGTGGCGTTTGTAGAACCACCGAGAGCCATCGTTACAGTGATAGCATCTTCAAAGGCTTCACGAGTCAAGATATCTGATGGTTTGAGACCAAGTTCCAACATCTTAACAACAGCACGTCCTGCTGCTTCGATATCTTCTTTCTTATCAGCTGATTCAGCTGGGTGAGAGGATGACCCTGGCAAACTCATCCCTAGAACTTCGATAGCAGTTGCCATGGTATTAGCAGTATACATACCACCACAACCACCAGGGCCAGGGCAGGCATTACATTCAAGACGTTTCACGTCCTCAGCTGTCATGTCACCGTGGTTCCATTTTCCGATACCTTCAAAGACAGAAACCAAGTCGATATCTTTACCATCAAGATTTCCCGGTGCAATAGTTCCACCATAGGCGAAAATAGCTGGGATATCCATATTAGCAATAGCAATCATAGATCCAGGCATGTTCTTGTCACAGCCACCGATAGCGACGAAGGCATCCACGTTGTGACCACTCATAGCCGCCTCGATGGAGTCCGCGATGATGTCACGAGATGTTAGAGAGAAACGCATACCAGGCGTTCCCATAGCGATCCCGTCCGCTACGGTAATGGTTCCAAACTGTACAGGCCAAGCGCCTGCAGATTTGACACCTTCTTTAGCCAGTTTCCCGAAATCATGCAAGTGAATGTTACATGGTGTATTTTCCGCCCAAGTCGAAATCACTCCCACAATCGATGTTTCAAAGTCCTTATCTGTCATACCAGTCGCACGAAGCATAGCACGGTTAGGTGATTTAACCATGCTGTCATAAATGCTACTGCGGTGACGTTTATCTAATTCAGTCATCTTATCCCTCCCATTTCAGTTTTTACTATTATAGCACAATTTTCGCATGAAGAACAGAATAAAATTCTTGAATTTTCAGAAAATTCTATACACATGTGAAATATTTAAAATTAAAAACAACAAAGCGGATTAGTGCACTTTCTGATGACCAGAATATGCTTTTTAATCCGCTTTCTTTAAATAACGTACTGTAATTTTTACAGAAATTCTTTCAAATAAGTGTATTTAACATCTATCTTGCATTATAAATTTCTAGAACCTTCTCTTTTATATTCGATTCACTCAAACCATACTCATTAAGAAGATAATCCATTTTCCCTACTTGACCGAATCTTTCTTGAACACCCATCCGATGAATTTTTGTTATTCCATCATCAGAGAATAATTCACATAAAGCACTGCCAATTCCACCTATCTGATTGTGGTTTTCTACAGTAAATATAGTTTTTCCACTTAACATTGTTTTTATCTGTTCTGGTATCGGTTTGATTCTAAATAAATCTATCACACCTACTGAATAACCTAATTTAGACAGTTCATCTGCAACTCGAATACTTGGAGCAACCATTATGCCAGAAGCAACGATTACAAGATCTTCACCATGCCTTAACTCAATGTAGCCTTTAGAAAAATCTTCTCCACCTTGATACACAGGAACTGGAGCTTTTCTAATTGTTCGAATATATTTTAGTCCTTTTAAGTCTAATGTCTGGTTCAATATTTCACGAAATTGGATATCATCAGTTGCTTCGAAAATGATTGATTTAGGAATTAAACGTAACAATCCAATTTCTTCAAATGGCATATGTGTTCCACCATTCATCTCTGCCGTTACTCCTGCATCTGATCCAATCACAGTGGCATCCAATTGTGCGTATCCAAGAGAAATAAATAATTGATCAAATACTCTTCGTGAAGCAAAAGGACCAAATGTATGAAGATAAGGTCTAAACCCCTGAATAGACAAGCCTGCTGCAAGGCCGACCATTTCTGCTTCCATAATCCCAACATTCACATAACGGTCTCCAAAGTCCTTTTCAAGATTATTAGTAGCCATCGAACTTGACAAATCGGCTTCTAAGACTACTATATCAGAATCACTTTGATTAGCCTCTAAAAGGAAGTCTCTATATACATGCCGTAATTCTTTCGTACTTCTCATCATTCTGTTTCCTCCAATTCCTGACTTAATCTTTCTACAACTGAAGTTAACATTTGTTTCTCCTCTACAGTAGGGCGAAGATGATGATTGGATTTCATTTCTTCCAGCTCTTGAACCCCTTGACCTTTAATAGTATCTAATACAATGCACTTAGGTGATGAATTATTTGACTGTTTTAATTGGACAATCCCTTCATAAATTTCTCTAATATCTGAACCCTTGACCCTAATGGATTCAAATCCAAATGCTGAAAATTTTTCTACGAAATCACCTGGATTACAAATATCCTTTGTAAAACCATCTAATTGTTTTTTGTTATCATCAACAAATACAATTAAGTTGGATAACTGTTGATGAGAAGCAAACTGTATAGCCTCCCAACATTGTCCCTCATTTAACTCACCATCTCCAACAATAGCGTAAGTATAAAAGGGACTCTTTCTTATTCTCTGACCATATGCAAGTCCAGTTGCAACACTAATTCCTTGTCCTAAAGAGCCCGTTGTCATATCTATGCCTGGCGTTAGATTTCTATCAGGATGAGACGGTAATTTGGTTCCATTTGTATTTAAAGAATATAAGAATTCTTTGTCAAAGAAACCATTCAAATAGAGTGTACTGTATAGAGCTGGTCCTCCGTGACCTTTTGATAATATGAAATAATCTCTATCTCGTGCTGCAAATATTTCTGGAGTCATTGGCATTATTTCACCATAAAGCACCGCTAAAACTTCTACGATAGACAGACTTCCTCCGTAATGTCCGAATCCAAGATGATTCAATGTTCTAAGAGTATTTAATCGGATGTTAGTCGCAAATTTTCTTAACCCATCTTCTCTATTTTTACTTAAAATCATCCCTTATTCCTCCGTTGCAGATGGCTTTTTAATAAAGGATACTCCAAACATAACTGCTAGAATAAGAACAAGACCAATCACAATGCCTGCTTGTGAGCCAAATTGATTTAACATTCCTAAAATAATTCCTGATAGACCAAAATCTGCATCTGAGAAAGTTGATCCTTGGAAACCAAGTCCTCCCAAAACTGGCATTAAAAAGACTGGAAGAAAACTGATTAAAATACCTTGTAAAAATGCTCCAATAGTGGCTCCACGAACACCACCAGATGCATTCCCAATGACACCTGCAGTCGCTCCACAGAAGAAATGAGGCACAACACCTGGTAAGATAACAACCGTTCCTGAAGCAATCATAATTACCATACTTACTAAACCACCAACAAAACTAGAGATAAATCCAATTAGAACTGCATTGGGTGCATAAGTATAAACAATCGGACAATCCAAAGCAGGTTTTGAATTAGGTACAAGACGCTCTGAAATACCTTTAAAGGCTGGAACAATTTCGCCCAAAATAAGGCGAACACCTGCTAAAATAACAAATACCCCTGCTGCAAATTGACCTGCTAATTGTAAAGCATAAACTAGACCACTTGTACCACTACTGATTTCTTTTTCTATATATTCTGACCCTGCAAAGATAGCTACAATAATGTAAATAACTGCCATGGATAAAGTAATACTAACAGTACTATCACGTAAAAAAGCTAAACTCTTTGGAAATTTAATGTCCTCTGTTGATTTTGATTTGTCACCGATAAGGCTACCAGTAAAACCACTCAACCAATATCCCAAAGAACTGAAATGACCTAAAGCTACCTTGTCATTTCCAGTTAATTGAACCATATATTTTTGCACAAATGCTGGGGAAATACTCATAATAATACCGAGTGCTAATCCTCCTAGTAAGATGAGAGGCAAGCTAGTAAAGCCAGCAACTGATAAAATGACCGCAATCATACATGCCATATATAGAGTGTGGTGCCCTGTTAAAAAAATATATTTAAATCGAGTAAAACGAGCGATTAAGATATTGAACACCATGCCTGCAAACATAATCATTGCAGTAGCTGAGCCATATGTTGTTAAAGCTACAGCTACAATTGCTTCATTATTCGGCACAACGCCAGATAAATGAAAAGCATGCTCAAACATGGTACCAAATGGATTTAAAGAATTTTGTACAATTCCTGCACCACCAGATACAACTAAGAAACCAACAAAGGTCTTAATTCCACCTTTAATAATATCAGGTAATTTCTTCTTCTGAAGAACTAATCCTAAGATTGCAATTAAAGCTACTAAAATAGCTGGTGTACTAACAATATCCAATATGAACTTCATCATGACGCTAGCCTCCTATATAAGTCCTTTTTCTTCACAAAGTTTAGTAATTAATTCTCGTAGTTCATCCATATCAATAATACTATTTAAGATACGAACATCTCCAAGATGACTAGCTGAATCAGCTAGATCACGACCAACAATCCAAATATCAGCTGCATTTGGATCTGCTCCACCTAAATCATAATGTTCAACTTCTACATCCGAAACATTCAAATCACTCAATACAGATTCAATATTCATCTGTACCATAAAACTTGAACCTAATCCTGAACCACAAGCTGTACCAATTTTTAACATTATCTAATCCTCCTGTTTAATTATCATTTTAATGTCATCATAGTTTTTTGATGATATTAAAGTTTGAACATGATTTTTATCTCTTAAAATTGTTATTAAATGTGACAAAGCCTTTAAATGACTCTCATTATCAATGGCTGCAATACAAATCAACAATCTTACCTCTTGTTCTGGATTATCCAATAAATAAATCGGTTCTTCCAAAACTAACATTGACATTCCTATTTCATTCACACCTTCATCTGGCCGAGCGTGAGGAATTGCTACTCCCTTCCCTAAATTAATAAAAGGTCCAAACTCTTCTACTTTTTGAATCATTGCCTCAGGGTAGTTCTCAGTTATCTTATCTTGATCCAAAAGCGGTTTAGCTGCTAAACGAATCGCCTCCTTCCATCCTAATTTTTGCGAACTAACCTGATAGGTTTCTTTGGTAATAAGTTGTTCTAGCACTGGTACAATTTCCTTTCTATCATTTTTTTGGTAAAGATAATTCTTTAACGCCAATCTTAATTCCAATTCTTGTGTAATAATTCCATATCTTTTGACAATATTCAGGATTTGTTCAATCTCAAAATCTCCATACTCTAAATTCGGAAAATCTTTTAACACTAGTTCTACTAGTTGTATTGCTTGCTCTTCAGTCATCATAACCGAAACTAGATAATTTGGCTTTTCTGTCTCCACCTTTATGGTAGAAAAAACCATATCATAGTCACTACTAGCTTTCACCTGTAAATCATCAATCTTTGAGGTTCCTATAAACTCAATTTGAGGAAATAATGCTAATAGATTCTCTTTTAACATCAATGAAGAACTAACACCATTAGGACAAATGATTGCTGCTTTATACCATTTTTGAGGCAAAGTATCTGCTTTCTTTAAATAACCTCCGAAATGGATAACAAAATATGCTGTTTCACTATCAGGTATGGGATTGTCAATAGCGTCCATCAAGGGCATCAAAGAATCTTTGACTAATTCAAATAAATCAGGATAATGTTCTTTAACATGCAATACATATTCATTTGAACTAGGTAGGCCGAACTTTAATCTATAGTAAGCCGGTATAAGGTGGCGGCGAAGATTTTCTCTCAATCCTTCCCTTTGTTTAAAATGTAACAAAGAAATATCTTCCATTCTACTTATAATAGCCTCTGTTAATTGATTAAAGTAAACCGGAGCAACATCTACTTCACCTTCAAAGCAACTTGATAATAAAACGGTGATATAGCGATAATCATCCTCAGAAAACACCGTATCTATAATTCCCAAATCAACCACTGTATCCAATAAAATAGTGGTTATATCTTGAATAACAGGAGATACTAATGTCTCTGAAAGACATACTCTTTCAACATCCCTTTGATACCTACACAGAATGAATACTAAACCGAAAAGGTAAACTTTTAATTGATTAACAATAGGTACTAGCTGTAGCTTCTCATAATAATCTTTAACTACCTGATCAATCAAATCATAAGTTAATGAATACCCCCAACTGGATAAAACATAATCCAAACCCCAAATCCCTATGGAGGATTCCAGCAACTCACTAACCATTTGAAAAGCTAAGCGGTGCTTATTCCACTCTGAACCGTGTAAAGTATAACCTTTTGCTCTACTGTACCCTAGCTCCAAATCATTATCTAACATAATCTTTCTTAATGATTGAATATCAGATAAGGTTGTATTCTTACTTACTTTCAAAAAGTCTTGGTAATGACTATTCGATATAAAATCTAATCGGCAAAAAGTGTAAAGATAGATTAAAGCTAAGCGAGTCGACTTTGGTAAAACCAATTCATCCGACTTAATAATATCTGTCAAAGACTGCTTCGTACGATTTGATAAACTATAGCGACCTTGCTTTTTATCCAGCACTATCCCTTTATTAGCTAGATAAGGCACTAAATAATCTATTCCTTCTTTGACTTCCTTTATAGGTAAGCTCACCTTAACAGATAATTCATATAATGATAGCTCACAATGATCCATCAAAGTCATCAAAATAACTAGTGCTCTATAATCAAACATTTCTCTTCCTTTCTAACTACAATTATAGTGTAAAAATTATAAGAATAAAAGAGTATTTGAGCACAATATAATCTCACCTTTTAAAAGAAATTATTGGGCTGAAAGTTTTTAGTGATTATTTTTCAACTTTCTATTGACTTTATAAATTAAAGTGATATCATTTAGATATCAAATAACAGGAGGTCATTCTTATGACTGAAAAACTAATCAATTCAAAACCAAATGGTGTATTCGCATTGATTCTCATTGAGTTGACAATCGTACTTGGTATCTTTATATTTATAATGGGGGTTGGTTCGGAAAACATTTTTGGAATTATTATCGGACCTTTACTAATCGTAATTGCAGGTCTAGCTCATGCTGGTTTAAAAGTTGTCAAACCTCAAGAAGCTCTGGTTCTGACACTCTTTGGTAACTATACAGGTACCATCAAAGAACCTGGCTTTTACTTTGTCAATCCCTTCAGCGTAGCAGTCAACCCTGCAAACCACACTCGACTTGGACAAAGTGGTGATGTTAGCACAAAATCTCCTTTTTTAGGAGCTAAATCATCAAATGACAATGATGTAAATCTTGAAATTGGCAAGAAACAGATTTCCCTCAAAGTCATGACCTTGAGCAATTCTCGTCAAAAAATCAATGATTGCTTAGGAAACCCTGTAGAAATCGGTATCGCGGTAACTTGGAGAGTTGTCGATACCGCTAAGGCAGTCTTCAACGTTGATAACTACAAAGAATATCTTTCATTGCAATGTGATAGCGCCCTCCGTAATATTGTCCGCATCTATCCTTACGATGTGTCTCCTAATGTGGATACTACGGGTGATGGGCAAGCAGATGAAGGTAGTCTCCGTGGCTCTAGCGAAATTGTTGCTAACCGTATTCGTGAAGAAATCCAAAGTCGTGTTGAGGATGCTGGCTTGGAAATCCTTGAAGCACGTATCACTTACCTAGCTTATGCTCCAGAAATTGCTGCCGTTATGCTTCAACGCCAACAAGCATCTGCCATTATTGATGCACGGAAGATGATTGTAGATGGTGCTGTAGGAATGGTTGAAATGGCACTAGAACGGCTCAATGAAGGGGAATTGGTAGAACTTGACGAAGAACGAAAAGCTGCCATGGTTTCAAATCTCCTTGTCGTTCTTTGTGGCAATCATGATGCACAACCAATTGTCAACACAGGAAGCCTTTACTAAAGATGGCTGAAGCTAAAAAAAAGCAGATCCCCCTTCGACTCTCAACAAAGTTATACGCTGCACTCGCATCATGGGCAGAAGACGACTTTCGTTCAGTCAATGGGCAAATCGAATATCTCCTCACAGAGTGTGTCAAGCAACGGAAGAAAGACGGAAAATACGTATCAGAAACCATTGACGAACCATTTGAGATTGATATTTAACACCTTCTCCTGTCTGCCGTGTCGGATAGGAGAATTTTTTCATCTTTTTTTGTCAAGTAACTTTACTTTACAAAAAAAATGTGTTATCCTAGTATGGTTGATGAAAATCAGTAGATTGAATCGAATATAAATACCTAAAGGAGAAATCAAAATGGCAGTACCTGCACGTCGCACTTCAAAAGCGAAGAAAAACAAACGTCGTACACACTACAAAGTAACAGCTCCATCTGTAAACTTTGACGAAACTACTGGAGATTACTCACGTTCTCACCGTGTATCACTTAAAGGATACTACAAAGGACGTAAAATCACTAAAGCTGCATCAGCTGAATAATAGAAGGGAGATACCATGCGCGTAAATATTACACTTGAACACAAAGAATCTGGTGAACGCTTGTACCTTACTTCTAAAAACAAACGTAACACTCCAGACCGCCTTCAATTGAAGAAATACTCACCAAAACTTCGCAAACACGTTGTGTTTACAGAGGTTAAATAAGCATTCAATACGAATCAATACAGAAGAAAAACGCTTGATCAGCGTTTTTTCTTTTTGTTAATTTCACTACATTGTAAGGGAAATCATTCGAATGACTACATTTTTCACTACCTTTTTTGAAATAAGAATACGGATTCGGACAATTAAAAGCAAGAGGAACTCAAATGTAAGTTGGGGTTCCTTTTTTGTATATTTTTCAAATAACGCCTCTACACTATTTGTAGCAAATTCACCAACTACAGTTGTATCTTAGTTAAAATAAGTTAGAATATGTAAGTGAGTACCAGATATACCAAGACATCGTCACCATCTAAGGTATATTCAAAATACAAAAGTTGACCAACTAGATTTCTGAATATCCTTATATATCCATTCTTAAAATTGGTTTAAATAGCGTAGTCTTTTAAACTAGTTTTGAGAATCCAAAAAATCTTCCTACATATGTAAGAAGATTTTTTAGTTCAGAATGATTAGATTTAGCTAATGGATACCTATCCTACCCACTCACCGTTAGCATTGACTCGATAGCCATCGGGTGTAGTCGTGTTTACTAATAAATCTCCTGAATTATAGGTATAGTACCATTTACCAGAAACTGTAACCCAACCAGTAGCCATTGAACCTGATTCATTTAAGTAATACCATAAGCCTTTGTCTTTAACCCAACCAGTAGCCATTGAACCTGATTCATTTAAGTAGTACCATAAGCCTTTGTCTTTAACCCAACCAGTAGCCATTGAACCTGATTCGTTTAAGTAATACCATAAGCCTTTGTCTTTAACCCAACCAGTAGCCATTGAACCTGATTCATTTAAGTAGTACCATAAGCCTTTGTCTTTAACCCAACCAGTAGCCATTGAACCTGATTCGTTTAAGTAATACCATAAACCTTTGTCTTTAACCCAACCAACTACTCCCTGATTAGAATTCTTTTTAGGTTTAGCTACATCAGTTTCTTGTTTTATATTATCTACTTTTTCAACAATGATATCATTACTAGTAGATAAATTTGATTTAAGAACATCTTTTATATGTTCTGATGTTACATAGAACTTAACAGTTTCAGGAATTGCAAATGTATCTTTTTTCACAGAAAACTCTGTACTTTTATTCTTAATATGAATTTCCTTTAATGAATCTAAGACGCCACTTAGGAAGAAGGACGGCAATGAGTTGATATTATTACCAATTGTTAAACTTTTTAATTTTGGTAAACCGTTCATAACGTGTTTACCAAAATTTTTAACATTATCTGGTAATATAAGTTCTTTTAATTCTAAATTACCGTAAAAGGCTAAACGTTCAATAGTTTCTAAACTATTTGGTAAGCTAATTTCTTCAAGTTTAATCGCATCTGCAAATGCAAAAGTACCGATTTTTTCTAAACCTTCATTCAATTCGAGTTTTTTCAAGTAAGAATTTTTATTAAACGAATATGATGCAAGTTCTTTTGTCTCCTTAGGCGTTTTATAACTTTCGTCATTTTTTTGACTTGGATAATAAATTAATTGGGTTTTATCTTTTGAAAACAAAACACCATCAACTGAGGCAAACGATTCATTTCCTTCTTCAACATCAACATGTTTTAAGCTAGTAGTGAGTCTAAATAGATTACTTCCTAATGTTTTAACCGATTTTGGTAATGTTAGTTTCTCTAAATTTGATAAATTAGCAAAAGCCTCATGTGATATTAATTCTAATTTTGAACTTGAGGAAAAGGTTAGCTTTTTCAATTTTTGACTAAAAGAAAATGCACTTGTTCCAATATATTCTAGAGATGCAGGCAATTCAATCTCTTCTAATTCAGAAAAATCAAAAGCTCTATCTTCAATTTTCTCCAGCTGACTGCCTTTGTCAAAAATAATAGTTTTAGCTTTACTTCCATGGAAGCCTTTTTTTTGTATTTTTTTTATGCTTGATGGGATAGTAATAGAGCTAGGATAGTAGACAATTCTACCTGTTTCATCTGGATAATAACTAAAAGCTTGACTAGCTACTTCAGTAACGGTAAATACTTTATCACCTACTGTGATTTTTGTAGGAATCGTGAATGGTTTTCCATCTTGACCAGCTTCAAACTCTACAGGAGTAACTCCATTACCCACTTGAACAGTTCCTATGTTACCTTCTACAGTTAGAACCTTATATTTGATATTATTTTGTTGAATAATACTTCCAACTTTAGTCTCTTTGATTACTTCCGAACTAGGAGTATCTGCTAGGATTGGTTCATTAGGGACATATGCTGCTAAAATAACCGCAGCTGTAGTTAATGATAATATTGTAGTTTTTTTCATTTAAATTTCCTTACATATTTATTTTCTAATAGATATAAAATTATAACTTTGCTAGCCGTTGTTATAAAAAGTTTTATTCAATCATTATCTAGTAGAATAGAGTAGTACATTTTATAAATTGTCATCTCTCCATAAACACAGTATATCATTTTTAAATTTTAAGTCAAGAAAAATTAACCCACTTTAATTTCTTTTTTAACCCGTGTTAAAAAAGAAATTAAAGTGGGTTAAAAAAGAAATTAACTGAGTAAAAACTCTCGAAATTCAATTCGCTATATTATCACTCAACTTGAACAAATACCAGAACCACAAAAAACAGATGTAAAGGAAAAATATGGACTTAAAATTTGAAGGGGTTGATTTAGAATACAAAAAAGCTAAAAACAATCTTCCAGAGTCTTTCTGGGAAACCTACTCAGCATTTGCAAATACAAATGGCGGGAAAATAATTCTCGGGATAGATGAAAAAAACATTGACACCTACCAAAGAGTCAATAGACTCCCTGCGAAATTATGAAGCAAGTAAACAATTAACTGATACACGATTTAAGCGTCTTGTTGGTGTTCAGCGCACGACTTTTAAAGAGATGTTAGCTGTATTAAAAACAGCTTATCAACTTAAACACGCAAAAGGTGG
>OCRL01000642.1_pt1 | contig 6329 bp, 6 predicted proteins | sample 1496021 | NCBI WGS metagenome assembly OCRL01 (sample SAMN04168690, study PRJEB22393) | synthetic metagenome | isolation source: purchased from BEI Resources HM-276D
CTTTGAATATTGCTGTTGTTCTAAGGTCTAGATTCCCGCCTGCGCGGGAATGACGATTCATAAGTTTCCCGAAATTCCAACATAACCGAAACCTGACAGTAACCGTAGCAACTGAACCGTCATTCCCACGAAAGTGGGAATCTAGAAATAAAAAGCAACAGGCATTTATCGGAAATAACTGAAATTCAATACCGCAAAAATCTACCCGAAATGATATAGCGGATTAACAAAAATCAGGACAAGGCGGCAAAACGTTTGGCGACTTCGTCCCAGTTGACGATTTCCCAAAAACCTTTCAGGTAGTTGGGACGGCTGTTGCGGTAGTCGATGTAATAGGCGTGTTCCCACACGTCGCAGGTCAGCAGCGGCGTGTTTTCAGTGGTCAGCGGCGTAGCGGCGTTGGAAGTAGAAACCAAATCCAATCCGCCGGCAGGGGTTTTTACCAGCCACGCCCAACCGGAGCCGAAAGTACCGGCCGCGCAGGCATTGAACGCTTCTTGGAATTTCTCGAAGCTGCCCCATTTCGCGTCGATGGCGGCGGCCAGTTCGCCGGCAGGTTTGCCTTGACCTTTGGACGTGAAACCCAGCCAGTAGAAGGTGTGGTTCCAAGTTTGTGCCGCGTTGTTGAACACGCCGCCTGAAGATTTTTTCACAATCTCTTCCAAAGGCAGGTTTTCAAATTCGGTGCCTTTGATTTGATTGTTCAGGTTGGTGATGTAGGTTTGATGGTGTTTGCCGTAGTGGAACTCCAAAGTCTCTTTGCTCAGATGCGGGGACAATGCGTCCAGTTCATAAGGCAGTTGCGGCAGCTTATGTTCCATTTTGTACTCCTGAATATTGTTTTAAATGTTGTATTTTGGCAGTGTTGCTGCAAATAACTCGGCAGCCCGTGTATTCTACCTGTTTTGCGGTGCGGAAACCAATTAAACCTGCTTTACGCTATAATAGAAGATTGCAATTTCGGCACGACAGATAGGATGTACCATGAACGATTACGCAGCCATGCCGTCTGAAGACCGTGAGGTCGGCGCATTGTCTCTGCCCCCACACTCAATGGAGGCGGAACAATCCGTTTTGGGTGGGTTGATGCTGGAAAATCCGGCATGGGACAGGATTGCCGATGTGGTTTCCGGTGAAGACTTCTACCGGCATGAACACCGCCTGATTTTCCGATCCATTGCCAAATTGATTAATGAGAGCCGTCCCGCCGATGTGATTACGGTTCAGGAAGATTTGCAGCGGAACGAAGAATTGGAAGCGGCAGGCGGATTCGAATATCTGATTACGCTGGCGCAAAACACCCCGTCTGCCGCCAACATCCGCCGCTACGCCGAAATCGTGCGCGAGCGTTCCATTATGCGCCAACTCGCCGAAGTGGGGACGGAAATCGCCCGCAGCGCATACAATCCGCAAGGCAGGGACGCGGGGCAGCTTTTGGACGAGGCGGAAAACAAAGTATTCCAAATCGCCGAAAGCACCGCCAAATCCAAGCAGGGCTTTTTGGAGATGCCCGATTTGCTGAAAGAAGTCGTACAGCGCATCGATATGCTCTACTCGCGCGACAATCCCGATGAAGTTACCGGCGTGCCGACGGGGTTCATCGACCTCGACAAAAAAACCTCGGGTCTGCAACCCGGCGACCTGATTATCGTTGCCGGTCGTCCGTCTATGGGTAAGACCGCCTTTTCTATCAATATCGCCGAACACGTTGCCGTAGAAGGCAGGCTGCCCGTTGCTGTTTTCTCGATGGAAATGGGCGGGGCGCAACTGGTCATGCGTATGCTCGGCTCGGTCGGACGGTTGGATCAAAGCGTTTTGAAAACCGGCAGGCTCGAAGACGAACACTGGGGTCGCCTGAACGAAGCAGTCGTCAAACTCTCCGACGCGCCCGTGTACATCGACGAGACCCCGGGTCTGACCGCGCTCGAACTGCGCGCCCGTGCCCGCCGTCTCGCCCGTCAATTTAACAATAAGCTTGGATTGATTGTCATCGACTACCTGCAACTGATGGCAGGATCCGGCCGTTCCGACAACCGAGCTTCGGAGCTGGGAGAGATTTCACGTTCGCTCAAAGCGTTGGCGAAAGAATTGCAAGTCCCCATCATCGCCCTGTCGCAATTGAGCCGCACGGTCGAATCGCGTACCGACAAACGCCCCATGATGTCCGACCTTCGCGAGTCCGGCGCAATCGAGCAGGATGCCGACCTGATTATGTTCATGTACCGCGACGAATACTACAACCAGGACTCACCCATGAAAGGCCTTGCCGAATGTATCATCGGCAAACACCGCAACGGTCCCGTCGGTAAAATCTTCCTCACATGGACGGGACAATTCACCAAATTCGACAATGCTGCCTATATTCCCGAGGAGGCAAAGATAGAGGATTAAATGGCTATATAAAAATTTATTAGGCGAAATCAGGCAAAATCGTTTAAAATCATGCTGAGAGATTGCCCTAAAAAATAAAACGCGGTCTTGAGGCATTTTTGCATTCAGCCCGCATATAATTGAAAATATAGTGGATTAACAAAAATCAGGACAAGGCAACGAAGCCGCAGACCGTACAAATAGTACGGAACCGATTCACTTGGTGCTTGAGCACCTTAGAGAATCGTTCTCTTTGAGCTAAGGCGAGGCAACGCCGTACTGGTTTGAATTTAATCCACGATACATTACCAGTTAACGTTCTATTGCTTATGTGTACACGAAAACAACAAGGTTTCACGCTAACAGAGCTGCTCATCGTGATGGTCATTGCAGCCATTATGGCGATGATAGCCCTCCCCAATATGAGCCAATGGATTGCATCCCGCCGCATTGCCAGTCACGCGGAGCGGATTGCCAACCTTTTGCGTTTCTCCAGGGGCGAAGCCGTCCGGCTCAATCTCCCTGTCTATATCTGTCCTGTTCAAGTTAAAAAAGACGGTACGCCCAACAATAAATGTGACTCCGGCAAGAAGGGGCAGGGAATGTTGGCTTTCGGCGACAAAAACGGCAATAAGGGATATGACAATGATACGGAGGATGTTCTTCTCCGCAGTGTGGTATTGAATGATGATATCAATGATAAGCGGATTAATTATGCCTTCAACCATATCGCTTTCGGTCAGACTCAGCCGACCACCGACCGTGTAGTTTGGACATTCAATCAAAACGGGACGTTCGGTTATACGAAAGACCAGCATCTTACAAAACAATCCAGCTTTTTTTATTCTGACGGTTATATCCAAATCGTGTTGACAGATGCGAAGGCGGTTTCTGCCGATGAAAAGAAATTCCGTTCGGCGGTGGTTTTGATTAACAGCAGCGGCAGGGTCGAAGTTTGCCCTAGGGGTGATCGGCGTACTATGTGCCAGTATAAATAACAGTTTCAGTTTTAAAAATGAATATGAAGAATAATGATTGCTTCCGCCTGAAAGATTCCCAGTCCGGTATGGCGCTGATAGAAGTCTTGGTTGCTATGCTCGTTCTGACCATCGGTATTTTGGCACTATTGTCTGTACAGTTGCGGACAGTCGCTTCCGTCAGGGAGGCGGAGACACAAACCATCGTCAGCCAAATCACGCAAAACCTGATGGAGGGAATGTTGATGAATCCGACCATTGATTCGGACAGCAACAAGAAAAACTATAATCTTTACATGGGAAACCATACACTATCAGCTGTGGATGGCGATTTTGCGATTGATGCCATGAAAACTAAGGGGCAATTGGCAGAGGCACAATTGAAGAGATTTAGTTATGAGCTGAAAAATGCCTTGCCGGATGCGGCAGCCATCCATTACGCCGTCTGCAAGGATTCGTCGGGTAACGCGCCGACATTGTCCGGCAATGCTTTTTCTTCAAATTGCGACAATAAGGCAAACGGGGATACTTTAATTAAAGTATTGTGGGTAAATGATTCGGCAGGGGATTCGGATATTTCCCGTACGAATCTTGAGGTGAGCGGCGACAATATCGTATATACTTATCAGGCAAGGGTCGGAGGTCGGGAATGAGACGTAAAATGCTAAACGTACCAAAAGGCAGTTATGATGGTATGAAAGGTTTTACCATTATTGAATTTTTGGTTGCGGGCCTGCTCAGTATGATTGTCCTGATGGCGGTCGGATCGAGTTACTTCACATCCCGGAAATTAAATGATGCGGCAAACGAGCGTCTTGCCGCGCAACAGGATTTGCGGAATGCGGCAACATTGATTGTCCGCGATGCGAGAATGGCAGGCGGCTTCGGTTGTTTCAATATGTCCGAGCATCCTGCAACTGATGTTATTCCCGATACGACGCAACAAAATTCTCCTTTTTCCTTAAAAAGGAACGGTATAGATAAACTTATTCCCATAGCGGAATCTTCAAATATCAATTATCAGAATTTTTTCCAGGTTGGTAGCGCATTGATTTTTCAATACGGAATCGATGATGTTAATGCAAGCACCGCGACTACCGTCGTCAGCAGCTGTGCCGCAATATCGAAACCGGGCAAGCAAATCCCTACTTTAGAAGATGCAAAAAAAGAATTGAAGATTCCGGATCAGGATAAGGAGCAAAATGGCAATATAGCGCGTCAAAGGCATGTGGTCAATGCCTATGCGGTCGGCAGGATTGCCGATGAGGAAGGTTTGTTCCGCTTCCAATTGGATGATAAGGGCAAGTGGGGTAATCCTCAGTTGCTCGTGAAAAAGGTTAGACATATGAAAGTGCGGTATATCTATGTTTCCGGCTGTCCTGAAGATGACGATGCCGGCAAAGAGGAAACATTCAAATATACGGATAAATTCGACAGCGCCCAAAATGCTGTTACGCCCGCCGGGGTGGAGGTTTTATTGAGTAGCGGTACTGATACCAAGATTGCCGCTTCTTCAGACAATCATATTTATGCTTACCGTATCGATGCGACAATACGCGGGGGAAATGTATGCGCAAACAGAACACTTTGACGGGAATCCCGACTTCTGACGGACAGAGGGGGTTTGCACTGTTTATCGTGCTGATGGTGATGATCGTCGTGGCTTTTTTGGTTGTAACTGCCGCGCAGTCTTACAATACCGAGCAGCGGATCAGTGCCAACGAATCAGACAGGAAATTGGCTTTGTCTTTGGCCGAGGCGGCTTTGCGGGAAGGCGAACTTCAGGTTTTGGATTTGGAATATGATACGGACAGTAAGGTTACATTTAGCGAAAACTGTGGAAAAGGTCTGTGTGCCGCAGTGAATGTGCGGACAAATAATGATAATGAAGAGGCTTTTGACAATATCGTGGTGCAAGGCAAGCCCACCGTTGAGGCGGTGAAGCGTTCTTGCCCTGCAAATTCTACCGACCTGTGCATTGACAAGAAAGGGATGGAATATAAGAAAGGCACGAGAAGCGTCAGCAAAATGCCACGTTATATTATCGAATATTTGGGCGTGAAGAACGGAGAAAATGTTTATCGGGTTACTGCCAAGGCTTGGGGTAAGAATGCCAATACCGTGGTCGTCCTTCAATCTTATGTAAGCAATAATGATGAGTAATAAAATGGAACAAAAAGGGTTTACATTGATTGAGATGATGATAGTCGTCGCGATACTCGGCATTATCAGCGTCATTGCCATACCTTCTTATCAAAGTTATATTGAAAAAGGCTATCAGTCCCAGCTTTATACGGAGATGGTCGGTATCAACAATATTTCCAAACAGTTTATTTTGAAAAATCCCCTGGACGATAATCAGACCATCGAGAACAAACTGGAAATATTTGTCTCAGGCTATAAGATGAATCCGAAAATTGCCAAAAAATATAGTGTTTCGGTAAAGTTTGTCGATAAGGAAAAATCAAGGGCATACAGGTTGGTCGGCGTTCCGAAGGCGGGGACGGGTTATACTTTGTCGGTATGGATGAACAGCGTGGGCGACGGATACAAATGCCGTGATGCCGCTTCTGCCCAAGCCCATTTGGAGACCTTGTCCTCAGATGTCGGCTGTGAAGCCTTCTCTAATCGTAAAAAATAAGGTTGTTTTGCCAATACCGTCTGAAAATCAATGTTCAGACGGTATTTTTATGGGTATAGTGGATTAACAAAAATCGGGACAAGGCGACGAAGCCGCAGACAGTACAGATAGTACGGAACCGATTCACTTGGTGCTTCAGCACCTTAGAGAATCGTTCTCTTTGAGCTAAGGCGAGGCAACGCCGTACTGGTTTTTGTTAATCCACTATACATCCCGTCATTCCCACGAAAGTGGGAATCTAGAAATTTAATGTTGCGGCACTAGCCAAAAAAACCGAAACCGACAGGTCTAGATTCCCGCCTGCGCGGGAATGACGAATCCATCCGTACGGAAACCTGCAC
>OCRL01000687.1_pt1 | contig 4262 bp, 6 predicted proteins | sample 1496021 | NCBI WGS metagenome assembly OCRL01 (sample SAMN04168690, study PRJEB22393) | synthetic metagenome | isolation source: purchased from BEI Resources HM-276D
CCGTTCGATCGAAAAGCGCCGGAGGCCGCAGCCCCCGGCGAAGTGGCCGCGTCCTGTACAGGCAAGGGCGCGGCGGCGGTCACAGAAGGCTCCCGAGAGCGGTGAGCAGTGCCCAGACGCCCCAAGCGATGAGGGAGGATCCGATGATGACGGACGGCACGAGCCACCAGCAGGAGGGGAGAGGGAGGCACGCAAAACCGCAACAGCCGGCTTGCGGTTCTTCACGGTGGCGCTCCTCAGGTTGCCCGGCATCGCGAAGCCTGAATGTCATGTGTTTCTCCATGCTTTCAGCCGAACTTCGCCGGTAGCTCATGCTGAGCGGCAGCCAGCACTGCCGCGATATTCGGCCAGGAAGAGATCGGTACTGCTCCGCCTGTCGCCACGGCGATCCGCGTTGCCACATCGAGGCTTGGCAATCTGGAACCTTCGAGCAGACAGTGCAGGTGCGGCCTTGAAATGCCGAACTCATCGGCCCATTGGGACCGGGATTTCTCGGGTCGGCCCTTGATGTAATCGGACAGGATGCTCATGTCGCTGGTCGTCACACATTGCGACAGGGCTGTCAATGAGTATCAGGGCTGGTTGTCGCCATTCCGGGCGAGCTTTCGGGGTATGGGCGTTCTATACCAAACCTATGGCCCTGCGGATCAAACAGTTACGGGAAGCTCGCGGCTGGACTCAGGAAGTCCTGGCTGCCCGTTCAGGGATGTCGCGGTCACAACTCGCGATGATTGAGCGCGAGACGCGGCCCGCCAACACAATCCGCCTCAATGCGATTGCCGGGGCACTGGGCGTCTCTACGGAAGACTTGTTCGAAAGCAACCCGCGAGAGCGTGCTTTACTTGAGCTTATTCGCCTGCTTCCGAGCGAGGATGTCGAAGCGTTGATACGCGTTGCTGAAGGCCTTGCGGCGAAGTCGCAAGCCTAAGGACCAGCTTCTCGAACATGATCAGGTCATCCTCCCCCATGCGGCGGATGGCTAGGATCATGCGCTGCTTCCACTCTTCCGACAACAAATCAACCCCTTGCGGTTCCTGTTGCGTTCTATCTGCGCCGCGAGGTCCGTCCTTGTCAACGCCACGTTGACCTCAGGGTAAGGCTTCATGAGCGTCACATATTGCGACATACGGACTTGACGCAAGTGTCGCAATATGTGACGCATGGCTAGTGAGGCGCGACAGTCCCGCGCCCTTGGCTACGACGGAGAGATTCGTGCAATCCCCTGACTTCATTGCTCACCAGCACTACGGCATCGGCGTCCTGACGCCCGGCCAGAAGCTGCATCTGCAGCTGCGGCTGCGCTCGGCGCATGTGTCGCTCGCAAGCGCTATCGCCGCCGGCAAGTACCTCTCGGACATTGAGGACGAGCCGACGGACCGGCGGAGGATGCTGTCGTGACCGCCACCGCCATCCGCTACCCGGCCGCAGCGCCGGTTGCCCGCTTTGCCCTCCTCGACCTGACCGAGCCCCAGCTGCGCCGGTTGCTCGCGGCGGCCGAGGCGGGGCTCCCGCAGCTCGACGCCGCCGACGACGAGACCGATGCCGAGCTCGCCGCGATCCTCGGCCAGGCGCGGGAGGCGCTCGGAGCATGAGCCGGATCCTGCCCCTCACGCCCCGCGATCTGAATGCTGCGCGCCATCGTGCCGAGCACGCGCCGACGCCCGAGATCCGCGAGGCCGCCAGCCGGCTCCTGACGGAACACGAGCTGGCCGTCGCCACCGGCCGCCCGCTGCACCGCGCCCGGCCGCGGCCCGCCTTCCGGACGAGCAGACCGAGCCCGCTCGGGCCGAACCTCACCGGCTTTCTGGTGGGCGCGCTCGCGCTCCTCGGCTTCCTGTTCGTCGCCACCGTGCTCTGGGCCCATGTCACCGACGTGGCCGAGACCATGCGCCAGCAGGCCAGCGCCATGCGGGGCATGTGATGGAGGCCGCCCCGCATCCCGCGCCGCGCCCCGGGCCCGTTCCGGTCGAGAGCCTCGATGCGGCCGATCTCGACCGCATGGCCGCGGCCATCGACAGCGGCCGGATCCGCAAGCCGCCCATGAAGGAGACCCCGGCGGACCGCGCCGTGGCCGAGGCCGCCTATCAGGTCGCGGCCGACGAGCTGCGGCAGTTCATCGAGCGCTACGAGCAGCTCGAGGCCGAGAAGAAGGAGATCGGCGGCCAGCAGAAGGAGCTGATGGCCGAGGCGAAGGGCCGGGGCTACGCGCCGAAGATCCTCAGGATGATCGTGGCGCTCCGCAAGCGCACCCCCGACGACATCGCCGAGGAGGAGACGCTCCTCGAGCTCTACAAGGCCGCGCTCGGCATGGCCTGACCCACCCCCGGCGCGGCGGGCGATCCGCGCAGCTTCCGTTCACTCCGCCCGGCGCCTCGCGCGCGCAGGGCCCTGTCCCGCGCTCCGGCGCGCCGGAGAAGAATTGCATGAAGGGCATCCCGCATGGCTAAGGACTTCATCTCCCGAGGCGATCTGCGCCTCATCCCGCTCGCCGAGCTCCGGCTCTCGCCGCTCAACAGCCGGCAGGAGATCGCGGCCGAGGAGGTCGAGGCCATGGCCGAGAGCCTCGCCGTGGCGGGGCTGCTGCAGAACCTCATCGGCCATCTGACGCCCCAGGGCGTCGAGATCGTGGGCGGCGGCACCCGGCTCCGCGCGCTGCAGCGCCTCGCGGCCGAGGGCTGGAGCCGGCATGAGGATCTCATTCCGATAGATCCGGTGCCGGTGAAGGTGACGGCCGACCTGCAGGAAGCGGTGGCCTGGGCCGGCACCGAGAACAGCGCGCGCTCGGCGCTGCACCCGGCCGACGAGGTCCGCGCCTATGCCGCGATGCGCGAGCGGGGCGCGAGCCTGTCGCGGATCGCGCGCAGCTTTGCCCGCTCCGAGGCTCATGTCGAGCGGCGGCTGAAGCTCGCGGACCTGCCGGCCGAGGCGCTGGCGGCGCTCCGCGCGAACGAGATCTCGCTCGAGATGGCGAAGGCGCTGACGTTCGCCCCGAGCGGCGAGCGCTGCCTCGAAGTTCTCGCGTCGGTGCGGGGCCGCGACGTGCGGCCCGAGCAGGTGCGGCGCGAGCTCACACCCGGCACCGTGCCCTCGACCGACCGGCGGGCGGTCTTCGTGGGGCTCGAGGCCTATCTCGCCGCCGGTGGAACCTCTCAGCGCGATCTCTTCGCCGACCGGACGCTGCTGGAGGACGAGGCGCTCCTCGACCGGCTCTTCGCCGAGAAGGGCGCGGCCGAGGCCGAGCGGATCCGCGCGGAAGAGGGCTGGGAATGGGCGACATGGGTGCCGGAGGAATATGTCTCCTGGACCGTCACGCAGAAGCTGGTGCGTCTCTACGCCCGGCCGGGGAAGCTCTCGGAAGGAGAGGAAGCGGAGCTCGCGGCGCTCGAGGAGCGCGAGGCCGACGACACCCTCGACGAGCCCGGCCGCGCGCGGCTGGCCGAGCTCGAGGCCCGGCGCGAGGGGGGCTTCACCGACGCGCAGCGCGCCTCGGCCGGGATCTTCGTCTATTGCAGCAGCCGGGACGGGCTCTCGGTCGAGCGGGCCTATCAGCAGCCGCGGGCGGTTCCGCGCGGCGCGGCCGAGCTGGCACCCGACCTGCCGCAGTCGCTGATCGAGGACCTGCATCGGATCCGGCTCGGGGCGCTGCAGGCGCGGCTGATGGACCAGTCCGAGCTCATGCTCGACCTTCTCGCCTGGTCCCTCGGCGGCGGCCTCAGGCCCTGGGCGCGCCCGCTCGCGATCTCACCCACCGACCAGCCCATCGTGCCGGAGAAGGGCGAAGGCACCAGCTACCCGCCGCGGCTGGCGGCACGGCTCGAGCCGAATGCGAGCCTCGGCCCCGACGGCACCCCGGCCGAGTTCGAGGCCTTCCGGGCGCAGGGGAAGAAACACCGCAACCAGATCCTGACCGAGGCCCTCGCGCGGACTTTCTGCACCGGCAGCTCCGGCCTCTCGGCCGCGCTCGCGCGCCAGCTCGGGGTCGAGGTGCGCCGGATCTGGACGCCCACCGCCCAGGGATTTCTCGGCCGCTGCAGCGCGGGCTATCTCGACCGGCTCTGGAATGAGCTCGTGCCGGCGGCCGAGGCGGAGCCAGCTCATCAGAGCTTCAACAAGCTGAAGAAGGGGGAGAAGGCGAAGCGCCTCGAGGCGCTCTTCGCCGATCCCGACACCCGCGAGGCCCTTGGCCTCAGCCGCGAGGACTGCGCGAAGATCGACGCGTGGGTGCCGGCCGAGCTCGGCTGGCCGGAGGGCGAGGAATGAGC
>OCRL01000693.1_pt1 | contig 4103 bp, 7 predicted proteins | sample 1496021 | NCBI WGS metagenome assembly OCRL01 (sample SAMN04168690, study PRJEB22393) | synthetic metagenome | isolation source: purchased from BEI Resources HM-276D
ACAAAATGCTATCCATTAGCCATGTTCGGGAAAACACGATTTCCCCGTTTGTTTTAGGCTGTCTAAACAAATAACCATAAATGTATATCATTATTTAAAATAAATAAAAGTATTTAACTATTATTGACGAAATTTTAGAGAAAGAGTAGACTGTCGATTAAATGACAAACAATAGTGAGAAAGGAAATATTTACTATCCGAGCACAGAGCATATTTTAGGTAGCCTGTAACTGTTCCTGCTGGCGGAAGAGGATGAAGGTTGACTTACCCGAGAATAAATGTCCTGTTGTGTGATATGGATGCCATGCCGCGAAGCAATTGATGCAATCACGGCAGTCCTACTTGAATGAAACCTGTCGTTGCAGAATTTGAAAACGCTATTTTTAAGAAAGGATAAAGGGAGAAAGAATTTTTGGTTTTTAAGCTGCATGAAACCGTGTTGGAATAAATGCACACCTACGATAATTAATAATTTTCGTTTTTTATTCTACAAGCTATTTATATATGATTGCTAAAAGTTTATTTTTTAGATGCCAAAAAATATATTTTATATACTTCATATTGTTTATATGTCTTTATTTGAATATATCTTACGATGGGGAAATATTTATATATTTTATAATAAATTTTACTCATTTGCTAATATGTCATGGAATATTACTTGTATTTTGTAGAATTTTTCCATATGAAAATATTCCATTTACTATTTTTCTGAACTTTATTAGTTTATTTTTAATATTTTTACCTCTTATATTTACCATAAGAGAGCTAATTGATTCATATTATATTGAGTCGATAATTAATTTATTCTTAATTTTAATTCCTCACGTTATTTTTTTAATTTACTTGAAAGGAAAGCAGATATGACATCTGCAAATTTTAATATTAACGGTTTTGGAGATGTGAAATTAACACCCTATTCACCACTCTTGGGATATAAAGCTTGGGATTCATTTATTGGTTCTATTCAATCCTTATCTGATTTAATCTATAATGTGGATAACAATAGAAATAAAATGGAAATTACTGTTAATAATGCTATTCAAGCTGCAGATAGCTTTTTAAGCAGTAATTGGAAGAGATAACAAAATAACAAAATAACAAAATAACAAATACTGCTTCTTTACTTGCATCCTTCGATAACATTTTTTAAATTTAAGAAATGTATCTCGAGATATACGAGAAACAGGAAAATTTAAACCTAATGATATTCAACAAGCAATTGGTGATATATTCATTGCTGCTGGTGATGGATTACAATATATAAAACAACAAACAGAGGCGATGGCTCAAAGCAAATTCTTACCAACTAAATTAAAAACTGGTTTAAATGATGTCCTTAATTCTAGAATGCTAAAATCCTCTACTGTTTTACAGCATGAATTGAATTAAATAAGGATTATGGAAACGAGAGGCTTGGCGAATCTATAATGAATATAGATGATTTTACACCAAGTAAGATAGCAAACTTTTTTGCGGATCCTGATACATACAGCAATGTATTAGAAGAAGTATCTAGGTTTATATATTCCTTAGTTCCTGATGATGCAAACCCTTGGAAAGGGGGCGAAGATTATATTGGACGAGGGATAAGTGAATGGGGAGAGTTACTGGAAAAATGGTATAAACAAGATTTTCTCCCTTATCTTGAAAAGAATGGGACCAATTTCCGAAATTTGAAGATTGGCTGCCTGAATTCCCTGAATGGGCAAGAGAGTGGTTGAAATTAGCTCTCAAACGTTCAGGCAAATATAACGTTTACGATCCCCTCGCCCTAGATTTGGACGGCGACGGTATAGAAACCGTTGCCACCAAAGGCTTTTCAGGCAGCTTATTTGATCACACCAACAACGGCATCCGCACCGCCACGGGCTGGATTGCTGCATATGACGGTTTTCCTGTGCGCAAATTAAACAGTAACGGGGGCATTATTAGCACGACAGATACCATATTCCAATCTTTGCATACATGGCTTGATCATCAACCAAGATGATATTTCCCAAGCACAGCATGATGCATGCCATTGAAAAATATAGAAAATTAATTGAAAGCTTAAATGGATATTGAAATGAATGATCACATAGTACAAATTATAAGAAGGTTCGGGCTAGGTAGGATATTTTTTTATTCGTATAGCAAATCATCTATAATAATTTTTTCTTCGTATGTTGTTTATTATATAATTTACAATTATCAATTTAATTACCTTTCGCTTTTAATTTATTTATTACCAATATTGTGCAGTATATATATGTTTATATTTTTTTTAGGGAAAACTAAGGATACATTAACGACAGAGCGAAGAAAAAAATTTTTTAATTCTATTTTTCCACTTAGAATTCTAATGATAATAGGTTCTGAGAAAAAGAGGTTAGGCATCGGTAGTTTTTATTTGCTAAACCTACTATGGATTATTTGGTGTCTTATGATTCATAGAGAACAAGTCCCATTAAATAACTTAACCCTCCTATTATCCTTCATATTTTCATTATTTTTTTTATTATGTGATTTTGTTTTATTATTGAATGTTTATGTTTATTTTTTTAAATTAAGAGAGGCTTAATATGGTTAATCAAATCAAATCTGATAATAATTCAGTTTCTATTGAATTTATATAAGATTTTATAACTGCAAGTACGGATGTAATTAATCTGAGTTACGAAAATTTTCGTAAAAATTTTTATACACAAATGTCAACTGATTCTACCAATTATGCAGCCAAACATGAAAGTTTAGGAAAATCGGTACAACGTGAATTACAAAAAACACAAAGTCAGTTGAGACAAGTTGTAAGAAAAATGCAGAGTAAATATAATATAAATAATAAAGCACGAGTAGCAGAAATATCTTTGTTAAGGCAAATGCAAAGCCAATTTTCTCGAAAATATGTAAACAAAAATCTTGGTAACAGCAACACTTTGGCTCAACAAGGCAGCTACACCAAAAAAGACGGCACAACCGCGCAAGCAGGCGATTTGCTGTTGGCTGCTGACAACCTGCACAGCCGCCTCACGGACAAAATGCTATCCATTAGCCATGTTCGGGAAAACACGATTTCCCCGTTTGTTTTAGGCTGTCTAAAACAAATAACCATAAATGCATATCATTATTTAAAATAAATAAAAGTATTTAACTATTTTTGACAAAATTTTAGAAATAGAGCTAGAGTTTTAGTTAAGTAGAAATTGATAGTGCTTCAAGGGAAGTATTCTCTATGTTTGCATTAAAGGGGGTCTGATAAAGCTATTATTCATTACTATGGACTTTTATTTCATTATTTTCAGGCGGAAATCTCATAGCCGTTTTGAATTTTTCTCTTCCTTATTAATTATACAAATAATTAGTATATTCTGATATGGATTTTTTGGAAATTTTTATTATGTCTGCATTTAGAAAAATATTATTAATAATATCTTGCCTATTGATTGCTAGCTGCAGTTTTGTTGAAACTATTTTTTATATGGCTATTAGCCCAGAACCTGTTGTGGTAGACTTTCCTCTTGGTAAAAAAACAAAAAGATCTATTGAACTCAAACAGAAAATTGGTAAACCTTATGCAATATCGTTAGGAACTAATTTTATACATTATGATCCAAAACAGGGGGAGAGGTGGATTGATGATAAGTTAAACTATCCATATAATATATCGGTTAAAATATTTAAAGTGGAAGAAGATGGTAAAAAACTTATTATAGATGAGTTGCTTACAGAGAGAAGTAGAAAATTAGGAGGCGGAGTATTTGGAGCTGGGGGAAAATACAGTATGCATATTTATGATTTTTATTTGCCGGAAGGGGAATATTTATTTGAGATTTCTGATAATAGTGAATATATTCCACTTTACGATGAAATAAATAATTCTATAAGAATAGTAGTTAATGCACGAATTCAGTAAATTTTTCTAGAAATGTGGGGTTACTTATGGCTGATTATTATGCGATAACTGTAAAATTTGCGAAGCAGGGTACGCCACTGAAACAAGAGGGGGTGTATCCAAGACGGGTACGTTTGGGTTGAACTGTATTCGGCTAGAGATAAAAAAATCGGGGCTGTACTAGATTAGCCCTAAATTCCACACCAATCCCGCAGGATTTTAAGCTGTT
>OCRL01000701.1_pt1 | contig 3833 bp, 4 predicted proteins | sample 1496021 | NCBI WGS metagenome assembly OCRL01 (sample SAMN04168690, study PRJEB22393) | synthetic metagenome | isolation source: purchased from BEI Resources HM-276D
AACAACGATAGAATCAAGTTGAAATTAAAAGGACTGAGCCCTGTTCAGTACAGAATTCAGTCCCTGAAAGCCGCTTGATTAAACTGTCCAACTTTTGGGGGTCAGTTAATATCGGTTCCACCAATAGTCGTCAGGGTTGTAGTTGGGGGTCTGCCTGTATGCCTATGCCGATAAGCTGAGCACCTTTGAGGGTGGTATCCCCGCCGCTTCGGATGGTGGTTTGTCCGGCCGTACTGCCGACATGGGTGTGGCGGTGGGTTGCTTTTGTCTGATTGCTGTGGTGGCTTGTTGAAAAAAAGATAGTGTATTTCACGGTCAAATAACTTTACATTTCTTGAAGTTGCAAGAATGCGCACCCCGACTTTTTCGGGATGTTTGTTTCGTTTTGAATGGATTTGATGTTTTAATTTATACTTTATTTTCAATAAATTGAAAATCACCGGCGAAAGCCCAGTTTAATTTTTTATTTATATCTTTCCACTTGGAAATCTTGGCCGTTTTGCAAAATCGTAAACGCTATTACCGCCAGTTTCCGCATGATGGCAATTAATATCAATTTTATATGCTTCCCTTTATTTTTCAGACGCCCTACAAATTCAGGGAAGGCATTACAACGATATGCAACAAGTGCAGGCATATAAAGGCTTTTCCTTATTTCCGAACTTCCTATTTTTGATATTCTGCTTTTTCCGTTCACGCTTGTTCCTGATTGAAATTTTCTAGGGTCTAGGCCTAGATAAGCCGTGAACTGTCTTGCATTTTTAAATTCATGTCTTTTATAGGTTGATAGCAATACTGCTGTCGCTTGCTCGCCTATGCCTGTTATTGTTTTCAGCCTTTTGCGTAGATTGTTATAACTTGGATTGTCTTTGTAGAACTGGAGTAATTGCTTTTTGACTATCTGTATTTGTGCTGTCAGGTTTGAAATAGTTGTTTGAATATGGGATTTGATATAGTCGGGTGCTTCGTGTTGTTTAGCTTTTTCTGTTGCGCGTTGCTGTTTCAGATAGTCTAAATATCGGGCGATTTCCTGTAATTGCTTCTGTTCTTTTGTCGGCGGTTTCCATGCTTTTAATTTGTGCTTTCGGTCTTGGCAATATTGGGCTATCAACTTTGCGTCTTGTGTATCTGTTTTTGATCGTTGTAGTTCTGCTATCGCATATCCTTTTATCTTTCGTGGATTCTCTACGGTAATTGTATATCTTGAATAAAGATATTCGGCTAATGCTTCGTAATATGTGCCTGTTGCTTCGCACACGCAATGGAGCTTATCGTTTACTTTATGACTTTGTAGCCAATTTATTAATTGTTCAAATCCTCCTTTGTTGTTCTGAAACTTCTTTTGATAATTTTGACCGTCTACAATCAAACAGCAATCTATTGTGAGCTTTGAAACGTCTATTCCTAAGTACATGGTTTAACCTTATTAATTCGGGCTTTTTGCCCTAGATAGTGTTCAAACTTAAGATGTACGAAAGCCCACGCTTCTATCTTTCTTACAAGCTGTACGCTTTGGCCGTACTTTCGAAGTCGTGGGCTTTACTTGGTGTTTCGTCAAACGCCAAGCCCTCAATGGGCTGATTTACTCATTCAGGGCTTGAAGCTTATCGCCTTTGCCGTATCTGATTTTATTGGGGTCGCAGGTTTTGGTAAAGGTTTCTGTTGCGACCCGAATGTCTGATTTTTTTTGGGCGTATCTCAGTCTGGAATCACTCCGTTCGGGGGTTTCCGGTATTGAAAAACAGTTCATAAAAAAGGAAAAGGGGGTATTCATAAAGATTGGGTAAAAAGCGCGCCCAATCTTTACAAAGCTTCCCCCTTTTCCTTTTTTCTGCCCTATTTTCCTGCACCTACAACCCCCGAACGAAGCGATTCCAGACTGAGACACTTTAAAAAAAACAGCCATTCTAGCAATTAACCCCCTTCACTCAGCTCAAGCCATCCTGAGGGGTAGGGATTGAACTTTCTGCTTTACGACTCCGCCGCCAATTCCTTCAAACGGTTTTCCGCGCTCTTCAGTTGTCGTACATGAGATTTTGCTACGGCTTTCCGCCCATTACGAGAACTTGCGGCTTGTCCGCTTTCGCGGACTGTTCCACCTGTTCCGTCCTTTGCTGTTCGTCCTTATAAGGATTGAAAGGCAACCCGTTTTTCACATATTCTTTACACATTATCTTTGTTATTTCTTTCAAGGGTGTTCCTTGATTTGAATAGCATGTGCAATCTGATTTTCCGCCGTCTATACATCCGGCGATTTGCTCAAAGGTTTTTACTTGTCGGACTGTGTTATAAATAGGCTTGCTTTCGGGCTTTTCGGGTAAAGTCGGCACAAAGTCTTCAGGTTTCAAATTGTCTGAATTTTTTAAAGGCATTTCCTCTGATGATGCAGGCTGCTCCGTCATCGTCTGCACAACGCTTTCTTTTTGCGCTTCCTGCTCAATCCGGCTGTCTGTGGCTTTGCTGTAAACTTTAAAAATGCCGTAACTTTTCCAGCCTACAAACCCTACAATCGCAATCAACGCCCAAACCGCCCAAGGTACTTTTTTCTTGAACTTTTGGTGCTGGCTTGCTGATTTATAGTATTTAAAGGCTTCTTTCGGCGGTTTCCAACTTGCGACTTCTACGCCGCTTACGCCTGCGGGATTGTCCAACGAGGTTACGCATTTATACCAATAATACTGTTTCATTCCGATTGCCTTGCGTTCAAGGTGTACATGCTTTGAAACAAGGTTGCGGACGAATATATCAAGTTGGCTCGGGTGCTGCGTCATCAAAATAACGGTATGCCCGTGATGGCGGAGTTCTGTCAGTTCCTGAATATAAGGCGGAACGGGACGGCCTGCCGCGCGTACCGGATAAGTGTAGTGCGCTTCGTCAACAATCAGCACTGCGCCTTCCGGTATGACATCACGAAGCGGGGCGGACATGATTTGCTCTTCCGTCAGTTCGTGGGCTTTAAACTGCCGTTTATCCAATCCGTCGATATGGCAGAAATAAAGCGGTCTGTCTACCTCTGTGCCGTCTTCCAATTTCATTTTGAACAATCCGTCTTCGTTGTTCAAAATCATAGAGACGACGCGGGAGGTTTTGCCTGTCCCCATGTTTCCTGTAAACAGATAAATCATGCTTCTACCTCATCCTGGAAAGACAAACGTCAGTTTTTTGAATGCGTGCATACCAATGAAGAACGAGAATGCGCCGAACAGGTAGCCCAACCCCTGACCGAATCCCGAAATTAAAAGAAGGTTCAGTATGTCGGAAGGCATGGAATTGATCGCATTTGACGTGTAGTCTTTGAACTTTTCCAGCGCGATGAGATACCCGGCATAGGTTACAAATGTCAGACCTGTTGCAAGGATTATTCTGACAATCAGCATTTTCAGAAGTATGCCTAAAAGTGGAATCAGACCGGCAAGTAATGGCATTTATTTCCCCTTCAACGAACCGAAAACGACAAAAGCCGACATAATGATAAAGGCGAGCAGTACGGCAAAACGGATTTTTTCGGCAAACACGCATAACGGCTCATAGCTTGCCTGATATTGCCTACCGAAAACATGAAAGGTTTTCGGCTGCGGACATACGCCGTTAGACGGTAAAAAGTTATGTGAAGACCATGTTTTATCGTCTATAACCTGCGGTATGCTTATATCGTGAAACATGCCGTCTGAAGGTTTGCCCATCTCCTGACAGGCTAGGATTTCCGGAAAATAATCGCACAAAAGCCCGCCGTCTTCGCCTTCTTTCCTTTCTTTGCGATGCCTACCGTTTGGGCGGTCCGGAACGGCGGGGGAATCGGGTCTTGTGCCGGGCTGTCCGTCCGTATCGGGATT